>JAABUJ010000306.1_pt1 | contig 106314 bp, 112 predicted proteins | sample 5559131 | NCBI WGS metagenome assembly JAABUJ01 (sample SAMN10711875, study PRJNA513366) | rock metagenome | isolation source: Antarctica rocks | place: Antarctica: Victoria Land, Mt New Zealand nord | collected 2016-01-07
CACATTCCTGGCTTCGGATGACTCAAGCTTTGTCAATGGCATAGAGCTCTCTGTTGACGGTGGCCAAACACAGATTTGATGAGTCTGCAATTCGCGACTTCACAGGCCGAGTAGTCCTGTGAAGTCGCATTCTCGGAAGCAATCCGCCGAGGCGTTCTCAACTGACGAAAACAGGCCGAGTCACTCATTGAGAGCAGGTTAGCATCGCACACAGCGAGCTAGGGCCGGAAAGCGACCTTCTCCTCACCTAGCGCCGCAAGCACCCAAGAGGACGTGCCGAGATCGTCACGGAACTCAAGAACTTTTAAACAGTATTAGATGAGACGATGCCCTTGTGAAAGCGAGGTCATGTCTTTATGGCGTATATCCAAGGAGAAGGCCGAGGTCAAGGAGCATTGTTTCCGGTCATGCTGGATGACTTCGTGCCGCTCGATCATGTCTGCCGCGTGATCGATGCTTTCGTGGTTCGTCTGGGCATGAAGGAGCTTGGCTTCGAGCGTGCTCAGGCAGCGGATACTGGCCGGCCCGGCTATGATCCGCGTGACTTGTTGAAGCTATATCTCTACGGATATCTGAATCAGATCCGCTCGTCGCGACGACTTTAAACGGAGTGCCGTCGCAACGTGGAACTGATGTGGCTGTTGGTCGGCTCTATCCGAATCACAAGTCCATTGCCGAGTTCAGGCGCCTGCACCGCGACGCCGTGACAGCATCAGGCGCGAAGCTGGTTCAGTTCGCCAAGAGCTGCGGACTGGTCCGGGGTGAGTGGATCGCCATAGATGGCAGCAAGTTCAGGGCAGTCTCAAGCATAGACACCGCCCGCGAACGCTTCCAACTGCAACGGTACCTCGACAGCATGGAAAAGCGGATCAGGAGCCGACTCTCATAATCGATCCTTCCGCAGTTGAAGGTGCATTGAAGAGACTCAGTGACCATCCCGAGCCGGAAGTCGGCTTCATGCTCATGCGCCAGAACACCCTTCCGGCTTACAACGTGCAGAGCGCGGTCGACACTGAACATGCGCTAATTGTTGCGCATGACGTGGTGCTGGATGCTGCCGACAACCGCTGCCTGCAACCGATGGCGGAAGCCGCGAAAGCGGCTCTTGGAGTGGATATCTTCAATGTCGTAGCGACGCCGGCTATTCAAATGGCGAACAGGCAGCAAACTGTGAAGCGGCAGGCATGATGCCTCATGTTCCCGCGACTCGCACTGTCAATCCGAAGGGGAACGGCACACTGTTCCAGCGCACGGACTTTAGCTATCAACCGGAAATGGATACATATCTCTGTCCAGCAGCCAAGACGCTTCGGCGAAAAGCGACACGTCTCGCGGAGAAGCGGATCGACTATATTGCTAACAAAAGCGATTGCAGCGCATGTTCTCTTAAACCGCAATGCGCAGGCTCTGAAAAGCGCACCCTCTGCCGTCACTTATACGAGGAGGCTCTGGACCGCATGCAGACTCGTGTCACGCCAGCACTAATGAGACTTCGAAGATCGACAGTCGAGCATCCGTTCTCCATCAAGTACCGCATATTCGGACATCCTCGGCTCTTACTTAGAGGACGTAACGGTGCACGGACAGAGATCAGCCTCGCGGTGATGGCTTACAACCTGAAGCGAATGTTGAAGGTGCTTGGAGCGATCAAACTGACCCAAGAGCTCCAGATAAGCTGACGCCGGGCCGCACCAATCACAACTGGGTGGAGTTCCCGCGGACCTCCATAACGTCGGGATGACGGATGACGAGTTCCGTAACAGACTCGACGCCTCCCCTCACCACTCCCTCAATAGTGGACTTCTCGACTTCCTACCGTTGCCTCCCGCTGAAAATGTCAGCACCAACAGCCTCCTGTGCGAAGTACTCTGGTTGACTGATATCGGCAAGCAGACCCGGCTCTTGCGGCACCCACCCAAGACGTTCCCGTGTGCGTTTGCTCGAAGCGGGTCCATTCCCTGCAATAAACATGGCCATCATCCCGAAATGGGCTGAGGCTTCGTCTTGCGACAGCGAGACTACCGGGAGTTGCAACTGGCGGCCGATCGCTTCAGCAATCTGGCGATAAGGAAGGCCTTCTTCCGCTACGGCGTGGAAGGGACCGCCTTGAGCGCCGTATTCGAGAGCAAGCCGGAAGACGCGAGCCGCGTCGAGCCGATGGACCGAAGGCCATAGATTCTCTCCATCTTCCACATAGGCGGAAACGCCTTTCTCGCGTGCCAGGCTCGCAAGCTGGGGGATAAAGCCGTGCCGTTCTCCGATTCCATGAACGGAACGTGGAAGCCGGACCACGGTCGCCCGCACCCCACGTTCTGCCATGGCCATTGTCGTCTGCTCCGTTGCCCGCGGGAAAGCGGGTACGACCGGGCCGATGGACATCTCCTCCGTGAAAAGTTCGCCGCGAGGATAGATGCCGATGCCACCGGCCACGATGAACGGGCGATCGGAACCTATGAAGACGTCGGCAATGGTCTCGATTGCTTGGCGGTCTTCTGCACTCATCTCGACGATCTTCGACATGTCCAGGCCGAACGCTGTGTGGATCAGGCCGTCAGCCTGGGCTGCGCTGCTGCGCAGCACATTGAGATCCGTTATCGACCCGAGGATGGGTGTGCCTCCAGCCTTCGTAAGAGCGTCAGCATTCGCTTGCGACCGCGTAAGGCCAGATACCTCGTGCCCCGCGGCAATCAGTTCCTTCACGACCGCTGTTCCAATCCAGCCAGTTGCACCTGTGATGAATACACGCATGATCTTGGTCCTCCGTGACCTAGAAATCATGATCTACGCGACTGCTATCATAATAAAGACGAGGATTTATCCTATGATAGACACTAACAGCTTGGCGACTGAAGAAGGTGTCGGCCAAGCGCTCGGCAGATTTCTTCAGGACCGGCGTGCCAAGCTCGATCCAGCTTCTTTCGGGTTTTCATCTGCCCGCCGTCGTACGCCCGGGCTGCGACGTGAAGAAGTTGCGCAACGAGCCAACATCAGCTCGGCCTGGTATGTTTGCCTGGAACAAGGCCGGGGTGGAGCACCATCGGCTGACGTGCTCGACCACCTGGCGAAGGCACTCCTGCTGACCGATGCCGAGCGCGAACATCTGTTCCTGATTGGACTGGGGAGAGCACCCGAAACCCGTTACAGACGGCCCGAAGGCATCGAACTTCGATTGCAACGGGTGCTGGACCAGCTCAATCCGGCACCAGCTTTCATCAAAACCGCAACGTGGGACGTCGTGGCCTGGAACCAGGCTGAGACGGTGCTTTGGCCAAACCTCGGACAGCTAGCAGCCAAGGAGCGCAACACGCTGCGGCTGGTCTTCCTCGATCCTGGCGCGCGTGCCCTGTACTACGATTGGGAAGCTGTGGCGCGGATGTCTGTCGCGGCTTTCCGCGCAGACGTGGCACGAGCGGGTGCCATGGCGGAAGTCGCCGCATTGGTGGACGAACTCTCGCATTCGAGCCCGGCTTTCAAAGCGATGTGGCAGGACAACAATGTGTCGGACAGCGCTCACGCAGTGAAAGATTTACGCCATCCGGTTCTTGGAACCATGAGCTTCGAAGTTTCTTCCTTCGGGGTGGACGGACGGCAGGATCTCACGATGATCGTCTTCGTGCCGGCCAGTAAAGACGTCGCGGAGCGCATCACGAGTTTGCTTGGGGCTCCGAGACAAGCCGGATAGAGCTTCGATTCGTCCTCAAGCACCCAAAAGGTGTCCCGTTCCTCTCTTGCCGAAAACACCCCGTAGGACAGGTAACCCGGCTCCGACGGAACCGCATCGCAAAGTTCGAAGAGGTGCGCCTGGATGCTCGCTGCGGATGCTCGATTCTTCGCGTCGAACCTCGATAGCAATGTCGTCATGGAAGCATCCCTTCCGTCAATGTGAATCAGTCAGCCGGGTGCAGTCGTGGCGCACACGGAACTGACGGCGCATGTCGGCCAGGAAAACCTCATCGCCATCCGCGCGACGTTTCGCGACCTTGTCGATGGCGTCCTGCCCGGCCGGGTAGCGAAGCCGGTCCTCGCCATCCGTAGCCGCGGTGAAGATAACCTCCGCGATGACGATCGGATCAGATCCCTGTGCCTTGATGGGCTTGTACGAGTCCATGAACGTGGAAGCGAGGTGGTGGTACTGTGTGAGGCTGTCATCGGTTTTGAGGTCGATCCGGATGTCGGTCAGGGTGTCGCCAGGCTCGACGATCTTCACCGCAATGCCGGCCTCACGGAGTTCGAAGCTGAGCGCCTCCGACAAGCCTTCGATCGCCCATTTCGAACCGTGGTACAGGGTCCCGAGCGGGAAGGTGATGACTCCCCCGATCGACGACACGTTGATGATCATGCCTTCTCCCCGCTCTCGCATTTGGGGAAGCACTGCCTTGGTCGTCTCCAGCACCCCGAAGACATTGATCTCGAACTGCTCCCGCATCGACTCCGTCGGGATCGCCTCAAGCGGGCCGTAAACCGCGAACCCGGCGTTGTTCAGGAGCACGTCAATTACACCGAACCGCTCGGTCCCGGCCGCAACGGCTTGCCTGATCGTTTCCGTGTCCGTCACGTCCAGGCGTGTGACCAGCACGTTTTCCAGCTGGGTCAGTTCGGTCTCCTTGTCGGGGTTGCGCATAGAGGCGATCACGTTCCATCCGCGCTCTTGAAAAAGTTTGGCCGTCGTCCGTCCGATCCCGCTCGACGCACCGGTCACTAAAATTGTCTTGGCCATGTCGGATCCTTTCTCATCGTGTTTGCTGAAGATAGGTAGGCATCTCTAAAGCAGTGATAATGCCATGAATGTGGGATGAGCTACTGAAGGAATGCCAGTAATGTCCGAGCCGACACTGGCCCCGATAGCACCCACCTGACCGACTCCTTTTTCGAGAGTAACATCCGTGCTTAGCGATTCTTGTAGTGGATTCCGACAACATAAGGCAGCTCACTAAGAATCCGCTACGACGACGACGAGCTGTTTTGCGCTTACGCAAAAAGGGGAAGGTGCAGGCAGATCGTGCCTAAGCCCACCTGACGACTGAGAAAGATGATGGAATCATCGAGGCCTTACACCGAACGAAGCTCCAAAACCACTTTGCCGGTAGCTCCGAGGATCAAGTGTTCCAGAGCCGAGGGAAGATCAGTGAACTTATAAATTTCATTGATTATAGGTTGAATCGGATAGTCCCCTAAAAAGCTCAGAAGATTTTGCATGTGCTCTCGCGATCCAACCGCAATTCCCTCAAGCCTAACCAGCTTGCTCAGTATCGAAGATATCGAAATGGTCGCTGCATTCGATTCGATCATGCCGATGATGGCGATTTGTCCACCTATCGCTGCGGCATGAATAGCATGTTGAAGCGATTCCCCACCGACAACTTCCAAAATGTGATCGACGCCTTTGCCGTTTGTGAGAGTCATCACTTCCGTTTCCCATAACGGATACTTCGTCGTGTCGATAACATCACTAGCTCCGAGCCCTTTGAGCAATGAAGTTTTCCTATCACCACGGGAGGTTGCAATCACCCGCGCTCCGAATGCGGTGGCGAGCTGGAGGCCGAAAAGGGATACGCCCCCGCTGCCCTGAACCAAGACTGTCTCTTCCCGCTGGAGAGGCTTGTTCTCGAAGAGAGCTACCCAGGCGGTCAGTGCTGCGACTGGCAATGTGGATGCCTGGGCTGGCGTGAGATAGTCAGGATATTTGAGAACAGCATCCTGGGAGAAGACAACATACTCCGCCAGTACACCGGGAAGTGGACTACCGAGCATACCCGCTTGGGCGTCTGCACCAGGGGTGCCCTTCAGCCAGAGCGGTTTGAACATGGAGACGACCCTGTCGCCGGCTTTAAAGCTGGTCACATTCGCGCCGACAGCAATGACCTCTCCGGCCAGGTCAGATCCAGGAATCAGGGGCAAACTGACCGGATCATGGTATTGTCCAGTGATAATGGCCTGATCGCGGAAGTTCAGCGACACGGCCAATGTGCGAACGAGAAGTTGCTCGGGTCCGGGTTTGGGTTCAGGTTGATCGATCAAATGAAGATTTTCAATGCCAAACTTCTGAAGCTGCCAGCTTTTCATAGATCTCTCCTGGCGAGGGTTCTGTCTTGTGCGGTTTCGACACACAGCCACTCTCTCGCTTGTTCTCTGCACTCTAGTTCGATCAATCTCGAACTATCCTAGTAGACGATTTATGAGCAATCTTTGATTCATTCATTGTTCGAATATCATCAAACAACCACGCATGAGGTCTCTTACTCCTATATCGGTGAAGAAAGGCAACACTCTATCTCTAGTGAAAGTGCTTCATGCCTTAGCCGATCCGGTGCGCTTAGAAATTGTTCGGCAACTCGACGTAGAGGAAGAGAAGGCTTGTGGTCTATTCGGCATTGACATGCCAAAATCGTCCCTTTCTCATCATTTCGGCATCTTGCGTAAAAGTGGAGTAATCGTCTCCGAGAGCCGTGGAACGCTTCTGATGAACAGACTGAGACGGAAAGCGTTAGAAGCGCGATTTCCCGGAGTCCTGGATAGCATACTCGCAGCAGCAAGGCTTGAACACGGAACCATTTAGAGCGCTGGCCGTGCGCCGGACTCCGGCTTCATGTGATGGCCAGCCTCGCGGAACTGGAACGGGAGCTCACGATTGAACGGAACCGCGCCGGTCTTGAAATCGCCCGCAACTCGGCCGCAAAGGCGGCCGCAAACGCCAGATCACAAATAGCAAGATCGAGTCAGCCGAAGGCTGCTTGCCATTGGTGTCCCGCCCTGCGATGTGGCTAGCGATCTCGGCGTCTCCGTTCCTAGGGTCCCTACACCAAACGTTGAACGTTATACGCTAAGAAACCTGGCGGCCACGCCTGAGCCGATCTTGGGGATCACTGATTTTGGACGGCTTCTGCGATTTTGTTCACGGCGCTACGCAGCCAGATGTGCGCTGCATCGCTGTCCATACGTGGATGCCAGGCCATAAGGTACGTGAAACGCCCAATAGGCTTAGGAGCTTTCACGATCTTAAACTCTGCATTCTGCGCTTCGTGAACGGCAATGCGTTTCGGCACTGTGGCTATCAGGTCAGTCCCAGCAACGGTGCGTATGGCCTGCGCAAAGAATGGAACCCGGAATGGGCAGTTCCGCATCAAGCCACCCCCTGCGAGAGTCTGGTCGGGGACCGTCTGTGACCCGGCGAGAGTATTTACCCCGACATGTAGACCGCCCAGATACTGATGCAAAGTCATCTTGTGAGCGTAAGGGCTGCTCTTCGCCACGACACAAACAAACTCCTCTTCGAAGAGGATCTGACGGGCAAGGTGGCTGGGTACATTGCCGTCATCGGCATAAAGAAGAAGATCAATCCTGCCTCGATCCATGGCGTCGAACATTTCATCGTTCAATGGCAGGATGTCGAACGCCAGGTTATTTCCCGCTTCCAGAAAGTGCTTTGCCAGAGGCATACCAATGACATGCGCGGCGTAGTCCGTGCCCATCAGACGAAACCGCACTGTCTCCGTCGTTGGGTCGAACTCGGAACTAGTCAGAAGCCTGTCCAGACGCGGCAAGGTTGTCTCCAGTTCCTGGATGAGACGCTCACCTTTAGGCGTGAGTTCATAGTTGCCTGAGACGCGGACCAACAGATCATCCCGGAACATATCCCGCAAGCGTTGCATTGCCCGCGTAACGGCTGGCTGGCTGAGCGTAAGACGGGCAGCAGCACGAGAGACATTTCTCTCCTCCGCCAGAACGGTGAAGACAATAAGAAGGTTGAGATCGGCCTGGCGTAACTGCGTTATGTGCATAGTTGCTATAAGCACTATGCATTGGACGTGCTGATCCTGCAAGCGCACTCTTGGAGTTAAGTCCGATTGGGCAGAGCACAGGGGTACAGGTCATGGCAAAGACAGCAATTGTTACAGGCGCGGCAGGTGGCATCGGACGAGAGGTCGCAAAGCGTTTGGCGGCGGATGGATTTTTCGTCCTGGTGAACTATACGGGCGATTCCACGAAAGCCGACGATGTGGTCAACGACATCAAGAATGCCGGTGGTCAGGCCGCCGCAGTGAAAGCCGACATCGCAGACGAGAGTGAGGTCGCGTCGCTCTTTGAGGGCGCTCTCGCCGCAACGGGTCAGATCGATGTCGTAGTCCATTGCGCGGGAGTGCTGGCGAACTTCCCGATCATCAAGAATGATGTGAAGGCGTTCGACAAAGTCATTGCGGTCAATCTTCGTGGGACGTTCCTGGTCCTGGCGCAAGCGGCGCAGCACGTTGCCGATGGAGGCCGAATCATCGCGCTCTCCAGCAGCGTTATCGCGAAGTCGACACCGACCTACGGAGCCTATATTGCGTCGAAGGCGGGCATCGAGGGCATGGTTCGCGTTCTCGCCAACGAGCTCCGGGGCCGGAACATCACTGTCAATGCTGTGGCTCCCGGGCCGGTTGCCACGCCATTTTTCCTGGAAGGCAAGAGTGAAGAGCTGATCGCGCAGATGAGCAAGATTGCGCCCATCGAACGTCTTGGCGAGCCGATCGATGTGGCGCGGACTGTGTCGTTCCTGGCGGGGCCGGATGGCGGGTGGATTAACGCGCAAGTGATTCGCCCGAATGGGGGCTTCGCTTGAGCGGCGGACCACCGGAAGCGAAGAAGGAGGTCATCCTGATTACGGGTGCCTCCAGCGGCTTTGGAGCTCTGACGGCTCGCGCGCTCGCCCGAGCAGGCCACATCGTGTATTCCAGCATGTTGAACGTTGCCGGCGACAACGCTGCTGAAGTAGCAGCGATTAGTAGGTTTTCAATCGAACATGAGGTCGATCTCCGTGCCATCGAACTCGACGTCACCTCGCAAGCGTCTGTCGACGTAGCGATAGCCATGGTGATCGAAGAGCAGGGTCGCATCGACATCGTGATTCAGAATGCCGGTCACATGGCTTTCGGACCGGCTGAGGCGTTTACCCCCGAACAGTTTGCAGAGCTCTACGACATCAATGTACTCGGCACCCAGCGGGTCAATCGCGCCGCGCTGCCGTACATGCGGAGACAGGGGCGCGGATTGGTGATTTGGGTCGGCAGCACAAGTACGCGAGGCGGGACACCACCGTATCTCGGGCCATACTTCGCTGCAAAGGCCGCGATGGATTCTCTCGCGGTGAGCTATGCCGGCGAACTGTCGCGCTGGGGCATCGAGACGACCATCATCGTTCCCGGTGCCTTTACCTCGGGCACCAACCATTTTGCGAATGCCGGTGCACCTGACGATCACGACCGTGCTGCCCTCTATGAAGTTGGGCCTTATGCAGGACTTGGGGACTGCATCATGAGAGGCCAGCAAGCGGTGGTTCCTCCCGACGCAGACGTTACCGAGGTTGCCAAGGCTATCCTCCGCGCTGTCGATACACCTTTCGGGCAGCGACCCTTCCGGGTCTATATCGACCCAGCTCAAGACGGGGCGGAAATCGTCGGCGCGGTAGCCGACCGTGTGCGCGCCGAGTTCCTACGCAGGATAGGTCTCGGCGACCTGCTTCAAGCGACGGCTGTTCAACCATAAACAATGAAACCGCAGTTTAGAGGAGCAACCATGGCACAAACCACCTTGCAGTCTTCTTCGCTCTCCAATCAGGAGATTCGCTCGATTGAGACGTTCTATCGGGCCTTTTCGGATGGGAACGCTCATCTTCTGGACGAGGCGTGTACCCCCGATTGGCAGGATATTCCGCTGCTGCCCGGCCAGGGACCGGGCACGAACGGCATGAAGAAGGTCATGCCGATGTTCCTTGCGGCATTCCCGGATATGAAGATCGTTCTTCACGAAATCATTGGTTCGGCCGGTCATGCAGGCGTGCGGGCAAGCATCACCGGCACGCATCGCGGTGAGATCTTCGGAGTCGCCCCAACCGGCAAAACGGTCGATGTGGCGCTGCACGAATTCCATCACCTTCAAAACGGAAAGATCACCCACACCTGGCACCTGGAAGATTGGTTCGGGATGCTCAACCGTCTTGGCGCTTGGCCGCCTGCAAAGTCTGGCTCACAGGAAGGGACAAAGTAATGAAGGCAGCGATCGTAACGAAATACGGCAGCGTCGCGGAGGTTGCTGTACAAGAAGTGGAAATTCCGAAGGTTGGGCCAGCTGAAGTACTCGTACAAGTGGAAGCGGCCAGCGTGAACCCCCTGGATGTAAAGATCATCAACGGTCAGATGCAAGGCTTCTTCCCCTTCGCCATTCCCTACGTCGCCGGAACCGATTTCTCTGGTACCGTTGCGGAGGTTGGGGCGACGGCCACACAGTGGAAGAAGGGTGATCGCGTCTTCGGACGGCTCGAACCGGCACCGGGCGACGGCATTCAGTTTAGCCGGACTGGTGCTTTAGCGGAGTTCGTCGCAATGCCTGCTGTTTACCTGGCGCATGTGCCTGAAGCCGTGGAGCTCGCAATTGCCGCAGCTTTACCTACTGCTGCGGGTACCGCCTACCAGACTCTGTTTGAGACCGCCGACTTGAAGCCGGGACAGACGGCATTGATCCATGGAGGAGCTGGCGGTGTGGGCAGCTTCGCCATCCAACTTGCGAAGGGTGCAGGCGCAAGAGTTATTACGACAACCTCGAAGGAGAATGCAGAATTCGCCCGCTCTCTTGGAGCAGACGAGGTCATCGACTACACGACTGAAGACTTTGCCTCAAAGGTTCGGGACGTTGACGTCGTTCTTGATACGATTGGCGGAGACGTACAGGAGAAGTCCTTCGCTGTGCTTCGCAAGGGCGGCCATCTTGTAACCACCGTTTCGCCACCCGATGAAGCCCAAGCTAAGAGTTTAGGCGTGAAAGCAACGTTTGTCTTTCACCTCTCCGATGGCGCCCGACTGACCAAGATCATCGACCTTTGTGCAAGCAAAAAGCTCCACATCGAAGTGAGCCGCACCTACTCGCTTGCAGACGTTGGGTCAGCACTGACCAAGGTCGGTAGCGGCAGTAACCGCGGCAAACTGCTTGTGTCAGCGCGCTAGTGCATGGAATCGCTGAAGGAAGCCGGAGGGATGATCCTCCGGCTCCTCGTCCTACCGGAGTTCATCATGCACGCCTATCGGATCACAATCGAAGCAATAACTCCTTCAATCGGAAACGCTGAAACACCGCATCTTCAGATCACGGTGATGAATCACGACGACCTGTTCAAAATCGTCGAAACAGTTCCGTCGAAGAACTTTCTTAATGCTGACAAAGCCGCCGCACTTGCCCTTGGGCTGAAGCTGTTTCGGAAATAGCCCTCGCAAGACGAAGCGAGGCACTTTTTGCGCCAATGATTGAGCCGCTCAAACAATTCATTCGAGCGCTCAAGGCAGTTCCCATCAAGACGCGGTATTCCATTCTGGACGAGGTTGGCGAATGAACTACAGAGCCATCCTTTCTACCGGTAAGAATGCGCTTGGAACCGACCTAGGATTGCTGCTGTTGGAGCATCGTTCGGCTTGAGCCTCTTTCTGAAGCACGGTCTGGAGAAGGTGTGGTGTTTGGAAGCTCCGTTACGAGCACCGCGCAGTCAACCCGGTCGAAGCGGCGAAGATGTTCTTGGCGGTATTTGATAAACATAATGATAAGAACGCGGCTGCGTTGATGTCAGCGAACGGCGTTGTGATCGTACATGAATTTAACCTTTTCAGTGGGATGGCAAGTCCTCCTTTACGGACTGGATGGCTGACTATGCCAAAGACGCTAGCTATAGGGGACTCACAGAGCCTTTTGTCAGCATGGATGCGCCGCTGGTGAACACCACGAGTGTAGACATAAGCTATCTCGTTTGCCCAATGACGTATACATACAAGCTAAAGGGTGTGCCCACGCGTGAACTGGGGCGAATGGCGATGGTGCTGCACAAAGAGGGTTCGGTGTGGCGGTTCGTATCGTGGACTTGGGCCGGAACTTCAACGGAGATTGTTACGAAGTAGAGCTCACGAATTGGCGCGTTCTCATATCCTCGCATGCACTGCTATCAGCATTCATGGTGCAGCTTCGAATGCCGCTCAAATATCCCGATATAGTGCCTGCTCTTCTGAGAAAGATCTAAACAAGCTTGCATCCACAAGTTGAGTATCACGTTGGATCAGAGACGGATTTTCAGATGAAGCAGCAGAGTCTGGCGGCACAGGCGGTGTAGAAGTATGAGCGGAAGTCGCGGCGGGAGCTGTTCTTGGACGAGATGGATCAGGTAGTTCCGTGGTCTACGCTGTAGGCCCTGAGCACTACCGAAGGCGGGCAATGGGCACCCTGAAGCCGCTTTTCTTGCATAGACGTTCGTTTTCCGCAATAGACCTCGGCAGTGCGGCCAGCAATCAAAGCACTCAAGCTGCCACCACCGCCTGCCGGTAGCCGCGTGAGGTCAACCCGAGCGACTTACGAGAGCATTCGTACTGAATCGCCCCGCGGCACGGCTATACGATGCCGCCAGTAATCTCGGCGTCTCCGTTCCTACGCTATACCGGTGGAGTCCCGCTTCCACGAAGGTTTAGATGCTCCAATAGTCGTTCTCTGACGAGGCTTCGACTTCGGCGTTAGAGGCTTTTTGCATCGAACTCGGAGCGCGCCTTCTCTACTCGATCAAGGTGCTTCTCGGCCCAGATCCAGACCCCACAAAAAGCACCGCTTAGCTCGAATCCAAGTTCCGTCAGTTTGTATTCCACTTTGGGTGGAACGACCGCATGAATCTTGCGTGTCAGGAGACCGTCACGCTCCATCCCGCGTAGTGTTTGCGTTAGCATCTTCTGACTGATGTCAGGAACTAAGTCCCTTAGACGGGTAAAGCGCAGCTCTCCATTTTCGACAAGCACTTCAAGGATCAGCATTGTCCATTTGTCAGCAACTCGGCCAATGAGATCGGTGACAAGGGCATCGATTCTGGGATCGAGTCCATCAGGCTCTCCGCATGATGCGAGGGGCTCTATAAGAGCAGTCTGCTTGTGAGGAAGCTCAGGCATTTCATACTCTCTTTCTGGTAAGTATAAAACTTTATGGTGCCTTCTTGCGGAAAGAGAGCACGCCCTCTATCTTCGCAGAGGTGGAGGCACGATGCGCAGCAAACTTCTTTATGCGGCTTACGGCTGGCTTCTCTTTTCGGGCGTTGTCCACTTCACGATCGATGTGCTCTCGCAGTACCTGCGCGGCAGGCGCTCTCCTGGTCCTGAGACAACACTCTATTACGGACTTAACTCCGCGTATGCCCTCGGGCAAGTCCTAGTTGCGCTTCTGGCCTTGCTCATGGTCCGTAGTGGCACGCCCGCAATCGCCGGCTGGCCCGGATTCACCATAGGGTTCACTGGAGCGGCCCTATGGCTCGTTATCTGTCTACTTTTTGTGGAATACCCCCAACCTCGAGTGATTATCGCTCTCTTCGCCGCACTACTCACCGGCGCTGCTCTGGCGCGCTGAAAGGAAGAAGTCTATGAAGCTGACCAAACGTACGATCCTGATTACGGGGGGCACCAGTGGTATCGGTCTGGAGATGGCAAAGCAGCTTCTCTCCCGAGGCAATGTGGTCATCGTCACCGGGCGGGACCAAAAGCGGCTCGACGAGGCGAAGCGTGCGCTTCCTTCCCTACATACCGTCAAAAGTGACGTGAGTGATCCCACAGCGATCATCTCCCTCGAAGCGGAGGTGGTCGCCCGATTTCCTGCGCTCGATGTGCTCATCAACAACGCCGGAATCATGCGGAACCTCAACCTGAACGACAACCGCGGATTGGAAGACCTCACACGCGAGATCGAAGTTAACCTGAGTGGACCCGTACGTATGGTGCAGCAGTTTCTGCCCCATCTGAAAAGCCGCAAGGAAGCCCTGATTGTGATCGTGTCTTCGGGGCTTGCCTTCATTCCGCTTCCCGTATCGCCGATTTATTGCGCGACCAAAGCGGCGCTCCACTCGTACACACAGTCCCTACGCGTACATCTGAAGGGAACAAATGTACGCGCTGTCGAACTGGCCCCCCCAGGAACGGAAACACCTTTATTTCGGGGTGAGTTTGAGGCAGAGATGAAAGGTCAGAAAGGCATGGATGTCTCTGTGCTTGTTCGAAAGGCTATTGTCGGAATCGAAGGCGGAAAACCCGAAATCCGCCCGGGGCTCAGCAATGTTCTGAAGCTCATGAGTCGGGTAGCGCCACAGTTCATGCTCGGGCAGCTAGTGAGGATGTCGACACCCACTCGGTAGAGCCTCCGCTCCACGGGCTAAGAGAGCCGATACATTGCGACTTCGCGAGACTAATATGCCTGAGCTTCGCGTCTCGCGGTCACCCCGTCAGCTGCGGGAGGTTAGGGCCACTCGCCGACGATGCTCTCTTGGGGAGCATCCCCAAACCTTTTTGAACGCTCTACCGAAGGCACTATCCGTTTCGTAGCCGACCGAGGAAGAGAGTTGCGAGATGGGATCGTCAGAACTCCTCAGGCGATCACCCGCGAGCAACATCCGCCATCGTGTCAGATAGTCCATGGAGGTCATCCCGACTCTGCTCTTGAAGGTCTGGGCAAACACCGTGCGGGACATGCCGACGCGATTGGCGAGCTTTTGTAACGTCCAGGCATGACTCGGATCGTCGTGCATGCATGTAATGGCTGTTCTCATCTGCGGATCTGAAAGTGCGAAGAGCCAGCCGACTCCGCTCCCCGCTTGATCTTCGAGATGCAGCCTGAGAGCCTGCACCAGCATGATGTACGCAAGCTGCTGAGCGATCAAGGATCCGCCAGGCTGCGGGTCATACAACTCTTCTCTCAGGCATTCGAGCGACCAGCGCATCACCTTTCTACTGGCCTCTCTGCGAATGTGCACGATCGGAGGCAGCGAGTGTAATAGCACTTCGGAGTGGCTGCCGGTTAGCAGGAAGTGCCCTCCAAGGATGAAACTTCCTCCTCGGGTAGCGCCATCGACGAGTGCGTCGCCCGGCTTTCCCTCCGCAAGTTCCTGAGTGAATGGTACGCGTGGAGCGGAGAGATCCGGAGCAAGGCAGAACGGCAGACCGCCAGGCAAAAGGACACAATCACCCGCCCGGATGAGAACGGCATCGGGGACCCCTTCAACAGAAAGCCAACATGAGCCGGAGACCACGGCATAACACTTGATGCCCTTGTGTCTTTGAAATTGGAGGCCTGTCCCTGCATCCACTGGGAAGCCGCCGGAGACATACGTCTTGAGCTTGAGCAGGGACAACACCTCAGAGAGTGGGTCCATCAGGCCTCCGTACGATCGGACTAGTATTACGCACGTCCAGCATAGATCGTACGCGCTTACTTCCCATCTACTTGTGATGAAGGGCGGCGCAATCAGCGGCTCATAACAAGAAGGAGAAGCTCATGAAAGTTTTCTTGACCGGCGCAACCGGGTTTATCGGTTCAGCCATCATCCCCGAGCTCATCAAGGCGGGCCACCAGGTGCTTGGACTGACGCGTTCCGATGCGGGCGCGAACGCACTCACCGCGGCTGGGGTTGAGGTCCACCGCGGAAGCCTAGACGATTTGGGCAGCCTACGCAGCGGTGCCAGCCAGGCGGATGGCGTGATTCACTGCGCGTATAACAACGATCTTTCGAATCTCGAGAAGACTTCCAGAGAGGAAAGCCAGGCGATCGAAGCCCTGGGTGCCGGGCTCCTGGGCTCGGATCGTCCGTTGGTCATCAGCTCTGTCGCTGCCATGGGCGCCGCAGCACCAGGTCAGCTCGCCGTGGAGGAATACTACAATCCCAACACTCCGAATCCGCGAAAAGCAACGGAGATCGCGGGGGCGGCTGCTGCGCAACGCGGCGTAACCGTGTCCGTTGTCCGCCTCCCGCAGGTGCACAGCACGGTAAAGATGGGTTTCGCAAGCCAGCTCTTGCGGGTGGCTCGCGAGAAGGGCGTTTCGGCGTACATCGGTGATGGAACCAACCGGTGGGCGGCTGTCCACGTACTCGATACTGCGCACCTATACCGGCTGGTTCTGGAAAAGGGTGGGCCGGGAGTCAGGTACAACGCGGTGGCGGAGGAAGGGATCGCGGTGCGGGAAATTGCGGAGGTGATCGGCGCAGGCCTGAAGGTCCCCGTGGTCAGCCTTTCTCCAGAAGAAGCAAAGTCCCACTTCGGCTGGCTTGCGATGTTTGTAGGCATGGATATGTCAGCGTCAAGCGTGCGGACTCAACAACAGTTACGCTGGCAGCCCAAAGGTCCGGGGCTGATCCACGATCTCGAACAATCGTTCCTCTCCTAAGAAGGTCGCACGCGTTCAGGGCGTGAACGCTCTTCGCACGTGCGACCGCATTAGTACTCATTAACTGGAATCTCGTCTGTTGGCGATTTGCTGGCGAGAGCGCTAGATGGGATATGCCTCAGTTACCCGCCAATCCCTTTACTAGTTCTGCGACAGCCCTCCGAATCCGCTTCAGATCTATACTCGGCGCCAGCACATCATTATCAAAGTTCTTTGCCAGCGGATCCAACCCAAACAGCGCCCGTTGAAATTGCGGAAATAGCACCTGCCCGATCAGCTTTTGCGCTGCCTCCACACTCACCGTCGTCGAGACACGAAACGTTGTCTTAAGATACCCACTCAGCCGCGCATGTACCTGGGTGAACAGCACATCGAAGTACATCGCAGACTGCTCCGGGAAGCGCTCGCTTTCCGCCATGCTGATGCGGCACATCTGCACCGAAGGCCCGTACAGCATCGTCTGGAGATACTGGCCGCAAAACAGCACCAGGGCCTCCGCAGGCTTCTCTGAGTAGTCACCCGGCTGCTTTAACCGCGTCAGAAACAACCCACGCACCAGTTCAATCACTGCCAGAAACAACTTTTCCTTGCTCTCGAAGTGCGCGTACAGTGACCGCTTCGAGGTCTTTGCCCGTTCGGCCACCAAATCCATCGACACCCTCTCGAATCCCAAGTCCAGAAACACGTCCTTCGCCTTCCATAGAATGTGTTCGCGCAGCTGGTCGCCCCGTAGTGCCATAGCTCATTGTCGCTTAGTGCTTGGATTGACATGAAGTAAACTGAACGGTACCGTATACAGAGTCGCCAAGCCTGAATCTGCGCGGCAATCGAGGAAAAAGATCATGATCGTCATCACCACTCCCACCGGCGCTATCGGCCACCAAGTTCTCGAAAACCTTCTCGAAGGCGGCGAACAGATTCGTGTTATCGTTCGCGACCCATCCAAAATCCCCGCCAACATACGCGAGCGCATCGAGGTTATCGAGGGCTCCCACGGCGACGCCGACGTAGTCAACCAAGCCTTCGCGGGTGCCGACTCCGTCTTCTGGCTCGTTCCCCCCAACTTCCAGGCAACCAGCCTCGAGCAGGCCTACGTAGGCTTCTCACGGCCGGCAGCCGACAGCATCAAAAAGCACGGCGTGAAGCGGGTGGTCGTCGTTTCGGCTATTGGTCGCGGTTGGCCCAGGCACACGGGCTATATATCGGCATCCCTCGCCATGGACGACCTGATCGAGAGTACCGGCGTAAGCTGCCGCGTGCTGACCATGCCTGGCTTCATGGACAACACGCTGCGGCAGGTGCAACCCATCAAGACTCAAGGCATGTTCTTCGGGCCACTCGACGGGGATCGGAAGGATCCTTACTGCGCCACCCGTGACATCGCCTCCGTCGCTGCCAAGTGGCTGCTTGACACCTCTTGGACCGGTCAGGTGGACGTCCCTGTCCTCGGCCCGGAAGACCTCTCGTGCAATGACATGGCGAAGATCCTCTCCGAGGTCCTCGGAAAACCGGTCCGATACCAGCAGATCCCCTTTGAAGCGCTGAAGTCCCAACTGACCGAACGCGGCGCTTCTGAATCCATGGCCCAGGGCATGGTCGACATGATGATCGCGAAAAACGAAGGCCTCGACCACGTCGTATCCCGCACATCCGAAGGCACGACCCCTACCACCTTTAGCCAGTGGTGCGAGGAAGAACTTAAACCAGCCGTCCTCAGCTAGCACTTGGGTGCATGTGGCAGCACGCCCGTGGTGTCCCCATTCATGCTCAGTCACATCGCGCATGGGTGGGGCTTCCAGATTCGTGGTCAGCGTCAGCGCAACCGTTCTTTCGTTGCGCGTACAGTCATCGTTCCGTGGGAACCTTGAAACGCTACTTCCGCTGAGCCGACTTGTCGTTAGCGATCAGCTCAAGGCTTTAGGTGCCAGACTGCGCATATCCCTCGGTCACCCTTAATAGGGACTAAATAACTATTCAATCGTCAGCTCTTTCAGGGCCGCAGTACCTTTGACGGCTCGAACAAGAGCAATTGGGTTCCAGTAATCCTTGTAATGTACGATGTGCCTGTCGCGCAGACGTATTACCGAAATATAGCGCTGATCGTATGCTTCTCTCGTGATCACGCCCTCCCCATATCCTGAAAACTCAAGCACAATCACATCCGGGTCATTCACCTGAATCTCAGACACGTTGGTCACACCGTCGATCCTGAGCAATGGCCTGATCCTTTGGAAATTCGCGACGATAGCTTCTCGGCCCACAATCGGCGTGTTCAGCCCGGGCGGCGCAAAGGGATACTCCAAGACACCGTCCACAGCGAACATGTCAGGAAACGTCTCAGCATCCGAGGTGAGGCGATCACCCAATACGCGACGCAACATAGCAGGAAAGCTCTCAGCAATATTTGGTTGCGACATATTGATCTCCATCATGTTTAGTGCGAGATGCGCAACATGAAAGCCGCAGTGGCTGCCTCGATTGCCGCTCTCTGTTAGACAGAATAACTATGGTCTATGGTCAATAGTATATTTTTAGTCTAGTGATGATGATCTCCGTCTTTGCCCGTGAAAGTAAGCTGCCGTTGATGCGGTGCGGCTCTACGTTCGTCAGGGCCTGCTGAATCCGGAGATCGGTCAGAAGGGCGGGTCGCGCCCTTATCAAATGTTCTCAACCCTCGATGTCGAGAAAGCGCGGATCATCCGGGTCGGAAAAGCCTTAGGGCTATCCCTCAAAGAGATTGGTATGTTCCTTAAAAAACGAACATTCAAAGGAGAAGAAGATGGCATAGTGATCGCGTTCTTAGCTGATCAACGCCAGCAGCTTACAAGAAGGATCACCGAGTTGGAAAGTCTAGTATCGTTTGTTGACGCAAAGGTAGCTTGGCTGAAGGACCCGAGCGCTGGTCCTCCGCCGTCGCTCCCGTGATGACCACGAACGGCAAACAATCGGCCTTCCGGAAGCTGTCCCGACGTGCGGAAATCCTCCCTCCGCATATCTACCCAGGGGGTGTGCAGCTTGGCTGAGCGCCGTCAAGTGCCCATGGTGCCTAGCACGGTGCTGAAGGTGTCCGCGCCGGCCCGCGAGGCGCGGTGACCACATAGAGATTCCCGCAACCTATGGACGTTTGATAACCGCGGCCTATCCAACTTCAAGGCCGATACATTGCGACGAGCCGACTTGTAAGGACTGGTATCGTTACTGCATACATCTGTGAACGAAGGGGGCAAGATGATAGGTACGGAGATTGCATCCGACTCCTCTGATCTGGTTCTGGTCACCGGTGCGTCAGGATATGTCGCGGGCCATTGCATCTTGAAGCTTTTGGAAGAAGGCTATAGGGTGCGCGGCAGCTTGCGTTCCCTTAAGCGGGCTGGCGAGGTAAGAAACTGGCTGATCAAGGCGCGAGGAGATGCTGACCCAGGTGATGCCCTTTCGTTCGTTGAAGCGGAGTTAACAGATGCCAATGGCTGGCACGCTGCCATGGACGGCGTGCGATACGTTCTGCACGTCGCCTCACCCATTCCGTCGAAGATGCCGAAAGACCCTGACGATCTAATCGTGCCCGCACGGGAGGGGACACTCAATGTCATGCGGGCCGCTGCCGCAGCCTCCGTGAAGCGCGTGGTGCAGACATCTTCCTCAGCAGCCATCATGTACGGCTGCGACGATCCGAGTCGTCATGTCTTCACGGAAGAGGACTGGACCGATCCCGATCATGAGGACAACATCCCTTACACCCGCAGCAAAACCATTGCTGAACGTGCGGCCTGGGACGAAGTACCAAAACTGTCGCGGCCCTTGGAGTGGGTCGCCATCAATCCCGGCCTTGTTCTCGGCCCCGTACTGGATCAGGACTCCAGTGCTTCGGTTCAGATTGTCGCCAAACTTTTAAGGAGCGAGCTCCCGGGCTTGCCGCGCCTTGGTTATGCCGTAGTTGACGTGCGTGATCTTGCGGACCTGGAGGTCCGTGCCATGACGATGCCCCAAGCGGCTGGTCAGCGCTACCTCGCTTCAGGTCCCTTTGTGTCCTTGAGTCAAGTGGCCCATATTCTGAGGGATCGATTGGGAGAACGGGCGAAGAAGGTGCCGACCCGAAAGCTGCCAGACTGGCTGGTGCGATTTGTCGGGTTGTTCGACAGCGAAGTCCAGGGTCAACTATTTGAACTGGGCAAGATACGACAACCCTCAAGCGCGAAGGCTGAATCCCAACTGGGATGGTCCTATCGGGCTGTTGAGGAAACACTTGTAGATACGGCAATCAGCCTTCAGGCAGTAGGCGCACTAGCCCAATAAGGCACTTACGATCTAACCTTGTCATACGCCCTGATGACCATCGGTCGTCTGTAGTGGCCAACAGTCATCAATGTGGAATATGGAAGCTGCAAATAGGTCATGGTCAATGGTCACTGGAGCTTTCGAGCGGGCTCGGCTCCGGATCTGGCAGCTCGCGGATGCAACCTTGTTCTGACCGCTCGGCAATGCGGTTTTGTACTCTCGCGATGACTTTGGGTCCATGTGAAACCGAACTGTCCGGAGTTACGCGCTTGGCCACGCAGCCATAAGCGCGTCGACCATTTGCAGCAGATCCGTCCTGCTCGCTCCATCCCGCGCCAGAGTTGACATGCCTTGAATCAAGGCAACCGTCATCGCGGATAACGCGAAGGCGTTCGCAACTTTTGGTAATCTGCCACATTGAATGTCCTGTTGCGCCTTTTCTTGAAGCGCATCCTGTATCTCGCACCGTGCTTGTCTTAGGGCATCCCTGACGCGGCTTGAGGTATCAGATCCGGTTGACGCCGCGCTCGCAACCAGGCAGCCGCTAGGTGTGTCCTCCTGCGTGAACCAATGCGCGGAGCCTTCCAACAATCTCCGCGCAGCTTCACGGGCAGAGGGAGCCTCCCGGATGGTTTCTCGAGCTGTTTTGGGTCCAAGTGTGCCATAGCGGTGCAGGGTCTCAAGAAACAGAGTCTCTTTATCAACGAAAGCCGCATAGAGGCTTGGCGCTGTAATCTCCATGGCTCGGGTGAGAGCAGACACGCTGGTTGTCTCGTAGCCGGTACGCCAAAACTGCACCATGGCCTTGTGAAGAGCTTTCTCCCGATCGAAGGAAAGGGGTCGTCCTGGGCGTCGTTTGTTAGCTCCAGGTGTTTTCATAGTAATCATTATGAAACCCTTGACGCAATCCGGCAATAGTCTCACAATAACATAGTGGTCATTATGGAAGTGGAGAATGCGATGGATTTTCGGTTAGTTGGCAAGCGAGCGTTGGTGACGGGAAGCACAAGCGGTATCGGAGAGCAGATTGCTAAAACCCTCGCCAATGAGGGCGTGCAGGTTGTCGTGCACGGCAGGCGAGCGGCTGAGGCGGATCGTGTCGTGCGGGAGATACGGGATGCAGGAGGAGTGGCCGTTGCCGCTCTCGGTGAGCTTGGCAGCAATACAGAGGCCGCCGCGGTCGTCCAAGCCGCCATCACGGCCTTTGGCGGCGTGGACATCCTGGTCAACAACGCGGGTGCCTTTCCGGTGGGGCTCTGGATGCAATCGAATGCCGCGGACTGGGTCGACCTCTACAACGCCAATGTGGGCTCTGTTGTTCGTCTTGTCACGCAACTTGTTCCCGGAATGGTGGAGAGGCATTGGGGACGCGTGATTATGTTGGGCAGTTTTCTGGGACCCATGCCGCAGCCGATGGTGGCCAGCTATGCAACTACAAAGGCTGCGAACATCGCGCAAGCGGTATCGCTGGCAAGAGAGCTGGGAGGTACTGGTGTTACTGCAAATACCGTGAGTCCCGGTCCGATTCGCACACCAGGGCTAGAGGACGGCGCTCGGGGAATGATGACGGCACAGGGACAGGAGTACGACTTCGACACCTTCGAACGTTTCTATGTTCAAGAGACACGCCTGCCCGCAGGGAAGCTGGGGGTGCCCGCTGACATTGCCAACGCCGTGGCTTTCTTAGCAAGCCCACTCGCGGACTTCATCACAGGTACAAATCTGCGAGTGGATGGCGGTATGCTCCCGACGACCAACTAGCCGGATCGGGGACCGCTACCTCACCGTAGCGGCCTCTCTTTGATTCGAGAGTCCACAAAAATGTTCGGCATTGGCGCACAGACATCTCAGGCAACCAGGACTGTAAGTCGATGGGTTGGATCGACAGTCTTGACGAGGGAACAAAGTTGGGCACCGTGCTCGACACCCACGTTAGTAACGTCGATCAGCACCAGGTCGACCGGGTAGCAGGGTCTCGCGTACAGCTTCCAACCCCCACAAGCTGTGAAGGTCTGTCCCGCGCTCGGCGTGCGTGGGACGAGCGCCCTTCTTGAGCTGTCCCCGCTATAGTTCTCCATCGGCGGGCCGCCAATCGCGAAGATGCGCAACCTTTGCCTTCAACTGCTTCTGTCTTTGTCTCTCCTCTTCGTTCTCCTCAGGTGCGGGTTCATAGCGGGCTGCGAATCCGTCCAGATCGTGCGTAAACACGGTAGCCAAGTAGAGCATTCCCTCGGCGAGTTCCTCTAGGGTTTTGAACGGGACCCTGAGATCGCCGCGTTCGATGGTCATCATCCGAGGCGGTGAATCTACACTCGCCGGGTAATCCTGGAGAGAAACTCCCGCAGCTTCCGCCGCACTACCTTTCCTCCCTCGGCCCGCATTCGCGCGAAGGTCTCTGCCGGGTGCTCCGACTCCTTCAGCTGGCGCAGAGCACCGCTCACGCGGCGCACTGTGGCCTAGTTTTCACCGGCGCGCATAGGTAATCAGGTAGCTTTTGGTCAAGGGTTTCCTCTTCTCGCAAACATTATCGAATCAAAACAAGCACTGCAACTGGTCCGTGCTTGACCGAAGTGTTCTATCATCGCCGGCGTCCATTGCGCCGAGTGGACCATCAAGCCTCGAACCGTTTCCGGCCACGTCGCAGGTCGATGAGTTAGCACGCGAGCTGCGAAATTAGCGCCGAGGCTTGCAGCAGCACTCGTATTGCCGAACGCTTCGAAATGACGGACCGTAGGATTGAAATTGGTCGTCAATAGTGCCAAATCATTGGGACTGTCGCTTGGTCGCCGGAAGCTGCCCAGTTGCCGCCTTCAAAGACGACATCTGGTTTGATCGGCCATTGGCGATCCCAGATAACAGATGTCCGACTGCATGGCGAGAGTTCTCCTGCTGGAGCGATAGGCTGCCACCCCTCAAAGGTGGGGTCAGTCATGACGACCTTTTCGGTATAGGCTCCAACGGTCAGCGCATTCCACGCCTGAGCAGGATTCTCCACCGGTTCCGTGTCATTCCGATCAGGAAAAGAACCCCGCGTAATTCCATTCCGAATGTTTCCTGAAGCCAAGACGATCAAACGGCGAATCGTGTCGTCACCAAAAGCGAGCTGATCGATGGCCGCAGACCACGACGATGGCCGGCCACGATTCGTGCCGCGAACACTGGTAATCGCGAGGCAGTGAATTCTCCGACGCCCGGGCCGGGTTACTTCAGGACGATTCGCGCACTCCCGAGTAATTGCCCCATACAACCTGGGCTCATGTTGGGTTCCGTCATGCGCCAACATCTTGACCGACTCCAGCCTATGGCCGAGTTGCACGGGATCGCGATTTCCTAGGATTTCGGATAAACCACCATAGAGCGCCAGACCGGACATTGCCGTCCGGTGTCCACGCCACACTGCACTATCTCCACTTGGCCAATTGGGATCGTATACATGGACGTCGGCAGGGTCGAGGCCAATTTGCAGCAAGGGACGAGTTTGTGTCACGCCGCTGTCGAGAATACACACGGCAACGGCCTCTGTACCTGCCGCAGTGGTACGTCGAATCAGTTCTTCCACGCGTACAGCCTGTTCGTCATTGCGCAGCGCCAGGAATGCAGCAGGTGTATCTTTGGCCGCCTTACCTCAGCAACTGCGTTCGACTCCATCACTACACGGCCAACTTCAATCTGCGTGCCGAAAGCTAAGATGACCTCTCGTTCTGGAAAGCTGATCCTTTCGGTGGACGTCCGCAGTTCATGCAATCTGGCAATCTGTTCAAATGCTTCGCGGCTATCTCGCCGCAGCCAGATCTCCCACCATCTCGCATCGGGAAGATCATCGGGGTCCTCCATTAGGAAGGAGTGAAAAGCTCCCAGCGCAATCGAATCGATCCGGGTAACAAGCGCCTCATTCTTGGGTCGTCCACCTTCAGTGGCTTGCCGGGTTTCCGTTGCTGGTCGTGGTGCGGTTCCTCGATTCGGTACTTCTCGATCTTCTTGAGGAGGTACTGTTCTGCCTGCATAGGCACGAAGACGGTCGCGGAGATGCCATCCTGTCCACGATCAATCATTGAAAGAAGTTCGATCTGCTGTCTGCGATCCTCTAGTTTTTCTACGATCTTCTCCGCGCCCCGAGGCATGCGAAATTCTAGATAGAAGCCTTCAGGATTGTGCTGGGGATCACGAACCCGACGAGCTTCCAATCCTTCATTGGAGTTCGCCAAGAGCCGTATTCAGGGATTGTAAGACGGCCTGAGCGTGTGCTTCGCGATCCCGGATTGGCGGAGGCGGAGTACGGGCCATTCCCGGAGAGATGTATGGCTCCGGGCGTCCCGTGTCTTGCACGTAAATGTGATTACGATTACGGCGTAGCTCAGGCATGTGCCGATTCTGATAACTCCAGGTTCCTCGAAGACGAGGTCCGTTCGTCTAGTGCTGTGAGCAGACTAGACGTTGTGACGTGGCTCTGTTCTTGCAGCAAGCATGCCTGACTGCGTCCTCGGCGGCTCGGCTAACGTCTGCTTGACTGAGACCTCGGACTTTCGCAACGACCATCTTCCCATCGATATCCTTCCCCGCGAATGTCGTGAGCCGACTGGTGATGATACGGCGGATCATGTCTCCATCCGGGAGTCCGTATTCGAACACATCGTCGAATCGACGAAACAAGGCTCGATCCAAAAGTTCAGGATGATTCGTGGCGGCGATAATGATGCTGTTAGAGTCGTCTTTCTCCAGCATTGCAGGAACGTGTTCAACACCCGGCGTATTTCGCCGACATCATTAGACTGTGTCCTTTTCGCCCCCAAGGCGTCGAATTCGTCAAACAAATAGACGCCTTCCGACGCCGAGATCGCATCAAAAACGAGCTTGAGTCTAGCGGCAGTCTCTCCCAGGAACTTCGTAATGATACCTTCCAGCAGTATGGTCGAGAAAGGCAGATGCAAATCGCCAGCAAGAGCGGCTGCTGTCATCGTCTTTCCCGACCCCGGAGGACCAATTAACAAAATCTTTCGCCGCGGTCGCAGTCCGTGGGCACGCAGACGAGACTGCTGCCTGTACTCAAGCAGAATCCGGGTTAGTCGGCTGGCCAGAGTCTCTGGCAGCACCATGTCAGACAAATAGGTATTCGATTCGGTTGTAAAGAGAAGGCTGCTGAGCTCGCTCTTGTTGGGCAGAACCAGCACAGGTCTCGGCGCAGACGAAGCTGGCTGTTTCCGCGCCTGGTCGACCAGTCTTTCAATGTCTGCGCCACTTTGGTGTGGCCCTTCCGCGCTTCGGACGCCGCCATTTCCATCGCAACAGACAAGAATTCCTGATCGTCTCCACGGACGTGACTCTTCAGCAGCGCGAGCATTTGGCGCGAATTTGCCATGCTCGAAGCATGACACCCATATCCTACTCATGGCAATGTTTATACATGGTACTGACCAGGTACGTCAGGGAGGTGCGTCAGTCGTGGCTCATTTTCCATGACGGACTAACGCTCGTCTTGAACCTCCTACAGTGGAAAACCGAGGTCAAACTCGGCATCTGTTGACTCAGCGACAAACGTCGTTCTAGGTCGCATACCCGGCGCACAGCAGGAGGAATGTCGTCAGCACACACGAGAGTCGGCCATTGCCATCCTTCCATGAGCGCTATATCCATTTTTATCCGTTTGTCATACGTTCCGGCGTATCCGAACCGACGACCCGAACCATTCTGCTGTCCCGATCCCAAACGGCAAGATGTGTTGAAAATAAAGGGCTTAGCTCGTGGGAGCAATAACTCGGTTTTTGGGGGCAATGAGGGAGCAATAAGCTGTTCCAGAGGCGCTTTTGGGGCTCATGGGGCGACGGAGGCCTTCAAAAGTCAATAAGTTACAGATTGTCCGAGAAATGGCATGGAAGAGGTCATCGGTTCGATCCCGATCAGGTCCACCAAACAACCCCCTCCGAATGAATGGTTTAGCGGAAGCGAGCTACCTCCCCCTGGGACAGCTTGGTGTCATTTGGTGTCAAATCTCGAAACACCTTCAAAGACACTGGTTTGCGTTTGAGCGGCTTCACCCCAGGAAGAGTAGCGGTAGGTAGCGGTTTGGCTACTTTCCGTCGTTCTTTTCCTGCCGATCTTCTTAACTCCAGATGAATCGAGTTGACGGTGGCCTGCACGCTCTCTGGGATCGACTGCATATAGACATCGGTTGTGGTTGCGGCTCGAGAGTGCCGCATCAGCCCTTGAACGTCCTTCACTGTGCCCTTCTTCTGAGCCAATGTCGCGATCGTTCTGCGAATCACCTGAAACGTCAGCTTCGGCAGTTTCAGGTTACGAGCCAGTTTATGCAGGACACGTTTGCGGTAGTTGTCCGTATCCATGAAGTTTCCCGCTTGGTTGGCAAAGATAAAGGCGTCAGGGCACCGGTCAAGACACTCCGACTTCCAAGCCTCAAGATCCAAGGCGAGCGTATCGGGGATATGGATGATGGCGAGGCTCTTCTTGGTCTTGCCCCAGGGACGAATGTTTCCCTTGTAGACAGTCTCAGCAACGGTCATCGCGGACGCTTCAGCGTTAAAGCACTTCCACTTTAGAGCGAACAGTTCACTGGGACGAAGAGCGTTGGTCATGTCCAGTTCCAATAGAATACGATCTCGCGGCGATAAGGCGTTGAGAGCTGAACGGAGCTGATCCCAAGTCAGACTGGTTGTGTCGGTCTCGCGTAGTTGCGCCGGAACCTTCACCTTGCGCGCGGGATCCTTTGAGAGGAAGTCTTGATCGACAGCCTCGGCGAAGATGTCCCGAAGGTATGCGCGCATTTGCAGCACTCTGTCCTTGGATCGGGTTGTGGCCAGCTTGTTAAGATGAAGCTGCAAGCTGAACTTGTTGAAGTTAACCAGCGGAATCTCACCGAGAGGTTCGATCAGATCGCGTTGGATAAGGATCGTCTTCGTCTTGGCTGTCTCTTCTTTCCAAGCTGCCTCTTTCAGAGGAAGAAAACGATTCTTGACGAACCAGGAGAAGGTTACGGAGCCATCGTTCATGACTCTGGTAGGGGAGCCCGGCTGCCCTATCTGTTTTGTGATTTCACGTTGAAGCGCTTCACGGGCCTCGAACTTCGACATGTTTGATCGAAGGCCGAGAATAACTGGCACGCGAAGGGTTTTCTCTTCTTCGGAGGTTGGATCGTTCACGACCTTGCGGTAGTACCCGTACCACTGTTTCCCCCGAGGCGTTACGTATCCACGTTGGTGCGTAGTACCCATTTGTTCCTCAATCCTGTGGCGGGAAAAAGAGGGCACTCCCAACATTTTACCGGGTATTCGCGGGCCCAATCATGACATTCCCGTTGTTAGAGGTTTCGTATTCCGGGCATTGTGCGAGCATCTCAGCGTCCGCCGACTGCGGCTGAATGATGAGCAACAGTTCTGAACTCATGCTCGCCGCCGCATCGCGGAGAGCCTCTCGCGCTCATCAATGAACGCTTCAATTCGGCTTGTGCGGTAGCGAAGAGCCCCGTCCCCCATACGTATCACCGGCAGTTGGGGAGTCTTCCTAAAGGAGTGGTCCCATACCCAATCCCTGCTGACGTTGAGCCGCCGAGCGACATCTTCGACCGTAAGAAGAGGGTCAGCGGCGTCCCTTGCCATAGCTCTCTGTGGTGGCTTGCGGCGCGGTGTGTCGGCATGAACGCCCGACTCCAACTCCGACTCGCTGTGCGGGCTAGGATGCGACAGATGAGAACCCGAGGTGGGCATGGGGCGACTCCGAATGAGCGATTCTTGCGCAATCCGCAGATCATAAGCTGTCGATCCGCTTCTTGGAGCTTCTTCAACTAGTTATTGCTTCTGCCTTCACCATCGAAGACTGAATCCGCTGTTGTCCAATGCCAATTTAGAAGTTCTTTATTCCAAATAGGCATGAAGTTCGTTGACGGCTGTTCTCTATCAGGTAGATACTTCACGGCACCCGCGATGGGCGAGTGGCAAGCATGACTTGCTTTCGGCATTATTAGTGAAGTTTGGGCCAATGAGTCTTCCTGATATTCATCTACTGCAAGCCGCGATCATGCTGGCCGAAGTCCGCAACTATTCGAGGGCTGCGCGAAAATTGGGCATCCAGCAGCCAACCCTCACCAAGCGAATCCTAGAGCTTGAACACCTAATTGGCTTTCAATTGTTCCTTCGATCCACCCAGTTCGTGGAGCCCACTGACGCTTGCCGGCAATTCGTCGAAGAGGCGAAGCAATGCATCTTTCATGCGGAGCGTGCGCTGCATGTGGCACGGCTTGCGGAGCAGGGAGCACAGGCGGTCCTTCACGTGAGGAAATCTCAGTACACAGACCCTTACCTAATCTCGATGCTGCTCTCTGTGTCCCTGCCGCTCTTTCCGAACCTGGAAGTCTCACTATCAAGCTTGACGTCTACGGAACTTGAAATGGAAGTCCTTTTGGGCAAGCTAGACATCGCTCTCGCAACGGGGCAGTTCGAGAATCCTAAGATTACTCAACTTGAGTTGATGCGCACACCCTTTTACATAGCAACCCCGGAACGCAGTTCTTTGGCGGAATACAAAAAACTTACGCTCGCTCAACTCCACCAGAAGAACTGGCTGCTGTTCGATCGTCATGTTCATCCGCCGCTTTACGACTCGATTCTCAGGGCGGCGGCTCAGGAGAGTGTTCAGCCGCATTCCGTCCATCATGTGGTCACAGCGGAAGAGGCCGCTCAGGAACTATATGCCGGAACCGCGGAGATCGCTTTCCTCACACGCGCAGGAGCTTGGCGGATCGCACGGAATGGACTGACGATGAGACCGCTAATACACGCGCAGTTAGCAGTGTCCATCAAGCTGATAGCGAGGGCTGAAGATTCCTCAAGAATCATCAGCGAGTTCGTAAGAACTCTCAAACGCAAGCTGGAAGCGTCGGGACGCCTCCAGCTGGAACTGCCTCTAAACGGGCGGCACGCCTCGTGACAAGGCCTCTAGCTCTGAGCGTGACACAATCTGCACGTTCAATGCTTCGGACTGGTGGCAGAAGGGACACTCATACAGCCCCCTTACGGAGTCGCGAGCGGAAAATTGCTCAGGCAAACTGAAGCGTCGGCATGATGGACACTGATGCACATGTACCAGGTCTTTTTCGGTGTCTCCGTGTCGCATCAAGTTTGCCTCGCAGACTGAGTTCTAAGGTTCGTCGCCACTGTGATGACGCACCTTCAGCGTTGCGGACAATGCGTCCGTAGCCGGTGAGTCTTACGAACCTGTCTTTCCGCTGCTCTGTCCACTTGGGGCGTGATTCAGTCTTTGAAGTAGTTCGCCTGGTCTAGATCGGCAAATAACCCGGGGTGTTTTGGCAGCCGCCGAAGTTTCTCATTCAGCCGCTTCATCGATCTCAGCAATGTGGATCTCTATCGGACCAACCTACGCGCACCGAGGACATTCAACGATCCCGGTTGTAACCGTCCGGAGACCGATCTGAGAAAGATTGATAACGAATGCGCACTTCGGGCAGACGTGCACGCTCTCCCAATGCTTTTTGCCGTTCGGATTCGAGCATTCAGGATGCATATCCGGCCCCTTTTTGATTCCCTGAGTGGCGTCTCAAAAGTTCAATCAGCTACCAGGGAACGGGGCCGGCACCTCGATTACCCTGTAAAGCTACTGTCCGGCTCTTAACCTCTGAACATCCTGAAGAGGCGGTGCCCCAAAGAAACGCTTGTACTCACGATTGAATTGCGACGCACTCTCATACCCAACTCGGAGACTAGCGGTTGTGACATCGACATTCTCTGCCGTCATCATCAAGCGCGCTTCTTGAAGGCGTAAACGCTTCTGGAACTGTAATGGACTCAAGTCAGTGACATTTCTGAACCATGCGTTCATAGAAGACGTACTCATATGAAGGCGATCTGCTAATTCTGTCATTCGTATATTTCGAGTTGCATTTTCCTTAAGCCATGCGAGGCCGGTGAGAACTCGCTGAGTCTTCCCATTTTGGTCTCCCATACGACGAAGGAGTGTCTGGTTCTCGCTCGTTAAGAGCTTGAAATAAATCTCCCGCCGAAGGATCGGGGCCATAATCGGAATCTGATCCGGCGACTGAAGCACTTCCGCCAAACGCGCCACCGCATCTATCAGGCTGGCATCCATTTTGTAGGCCGCAACAGCAGCACTTCGCTGGTGGCCTCCCGCCCCCGACAAACCAGCGTCGCGAACTACAGACGCTATCTCTGTGAAATTGAGAACCATGCTTAGACCTAAATAAGGCTGCTCTGCTGAAGCTCTCGTGATCTGCCCGGACATCGGGATCCCTAATGTACAAAGCAGGTAATTCCCAGGAAAGCAACGGTATGGCTGCGCATTAACCATGAGTTCCTTCGCGCCCTGTGCAACGATGCAGAACACCGGTTGATTGCTCGCCTGCCGAGGAACGTCGGTCGTCGAAGAGCGCGTCAGGTATACCCCGTCAATAGACGCGGCTGCCACGCCATCCTTCAAGATCACCTTCCCGAGCGAATCCGCCAAATCGACTAAACTTCGCATATTTGCCTCCCTTGTAAAGATGCCTGCGGATTGTGCGACGGGTTCCAGGATTGGCGAATTAGGCAAACCTTTCGGCGAATTGTGTAGGGATTTCTTTGCCCCGGTGGCACACAATCTAACAGGCAGAGGCATCAATCAGAACGAGACGAGGGTTCTATGGAACTGACGCTGCGGGTGAATGGTGACGACCACTCACTTGATCTTGATCCACGAACGTCGCTACTCGACGCTCTCCGTGATGCGCTGCACCTTTTCGGCACAAAGAAGGGATGTAATCAGGGAGCCTGCGGAGCTTGCACGGTGCTGAGTGATGGAGAACGTATCAACTCCTGCCTTGCGCTGGCCGTTCAGTATTCGGGACGCGATATCACCACCATCGAAGGACTCGGCTCTGTTGCGGGCCTGCATGTACTACAGCAGGCCTTCATCGAGCACGACGGTTTCCAGTGCGGATATTGCACACCGGGACAAATTTGCTCCGCAGTGGGCATGATGCGCGAGTTTCGTTCGGGTCTTCCAAGCGCGGTCACAAGAGACGTGAGAAAGCTGGACATAGAGCTTTCGACCGAGGAGCTGAAGGAGCGGATGAGTGGAAATCTGTGCCGCTGCGGAGCCTACGTGGGCATTACAGAGGCAATCCTCGAAGTCGTTCAGACAGGAGCCCTATGAACAGTTTTCTCTATCATTCGGCCAGCGTCGAATCCGAAGCGCTCCAGCACTTAGGAGATCTTTCCGGCGCAAAGCTGCTTGCAGGCGGCACCAATCTTATCGACCTGATGAGGGAGGGCATCGAGAGTCCGGCTGCGCTGGTCGATGGCACTCGCCTGCCGCTGGCCAACGTGAGCGAGTTGCCGGAGGGCGGTCTACGTCTCGGTGCAATGGTGAAGAACAGTCATCTGGCCGGGCACAAGCTTGTGAAGGAACGCTACCCGATGTTGACAGAAGCAATCCTGTCTGGTGCGTCCGCCCAACTTAGAAACATGGCGACCACAGGCGGCAACCTGATGCAACGAACACGGTGCCTCTATTTTTACGAGGACACGGCCCGCTGCAACAAACGTGTTCCCGGAGCAGGGTGTGATGCGATTGACGGTCTAAACCGCATCAATGCTGTATTGGGCACTTCAGACCAGTGCATCGCCGTTCATCCCTCCGACATGTGCGTCGCGCTTGCGGCACTTGATGCCCGCGTGAATATTTCCAGCGCCGGGGGATCGCGTACGGTCAACCTTACCGCTTTTCATTGCATGCCCGGCAACACTCCGCATGTCGAGACGGTGCTCTCGCCCGGAGAGCTCATCAATTCCGTGGATTTGGACTCGGTGCCGGCAGGAGTTCGCTCTCACTATCGCAAAGTGCGTGACCGGGCCAGCTACGCATTTGCACTGGTTTCCGTGGCCGCGATGATTCTGGTCCAGGATGGAACCGTCAGCTTCGTTCGAGTCGCGCTCGGCGGAGTCGCGCCCAAGCCCTGGCGAGCGAACATGGTTGAAGAGTTTCTAAAGGGCAAGTCACCGTCCACAGCAAACTTCGAAGAAGCTGCAGCAATCGAATTCGCCGAAGCGAAGCGATTTCGCCACAACGCCTTCAAACCAGAGCTGGCGCAACGCACGCTCGTCAGCGTTCTCAAGCAACTGTCAACTTCCGAGGTGCAGGCATGAGTCTAATGGGCAAAGCGATGGAGACGGTCTCGAAATTGGTTCCGGAATCGTCCAGAAGATCCACTGATCTCCTCGCGCAAAGTGATCGGGCAATCTATCAGCCGAATCGATGGGCCCGTGAAGGTTACAGGCGGGGCTCCCTTCGCTGCCGAGCATCCTTTGCCAGGCATGGTGTACGCCTCTCTTGCCTGCAGCACGGTAGCAAAGGGGATGATTCTGTCGATCGATACAGAAGCGGTTACGAAGGCTCCCGGGGTTCTTCTGGTCCTCACTCATGAGAACGCACCGAAGCTGAAGAAGCCCCCTGAGTTCAGCCAGAGTGGCGGCGCGGATGCCAGCGGCACAACAGCGGAAGTGCTGAACACCGCAGAAGTGCCATGGAACGGCCAGCCTATCGCGGTAGTAGTCGCGGAAACCCAGGATCAGGCGGAATATGCAGCATCGCTCATCTCAGCCACGTACAAGACGGTCGCAGCCGACCTCTCGTTCGACGCAAAGAAGGCCGAGGCGGAGGCTCCGAAGATCATCATGGGAGAGGATGCCAGCGTCTCGCGTGGCGATGCTGAAGCAGCACTGGCGGCGGCGCCGTTCTCAGTAGATGAAACGTACACGACACCAAGGCATACACAGAATGCAATTGAGCCTCACGGCACCACGGCGCAATGGGTTGACGGGAAACTACGCGTGTACGATGCGACTCAATTCCTGCATGGAACCGCTTCGTCTCTGGCCAAAATTCTCTCAATTGACAAGAAGAACGTAGAGGTCCTTGCTCCCTTCGTCGGCGGTGGGTTCGGCGGTAAGGTGGCTATGTGGTCGCACGTTCAGCTGTGTGCCGTGGCTTCAAAGTGTGTGAGCCGGCCAGTCCGGCTGGTGCTCACCCGCGAACAGGTCTTCCAGACAGTCGGAGGAAGAACCCCATCCGAGCAACGCGTTGCTCTAGGAGCCGATGCGGATGGAAAGCTCACCTCACTTATTCATACGGGCGTCACAGCGATGTCCTTCGACAACAACTTTCCCGAGCAGTTCACCTTCCCCGCCCGTCACCTTTATTCAATGCCCACTTACCAGATCGGACAGAAGGCTCTTCGCTTGAACATGCCGGCGAACACCTTTATGCGAGCTCCGGGCGAATCGATCGGCACCTTCGCACTCGAATCCGCGATGGATGAATTGGCATGGAAGCTCGGCATGGATCCGATTGAACTTCGCCGACGCAATGAACCCGAGCGCGACCCGACGAAGGACACGGAGTTCTCAAGTCGTCACCTGTTGGAAGCCCTCGAACTGGGCGCTGAAAAGTTTGGTTGGAACCGCCAGCGAACGCAGCCTCGTTCTCAGCAGGAAGGCGAGTGGTTGATTGGATACGGGATGGCATCCGCCTATTACCCCGCGATTCGTCTGCCGACAGCGGCGCGTGTCCGGATTTCGAAGGACGGCACGGCTCTCATACAGACATCGGCTCAGGAGATTGGAGTAGGGACCGCCACCGCCCAGACTCAGCACGCGTCCGACCTCTTCGGTTTGCCAATGGACAAAATCCGATTCGAGTACGGCAATACCGCCTTCCCTGCGGCCAACCAGGCCGGCGGTTCTTCACAGACGATCAGCATCGCGCTTGCCGTCCAGACTGCTTTCACCAAGGTAATGGAGAGTCTCTTAAAGCTCGCTGGGTCAATCGACAAATCCCCTCTTCAACACACCAAGCCGGAAAACGCTCACGCGACTCAGGAGGGTCTCTTTAATAAGGACTCTCACCAGGGTATGACTTATGCCGCCCTCCTCACGGCAGCTGGCAAGGACTTTATGGAAGCAGAGGCAGACGCAGCGATGCCCGTCGAGATGATGAAGTACTCCATGCAATCTTTCGGTGCGCACTTCTGTGAGGTACGTGTGAATGCGATCACCGGCGAGACTAGGGTGCATCGGTGGGTTGCAGCTTTCGATTGCGGGCGAATCGTCAACCCCAAGACTTCCATCTCACAATTTCGCGGTGGAATCATCATGGGGCTGGGCGCAGCGCTTATGGAGGAAAGCTACTTCGATGAGCGCAGCGGACGCATTGCCAATCCCAGCCTTGCGGAGTATCACGTTCCGGTGAACGCGGATGTACCGCACATCGAAACCTACTTCCTGGACATCGCCGACCCGCACAGCCCGGTGGGCGCACACGGAGTAGGCGAAATCGGTATCACTGGCGTCCCAGCAGCCGTTGCAAACGCGGTCTTTCATGCGACGGGCAAGCGTGTTCGCGACCTCCCTATCACGCTCGACAAATTGTTCTAGACACAATAAGGACTCGCATGGATCTGAAATCCTTTCGTACGCTCGGCCGTTCGGGACTCGTCATCAGCCCCCTAGCACTTGGCACCATGACCTTCGCTGCGCCTGGCTGGGGTTCTGCTGACGATGTCTCCAAAGCCGTCTTCAATGAGTACATCGGTGCTGGCGGCAATTTTATCGACACCGCCGATGTCTATGGTGGCGGTCGCAGTGAGGAAATCGTTGGCGACTGCATCGCGGAACGTTCTCTGCGGGACAGCATTGTGCTCGCCACGAAGTTCACGTTCAATAGCCAGCCAGGCAATCCCAACGCAGGCGGCAACGGCCGCAAAAATATTCATCGTGCTCTTGAGAGCTCGCTCAAGCGGCTAAAGACGGATTACATCGACCTGTACTGGATGCACTACTGGGACCAGACGACACCTGTTGAAGAGGTGCTCGGGACCTTCGCTGCACTGCAGCAACAAGGCAAGATTCGCTATTTCGGATTGTCCGATGTGCCGGCCTGGTATGCGACCAAGATGGCTGTTCTTGCTGGCACCATTTCGTGCCCTGCACCCATCGCGCTCCAGATGGAGTACTCGCTCATAGAACGAAGTATCGAGCGTGAGCACGTTCCGGTGGCCGTTGAATGTGGATTGGGCGTGGTGCCATGGGGGCCGCTCGGTTCCGGGTTCCTTTCCGGGAAATACCAGCGTGGCTCCGGCAAACCCGAAGGTCAGGGTCGATTCAGTTCGCAGCAGCCATTCCGCCAGTTCACAGACAAGCACTGGAACATTCTGGACTCGCTTCAGGCTGTTGCAGGCGAGATCGGCCGGCCGCTCTCACAAACCGCGCTGGCATGGGCACTTGCTCAGCCAGGCGTTTCCGCGACCCTCGTCGGAGCGAGCAAGGTAGATCAACTGAAGCAGAACCTTGCGTCGCTGGGAGTTGAGTTCAGCGCTGCGCAGCTCGAGACCTTAAACAGTGTCAGTGCGCTCGAACCGGCACACCCTTATGCCGGTTTCACCCCGCAGGTGAAGAGCAGCATCTTCGGCGGAACCGACGTGCAGACGTGGTCCCCTGCCCACTCACAGTCCCCGCGTAGCTTAGCGATTTCACAACGGAAGAAGGAGCATTCATGAGCAATCTCGCAGGTAAAGTCGCCATCGTCACCGGATCTTCCAAAGGCATCGGAGCCGGAATAGCTGCTCGCCTTGCTGACGATGGAGCCTCCATCATCGTCAACTATTCGCGTTCCGCAGAGGACGCCGGCGTCGTTGTCGAACGCATCACGGACGCTGGAGGAAAAGCATTCGCTGTGAAAGCAGACATTTCAAAACCCGAAGAGATCAAGCCGCTAATCGACGCTGCGATTGAGCAGTTCGGTCGCCTCGACATTCTGATCAACAACGCGGGCGTTTACAAGATGGACTCTCTCGATACCATTTCAGTAGAGAGCTTTGACGAGCACTTCAACCTGAACGTTCGTGGCCTTCTGCTAACGACGCAAGCAGCAGCCCGCGTCTTGCCTGAAGGTGGAGTGATCGTAAACATCAGCTCAGGCCTTGGCAAGAGCCCATTCCCGATGGTTCATGTGTACTGCGCGACCAAGGGTTCGGTTGACACCCTGACGCGATCGCTCGGCATGGAGCTGGGGCCACGCAAGATCCGCGTGGTTGGGATTGCGCCGGGCTTCGTAGCTACGGAAGGCAATGCAGAGTCAGCCAAGGGCATGACCGATTTCCTCGTGGGGAAGACCCCTCTCGGGCGAGTCGGCCAGCCCGACGATATCGCTGCTGCTGTGTCCTACGCTGTTTCTGAAGATGCTAAGTGGGTCACCGGAACGACCATCGACGTGGCAGGTGGCATGGTGTTCTAACCATCTAAGCAGCTGGCGCTGAAAGAGCCCTTACACATATCAATAGCAACGTATCGAGCAGGACCGCAGTAGGCCTTGATCTGTTCGAGATTTGATAAGAAGGAGATAACAACGATGCAATTCATTGTGGGACTTATCCTGTTCACCTGCGTTGCAGGATGGGTCGATCGCCGTGTGCCGTGGCCTGTTGGAAAGAAATCCGGAGGATCGCTATGATCGCTGGACATTTTGGCTTTGCAGCAATGGTCAAGGCACGCGAACGCACGCCACCGCTGTGGGCGCTCATGCTCGCCACCGTATGGTTGGACATCGTCTTCACTCCGCTGCTCCTCGCACACATTGAATCAGTTCAACAAGTGCGAACGCATCCGGCATACGGGGGCGCGATCATACACGCCGACCTGACCCACTCCTTCCTCGGCATGCTTGTGCTTTCAGCAGTTCTTGGTCTCGCTTTCCTGCCAAAGTGGGGGAGACGAGTTGCCACGGTGATCGGGCTGGTCGCTGCTTCGCACTGGTTTTTAGATCTTGTAGTGCATCGACCGGATATGCCACTTTTGCCTGAGAACCTTGGACATCTTCCGCGTCTTGGGCTGGGATTGTGGACCCATCCTCAACTGTCCGCTGCGCTTGAGTTGCTCCTGGTATTAGCCGGCGCGGCGTTTTACGGGAGAGGTGCACGAGATGTGTCGCGGCAGGCGGGGCAAAGCGGCAAGTGGCCTCTCATCTCGGCAAGCCTCATCGCGATCTTCGGCTTGCTGGTGCTCTATATGGATTACACAGCGTAATGCTGAGCCTGGGAGAGAAGTATTGGACGTCAAGCACAAGCAGATCGACGCAAATGGAATTTCGCTGCACGTGGTCGAGGCTGGCAGCGGCCCAAATGTCCTGTTCGTTCACGGCTTCCCAGACACGTGGCGCGGCTGGCGGCGCCAGATGGAAGCAGTCGTCGCAGTAGGTTGCCGCGCCATCTCCCTTGACATGCGCGGCTATGGCGAGAGCGCCAAGCCGTACGAGGCTGCGGCCTACACGGTGTTTCAATGCGTCGGCGACCTGGTGGGAGCCCTCGATGCGCTCGATGTCGAGCAGACGGTTCTTGTGGGTCACGATTTCGGCGCGGCGGTCGCTTGGAGCGCTGCCATGATGCGGCCCGACCGCTTCTCCGCAGTATTCTGCCTAAGCGTGCCGCCACTCCCGCTCACCCGCCCAAGCTTGATTGAGCAGCTTCGTGCAGCCGGCAAGGACGACTTCTACATGTTCCGCCAGATGCGTCGCGAGGCCGATGCGGAGTGGGCCGACGCGAGCGTCACAATACCTGGCATGTACTATTGGATGTCTGGCGTCGCCCCCGCCGACAAGCGGTGGGATCCGCTCGACACTTCGAAGGGACTGAACCGGCCGTCGCCAGTTGGCTTGCCCGACTTCGTGGACCCGGACGATGCAGCGGCGGCGATTGAGGAGTTTCAACGCTTCGGCTTCCACGCGCCGCTCAATTATTACCGCGCAATGCAGCCCTATTTCGACGAGGCAGGGGCATTTGTCGGGGCCAAGATCGCGCAACCGTCGTACTTTGCCTTTGGCACCGAGGACGGCATGGTCAATATGCGCGAGATCCCAGAAGACGCCCTGAAGAAGTCGGCGACCGACCTCCGCGGCTTCCTGCGGCTCGACGGTATCGGCCACTGGCCGCAGCTCGAGGCGACTGACCGTGTGAACGAGGCGCTCCTCGACTTCCTGCGCGAGATACGCTGAGCGTATGAGGGAGATCAGGCCCGGCAAGACGCTGATCCTACCGGCCATGGACACCGTGCCCAGGGCTGGATGCACAATTGAAGGCACGGGCCGTCGACAGCGGCGATTTTCGTGAAGGTGCAGCTCCTGAAGACATTAACCACGCCATTATCAGTGTCTTTTACACCCCGTTCTGCCGGGCTAGGAGTCCAGCGCCCGCAGGAGTGTGACATTCTGATTGACGGTTCGCGCCCAAGAGGTTAGTCCTCGTAAACGCTCTGTGGTGATCTGGCGATCGAGGGAAGGAATTAGGGGTGCGGGGAAGGAACGGCCCTGCCACACGCTCCAATGGAGCGTGTCGAGTAAGCGGGATGAGGGTACGGGAGAAACCGAAGGGGGTTCTCCCGCGCCGCTGTTTTTACGAAGCAAAGCGGGAGCCTTTGGTGAGGCTGTTACGAAACTCACGAGACGAGTCAGAACCGGTGAGGATTCGCCGATCCACCGAACCAAGGCTGTATTCTCTGCGATGCCGCCGCTCCTCCTAGAGCTTTGGCGAGAGCAGCACCCGAAAGGTCATGAATTGACTGCGTAAGAATCGTCGAAGAAGGCTGTCGGATGCTGAAAGGTGACGACGATCATCTTGGGAAAGGTTGCTGAGATCCACTGTCGATAGAAGTCATAGCCTGAGATCAGTCCGCTCTAAAGGAGTTCTCCTTCAGACGTCGGCGTGGCAACCGGAGGCGAGGTGGTGAAGTCCAAGGGGTTGCCCGAGAGTAGTGCTCCTGCTCATAGAGAACCGGATAATGGGCGTTCGAGTGAGACTCGAATCCCGCCGGTACCAGGATGGTTGCTGAGAGGAAGATGGGAGTTCCCCAGAACCTGGACAGCAGTTCACTCTGAATCCTGACGTGTTTGACCCATTGTGTGTCTGACAGCGGGGGACTTGGGGGGATCTGCTCGTCTAGTCGAAGAGTGATCGGATTCGGTTTCGGCCCGAGTTGAACCCGCTGAAACCGCGCTGTAGAAGTTTCCTGGGGAGCGTGCTAACTGTTGTCCTTCACCGGCATCGGCGTGAGCCCAAATCGTATGTCCATCTGCGCGGTGGAAGCGAGTATAAACGCTCAGTAATGCCTGAACGTAGTAGGTTCCAGGCTTCAGTTGACGCATGGAGGGCCGAGGGAACGACAGTTCTGAACCATCAAACCTAACTGTCGAGCCCCGGTGAGCGCCTGAAATGTCGGTACCCGCCATTTCGACGCGAGAGTACCACGTGCCGGCGTTCAGGCGAGGTTCCGGGGTAGAAGTTCGCGAAACGAAGACGAAAACACGACCGGTTATGACTTTTTGCTTCGCTTGGGGCAAAACGACGCTGACTCGAAGACGAACCTGTGCTCGACATGCAGGACTGTGCACGGTAACCAGGACCAGCCACACGGTAAACAAGTTCCAACCGGTTCTTCGTAAAGCAGCAAAGGCCTGGGAGAGCAGATAATGCTTCATTGAAGTTCGGAACGAGTGCGTCTAGCGCTTGACGATCGAAGTAACGTACGGTGAGAACGACGGCTTCAATCTTTCGTAGGTTGGAAATGTCGTTAAGGGGGTTTGCGTCCAAGAGGACAAGATCCGCGATCTTTCCAGTGTCAACGGAGCCAAGGACTTTCTGCTGATTGAAGATGCGCGCCGGATTGAGGGTTGCGACCTGCAAAGCAGCCAGCGGCGGGAGGCCCGATGCTGTCCATCGTTATCGCCATTCTGTATAGTCGCGTTATAGAAGCAAAGTGTAAATGTCGGACTTACGCGGCCATCCTCTTCTTGCGTCCTTGAGACTTAGGCGTGGTGTTTGCAACTGGCCGTGCGGCCGTGCGACGTTTCGCTCGTGAGGAACTATCAGTTTTATCGACTGAGCTCAGCGTTGGGCTCACAGGCGGACCAGGTTCTTGGGGATCAGTTTGAATCAGCCACTCAATGTCATTTAGGAGTAGCTTTCGTTCGCTGTCCGTCCAGGTATGCCAGTCGACGAGTTCAAGGAGCTTCACTCCCTCCATCGCAAGAAATGCGAGCATGGCGCCCCTCGGGTGACTAGAGGTTTCCCTGATGCGCCCCACGGTGCATTTCATGGCGTCCTTACCCTGACGACGTAGTTGCGGGGCGTTTGCAACGGTTGCAGAGAGGTTCAAAGCAACCGAACGAAATCCCTCCGTCATTGGCCTGCTAGCCGCGAGGATTCGTCCGCGAATCACCGCATCCTTTACTCCTTTTAGACTGTTAATCGCAGCTTCGTTGATCGCTGCGTCAGCACTGACGATTCGATCTACTACCGCCTTGATTAGCGCTCTCTTCGTCTTGTAGTGATAAAGGACACTTGCCTTGCTGATGCCAGCCTGCAATGCGACTCCCTCTATGGTCAACTGGCCGGCACCCTTGTTTACAACCACGTGTTCTGCTGCATCGAGCACTTGCTCTTCACTAATGACACGTTTGCGGCCCATGTTTGTCTCCTACGCCTGTATAACCGTCCGGTCGGATAGAAGCAAGCAAACGACCGTTGAGCGTTCCGCGCCAGTTCTACACCGTCGTCGTCGAGAACAAGGCCTGTGTCGACATTCCTCCCCTGTTCATGTGAAGGCAGCAGAATTGCAACGGTTCCTTCCTCCTTCGCCATCTTCACAGCGCGCTGGCGGAGCGCAGCCACACGCAGCCGCTCAACCCGTGACGCAGCGTTTAGAGGGCGGCGGTCCAACCGTGCCGCGGGGGACGCCTGGACCTTGCAGCTTCCTGAGTTCATCTTCGGTGTAGCGGAAGGAGAGGGGTTGATCCAGTTCGGTGTTCGCCCGCGCCGCCCCAAGGCAGGACGATTCTCCCTTTCAGGGTTCCCTTGTCGGTGTCCAGTTCGCCGCCGTCCGTGAGTAGAAGGTAGACGATTTCGCCAGAGACCGGACCGCTGGTAGAAGGTGACCACACTGCTGCCTCCATCCATATGGGCTCAGGTTCCGGTGTTAGAAGGCGAGTTGACCTGGTACCTGCCCATGCCAAACTCGTCCCAGTCTTCAAGATGCGAGTTCTCCAGGCCGATTCTGGTCAAAGCGTCGCGTGTCCACTCGTTGGCTTTCTTCATATAGGGTGACCCGGGCAGGCGAGGTCCGATGCCCTCGCAGAGCGCGCTGGCGAAGTCCATGGCCTTGCCATTGTTAACGCCCTCGTCGCGGATAAGCTCATACGTGGTCAGATCAATCGATTCGACGGAAAGCTGTTGACCGTAGTAACCGCCGGGTTGCGTACCGAGCGTTTCAGCCTGGGACGTTGCGGGGATGGGATGAGCTGGATTCGTCTGTGCGGACATCGAAGCAGAGGGCGCGACAAGAATGAACGCGAGCGGCCATGCGTAGCCTTTACGCCAAGAGTGCTTCGAAAACCTCACCATCTATTCGTACTCTCCAAATCTGTAGACAACACTTTCAACCGACGTGCATAGCCATGTTTGCACGGCGAGGTCCGCGTAAGCGCGGCCGGCACACCGCAATGTAGGCAACGACGCGTCTGATTACCCGACTGACGACATTCGCCTCCAGACGGGTTGCCGGAGAATTAGCGATTCGGGAGTTACGACAGGTTGCGGTCGTGACGCGGTTCTCACTGGCCGGCGGAGGGCGGTGTCAATCAGTCAGATCCCGTCGTATCGTGAGTATCCCCGCACACGCCAATAATCTTCCGGCTGGTCGGCAAGGAACGTGATGCTCGTGATAGCTTTCACGTTCTTAAGACCTAGCTTTACTGGAACCAGAAGCCGCAAGGGCGCACCATGCTCCAAAGTCAACGGATTGCCGTGGAAGTGCGTTGCCAGAAGCGACTGGGAATGCTGGGCCGTTTTCATATCAAGCGAGATGTAGTAGGGGTCAGAGTTGCCGTTCGCGTCCAAATTCACGGAGGATTCTATGCGAGCCCATTTCGCTTGAGAGACGGGAGGAAAGGCTTGAAGCAGGTCGGCAAAACGAATCCCGCCCCACCAAGCAATTTCACTCCAACCTTCCACGCAAACGAATCGTGTGACCTCTTCGTGCAGGGCAAAACGCTTGAGCAAGGTTCGCAAGTCAAGCGACGCTGTCAGGCCAGACTGGAGTCCACTCAGGGTCAGAGTCCATGTCGGGATGTAATCTGCTCCAGGAGTGGCGCCGTTGTAATTGTTCTTCAGGCCGGTCACCTGAGACTTCGAGTAGGTAGGCACGCGGCGATTGGAAGAGTACAGCGCTTCGGCAACATCATCGTCGATATTGATTGCCCTATCGAGTAGCCAATCCTTTCCCGGCGGGTCGAGCTTGCGAGGGAGGCCGAGCCGCTGCAAGGTCTCGTCGGGAAGTAGCACGGTTCCGGCTGTCAGGGCCGCAAGCGCACTTGCCCCGAAGATCAGGACATCGCGGCGAGTTCGATGCTTCAGCGTCTTGAACGGCACTTCAAAGCTGCCATTGGACCGTGAACCACGGTCCGACACGTCGACCGGCTGCCTTCTTTGGGGAACAAGCAACTTGTTATTTGGCGTCACGGCTTCTCTCCCCTACTGTTTCTGTTCTTGTGGACCAGCCGGTAATCATGCTGCGCATTGTGTCCCATCCATCTGCCAACACCAGAAGAACGTGGGGGACAACAAAGAGGATGAAGAAGCACATGAGGCAGAAATGCCATACGCGCGCCGCGTTGTAGCCGCCAAATGCGGCTGCCAACCAAGAGAGCTGCATCGGTTTGTGAATCGCCCATCCGGAGAGAGCGACCAGAATGCCAGCGACTACAACAGAAGCATAAGCAGCCTTCTGAAGCGCGTTGTACTTGCCAGGATGTACTGGATGAAGCAATGGCCTGCGAAGAACGAATGCGAAAGGCACCAGCGAGTAGTAACGAGCCATGTGCAGGCCTGCAATGAAATCATCCCGCTGTGGAATCAATGCTCGCCAGCCTCCTCCAAGAACGAGGCCAAGCAGGTAAAGCGCCCCATTGGCCATAAACAGGTAGGTGCAGAACCAATGGAGCCGGAGCGCGACACCCAGCATTCCTGGCCCAAGACTCAGGTGGTTATACACCCAGTCTGGCGGACTGCTGTAGTGATGCAGGCTAGGCACATGCGCGCACAACCAGATGCCAATGTCTGCGGCGCGATCGAAGTTCCCCGTCCTATCGGTCGGATGTTGAAATATAGGAGCTGACCAGTAGATCGATATGCCGCTCAGAATCAATCCCAGCAGCAGCGGAATAGTAGTCCAATGCGCCCAGCGCACAAGGATGTGGTGCTTGCGCTGGACGCGAACAACAGCCACACCACTGGAGGCAGCAGCGGTAAACGACGGGATGCTTGAAAGCTTCATCGGCTTCTCCTAACCAGGTGGAGGCTCAGTCCCGGACGCACCTGAGACCGAGCTGCACGAAGAGAGCTATTTTGCAGGCAGGACCAGAATGGTCTGTCCATCGAAGCTGCCATCGTTTTGCTTTTTCGCAGGGATCAATACATGCTGTCCTGGCTGAAGCGGCTTCTTGGTGGCGGCAATCAAGATGACGGGCGTGCCGGCGGGAACCTCAATCTGCTGTCCACCAACAGCTAGTTCGGAAGCGGACCCTGTCTTTGTTACCGCGCCATTGGTCATGCGAGAACCCGAAGCTGGGCCCTTGGGCTTGGATGAAGCTGCGACTGCGCCGTTCGTCATGCGGCTGTTCGAGGGAGCGCCCGATTGTGCTCCCTGCATGTAGCTTCCTTCGGCGAGGCCGCGAAACGCTTCCGGGAAGATCTTGATGTCGGTTGCCTGCTCTTTGCCATCCGGACCTTTCACTGATCCGACGCCGATATAGTTGTTAGCCGAAATGTGGCTCATATCCGAAGGTTGTCCCTCGTATACGGTGGCCGGCTGCACAAGGTGGACAGTTACAGGGCCCTGCTGCGTCTGAAGGCTAATCGCGGTGGAGCTTACGTTTACGACGGCGCCGGCAACCGGCGTGACCCCGGGAGGAAACGACTGGCTGAACGCTGCGGAGGCGGGGATTGCGGCTGCTAGAAGTGCTAAAGAAAAGGAAAAGCGCATTGTTGACTCCTATATTTCAGGTTTGGGTTTAGCGGCTGTGGTTGTGCGATCCGGATGCGTCGCAGGCTTCGTCACACCGAAGCGCCGTGGCTCTAAGCCACATGAACGCTCACTTGATATTGTTCCGAGTGGAATTAGTCCAGGAGAGGTCTGATGAGCAGCGTCGATCAGTTGCTTCACTGCGATCGATTCCCGGCAGGTTGACGCTGAGATTGGCTCGCAAGAAGAGCAACTTCACGGGCGTTGGTAACGATCACTGGACTAAACGGCGGTGGCTCCCTCCCCTGTCTTATTTCAGATCTCTATTTTATCCGTCTGGATGGTTATAAACAAGTGGTCAAAAGTCGAAAGTTCTATGATTCAGATTGTGGCCACTTCTCTTTGCCCAACAAATCGTCTTTATCCTAAGTCGGTTTCACTGAAGTTTGTTGACCTCGTCACCTCCTCCCAATTAGCGAACTCGGAGTGGAGCGAGTCCATCTCTTGCTTACGTGGTTTGCGGCATCCGGACCAAGAAGCAGGTGAAGTGGAGGATTGGGCGTGGTCAGGAAATCCGCAATCACCTTTCCTGCTTTTGCGGGATCGCCCTGCTGTTGCCCGCTTCTTGCCTTCCGAGCCTCACGGATTGGATCGAAGATCACGTCGTAGTCGGCGATCAGCCTTTCCGTACGAACCATGGATCGACCAGCCCAGTCCGTTCGGAACATTCCGGGCTCGACGGCGGTGACGGAAACTCCCAGCGGGCTTACTTCCTTTGCGAGCGAAGAGGAGATTCCCTCCATGGCAAACTTACTGCCGTGATAGTACGAAAGACCCGGCATCGTCATTAGCCCCCCCATGGAAGTAACATTTAAGATGCGTCCTTCGCGCCGCTTGCGCATATGAGGCAAGACAGCCTTCATCATCGCAACTGCTCCGAATACACTCACCTCGAACTGTTGGCGTAGTTCTTCCATCGAACTCTCTTCGAGGGTTCCTTCATGTCCGTACGGGAAAGATCGGATCACAGGTACTCAGTAACCTTCTGCGCACGGATGTTCCATTGCGTGTGCTCGTTCGCGATTCTTCGAAGCTTTCCCAGGAGATTCGAAACAGAGCGGAAATAGCTATCGGCTCCCTGGATGACGAGGCGACGCTAGAGCCCGCGTTTGAGGGTGCCGAAAGTGCATTTCTGCTGGTACCTCCCTTACCGAAAGAGGCTAATGATGCTGACTACTATCTTCGGTTCACTCGGCCGGCGCTAACGGCGATCATGCGTCAAGGCGTGAAACGCGTTGTAGGCGTTTCAGTATTGGGACGGGGCTCAGAATTGTCCAAGCACGCCGGGCCGATCACAGCGGCTTTGGCTAAGGATAAAGCGATCGAGGCGTGCGGGGTGGACTATCACGCTCTGTGGTGTCCGGCCCTCATGGACAACATACTCGGGAACGTTCAGAGCATCCGGGAGCAAGGGATGTTCTCCTCTCTGAGCCAACCAGACCTCAAGGCGCCACAGGTTGCGACGAAGGATGTCGGGATGATGGCTGCCAGCTTCCTCCTCGACACGTCCTGGTCCGGACAGGGCGGAAGCGCTATACTGGGGCCGGAAGACGTATCTTTCGATGATATGGCTTCCATCATGACAGCCGTGCTTGGAAAAACGATCCGATTATCAACAAGCGCAGGAAGATGCTTTCAAAGCTCATTTGATTCAGCACGGGATTAACGGCGTCTTTGCGCAAGGCATCGTTGACATGCTGATCGCCAAGAACAAGGGTCTTGACAATCTTGAAACAAGAACGGTGCAGAACACCACACCAACGAGCTTCGCGCAATGGTGCGAAGAAGTGTTGAAGCCCGCGATCTTGAGCTGATATGAAACCGCGAGGTTCTTCGTACGGGACCAGGTGAAGTCGGACTAAAACGCAATAAGTGCGAAACGATCAGTACCGGGGGACGCGCATCTCGTCATCTGGAAGATGCTTGCAACAACTTCCGTTGAATTCGCTCCGCTTTACTGCTTCGCCTGGCGGAACGAACGGCTGTAGTGCTGAACTGCGCCGGGCCGTACACGGTAACCCGGTCCATTATCGCCGAGGTCGCTTTGCACATGGAAAGTCGAAAACGAAGAGAGAGTCGTTCCGGTTGTCTCACGCCGGCCCTGGTGACGGGCAACGACTTGGGAGAGCAACAGATGAGAATGCCCTCACTTAGGCTGAGATAGCGCGCCAGCACTGGATCACATAGGGGGGTGCGTGCTTATCTGTCAGAAACTGGCAGCAAGCAAGGACCGGTCACGAACCAGCCCGTCCTGCGTACAAGCGCTTCGTCATCTCCTGAACGACGTCAACCGCTGTGAGTGCCTGTGAAGCCGGGCCGAGAGACAATCCCGCCAGCTCGATCATTGCCAGACCGTGCATGGTCATCCAAATCCAGGCTGCAGTTGCCGGGGTCTGGCTCGGCACGGCGCATTGCACCTGCTCCAGCAACTCTTGGAAGGCAAGCTTTGCGCTCTGCTGGAGGGGTTCGTCATCGTCGCGATGCAGCAGCTCCGAAGCGAACATCAGTCTGTAGAGCCCGGGATTTCGCCTACTGAAGTTCAGGTAGGCAAGACAGCAGCGTTCCAGGCCCAGCTCGGGGCTTTCGACTTGAGCTGCATTTCGGATTTCAACTTGAAACTGCTGAAAGCCATCCGCAGCGACAGCCGCGAGCAGCGACTCACGTGTGGGGAAATGCCGGTATGGCGCTGACTGCGAGACCCCTAAGCGAGTGGCGAGAGCTTTTAGGGAGATCTTCTCCGGAGCACCTGCTTCAAGCGCTTTGCGAGCCGCTTTCAGGAGTGCTGCCCGTAGATCTCCGTGGTGATACGCAAGGGGGTCATTCTTCCTTTTTCCGGAACGCGGGATCACCCCACTGGTCTGGTTCATACCATGTCATTGTATCGACCGAGCTCGGAGTGCCTAAATACCTCACGGAGGCCAGCAAACGATTGACCTCAGGAACGCTTTGGAGAACGTTTTGGTCTCGTCGCGCTCTAGCAACGCTTTCGAAAGCCTCGGTTCTCTAACTTTCTCCCCGTGCAGGCAAGGCACCTGCCTGCACGAACCACGCAAGCGCCCTTTCAATCGCTTCATCCACCGAAACGGAAGGCTTGTAGCCGAGCTCTGATGCGGCGACTCGCCCGTCAAGAAATTGCCCTGAAGACATGACCGCCATCGCCGTCTCGGAGATCGTCGGGACTGGACCGGACAAGAACTTGTATCGAAGCAGCTGGAAAGCGTAGAGCGCTTTGGTGAGAGGGAGGGGCATGGTCTTCGGCATCGGCGCCTGTGTGATGCGAGCAATCTTGCCCATCAACTGCTCCATGGTGAGGTTCTCTCCCGTGAACAGGTAACGGTGTCCTATGGTCCCGCGCTCCACCGCCAGAATGAGACCGTCCGCGGCATCACCCGCATACACCACGTTGCGCTTTCCATCCACAAACGCTCTAAATGTTTTCTTAGCCACGCCCAGAATGAAGTTTCCTGTCGTGTTCCCGGGATCGAATTCACCGAAGGTCATCGCAGGGACGCCAATCACGACAGGAAGCCCGTCTGCGGCGTGCTTCCGGGCGATGGAGTCCTGGAGCCACTTCACCTGAAGGTAGCTGTTGCTGCTGGACGGTTCCTTCGTGAAGCTGGCTTGCCCGTCGCTCGCCATCCCACCGCTAGTACGGGGAACTGCGATGGCTGCGCCGACGTACACGATTCTTTGTAGGCCGAGACCGACGCAAGCCTCATAGAAGTTGTTGGACAACTTCGTAGCTTCGGCGAGTTCGAGATGCACAGGCCGAGGTGCGGCGGGGTAGTAGCCCGCACAGTGCACCACTGCGTCCGCGCCCTCGATCGCGCGGCGAAGCTCAGGAACATTCGCCAGATCCGCCGTTCGAGCCTCAACCCCTTTGAGATGAAGCGCAGCGCCCGTTATAGGTCTTCTCGAGATCGCGATCATGTCATGGCCGCGCCTCGCGCCAGCCTGAAGTACGTGGTTTCCGATCATGCCTGTCGCGCCGATAACAGCAATCTTCACAAGACTCCATCCTTCCACTACGGCTTTGCTCCACTGCGAGGAGGTTATGTATTAGTATAGTACATAAGTACAGGTGTTAGATGTTTACAACTTTCCTCACCAGAAAGATCCTGCATGCGGCTTTCGTGGCGTACCTCCTCTCGGCGAACCCTCTCACCTACGGTGCCGCCCGCGTTGCTCCCCGACAACGTGAACCATGCAGAACGAATGCCCTTCCCCACATCTCTCCGAACAGAGATACACAGGACCTATCCTGAAAGCTCAATACACCGCCGCAAGTCTCTCCGCCTCCACCGCCACTTCGCTTTACATGCTTTGCTCACGTCGAGGAGTATAAAATCCGAGGTTTGTCTTCCGCGCAGTAGTAACCGTGTCGATAAGAAAGAGGAGATACCGTGCCCGCAGTCTTTGTTCATGGAGTACCGGATACATCCCACGTGTGGGACGGGGTACGAAGCTGCCTGGCGCGCAGAGATGCCGTCGCTCTCGCGCTGCCTGGTTTTGCCAGCTCACTACCGGCGAGCTTTGGATCGACAAAAGAGGAGTACGTGGACTGGCTTATTGAACAGCTTGAACAGCTGGGAGAGCCTGTCGATCTGGTCGGCCACGATTGGGGCTGCCTCCTAACGGTCCGGGTCGCATCGATCCGGCCTGATCTCGTCCGCACCTGGGCGGCGGGAAGTGGGCCTGTCAACCGGGACTACGAGTGGCATGAGCTTGCAAAGGTTTTCCAAACCCCCGACGTTGGAGAGCGATGGATGGCGGAACTCGATAAAGGTGAGTTTGCAAAGCAAATGGAAGGTGCTGGATTCCCGGCTGATTTGGCTGTGGCTACAGCGGAACGCATGGACGAAACCATGAAGGCAAGTATCCTGCGCCTTTACCGGTCAGCCGTTTATGTCGGCAGCGAGTGGGGACCGGACCTGGTGAAGATGGTCGCTCCCGGCTTAGTCTTTTGGGGTGTTAAAGACCCATTCTGTCCGATTGGCTTTGCCGATCGGCTCGGGCAAGACACGAAGGCTTCTCGTGTCCTCAAGCTAGAGTGCGGTCACTGGACGCCGATTCAGAGACCGGCGGAAGTGGCGCGGGCACTCGAGCAGCACTGGGCCGCTGCAAACTCAAAGTAAAGATGTCTCGTCGGAGCTCTGCTTCAGCAGCGCACTGAGATATCCGTTTCAAAGTCTGAACTGGCGGTATAGCCCTGGATGTAGAGACAATTTTCATCTGTTCGATGAGCCACAAGGAGAATGGAAATGAAGGTTCTTATGATCGGTGCGAGCGGCAAATATGCTCGTTATGTTGTGCCCGCGTTGAAGGGACGTGGGGCAACCGTCAAAGCGCTCATCACGAGTGCGGATAAGCGAGCAGAAGCCATCGCCCAGGGAGCAGACGAAGCTGTCGTAGGAAACCTCGAAGACGACCAAAGTCTTAGGAGTGCAGCTGAAGGCGTTGACGGTGTCTTTCATATCAACCCTGTTTTCAAACCAAACGAAGCAGAGCTCGGCGTTGCGATGGTCACTGCAGCGGTGGCTGCAGGCGTCAGGAAGTTCACTTTCTCTGGGGTTATTCACCCGTCCATTTCGAAGATGAGCAACCATGCGGGGAAGCGGCCTGTCGAGGAAGCGCTGTTTGAATCGGGCCTAGCATTTACGGTGCTCCAGCCGACGATGTTTATGCAGAACTTCGCAGATGGATGGAAAGAGATCACTGAAAAAGGTACCTTCGCGTTGCCGTACCCGAGCAGCAAGCGAGCGAGCTACGTGGACTATCGTGACGTGGCGGAAGCAGCCGCGATCGCACTCACGAGTGACAAGCTTGATTACGGAACATTTGAGCTGTGCTCGGCCGGGATGGTAGATCGGGTTGAGTTGACACAGATCATGTCCGAGGCTCTCGGTCGAACGATCACTCCGGTCGAGATCACCTTTGACGAATGGGTGAAGCAGGCGCACATACCAGAGGGAGCTTTCAGAGACGGCATGCGACGCATGTACGCCGATTATGCCAAATACGGTTTTTCCGGTGGCAATGCGCTCGTCCTCCGAGCCATATTAGGTCGCGAACCGCGCTCGCTTAGAGAGTTCTTCACTGAACAGGCAAACACACAGAAGTAGCTGTGTTCCGTCACATGCCTTGTCCGTTTATGCCAGGCACTCTGGTGAGGTTGTGTGAATGCTGTCGGCCAGGTGCAGCTGGACCGAGCAGCAGCAATGAGTCGGCGCCCTTTGTTGCTCCCTGAGAGCGCCGGGAACTGCTTTGGTGGACGTTGCAAGGTACCCCGCAGGGTGGGTGCCGGACGACGCCAAGCTCCATCGCCAGTTGTAGGCAAGGAGAAGCTCTCCTCCTTCATGCTCCTGTCATGTTGGGCTCCCACTTGTTATTTCCTCCAGCAGCTTTTCAACCTTGAGCGCCACCTTGACCTACAAAGCTTTACCTCTGATTGCATGGCTAGCGGCGATTACAATCACCTTATTGTTAGTTGGGTGGCGACTCGCACACGGATGAAAATGCCTGAGAAAACGTGCAACCTACGGATAAGCTTACAAGTGAAGGGATTCCGCGAGCTAACTGCTATCGTCGGTCATCTTCGCCGATGTTCCCTGGGGTATGTCTTTTCACCTTGCCCGGTTGAAACGTACTCGATACTCTGTCGAGCAATGACCCACAGTTGTGACCGGCTTCGTCGGACCCGCTGTTAACGATCTATCGGCAAGCGGCTCGTGAAGAGAAAGTCGGTGTGGAAGCCCCCACGTAAACCTCAGGAGTGTTCAATCTCTACAGACGCAAGCGGCGTATCCATCAACCTTCTCCTATGGGGAGCAACGAAAGGCAAACTTCACGTTGGCCAAACTTGAGAAGTAGCGATCATCGTTCCATGGGAACTCGGTCCAGTCGGCAGACAGAACGTAAGAGTCGTCTCCATCGATCCGTCGAACTACACCCTCACCCTTGAACGATAGGGTGAGGGCGACGCCGCGAACGAGATTAAGAAGCTCTCCTTGGTAAAAGATAAACACCTATGCGGTGGAGGTCTGCGGGGAGGGCGAAGTGGGAGCGGTTTACCCGACATTTGGCCGTGGCGTCATCCAAAGCGACGTGCTGGTTAGATTTTCGCGAGGCGCAACCTGATGCCGGAAGGGTCCGTCAGTTCGTACGCATCGCCTACGTCAACGGCTGCAGGGTTTGCTGCAAGTGCAGACTGCAGGTTTTCGGATGTGGCGAACCGCATTTCAAAGTGGCGCATGCGAGCCGTGCCCGCAGGTGACGGAGGAGCCCCAAGACCCTGCCAGGTGTTGATGGCAATACGGTGCTGAAACGGGCCACCAGCGCCAAGGTCTGCCACCTGCATGGGAGGCCACCACCGCGCGAGTCCCATGCCAAGGCCGATGTAGAAGTCCCTAGCTCGTTCGAGATCTCCGACGTGTAAGTGAATGTGTCCGACCTTGGTCCCCTTTGCCGCAGACTCATGTTCCGAACCGGGTTCATACGCCTGAAAGACTTTGTCGAGATCCAGTGCATAAGCTCCGGGGCGTCCCACTCCATCGGCACCGACAAAGGTCAGCCGGTTCCCGGGGCCGGGGACGCACTCCTTGAAACGCTCCGGAGTCTCCAGCGTGATCTCGATGTTGATGCCATCCGGATCGTCCAGATAAATGGACTTCGAGAAGGTGTGGTCTGTCGGGTATATCGGGTACTTGTGGTCGATCAGCCGCTTGAAGATCCGCGCAAAGTCCCGGGCATTCGGCGGGTGTATGGCGGTATGGTAGATGCCGCTATGTCCCTTCTGGAACGGGACGCGTGCGCCGCCATGCAGGACAAGCAGAGTTTCCTCGGCAGTGCCGATCGCGATGCCGCTGCCGTCGCTCGCGCGCCGCTGGAATCTGAAGAGCTCCTCCCAAAAACGGGCGGTCCGTTCGGGGTCTCTGACCTCCAGATGAACTGCTCCAAAGGTAATTACATCCTGATCTGCCATGTTGTCTCCGGCAAGGCACGCGGGGCAGGAAAGCGGCTGCCCCTGCTCTGCTGAGCAATAGCGAACCGGCTCACAAGGCAAAGCCTTCCGAAGCCGGCACACACTACTGGATTTGACCTGCCTGCGTCTGGACCGCCTGGAGGTGCGGTGCAAGAAACTCATTGCGGTCCTTGCCCTGGCGGAGCGCCATGGTTCCACCTGCGGTCAGGAACTTCGATTCCTTCACACCTAAGAAACCAAACACGTCCTTGAGGTACGGCTCCACATGGTTGAACGAAGCCATCTGTGTTCCGGCGTCATACATGCCACCGCTAGCAACTACGAAGGTGACCTTCTTGCCAGTAAGCAGGCCCTGCGGCTTGCCCTCGACGTAGGCGAAGGTCTTGCCTGCTCGCGCTATCTGATCGATCCAGAGCTTGAGTGGGGAGGAGATGCTGAAGTTGTGCATGGGGACGCCAATCACCCACTCGTCGGCCTGCTGCAGTTCCTCGATCAGGGTGTCGGAAAGGGCGAGTTGCTGCCTCTGCTCTTCGGTACGCGATGGCTCGGGCGTATAGGCGGCCGCAACCCACGCACCGGTCACAGGTGGGATTGTTGTGGCATTGAGGTCGCGATCGATCACGGTCGCGTCAGGGTGAGCGGCCTTCCACTCGGTAACGAACGCCGCAGTCAGTTCGCGGGAGATCGACACACCGTAGAGAGGGCTTGAATCGACATGAAGCAGGGTGGGCATAGGGTCTCTCCTCCTTAAGAGCAAATGACCATTGATGGACATCTGTCTTTTTAGATAATAGACAGATGTATAGGCTTGTCCAACGATTCAGAAAGGCTATGCTTAGACATGCCCATCGTGCCAACGTCGCCCGAACTCACCGACTCTATGGATCGCCGTGTGCTCCGTAGCCGACGGATGCTGGTCGACGCTCTTGGCAAACTCTTGAAAAAGAGAGACTTCAACGAGCTCTCCATTCAGGAGATCGTGGACAAAGCGGACCTCACCAGGGCGACCTTCTATCTTCACTATTCTGACAAGACTGCATTGCTTGAGGCTATGTCCACGGAGCGCTTTGGGGAGATGCTCAGGAAACGCGGCATCACTTCAGCCATAGGCGAGGGAGCGCTCTACGCCATCGCGCTCGGCGTGTGCGATTACCTCGCCAAAGCGCTAGGGTGCCCCAGCAGCCTCAGCAAGATGCCGCAGGACCGGTTCGTGATCCCGGTGCTGGAAACCCTCTTCCGAGAGAAAGCAAACAGCTTCACGCTACTGCCAGGCGTTGATCTGGACACCTTTGCGACAACTCTCGCGTGGGCCATCTTTGGTGCCGCAAGCCGCTGGGCTCAGACGAAAGATCGAAGACCGGCGGAGCAGATGGCGAAGACCATCGAATCGCTTGTCAAACCCTTGATGTCCGCTGAGATCGTCACCAGAAGCGGCAAAACTCATTGAGTATGAGCCCTCATGAACGCATTTGTCGAAAATAACCAGGGCGGCCCGCTCGCGCCGAATCACTTCCCATAATGCGGCCGTCGGCCCGATTCCATCGGGATTCAGGTGCTTCGGTGACAGGCCAGGTCGAGATAGGCGCGTTCGCCGGAAAGCGGAAGCTCGGCTGGAGCAGCCCCTTTCAACGCCGCCCCGTGATCGCGATCAGCGGATCGCTCTCGGAGCCGTCCCGCAGCACCTCTGCGCTAATCTCGCAAAAGCCTGAACGCTCAAGGTAGAGGCCCACCAGGGAGGCATGTCCGCGGGCGTCGAGGGACCGCCAGATCGTCACCGCCTTAGTCGGAAAGCAGCGGTTGGAGAAGCTGACGATGAAGGGCGCGCCCGGCCGCAGGACCCGCAGGACCTCAGCGAATACCTCCAAGGGACGCTGTAGGTACTGGACGCCGACACAGCACAGGGCGGCATCGCAGCTGTCAGTCTTTAGCGGCAGGATGGGGGTGCGGTTCAGGTCCTGCACGAAACTCCGGCTCAGCCGGGGGTTGCTCCTGAGCTCCTCGGCATTCATGCCCTGACCGATCACCTCGGTGAAGGCCACCTCCGGCGGCAGATGACTCACCCAGCTCGACATAAAATCCAGCAGCACGCCCCCAGCTGGCAGGGTGGCTCGGTAATAGGTGGTGAGCGCCCGCGTCGCCGCCTCGTCGATGTGGGTGACCAGCCGAGCAGGCGCGTAGAAGTCGGCGTCGGCGCCTCCATCCTCTTTATGGAAGGCGTCGGGCGGTAGCTCAGGCAGGCGGTCGTTCATCCCTTGCCATTGGTGTCTGTTATCCCTCATAGACCGCCTTTCATGCACTCGATTATCTCCCGGACGCGGTGGTCTGGTAAGTCCGGAGGGACGCTCTTGGTGGAAGCAATCGGGCCGTTACTAACGACAAGCCGACTTCTCGGGATTTACAAACGGAGGAGTGGTGCGGCCACCCGCTCTAAGCGCTGTGCATGGTCGGAGGAAGTGCTTGCGCCTGCTTTGGACCTTGCTGATCGCGTACGCCCCAGACCAGCAGATAAAGGATCAGTGAACCTTCGCCAATCAAACCCACACTTAGGGGAAGCGGCCCGAGCACCCGGGTGAGACCAAGTGACATTGTCGTTAGCCAAGCGACACCCGCGCAAGCCATCAATACACCCACGACTTTAGACATCAATGTTGATTTCAGGATCAGATACGCCAGCAGTAGACAGTACAGACCGAAGAAGATGAAACTTGTGACGTGGATTGGTAGATCGAGAGCTTGATAGCGAGCCAGCGGCAACCAGCAGCCGAGCAGGCTCACGAGCGCTGCCAAGCTCGAGATCCACGCCTGGGCGCTATAAAACAGGTGCCACAGCAGCAGGGTGACCCCGGTGTAGAGCACAGCGGCAATCAAGTTCATTGTGTCGCCGGCTCCTTGCATCTTTCGACTCAGCAGGACCATCGCCGCGATACCGGTCAGCATATTGAGGAGGTAAAGCACGCCGCAAACACGAGCTTCTGCCCGAGGCGAGATCATGTTGGTTGTCATGAGCTCTCCTACGTTGTTCCTACCCAATAAGTTCCTTCTGGAGAAGCCGGGCGAAGGGACTAGTACCGAGAAACGCGCTTCTCGTCAGTTGACGCCGTTACTGACGAGAAGCCGACTTCTCGTTACTAATCCGAACACCTGATACGGCTGAAGCTATCGGGTCTTCGACAGTTGTTCGCGCGTTCGCTTTGCAAGCGACTGTTCTCTATGCTTTTGCCAAACCATGAAGACTCATGCACAAGAATTTCTATCGTTCATCCGGAATGTCAATTGGGACTGTATTGCGCGTGCCGGTTGCGACCATACTCCGCAGGATTTTAAGGATTTATTGATCCGGGTTGGAGCCTCTGTTGAGGTCTTTTTCAAAGATCATGTGTATAGTGGCGTCAATCGCCGCAAATTCGCAGCCCTGATTGACGATCTCGAAGCTTTCGGTGTCAGCGCGGCAGCGCGCGTCTCATTGCACGATCTGCGGCTGGCATACAACAAAGCGAAGCATGATCCTTATTACGCTGCGGAGATCCAGTCGATTATGACGGTTATCCGAAACTGCGAGGTAGCGCTCAAAGAACTCACGCAGCTCCCTTTGGGCACAATGCGAACGTCCGTGCCAACATCTTTCCGCCGACTTATGTGGCTCTCGGCTTGGGACCACATCATCGGCGGAGATACGGAGATCGGGATCTTTCTCCCTGCTTCCCCCGAGATTAACATGCCGTATGACGTCGACGGCATCTACATCGACATGAAGAAGTGGGACGACGCAAAGGCAGAATTGGCGAAAGTCGGGAAGCTTTGCTTCGCGCCGTCGTGCACCCCAGAAAGGGCATACAACTTCTGGAGTGGGGAGGGTGATTTCCTCGAGGCGGGATCGTTCGAGGGTGATCTTCGGTCCATGATCTCTGTACTGGGCCGTTTCGAGAGGGTTGAAGACATCCTCCCTGATTTAAAACGTGAGAATCAACCGAGATCGATGCTCGCGGCGGCACTGTTCGCTGTCGTGGACCTTTCCTCAGAAGGCAAGTTGACTGAAGACGCACGCTTGATCGCCGAGGACATTGTCAGCGTCTCCGCGAATTATGCCGCTCCGGCTACCTCGCGTTATCTGAAGGTCTATGCGACGAAGGTTGCGGAGCTGGTCAGTTCCGCCCCATCTACGGTCAGAGACGGCCTCAGTGGACCCATCTGGGTAAGCAGTGTCAGATACGCGCAGCTCGAAGCCGAGAGGGTAGCGTATATCGAGTCTCCCCACCTGATGATTCTCGACGATGGGATGCTTGTAGCACGCAGTTGAACGTAATGGCCGCTCTTCTGCGCCTTGTCTACGGGGGCAAGGCAGATTAGTCCCCATAGACGCCCTTAGCGACTGCAGCCCTCAGCCGGCGGCAGCGCCCAAATATCCCGGTCGCAATGCCGACTTCCCGGTATCAACGACGCATTGTTCAAACCCAACCCTGGCGAAACGGGCAAGTTCCATTACTGACAGCCTTTGATGGACACGGCGAAGTATCTTTGAATTGTTCGAGGTTTCTTTTGAGATATTCCTTGGCAGCAACGATGAGTGACGCGGTGAACCGTAAATCCATGCGCATGGATACAGGCGCGCTTTACGACTCCATGAAGAACAGCTTCGTCGACGGGATGCCCCAACTGCTCAGCCACGACAGGCATAGGCTGATTGGGTGGGTGATACCTGCTGCGGTTTATCTCGAACCCGGCCTAAATCGAGTTCTGGCTCACGTCATCGAGGCCCAAACCGAAGCAGATATTCTCGAGTTGAAGCCAAGGTGGAAGGACTTTATTGCCACGACCATCCACGGCGTTCCTGAAGAATCGGTCGGTCGGCTCAAGGAACTTCTAGGCCCGGACAAGCTCACCGGGTCTGAACGCCCTTGGGACACAGGAGTGCATGCCCTAAGGGACAAGGGAATTGCGGAGAAGGTATTCCCAGAGCTCTTCCAGAAAATGGACAAGGATGGTCTTGTGCCGTTCTCAGAACTCCAAATGATCCGCCCGGGCGTCTTTCAGTTTGGCGAGCTTTGTCTGTTCGCCCCTCACTATATGAGGCGTTCGGAAAGCGCGTTCAACAACTTCAACGAGGAACTCCTTGCAACGCTAAATCAGATGAGCAAGGATCCCGACGTGAGCGTGCGTGTGCGCCTTGACCCGGACATGATGGGACTAGCAGACACAGCACGGCACACGATCGAGCTTGACTACTGGTATGGGCCGAAGTTTACTGACGATCTAGCATCCGTCCAGCCAGGCGTAACAACGCATGGAGCGGACGATCGACAAAGGCTTTTTCATCAAATTTCGCGTACTGAGTTCTGGTGGCAAAAGAGGACGAAGGGGCGAGATGTCGAGCTCATCCTGGAGGCCGAGGAATTGCGGGACGCCGAGAGCGGTGCCGACCGAACCAAACTTCGTTGCCGATATGTCCATAGCGTGATCGACGAAGCGACTCAACGGATCCAACATCTGGATGGATCGATTAGGGCATACACCCAAGAGGAGATGCTCTCGCGGATGGACGTCGATCTGAAGCGCGCTGGCCGCCATACGGAATACACCAAACTGTGGCGGATAGATGGGAAGATCGAGCTAGGCCGCTGGAAGAACGCAATCCACAATCATTTTCGCGACAATACACTTGTCTCCGAGTACTTCGGAACCGCGAAATCTGAAGCTGAGGTTCGAGGAAAATTGGAAGAGACGGATGTATTTCCGCAATCTCTCGTGCTCGATTGGCGCGTCGTGTGGCACTGCGATGACGCGAGTTCTTTCCGAATCCTAGCGACACATCAACCGTCGGTACTCGACTCGGTTCCTCAAGAGCTTATGGCGTGGCCCTACACATCAGCGGAGATCGGTGACAAAGAGTATGCCGTCTTCGATCTTCGTGTCCTAGAACTGAAGAAGGTCTTGGCACAGAGCGGTCACCAATTGTCTTTCCCTCCGAACGCTCGGTTCCTAAACTTCGAGGATGACTACGTGCAGTTTCCGATCATCATCCATAGAACCCCGGAGGATGTAGCGCATACCATCGAAGCCTACCGAGTGCTGTTATCGAAGGTGGCGGAGCATCTGCCTTCCTCACCTGTGCTCGTCAATGTTTCGACCGCGCTTCCTGATCTCACCCTTTCCATCTCGATATTTGGCCGTTGCGTCGATGTTCTTGCATGGCTGAGCCGGCCACAGCCTTTCCCTACAGAGGTGAACGGAGCGGACTGGGTCCGTGATGCAGCGGAGATCATAAGTACCTTCGGTGAGGGCGTGGATACGGGCCTAGAGGATGTCCAGGGGAATTGCCTGACTCTTTATCCTAGGCGCACTATGGTCGACCAAGCAGTGGACGTCCCGATCTACAATGCCATGGATTTCCGCGGTTTGGAGAGCTCTTGGCACCTCGACAGGAACTTGTTGGAAGTTCCGTGTGAAAGCAGGAAGGGTATACACAATTGCTGACGGTGCCACAGGTGGACCGCCATCCGGCATGAGCGAAGAATGGGAGTTCCGTCCATTATGAGCAATCTGCAGGAAGATGAGACCGCCGGCGGAATGGACGGCATTTGTTACTATCTTCCAGCCCTCAATCTGTTCCCGCGTGTAGATTCCAGGAGCGTTCGGGTAACCCTGACCTTGCTCGCTTACCGCAGTTCCTTCCGCGATGATCAGTCCAGCGGAGGCTCGCTGAGCGTAGTAGGTGGCATTCAACGCTGTGGGTGCATTGCCAGTTCCTGCACGCATACGGGTGAGAGGGGCCATAATAACGCGGTTGGGGAGTGTAAGGCTCCCCAACTGCAACGGTTCGAAAAGGACGGATGGTTCATAGGTCCCTCTCAACTTGCCTTTAGGTTCACATGACAACTTGCATGCACTGGTCTCAACTGGCCGTAATCTCGCCCATATCAATCTTGACCAAGAGCGGTTCTGGAACGAGTTGGTAGTCGCCTTCGTAGGCATAGATCCGGCGTTGTGTGGGAAAGATGATGCCGCCTACATCGCGATAGGCTGAGGCGTAATTGAGCCCGGTCGCTCCGCCGAGAATGTCTACGGTGTAGTCGTGACGGCGCAGCAGGCCATCAGGTCCGAAGCAGGAGATCTGTTCGCGGCTATGGCTCTTGATGTAGTCGGGAAAAGTGATCTTGAGGCGGCGCCATGACTCTCCGTCCGCATCGATCGCCTCGATCTCTTCTGTCTGGAAGCCTCTCTGCGTGTAGAGGAACGGTGTATTCAGGTACGTCCAGAGCGCCTCGCCTTGAAAGTATGCGACATGGAGGTCATCCCATGGAGTTTCGCGAAGCTGCCCCTCAAAGGACTTCTCCGGATCTTTACGCTCCTGAATGAGAGTCCCATCTCGTTTCTCCATCACAAGGCGGTTAGGCTCGAAGATGAACCGCTTTTCCTGACCGGGAAAGTCCGTGACGACCCGCTCTTTGGTTGTGTCGATCGCCATCACCACATCCTTGAGATAGTCACCCTGACTCTTGACGAACCAGATCGCACCGGTAATCGATGCTGCAACAGTGATCTTGCTGATCTCGTTCCAACGTTTGAGCCCGCCATGTGCGTCGACAGCCTTCTGCAATAGATCATTCATTTGCTCTCCTCATTTCAGACCGTTGGCGCTTGTAGTGGGACTCGCGGACGAGCCGTTACAAGCGGCGCTTCGTGGACTTCAGGCTTGTGGCGTTTCCAGTTCTTCATTGAAGCTGTTGACAAACGTCTCTTCCGCTGAGCCCACTTGGTCTCGGAGGAACCTAGCCTGGGGAACCATGATTTCGTTGGCATCAGTGGCCAAGGCGTCCATGGTTCCGTGGAGAAACTCATCGAGCGGCATCGCGCGAGGCTCCTCGCTGCTATTGAGCAACTCCGTGCGTACCCAGGGCGGAATGATTTCGAGAACTCGTACGGATGTCTTTCTCAGTCTGAAGCGGAGTGATTGAGCGTACGAATGGAGAGCCGCTTTGGTGGATGAGTACACCGCAGCCATGGCCATCGGCGTAAAGCCGAGTACCGATGAGACGATCAGAATCGCTGCAGATTCTTGTTTCTTCAGGTGCTCCACAAACTCGCCGGTAAGCCGTATCGGCCCCATCAGGTTGGTGGTAATGGTTGACGTGATCAACTCGTCACTAATGTTTGTTCCGGCATCGTCGATCTGCATGACGCCGGCATTGTTGATCAGGACGTTAAGCTTGGGATACTTCGAGATCAGTTCGTCTACTGCACGGCGAATGCTGCCAAGGTCAGTGAGATCCAGTTCGATCGAGTCCATCCCTGGATTAGCCTCCAGGGTTCTCGCCAGGTGTCCCTTTCGACGGCCCGAGATAATGACCTTGTTTCCGCGTTTATGCATCGTCTCGGCAAGAGCCCGTCCGATCCCAGACCCGCCTCCAGTGATGAAAATAATGTTTCCGTCGAGTTTCATTGCTTCCTCCTTGTACTTGCAGAGTGATCTAGATCAAGTAGTCGCCCGATGGGCCATAGATCGATGGCACCTTCGCTCCAAATCCACGAAGATACGTTGAGATCTGACCGCGATGATGAATGGAGTCGACGTGAAAGAGCCAGAAAATCTGACCCAACGGCTGTCGCAACAAAATCCGTTCGCCCGCTTTCACGGTGCGTTCCTCTATCCATGTCTGTTGGTTCATTCCGAGTAGTTCGGCGGCTAACATTTGGGCCTCGGTCTCGAAGTCTTGAACAAGCCCGTCATGGTCCGGTGGGTTTTCGCGAGATACTTCAGACATGACGGATTTCGTTAGCTGATGACACAAACGGAGGCAGCGGACGATCGTCCAAGCGGTGACGCCAACAGTCGACGAAGCAGGATGCGGCCTGTATTGCAGCATTTTGGGAGACATCGCACGCAGCACCTTGCCGGTCACTTCAGATTCGACGCGGTGACGTTCGCGGAAGAAAGCTATGGTTCCGATTGGGTCGAATTCAGCCACAAGTCACCGCGCTCGTTTCGGCTGTAAGATGCGAGAGGGTGGGATAGTCGGTATAGCCGTCTCCATCAGGTCCGTAGAAGCTCTCAGGCCGTTGCTTATTGAGCGGAGCGTCCAATCGAATGCGCTCTACCAAGTCAGGATTTGCAATGTAATCTCGCCCGAAGGCCACGAGTTCTCCCAGACCTTGCTGCAACAGATCTTCTGCATGAGCCGCATCGATGCCCGCGTTGAGCATCAGCGTTCCCCTGTAGAACTGACGGAGATGATGTAGAACGTTATCGCCTTCTAAGGTCTGGAGGGGCGTACCCGTCAGGTCTGCAAGCTGACGCATGACCATGACATGCGAGAGGTTGTAGTCAGTCAAACGATGGTAAAGATACTCCGACGTGGGAAGAGTGGATGGCAGTGATTTGAAGCCTCCCCGCTCGGACATCATTGGCCCTGCTTTGACGCCCACCCTTTGGCTCGGCCACACTTTGAGGACTGCTTCCAGCACCTCGAACAGTATCCTTGCCCGATTTTCTACGGATCCGCCGTACTCGTCGGTTCGCAGGTTGAGGTTTTCCTGCAGGAACTGCTGAAAGAGATAAACGAAACCGCCCTGAATCTGCACACCGTCGAAGCCGGCATCTCGAGCGACTTGAGCGGCGTGCCGAAAGTCTGCGACTGTCTGCTTGATGTCATCGCGTGTCATGGCCTTCGGTACAGGAGTCATTTCCGTTGCCTGATAGCCCGTACGAAGGAGTTGTTCTGGATCGACCGCTGAGGGAGCCAAGGGAGAACGCCCATGACCCACGAGGCCACGATTGGTGACGGAACCCTGATGCCAAAGCTGCACAATCATGTGGCCACCGGCGCGATGCACAGCGTCCGTGATCACCTGCCAGCCATCCCGCTGGGCTTCGGTGTACACGCCCGGGGCGGCAAACCAACCTCTCGCTTGATCGCTGACGAAGGTGCCTTCGGTGATGATGAGTCCGGCCGTAGCGCGCTGCACGTAGTACTCGCGCATTATGGCGTTAGGCACTCCTTCTGGCTTGGGCACACGCATCCGTGTGAGAGGCGCCATGACAATGCGATTCGGCAGTTCTAAGTCCCCGAACAGAATTGGTTCGAACAACAGCCTCTCCTTCCGTACGGAGCGAGGGGTCGATGTGGTGTCAATCATGGCCGCTACCTCCGCTCACATTCGGCTGAGGCTCGGCGGCAGCGAACTGTTTGCCGAACATTGGCAAACCGCTCTTCGATTCCGCTGCTGTCGCTTCGTCCTGAATGACATCCCAGTGCTCAACTAGAACTCCGTTTTCGAGGCGGACAATATCCGCGACGATCCAGTTTCTAGGCAAACCATGGCCAGAAAAGCGCCCATGCAGAATCACAAGATCGCCTTCTGCAACAGCGAAGTGATTTTCGTACCGGAGCGTTTCCGGCAGTGCCTTGGTCAATTCGAGAAGCCCCGTTTGGCCGGGGCCGATATGCGCGCTGTGCTGGATATAACCAGGCGACCAAAACCTCTCGGCCCTTTTGTAGTCGCGCTTATTAAAGAGTGTGTCGAAGGCTTCCAGGACGATTGCCTTATTGGTTGCTACTGTGGTCACAATCATGATGCTCCTTTAGAAAAACAGAATTGCCCGACGAAGAGGCTTGATAAACGGCATCAATCAGGTGATGCATTGCAACCGCATCCGAAAAGTCGCGGGTCGTCTTGACTCCATCGATACGATCGCGCGCGAACGCCGCGTAAAGCTGTGCCAGATCCTGCACGCTGACGTCCAGGTCCGACGGTGGAATGAAGTTAAAGCGATCCGGAGTGCACAACTCTCTCCAGGGTCCGTCGCCACCTTGCGCACCTCGAATGATGTCCTGATGCTTGGTGACGAACGACTTCTCGTTGATGACCTGCAGGTCGCCATCCGTGCCCGTGATATCGATCTGCAGACCAAGCTGGTTGTGCTTGCCGCCTTCGAGCTGAATCTGAAACATTGCACCGTTTTGCAGAGTTCCCATGACCATCACGGCATCCGGAGTCTCATTACGGAATATTTGACCTGTGCTGAGAGTTAGTTCTGGAAATTGTGTATCGACAAGAGCGGTGAGCCTTGAGGGTTCGCCAATCGCATGAAAGTGCATGTCCATGAAATGGCCGCCATATATGGAAAGCACGTGCGAGAAGTTCTTTGCAGGGATTGTCCAGTCGAGAGATTCCGAGCGGACCGGACCGAAGCCTGCCATGCTGACATGCATGCGAACGGATCGCAGCCTGCCGACATAGCCTGCCGACAGGAGATCGCGCAAGTGAAGTGAACTTGCCCCGACTGTTCTCTGAAATCCGACAAAATGTCTTACGGCGCTCCGTCTGGCAAGCAGGAGTAGCACTTCCGAGTCTTTCGTGCTGGTTGTGAGCTGCCATTCGCAGTACACATCTTTTCCCGCAACGATGGCAGCCTTTACGCTGGCGGCGTGTTCCGGAGCCGGGGAGAGCACGGCAACCAAATCCACCTCGGTGTCGTTCACAAGTTGTTGCATTTGGCCATAGGCATGTGGGATATCAAATGTTCTTGCAATCTCTGTAGCCTTCTCTAGGCTTCTGCTCGAGACGGCAACGATCTCGTATTCAGGCAATAACCTGAGAGCGGGAATGTGGCCATAGCGCCCCCAATTACCAACTCCAACGAGCCCTATCCTGATTTTGCCCCGCTTTGCCATATCGCACCTCGTTCGTTCAGGCCTGTCTAGTAGCGGAAGCGTTCCGCATATCGGTGGGCGAAGTCGGCAAGTGAGCGTGGCGCTCGGCCTGTTAGCTGGGGAAAGTTATCGAAGGTTTCATCAGAACCGATGTTTTTTCCATTGGTCATGTCTGTGTAACTGTCGAAGACGCACTTCATGTAAGCCGGCTCCGCGCCGGCGGCGAGCACATTGCGAAGAAAGTCGGACGGGGGCTGAGGGTCATACAGGAAGGGCTGGTCAAGCACGTCACTGAAGATCGCTGCCAGCTCGTAGTAGGTCTTAGTCTCATAGCCGAGACGGTAGGTCTTGCCGGCATGCAGCTCTGGATTTGCTAAACAAACTGCAGCAATTGTGGCAACATCGTCGCAGTCCACCCAGCTGACCCGTTCCCGGCGGCACGATGTTTCGTTCAACAAGATTGAAGATACCGGGTGCGGTTATCTCAACAGCTTTATAAGTCTTTGTCATATTTCACCAGTTCAATTCATCGCCTTGCAGCGTGTGCCAACACCACATTTATTGCTTAAAGAGATGTGTTTGCGGTCGCGTTTGTATTGTCTTTACTGACTTCTTGTCTTGAAGAAACGCTACGCTTGTTCTTGCAAAGCTCTCAGACCAGATGGAGTCTTTTTGCAGTAGCTCTTTAAGCGGACTGGCCCGACTGCGCTTTGCTTGCGCGTCACTCCGGTACAGGCTTGTCGAACACGCAACTTTGGTTAGGGCAGAAGTCGTTGGGGCAGAGGTCGTGGGTCCGATAAGGGCCCAGTATGGGGTGCCTAGGGTGTCTCAGAGGGCTGAAAGGAGCCATCCGTTACGCATCGTTTCAATGAGTTACGGCCTTCCAGTTCACTGTCACGGCAGAGGTCGCGGGTTCGAGCCCCGTCGTCCCCGCCATATAACCCTAGCAAATGCAAGGGTTTACGGCACAGTGACAAGCCAGAAGTAAACCACGAGGGTGCTGTAGAGGGTGCTGAGCCCTTCCAGTGCTCTTTTCTGTGCTTGCCACAACGACAGTTTTCACTGTCTGTTTAGACTACGAGGGTGCTGGCGAGGGTGCTGAAAGTCTCGCTTTTCCTGCGTCGAACACCATCTGCATCACTCGATCGTTCGCTTCACGCTTGGTTGCAGACACCGCATGGGTGTACACGTCGAGCGTGATGCGGGAGTTGGCGTGACGCAGCAGTTCCTGCACCGTCTTAAAATCCACGCCGGCAGCCCGGAGGTTTGTTGCGAGCGAGTGGCGGAAACTATGCCAACCGATCACCTTGCCTTGGACGCCTGCTCTCACAAGGGCCGGACGAATGGTCTTTTGAGCACCATGTCTGGACTCAACGGCTTCTTGCCATGCAGTCGCTCGGACGGAAACAAGAAGTCGTCTTCCCCCTGATACGCCGACTCGGCTCTCCATAGCTCCAGGTAACGAACTACGGATGGGTGAAGCGGCACGGGTTTCCGACTTGCTTCAGTCTTCGTATCGCCGAAGGGATTGCGAACGCAGGAGCGGCGAACATGAATCTGCATGAGTATCAGATCGATGTCTCGCCATACGAGCGCCATCATTTCGGATCTGCGAAGCCCCGTGCTACCTGCCAGCATCACCATCGTGCGTTCCCGAAGGTGCAACTCCGGCAAGAGCGCCGCGAACTCAGTCGGCGAAAGCACATCGGGCTCCCAGTCGTTTTGACGACGTTCTCACCTTCTTAATCGGGTTTCGCTCGATCCACTCATGCCGGATTGCATGATTGAACAGAGCGGACATAATGTTGCGGATCTTGCTGAGAGTGCCTGGCGCGTAAACAAGCTGGTGCAGCCACTTCTCTACGTCGACGGTACGAACTTCCCCGAGGCGCTTAGCGCCCCAGACTGGCTGGATATGCCTTCGTAAATACACGGAGGTCGCCTCCATCGTGGCGAAAGCCTTACGGTCCGGAGTGAGCTCGTTTTCGCGATAGTGGGTGATGAGTTCAGTGAGCGTTTCTGGAACTTTGAACCCGGCGTTGATGTTCCGGCGAAGCGCTACAACCGCGTTCTCAGCGTCGCGGCGCGCAGGCAGTTTGTCCACCGTTCCAATGGTGGTTTTTCGATATGTGCGCGTCCCGCTGAAATCCTCATACCAACGGAACACCCATACATCGCTGCCGCTTTTGCGCTTCAGCCTCAATATGCTTCCTTCTTGTAAGCGACTCATGCGATTCTCCTTGCATGAGCGCCGATGGCTGATCCCATGATACTAGCGGCTGGCTTCCTCGGAGGAGCCTCTTGCTGTTGAAGCCACTGGGCCAACTCAGCTTCTATGAATCGCCAGAGCTTACGTTTCCCCTCGCCAAGCGGATGAGCGGGTACATACCCATAACGAGCCCAGCGCACAAGGGTACGGCTGTCCATCCGAAGGATTTGGGCGGCTTCGTCCGCATTCAGAAAACGCGGTGAGCTCGGCGAAGCACCAGACTTTGAAGCAGGCATTTGTTGGTTTGAGTCGACGGCGGTATCTTTCACGTGTGGCTTGGCATGCGCCATGATGGACTCCGGTAGAAGGCACCATTAGCTTTGGACATTGCACAGCTCGCCGTCCAATAAAATCTCGTCCAGCAACTATTCCAAGCAGGACTAATCGAGGTTGGTGCGGCTGCATTTTGTCTAGTCGATGGCTTGGTAGCCACCATCAGGCAAATGCACCCTTGACATGCAAACGTCAGCGGGAGAACACTTATAGACCCTGGAGGCAGGTGGTTCGCTCGAAGTCTCCATGGTGTTCCGGAGCTCGGCCATGTCCGACATTGACTTCAGGTTTCTTCGGGCAGCAGTCGCACTCATGGATGAGCTCAATACCTCACGTGCTGCCATACGACTTGGCATCGGCCAATCAGCCATGAGCAAACAAATTTCAGCACTGCACGACGCCCTAGGCTATCCACTGTTCATCAAGCAAGGTAGAAACATGGTGCCAACAGCGGCCGGAGATGCCTTTGTTGCACAAGCTCGAATTGCGCTGGACTATGCAGAAAGAGCGAAACGTATGTCGCGGGCTGCACACCAACACATGGAAGTAGTTCTTCATGTTGGCAAGTCGCCCTACACCGATCCCTATCTCATCACGAATGTCCTCTCACTCAGATTGGCAAGGAAGATCTTGGTCGGGCAGCTCTCGGCGACGATCTGGAGCATGCCCGATTCCTCAAGCTCCTTGATGGACTGCGTGGCAAGAATCATGGCGGCGTGGTGCTTGCGCCATGTCTTCTGTGCCTGCACGATGTAATTGCGGATGGTCTCGTTCTTGATGAAGAGCCACGCTTCGTCCATCAGAAACAGCTTGAAGGTGGCTAGACGTTCTGGATCGGCGATCTGCAGCGAAGCCCGGTGCAGGACGTAGAAGAGCAGCGGCTCCAGCACATCCGGCGCATCGCCCCATCCACCGAAGTTGAAGGTCTGGAAGTTCGAGAAAGTCAGCGTGTCATCTACGTTGTCGAACAGGAAGCCGTACTGCCCATCCTGAGTCCAGCGATGGAGCCGCTCCTTGAACTCACCGATGATTTCGGCGAAGGTGGAGAGCGTGCGCTGTTCCGGTTCGATGACGTACATGTTTTCGATGGCGGCCCAGAGCTTGAGCTCTTCTTTGAAGTCGAGCCGGTAGCGCTGGCCCGTCCCCCCGATCAGCACCCGAAAGAACCAAAACAAAAACTGCAGGTTCTCCTTCGTTGGCTCCAGCGAGAACGGGTTGATGCGGAAGCCGCGTGACTCTTGTCCGACGTTCAGGTAGCTGCCACCAAAGATCTCGGTAAGCGACTGGAAGGAGCCGCCGATGTCGAAGATGTATGTGAGCGGCTTGTACTTCTGTGCGTTCGTCAGCAGGAAGTTGCACAGAAAGCTCTTGCCCGAACCCGTTATGCCGAGAATCAGGGTGTGGGCCACCTCGCCGTTATGGAGATTGAGATAGTAGGGCGTTGCGTTGTCAGTCTCCAAGACCGCGAGATACTCCGTACCAAGATGCTGATTACGCTCTTCTCCTTGCAACACGGTAAAGAAAAAAGACAGGTCAGCGTAGTTGCTTAGTAGCAGGTACATCTTGCGCAAGTTCTGCGCATAGTTGCCGGGAACTACGGCGAAGAGAGCATTGAGCTGGTTGTATGTCTCGGGGAAAATCAATCCATCTGCGTTCGTGAAGACACTTGCGAACTCGGAGACTTGGCGGTTACAGTCGATTGATCTCTGTCATAGAGCACGATCGTGAGTGACATGTCTCCAAGCACCTGGCCATCGGCCAGAGCGCGGAGGCACTCACCGAGGGTTTCGATATCAGCCTGCTTGCCTTCATCGACCAACACGTCCCGTTGGTTGATTTGGTTCTCATCCGTCATGGACGAGACGAAGCCAGCCTTCGACACATTCGCGTGGCGGCGACGCTTGATGACCTGTTTCCTTGCAGCATCGGTCGCAAGGGGCGTCCACTCGGTGACGGCGTAGAAGTTGGCCTCGATCTTGAGTAGCCGGTCGAGCACGAGTGGACGTGTCTCGGCGATGGCCTCGCGCATCGTAAGCAGGCGCACGTAGTGATCTCCGATGCGCAGATGGTCGCGCTCTGCTGCGATGTCGGAGTTGACAACTTGATAGTCAAGGTACTGCGATGCCTGTGGCTTACCAGCGATCCGCCAGTCGTCGAAGTTGAGCAGACGCCGGAAGAAGTGGAACTGGTCAGCCTGGGCGAGTACTTCGATCTCAACCACATCGCTTAGCTGCTGACGAAATGCTTGTATCCTCTGCTCCAGCCGGAACTGGTCGCGCGCGATCTGGGATCGGAGCAGCACCTTCATGTTGTCACCGGTGAACTGCGCTTTCAGCTCCCGTACTGCTCCGTTCGGATCGCTAGGGAAGCGGCCGAGTGCGACGCCGATGCCACAATCGATCGCTCGCCTTCAAGGACCACAGCGTAGAAGATCTCAATCTCAAAAAGCCGATCCCGCTTCGACTCGAAGAACTCTCGGCGCTGGTCGATGGCCGCATCGATTAGCGGGTCGCCGTAATGGGCGAACGGCATCTCGGGTTGATTGGTCTTGAAAAGGTACTGGTAGACGTGGAAGCCTGGGCCGAAGGACTTGAGTGCCGCTTCTAGCCTTCTGACTGCGAACTCCTGGCCGGTCTGGTCCAGACTCTCAAAGTCGACTCCGCCAATCTTGAGGACAATACCGAGATCGCCACTCTTGGTGAGAAAGGTCGTCTCATCCCAGAAGCCGTACAGGTTGACATTCGCGTTGAGCGAACCTGCGTCTTTCCACGGCTTGATGATCTTGTCGAGTCGAAACATCAGCGTATCTCCACGTTCGGCACTTGTTGCTTGGCAGCGTCATAGTGGGCTTTGAAGCGCTCCGACTTGCCCATGATCTGGAGAAACGCCGGGTCGGTCGTCGTCACCCATTGCCCAAAGATGTATCCGCCGAAGAAGACCGCGGCTCCGGCCAGCAGCGAATCGAGCAGATTGAATGCCCCGACTGCGCCGACACAAACGAAGTAGAAGACGGTTCGTTCGACTCCGAGGTACGTGAGGGGCTTATGCAGAGCCTTGTAGACCCGATTGCGGCGTCTCGGTCTGAGTTCTGTCATAAGGCCCCTCCACTGGTGAGTACGGCGTGAGTACGGACAACCTGGTGAAAGAGCTATACACCCCAGAGCCAGGTCAGGACGTTTACGGCAAGGACAGCGATGCCGCTCCCTGCCGCAACTCCGGCGAGCGACTTCTTCGCGCCGGGTTCTCCGTGCGCGAAGGCATATCCGCCCAGAACAATCGCGATGAGGCTCGTCACCTTCGCAACCGTTCCGGTGAAGAGAGTCTGCATCGCGGTAAAGCCTGAGTCGAACGGGGAGCCGCCCTGCGCATGAGCCGCAAGTGGCATCATCAGCATGGCAAGCAGCAAGAAGCCCGAGACGGAGAGCCTTGGGGAAGGCTTCTTGACTCGGGCTTCACTTCGGTTCATTTTCATGTTTACACCTCCATCCGACTCAACCTCGTCGGGTATGGCGCAAACGTATGGGGGTGGGGTGGAACTCGTCCAATAGCAAATCGAAATCTGCTTATTCTAAAACGGAATAGCGTGGATCGATTGGAGGCTATTCCAACGCAAGATCTCCAATGATCTCCGGTACGCCAACTCCTCCGCGATAGACGGATGTCTCAGATCTCACCTTGCTGCTGCAATTGAATGAGAACGAGGTGCCATCCGTGAACTCAAAGGCGAGTTCCTGTTCGTGTACAGATGGCTGCACTACCTTTGCTGACGAAATAGTTTTGCCTGCCAACTCAGGCAGCTCTATGTCATTCACTGGACCTCTTCGGCAACCGTCTACTCTGGATGGCTTTGTGAAAATGGGATAATGGTTCCCTTGTATCGCGAGTTCGTACGGTGATTCCCCAATGAACGATGTTGTTCCTGCACAACATCTCTCCCTGCACAACATCTCTCTATGATCGTAACGCCACGCTCATGCAGTGGCAAATGATATCTGTGTCAAATTCGGAAGGAGACTTCGCGACCTCAGGACGGAGCGGGGCTGGAGCCAGGACTATCTCGCGGAAGTGTCTGGGATCGGGCGAACTCATATATCGCAGTTGGAAAACGGTCGCCGCGAAGCTGGCCTGCGCATTTTAGAGACACTGGCGGGAACGTTCGGGATCACGCCAGCAAAGCTTTTGGATGGTGTCTGAGTGTACGGCTAGGTACTGACCAAGGCTCATGCTCAGTAGGCCTTGACAAGCCGGAAATGATAGTGAGCTGGCCCGCCACGACCCAGCTCACTGCCCTCATGTGTTTGGTGTCGAATTGGTGTCAAAGGTCGCCAATTGAGCCGGTTGGGCCGGTTTTGACGACTTCTAACCACTGTAACGTCAACAACTTAGCTTTTTGAGGCTTCCATGGCATGGAAGAGGTCATCGGTTCGATCCCGATCAGGTCCACCAATCATTCTTACCTGTTTAGCAGAACCTTTCCCAAACCTTACAGAACGAGGCCAGCCGGTGCTCACCTTTGCAGGATGCGGCCCGTGTCGAGGGCACCGACCCACCGCGAAACGCGCACCTCACCCGTGACCTCGTTGACGCAGACCTCACAGAACTGCGCCTCATAGGAGCCCATCGAATACTTCATCAATTCGAATGGTTGGCCGGAGATCGCCTGCTTCGAGCGAACTCTTTCGGCGCGCGCAAGAATAGCGGCGTAGGTCTCTCCCTTGCTGCGGTTGTCGCGGCGGAAGAGACCACCTCCGCCGGCCTCCACTTCTTCGAGACTCGCTCCTCTGAGAGGTGAACGGTCATCATGCTTCACCAGGTCGAGCATCTCTTTGTGAAGTTTCTCGGAGGCTTCATGCACGGCGAGGGCGATGCTGATGGTCTGGTTGGAACCGCCAGCGACAGGTGCCTGCGGGAGGTTACTATCGCCATACTCAAATTGAACCTTCTCCATGGCTATACCAAGACGTTCCGCGGCGTGCTGCGTTTGCACAATAGCCGTTCCCACCCCCATCTCCTGGCCGCCACATTGGACACCGCTGTCCATCCGCATGGAGGCGGACACGTGCAGCCGCAGGAAAGCGGTAGGCGGGATAGAATACGGTCGCAACACCCTGGCCGATCAGCCAATCACCATCACGCTGAGAGCGGACCTGTGCTGGACGGCTCTGCTATCCGAACTTTTTCGGCGCCGAGACGATATACCTCTTTAAAGTTCCTTGCGGAGAATGGTAGACCTTTGGCGGAATCCGTTTCCGCATCGTTGCGGAGGCGCAACTCGACTGATCAGTGCCGATCTTGTAGGAGAGCTCATTCATCGCAGATTCCAGAGCAAAGGTGCCGATAGACTCGCCGGGTGATAAGCGCAAGGTGGTAATACCAGACGGGCAAGCGTCGGCGAAACGGTTCATTCTGATGAGTTCTTCTTTCTTTGAAGAGGGGCCTTGATGCTTTCTAAGCATTCTCAGCAAAAGCGAGAAGGAGAAGTAACTGCATTCAGGTTAGTTCGTATCGATTTACGGCAACCTGCGTCGCTACTCCGCAGGTTCGTAGTTCAGGATTTGCCCAAGCCATCGTTCGACCTCCGCCATGCTCATTCCTTTGCGTGTGTGATAGTCGTCAACCTGATCGCGGTCGATCTTGCCGATACTGAAATACCTCGATTGAGGATGGGCGAAGTAAAGCCCACTTACGCTGGAGCCAGGCCACATAGCAAAGGACTCGGTGATCAGCATTCCGGTATTCGCCTGCACATTAAGGAGACTCCAGAGCGGTCCTTTCTCTGTGTGGTCCGGGCATGCCGGGTACCCTGCGGCGGGCCTGATCCCCCGGTACTTCTCGTCGATGAAGTCGGTATTGCTGAGACGCTCTGCTCGGCCGTAACCCCATTCATCGCGCACCCGTTTATGCAGGCATTCGGCGAAGGCCTCAGCCAGTCGATCAGCAAGGGCCTCCGCCATAATTGCGTTGTAGTCGTCGTGTTTGGCCCTGAAACAATCGCATAATTCCTTGAGCCCGATGCCGCTCGTTACTGCGAACGCACCGATATGATCGGGCAGCCCTGTTTCCTTTGGGGCAATAAAATCAGCGAGCGATCTGCAAGGCTGGGTGCCTTCTCTGTTGGACTGCTGGCGCAAGAAGTGGAATCGCTCGAGCACTGTTTCGCGTGTGTCGTCTGTATATAACTCTATGTCGTCGCCGACGGCGTTCGCGGGAAAGAAGCCGTATACACCGCGCGCGGTGATCAGATTCTTCTCGAGAATGTGGTGCAAGAGAGACGCGCCTTCAGTAAAGATCTGGCGCGCATGCTCTCCCTGCTCCTTGTGTTCGAAGATACGGGGATAGATGCCCTTCATTCCCCAGGTGTGAAAGAACGGCGACCAATCGATAAACTCCCGCAAGGTCGCGAGAGGAAAGTTTTCCAACACACGCACGCCGGTGAACTCTGGAACAGGTAGATCTTCGATACGCCACTCGATGGGCGTTCGCCGTGTGCGAGCGACCTCCAGAGGGACGGCTTTCTGCCTTGGCGCGGAATGGGCTTTACGGAGCGCCTCGTAATCAGCACGATGCTGCATTATGAAAGCCGGCTTGCCTTCCTCGCTCAGAAGGCTGGTTGTTACAGGGACCGCGCGGCTTGCGTCCAGAACATGGACTACTGGTTCGCTGTAATGCGGTGCGATCTTGACCGCCGTGTGCGCTCTGCTCGTCGTGGCTCCGCCAATAAGCAGCGGCAGTTTGAAACTCTGTCGCTCCATCTCTTTCGCGACATGCACCATCTCATCGAGAGACGGCGTGATCAGGCCGCTGAGACCGATCAGGTCCGCCTTCTCCGCCTTGGCGCGTTCGAGGATCTTCTCGCAGGAGACCATCACACCCATGTCGATGACCTCGTAGTTATTGCAGGCGAGAACGACGCCGACGATGTTCTTGCCAATGTCGTGCACGTCACCCTTCACGGTTGCGAGCACGATCTTTCCCTGAGCCTTGACTACCTGACCAGCCGCCTCCATCGCGGCCTTTTCAGCCTCCATGAATGGCGTTAGATGTGCAACGGCTTTCTTCATCACACGCGCAGATTTCACCACCTGGGGCAGGAACATCTTGCCTGATCCGAAGAGGTCACCTACGACGCTCATGGCGGCCATCAACGGGCCTTCGATTACCAGCAGAGGCCGGCCATACTTGACACGGGCTTCCTCCGCGTCGACCTCAATGAAGGCGTCTATTCCCCTAACGAGTGCGTGAGAAAGACGCTCCTCGACCGTGCCATGGCGCCACTCTTCGGCCTGCTTTTCACTTACTGCTTTGCCGATACCTTTTAGCGATTCGCCGTGCTCTACAAGGCGTTCGGTCGCGTCCGGACGCCGGTTGAGCAGTACGTCTTCGACCAGCACCTTGAGTTCGGGCTCAATCTCCTCATAGACTTCAAGCATCCCCGCGTTCACGATGCCCATGTCCATCCCGGCCCTCATGGCGTGGAAAAGAAAGGCGGAGTGCATGGCTTCGCGAACCTTGCTGTTGCCCCGAAAGCTGAACGAGATGTTCGAAACGCCACCGCTCACCTTCGCGTGCGGCAGGTTCGCCTTGATCCAGCGCGTCGCGTTGATGAAGTCGACGGCGTAGTTGTTGTGCTCCTCCATGCCGGTGGCAACGGTGAGGATATTGGGGTCGAAGATGATGTCTTCGGGCGGAAACCCGACCTCATCGACCAAGATCCGGTAAGCACGTTCGCAGATGCGGATCTTCTCTTCGTATGTTGCTGCCTGACCATCTTCGTCGAAGGCCATTACCACCACAGCCGCGCCATATTTCAGCACCTTTGCGGCATTCTGGCGAAACTTCTCTTCGCCTTCCTTCAGCGAAATAGAATTGACGATCCCTTTACCTTGCAGGCATTTAAGCCCAGCCTCAATGACCTCCCATTTTGAGGAGTCCACCATGAATGGTACCTTGGCTACCTCGGGCTCGCTTGCCAGCAATTGGAGATACCGGGTCATGGCCGCGATGCCGTCAATCATGCCTTCGTCCATGCAAACGTCGATGACATTGGCGCCGTTCTGAACCTGCTGCCGGGCGATGCTTACCGCTTCTTCGTACTTGCCTTCTTTGATCAGCTTTGCGAACTTGGGCGAACCGGCCACATTTGTTCGTTCACCAAGCATGATGTAGACGCCGGGCTGCTGGGTAAACGGCTGTGATCCTGATAAGCGGAGCGGCTTCGTCTCTGGCGCCGCGCTCACGCTGCGACCTCTGCTAGGCCCAACTTGCGCGGAGCTTTCCCTTCGAGCGCCTTGGCGATAGCGGCAATGTGCTCGGGCGTGTTGCCGCAGCAACCGCCGGCAATGTTGATGAGCCCCCCACGTGCAAAATCACCCAGGTACTGCGCCATATCCTGTGGCCCTAGATCGAAACCGGTTTCAGAAAGGGGGTTCGGCAAACCAGCGTTCGGGTAACACGAGATGGCCACGTTCGCTTTCTCAGAAAGTTCGCTCAGAAACGGATACATCAGGTCGGGACCGAGAGAGCAGTTGAGTCCCACCGAAAACGGCTTTACGTGCCGCACCGCGTTCCAGAACGCCTCGGTGGTCTGTGCGGAGATGAGTGTCTCGCCACCACGCCCCACCGCCGCCGAGATCATTACGGGCAACTCAGTGCCGTCTTCTTCGAAGACCTCGCGAATAGCAACAAGCGCCGCCTTGGCGTTTAGCGAATCAAAGATGGTCTCAACCAGCAGCAGGTCTGAGCCTCCGGCCATCAGGGCGCGCACCTGTTGTGCGTACGCGGTTTTGACCTGATCAAACGTGACGACCCTGAAGCCTGAATCATCGGCATCCGGCGAGTTCGAGAGAGAGACAGTAAGAGGTCCGATCGCACCAGCCACGAACCGTTGGCGACCGCTTGCATTTCCGATCCGATCAGCCCATTCACGGCACTGGCGCGCCGATGTCTCATTGATATCCCACGCCAGGGTGCTGAGGAACGGATCCTCGATAATCTTTTGATAGAACGCTGGATCTTTTCGGCCACCCTGCTCCCGAGGATCCTCGACGAAAAATTCACTCTGGGTTATGCTGGTCGCGCCAAAGGTATTCGTCTCAATGATGTCTGCTCCTGCCTCAAGAAACCGGCGATGGATATCACAAATCATCGCCGGCTGAGTCAGCGAAAAGATGTCTCCATTATTGAGCAGATCCTTCGTGGAGTTCTTGAAGCGCTCCCCGCGAATGTCCGCTTCGGTCATACCATAAGTCCGGATCGTCGTGCCCATCGCGCCATCGATGATGGCGATTCGGCTTTCCAAGATCTTATGAAGAGGATGTTCAGCGGCTATAGTCATGTCTCCCTGATGGCCCGCAAGCGTTGCGGTGATGACATCTCAGGCGTAGCCCAGGACTGCATTAAACCCTTACCAGAGAACAGGCGGAGCAGAGAGGCCGGGAACGCCATAATCATTATAGCGATCCGGCAACTCTAGATCCGGCAGACGGCCAAAGTCTTATGCGTGTAACCTGGACTCTTCCGCGTCAAAGACCGGTAGGTGACATGTTGTAAGAGGCGATCAGCCAACTGCGGTACAAGCCGATATCGACGTGGACGCTGCGATGGATTTCTTGTGCGCTCCGCTCTATTCCGCCTGCAGATTGGCACAGGGACCGATCTCATTTAGCGCCGAGCAAGCCCTTCCGCTTCAGACCACTCTCAAGGCAGAGTATCGAAAGCGTCGGAATGAAACTTTGTAAGAAGAACTCTAAAACGCACCAGAAGGCAAACCGCTTTACGAGGAAAGATCAATTTTGAATCTTGCATCGTTTAGATGTTCATGGAACTAAGCGCTGACCGGAGACATACCCAGTAAACCGCAGGACGGCTCCGGAAGAGCGGCTTCAGGTCTCTACGACCTTTTGCAACCTCGAACGAGTGGTGCAAATTTCTTAGTGTACGATTTCTGACGTTTGCTGCAGTGCCCCCTTCTAGCCCGACAGTCCTGCAGGGAGAAAGCCGCGTTCGACTTTTCCGAAGATGCGAGGACGATAGCTTCCGCTGCGGCATGGCTCAGAGCGCGTTGACCGGCGCTTCTTCGTAGTCTTCCGTTGTTAGGCCTGTTTGGAGGTGGACGCTGGTGACAACATCCTCCAGCTTCATCGCAGCGTCAGGTATCTAGGTTAGCTAGATCTCAGGACAACTCAGGTCAACCAGGAAGACAGCAAATACGGTGCCATGAGGACCAGGAGCCTGTCGGCTTCTGACGGTAAGCGAGCCCTTGTGCTTCGCGATGATTCCCTTGCTTAACCACAGACCAAGACCAGTTCCGGTATCCTCTTTGGTGGTGAAGAAAGGCTTGAAGAGGCGCGCTTGGGTCCCAGCACTCATCCCGATCCCGGAATCCGCAACCGTAAAGCGAATGCCCTTCGCTCCGGACTTCCAATCAGTGGCCAACCGGGCTCTCATTAGGAGCTTTCCCCCATCACGCATGACATCGAAGGCGTTTGCGACAAGATTCACTAGAACCTGTCGGAGTTCTCCGGCATAGCAACTGAACTGAGCATTTTCCTTAATATCCTGTTCAACGGTGATACCGGAGGAGTTGAGACGACCCTCATAAAGAGCGAGCACTGAGTCGACGATCTCTCTCCCTGAAGTCGCGACGGGAGTAATGGTGTTGCGGTGGAAACGTAGCGTCTGCGCGGTGATCTGCACGATCCGGCGTAGTTCTTGCTCTGCCGTCTGGAGATAGCCTCGCGTGTTCCCCGCGAGCTGATCGTCGTCCAGCGCCAGATAAAGTAGATTGGTCATGGCCTCAAGCGGGTTATTTATCTCGTGCGCAATCGAAGAGGCAAGACGACCAACCGCAGCGAGCTTTTCGCTTTGTTGCAGCGCCAATTCAACTGCGGCTGCACGCTTGCGCAGGGTAATATCGGAGAACGTAACGCCGACCATGGGACGGTCCTTCTCGCCGCAGGGGAAGGCAAAGAGTTCCAAGGTGCGCCCCTGCGCAACGAGTTCACGCTCGAAGCGAATTGGTTGACCGGTCTGCAAGACGTTATCGTAGGTATCGCACCACTCCTGTGATTCACCGGGAAGCACTTCGCGGAGCGTCCGGCCAACGACGTCTCCGATACCGGTTTGAGTGACGAAAGTGGGATTGGCCGTTATGTAGCGGAAATCGACGAGTTCCCCTGGAGCAGTCGTGATCCTTTCGATCACGCAGAAGGCTTCAAAGATTGAATCAAAAAGCGTTTGGTAACGACGCTCGCTTTCGCGCAAACGCTCCTCAGCCGCTCAGCGCTCCGTAACATTATGACTGACGCAAACAACAGACGTGACGACACCATCGTCTGAAAAGACCGGGTAGAAGATGTAACTATAGTAGCCGCTCAGACCTTGAGGGTTGATGTAAAAGACTTCATCAGAGGCAGATCCCCCAGTCGTAAAAACCTGTTCAAGGTGGCGATCAAGGAGTTCGTGGAGTGTACTCGGATATCCAAGCTCGGCGGTCGTCTTACCCTCGTAACCGTCCTTGTCGATGCCCCATAGTTTCGCAAGAGCCCGGTTTGCGTAGAGAACGTGCTTTTGCCGATCGAAGACACAGACAAGCTCGCCGATCGAGGCGAGAACCGAGGAAAGCGGACCTAAACTGTAGTCCGTTTCCGCAATGGGCAAGGGTGAAGCTGTATGTGCACCGTTGCTTTCCTGTTTCATTCGTGCGTCATCTAGGCCCATGAACTCTTCCCGTCCTCTTCGAACAACGGCACTTCCTCTGGCACTTGCTCCTGCACTTTGCTTCCCACGACGTTTCGATCTAAACCCCAAATCAAACCGCTCTTTACGACCCTCAGAGCAGGCCTGCCAGCCCCGCTAAAGCCGTCGAGAACACCCTTCCAGACCCCGGAACCACGCCGAAGATCGACCTTCCGAGCGTGCTGGCCAAACAGCCACAATTCGACCGTAGCCAGCCTTGGCATGTAACTACCCGAACGTCTACAAATAGCAGCTAACATCTTATCGAATAGCCCTGATTTTCGATCAACCTAAAGTCTACAATCTTCCATGGACACAACAAGCTACATACTAGGGCAGCAACTCAGGATTACAGAGCAAATCGGAACGGTTCCAGCTCGAACCATAGGCGAATCACACATATTGAGAATGGTGTGGTCTGGATTCTTTCGACGAGGAAACGTATCAGAATTGAGTACCCAGAGATGTTGAGGCCCTCGGTTCGTGGTAAACAGGTAGAACATTCACATCAATCTATATTGAGCTCATTGCCATCTCTAGCGACTCGCCATGCGCCAGCACACGTAAAAAGGCGATACAATCAGCATCTTCAAGGGTCTGGGCGGCCTCCTCAGCACTCATTACATGCTCGAGCAAATGCCCGCTTGATCCCTTCCTCTGGGGCAACAGTTGTTATCTGCTCGTACGCAAGCGGATTGACAGACCGCTCGAATAGAACTCATCTGCGTCGATCCAAGTCTCTTAAGCAGACTTGCTCCTTCGCGGCCAGAATGTCATCAATGGAGATGAGCACGTATGACGGTGCGCTCGCTACCTGCACTCGCGTCAACTGCACATTGTCAAAGGAGCGGTGACGATCGCCAAATCCAGCTTGCCCTCAGAAAGCCTTGTAGCGCATCGCGCCAAATGTCCTATATGCCTAAGTAGGGTAATAACATACATGACTCAGCAACTCTGAGCCTCCCACCTGATCTTAACCAGCATAAAGACTCTCTAATACAGCAAAATTTTGACCATATAGTCTTGATGCTGCGACCATCAGAGGTATGGGATTGTTCCAAGCATTCGTGTGGCGAGTCTGTCGGTCGTGGTGGTCGCTCATGAGTTGTGCCGCGTTCACCTTCCTAAGTATCTACCTCACCAAGTACCCACAAACCCCTCATTGGATTTACGCGATTAACGGCATTCTGGCGGTTTTCTATTGCTACTGGCTACATTCTTCGTTTGGAAGGATGAGCACACCAAACTGTTAGTTGAACAAGCAAGAATGTATGGCGGGACGATGGGGCTCGAACCCGCGACCTCTGCCGTGACAGCTAATCCGTGTTGGGTAACTTGTTGATACTAGGCGTAGCGGATGGCTACCTGAGCGCCTTAATGGACCCACGGCAATAGTTATTGGACCCTTATCGGACCCGCGACCTTTGCCCCCTGAACCTTTGCCCTTGCTGTGTGCCCATGCTTCGTTCAGACCTTTGCTTTTGGGCAGAGGTCGTGGGTCCAAATGAAATTTGGGCCGACGCGGGACCCCAAATGGTACACTTGTGTACGCAACGGTACGCAAGGAGAATGCTATGGAAGCCGTGAAAGTTGGTATGAGAGAGTTCCGCGATAAATTCGCTACTTATCTCCTCGAATCGCAATCCCCGGTGGCAATCACCCGTCATGGCGATACCGTGGGCTACTTCATCCCCGCCCGCCGCAAGCGGAGCGATGCGGACAAGGAAGCGTTGAAGGAGGCGGCGACTCGTTGGCAGGAGGTTCTTGATGCTGAGGGAATCTCCGAGGATGAGGCCGTCGCCGGTTTCAAACAGTGGCAGACCAGACAGAAGCGATGACAGATCAGAAGCGCCTAGTACTCGATGCCAACATCCTCCTGCGAGGCGTCTTCGGGGTGCGCGTACGCAGCCTTCTCGAAACCTACGAAGACTCCGTATCGTTCTACGCGCCGGACATCTGTTTTTCAGATGCGCGCAAGTACATTCCTGCCATCTCAGAGAAGCGCCGAATCGACCCCGGCCCCGGAATTCTGGTGCTCGATCATCTGTCGCGTTTGGTCGAAGTCGTGGATAGAGGTCTTTACGAAGAACATGAGACTTCCGCTCGCGAGCGAATGATCTCTCGTGATGAACAGGATTGGCCGATTGTTGCGACCGCGCTTTTTTTGAAGAGTCCGGTTTGGACGGAAGACAGAGACTTCTTTGGCAGTGGAGTTTCGACTTGGAAGAGCGAAACCATCGAACTCTATTTACGGGATTCCTAAGCAGGTCGTTGTCCATCGAACCGACGAACTCGCCATGTGAGCATGAGTCACTTCGCTTCAGGTTGAATACCGACCGTCATCGCATGTCTGCATGTTTACCCGTCTTGCTAAGGTAAAGGACTCCTGATTCGGAAAGACGGTCCAGGAGGTCGCACACAAGGCTACGAAATGAAACGCTAAGCTCGTATTCGATGTGTAATACAAGATCACTCATATCCTTGCGGACAACGATTCCATCTGCTTCCAAGTGTCGAAGGTGCTGTGCGAGCACCTTCTTCGAAGCGCCGGGAACCAAGCGCCCTAATTGACCGATCCGCACAGGGCCATGCCGTAAAACCCAAAGAATATGAAGACGCCATTTCCCCTGAAGAAATATTTCGAATGCAAGCTGGGAATGGCGCACTGAGGGAACCAACTCCGTATTCCTTATTTGAACTCCCGGGTTGCAATCTCTCATCTGGGTAACCTTATTGCGGCTCTAAGTAATTCAGCGCTGTTGCTTGAATGACATGTCGCTATAAGGCACCGGTATCCGCACTAGTTTGGAGACACTGCGCCGATTGGGTGGACGCGAAGCGACGCGCCGGCATGTAGCAACCCAAGAGAGCGGCTAGGATCACCGCCCAAGTTGTCGCGATGTAGGTGAGTGGATCGTGAGCACTAACGCCGTAGAGCAATGTGGACATGAACCGCATAGTGACGAACGCGATCGCTAGGCCAATGGCAATCCCCGGAAGGGTAAGCAACATCCCTTGTCGAATAGATGCTCCCAATATGGCTCGATGCTGAGCCGCTGAGGCGCCCGCAGCGCTGAGCTTGCGAGGGCGCTGCGCTACCGCATACGCAATGACACTGAAAATGCCCAGGGTCCCGAGAGCGAGGGCTATGCCCCCGAAGACGCAGAGCATCACAAGCGTGAACGAAGTGCGTGCCATCGATTTTGTGTAGAGTTCCCCCAGAGTCTCACTGTTTGCCAGAGGCACGTCAGGAATCACCATCCCAACTTGCTGCTGGATCTGTTCCATTAGAGCCTGCGTACCAGCACGTTGACTCCTCACCACAAAGACAGTGCCGCGCTGCAATTTCAGTTTCTGACCCGCGAAACCGTCCATTACGAGAGGCCAGTAAACCATCGACGGAGCAGGGTCCTTTACGCCGTCGTAGCGAACGTCCTCGGATACGCCGATGATGTCGCGCCAAGTGTCGTTACTTGCCACACGAATCCTCTGCCCAAGGGCGTCTTGAGGTCGAGGCCAGTATTCACGCGCAAAGGCCCTCGAAACAACAACGACTGGACTCTTGCTATAGAGATCGTTCCATGAGAAGTCCCGACCAGCGACCAGCCGAGTGCCAAGGGTTGAAAAGAACCCTGGAGCCACAAAATTGAATGGCCTGGAGGGAGGAACCTCCCCGATGTTATAGACATGCCGTAGAACGAAAACGGGATTCTTGTACTTGTTATTGTCCATGGGCACGGAACGGCCAATGCTGACCGACGAAACTCCTGAGATCGCGGCGATCTTCTCCGCCAGCGTCTCATCCTTGCGAATAACAACCTCTGAAGCGGTATCGGGGACTTGGGATTCGGGAATATAGAAACCGAATGTTTGGACAGTTTCAGGTGAGGTGAATCCGGGCGAAACACTCTGCATTGCCAGAACGGTCCGGATCATGAGTCCTGAACAGATCAACAAGACGACTGATAGCGAAACCTGCAACGTCACCAGTGCTTTACCCGTAGCCCACCCTTTTCGGTTCCCGCTCGCACCACTTGCTTGTTCTCCAAGATCGTTTATAAGTTGAGGACCTGTACTCCGAAGGATCGGAGCACAGGCAATCAGGAGACTGGCTAGCCCAGCGATCGCTATGCTGAACAACAACACCGGTGGCGCAATGCCAATGTCGTGGATACGTGGGATATCTGTGTCTTCGATTCTGATAATGATCTGTATCGTTCCGAAAGCCAGCAGCAGGCCGATCAGACTTCCGGCGAGCCCGAGTAAAGCACTCTCCACAAGAATGGTTGAGGAAAAGTTCTTCCTCACCCCGCCAATGACATAGCGAAGGGCGAATTCCTGCCACCTCTCTTCGATTTGAGCGATGAGGAGATTCGCCACATTCGCGCATGCCACAAAAAGCACCAAACTGGTAGAGGCCAATAAAACCAAAAGATACGTCTGGACATTCCCGACGATCTGTTTTTTCAGGGGAATCAGGTTTGGTGCAAGGTGCAGCGAGCGATAGAAATCCTCGCTCACGCCTGCTGGTGTCGAGAACGTTTTTGCGACAACTGGAAGTAGACTCGCCAGATCCGTCGTGGCCTGTCGTATGCCCACGCCGGGTTTTAGCAGCGCGATAGCATTTGCATTGAAATTGCCTAGAGTTGTAGTGGTACGGTCCCACCTCATCGGGAGAATCAATGATGGGTCTTTCTGATCGAGAAAATGAAAATCCTGAGGGAGTATCCCAATGATTTCTCTGGACAAGCCTCCCACCATGATCGATGACCCTATGACCGAAGGCGTTCCTCCGAATCGTTGCTGCCAGTAGGGGTAGGAGAGGATGATGGTTTGCGCTGCACTCGGAGAATCGTCTTGCCGAGTAAAGAGTCGCCCCAGGACCGGGCTAACACCTAAGAGTGGCAGGGTTCCGTCCGTGACATCCAGCACGCGAACATGTTCTGCTGCCCCAGAACCGGTCACATCGAGTTCATCATGGTCATAGGCTCCTATGTCCATCAATGTTGTGTTTTTTTCGCGATAGACAAAGTAGAGAGAGGGCGAGATGCCCATATTCGTGAAGCCGCTTTGCTGCGATTGGTGATTTACAGCAATCAAGCGTTGAGGATTGGGATATGGCAGAGGCTTAAACAGCACACCATTCAAGAGGCTGAAGATCATTGTGTTTGCGCCGATTGCCACTCCTAGTATGAGGAGAGCGATCGTCGTGAATCGTGGAGCGTGCCTCATTCGATGCAGAGCATCTTCCGTTTCTATTCGCAGAGAGTCTAGTACGGGCCACTGCCAGACTTCACGACTGCGTTGCTCGATTACGGTGACACTGCCGAACTCGCGATGGGCTGTTCGCTCTGCATCGTCCAGAGTCATACCACGCTCCATCAAGTCGGCGATTCTCTCGTCGAGGTGCTCACGGATCGATTCGGCAATCTCTTCGTAACGACGACGACGAGAAAACATCAAGCCCAGCATCTCGCCTCCTATGAGTTGGCCAGCGGAAGGACGCGTGCGATCCCGGCGAACATCTTTTTCACGCTTGAGATTTCCTGTTCAAGATGCCGTCTTCCGGCTAGGGTCAATTTGAAGATCCGTACTGGGCGATTGCTTGCCGAGGTCCCCATCTCGGACTCAAGCCAACCTGCTTTTAGCATTCTTTGCAAGGCCGGATAGAGCGAGCCTTCCTCGATCTGAAGAAGGTCGTCTGACACTTCCTTGATCTGCTGAGCGAGCGCATAGCCATGCATCGGTTTTCGGCTCAACGTTTGAAGGATCATCAATTCCAGCGCGCCGGGAAAGAGATCACGGTATTCAGATTTTTTTCTCATCTTCCTTGTCATCACCGCCATTTGAAAATACTCTGTTGAAAACAGTATGTCAAACAATGCCTCTAGGGTTGCGCGAGCGTTGACGCTACTGGAACCGCACCTAGAAGCTGTAGCGGAGACCGCCTTCAATCCGGCGTCCGTTGTCGCCCGAGTAGGACTGGCCGAACAGCGGGGAGCCGAGAACACCACCTACGGCTGTGACGTTGAGGTGATTCAAGATGTTGGAGCTGCGGATGTTCACGATCAACGCTTGTGAGTGAACAGTGTTGGAATCGCGGGTGAGCTTGAAGGTGCGCTGGAGGTTAGTGTCGAGATAGAAGGTCCACGGCATGGTCCCAGCGTTGCGCCGGAGCGTGGCTCCGGTGCCGCTGGTAGAGAGCAATCCCCACGGTGTGGTGTAGGCGCAGTTGGCGATGACAGTGGTGGAACAGACGGGTGTTCCGGTTGAGGCGTAGAAAGGACGGTCGTTGAAGTTACCGTCACCGTTGTTATCGAAGCCAGTGGTGATATTGTACGGCTGCTTGCCCTTCGCATTGAAGTTCGCGCTGAGCTGCAAGGCCCAGGGCAGTTTAACGGAGGTGTTCCCGAAGACGGTCCAGAGCGGATTGCCGGTGCGGATGGCATATTCGCCGACGTTGGAACCGGTGGTCTGCGGGCTGAAATTGGGGTCGTCATTGGTGTCGTCGATGATGTGCGTGCGGGACGAGCCAAGGAAGAATTGGATGTGTTTGAGGGACTGGTTGTTGATTCCCATGAAGATGACGTTGCCGTAACCTCGGCCTGAATCCTGCCACTGCAGGATATTCAGGTTGCGAGCAAGCGGACGCGGCCCGAGGGGCTGCCCGTTGGTGGGTGAGTTGATGTTTTCGGAGCGCGTGTAGTGCCACATCTGCGTGACGTAGTAGTCAGCGGATACCGACCAGCTCTTGGCGAGAGTGTGACTGAAGCCAAGGTTCTCGACGCCATAGAAGAGGTTTGGCAGGTGGGGCTGGATGGTGCGGATAGAGGTAACAGGCGTGCCGCCCGCGAAGGCATTGCAGGTGTTCGGGTCGAAGCTACCGGAACAGGAGGGCGTATAGACGAGGCTAGTGATGCGCTCTGTGCCGTCCATATCGAGAACCTGGGCGTAGCTATGGGCACCGAAGCGGCCGGAGAAGAGGCCTGCATGGGCGTGGAGCGTCCAGGTAGATTTCTTGTCCGGCGACCAGGCGAGGCCGAATCGCGGGTTGAAGTTGTTGTGCACCATCGGCTTGTTCTGGGTGTAGTAGCGAAGGCCCCACGCGAAGTGGAGATTGGGCAGGATACTCCACTCGTCCTGAAAGAAGAGGGCTTCCCGGTACTGTGTCAAGTTAATGGTCGGATTTCCGGCGGCGTTGGAGTACTCGGTGGGAGAACCGCCTGCCCAGCCGTTGAGGGCGCGCACATACTGCTCGGCCCCGGTGATGGTTTCGGTCTGGGCAGTGGAGTTGTGGTTGGCGTCGAGGACCGGGGCGGTGCCTCCGCCGAAGAGCCATGTGCCGTTGAAGTTGTTGAAGTAGCGAAAGCGCTCGCGTAGGTATTCAAACTGCGAACCGAACTTGAGGAGATGTTTCGAGAGGCTGAGGATAGCGTCGTCATCGAACTCGCCATCGATCTCGTGGTCTCGCAACGCGCCGCTGGTGTTGCCGCCGGAGGTGAAGGCACCGGAGACCTGAAGCTGGGGATTGAGGGTGTTAGGGGTCTGGTCCATGCCGTCAAACTCGATGCCGAGGCGGGCTTCGTGCATGAATTTCGAGGAGAATGTGGTGATATCGGTGAGATGCAGGTTGTGGTCGTAGGCCTCGCTGTTATACGCAGCTTCGGCGAGCGTGGTGCCGCCAGCACCCACGTTTTCCTGATGCTTGTGCCACGCACCGAAGCTGGTCATGAAAGTGTTTTTCGGGCCGAGCTGCCAGTCCACTTTGGCCAGACCTATCCAGAGACGTTGCGGAGCGGGGACGTTCTGGAGAATTGGGGTCTGGTCACCCGCCGCATCGATGCCGATGGCATTGACGGCAGCGAAGTTGTCGATGGAGCGGTGTTCGAGATTGAGGATGAAATCGGAGCCCTTCTTACGGATTGGGCCGGTGAGTTCAAACCCATAGCGTTGCTTCCCGATGGCGGCGCGGCTGACCGAGAAGGGGTCGCGGGCATTCATCCAGGCACTGGAGTTGGTGGCGAAGATCGCTCCATGGAAGGTGGGCTGACCGGGCTTGGTATAGACCTCGATCTGGCCGCCGTGGAAGGGTGGATTCCGGTACTCCGAGGAGAACAGATCGGAGTTGACCTTGATGTAACCGATAGAGGATTTAGGAGGGAGAGTGCTGTTGTTGTCACCACTCTGAAAGCCGTCGATGGACAGGGCCGCGTTCGCTGGGTTGCCACCAGCAGCAGCGGACATTTGCTGAAGCTCGCGGAGGAGATCGTCGGGGTCGTCGGCGAGGGACTGGAGGCGCTGGCCAGAGAGGGACTGGCTTGGACCACTACTGGTGGCCGAGTTGGCGGCAGCGGTATTGTCGTCGCCATTACCGACCTCGACGGTTGTCTGGACTACTTCGGGCTGGAGCGTGATGGAGAGATCGGTTGCATGGGGAGCGCTGATGGTGAGGCTCAGAGTGGCGAAGCCTCTGAAGGAAATGTGCAGCGTGTGACGCCCCGCAGGGGCACAAGCTATGTGGAACCGGCCAGAAGCATCGCCAAGGATGGGTGTGGCCGAATCGAGCTGAATGGAGGTTCCGGGAATTACGGCCTTCGTAGAGTCACGCACAACGCCCGCAAGCGGCGTGCAGCCGGTTTGGGCGGCGGCTGCGGTAAGGGCAAGGAAGATAAACGAGGCTGCAAGGCCCGCAAGGCGAAGGCGTCGGCGATTCGCTGTGAGCTTTCCGTGGGGGCTCCGATACGCGGATTGTGAAAGTTCAACCATATAGAAAGGCCGCGAGATCGCGAGTTCTCCTGACAAGTCGAAATATACTTGGTTCAAAATAGTATGTTAAGAATAGCCTTTCGAATTGAGCGGCTTTTGGATAAACGAATCAAGGTTGCTCAATGGGGAAAGCGCAGAAGGGGGAACGTCTTCTGCCGCGCAGCCGGCGAGCGGGGGCCGGAGTGGGCGGATGAGGGTTGCAGGGAGAAACCGGCACGGGTTCTCCCTGCGCGATTTTGGGCAGCAAGAACCGAGGGACGGTGGTCGACCGTCCCTCGGTGGATGAATAACTAGGCCGCTTTTTTTGCGACCTTGGGAGCGGGCTGAGCCGTCTTCTTTGCCTTCTCCTTCGCGGCGAACTCCTGCTTGACCTTGGCGGCGATGGCGTCGGTGTCCACTTTGTAGGCGCTGGCAGCATCCTTGAGCACGTTTGAGGGATTGCCGCGCGAGGCTGCGAGTAGGATGCTCGACTCCACCAGCAGCCGGGAGAGCGCGCCTTCATCTGCGCGACGGAGGAAGGCGGCAAGTGTCTTGCCGACACCTCCATCGTCACGCTTCTGCCGGATGCCATGCTGCCGTGCCAGCATCTCGACGCGGTTCTCATCCATAATTCCTACCAACTTCTCAAGGATGAAGAGCAGGTCGCGTTTCAAGAGGCGCACCGGGACAGCGGAGCCGATGGCGGCAAGGACGCGGAGGCCGGTCGTGTTGGCGATGGCTTGCTCCTTGCGCTGCTTCTCTTGCTCGGCCTTGCACTTCTCATCGTCGCGGCCATGTTGCTGCTTCGGATGATGCACCGGGCAGGAAGGATTGGCGCACACCTTATGGATGGTGCCAACGTCCGAGCCTTCGGTGATGATGGCCTCAGCGGTAAATTTGCAGGACTTGTACTCCAGCCTTTGGGCTTGCTGCTTGTCCTTCGGCTTTTCGTCCTGAATGGAGATGTACTTGTTACGCGGCAGTACCGGGCTGCCTTCCTTCTGCCCTCCATAGGCGGTGCTGATCTGCACCAGCTCCGGGTTGGCGGAGATGGTCATGGTGACGTGCGCCGAGACTTTCGCCTGATAGCAGTTCGGATCGGTGCAGCGGTCACCCTGCCTTCCGAGGTCATCCCCGAACAGCAGCTTGTTATGCCCTGTCCGCTTGGGGCAGTCGGCACAACTGCCAGCGGCAGCGACAAGCTGCGCGTCCCGCTTATTGAAAGGCGCATCCTTGAGGACTAACAGGATGTTGCTGTCAATCCAAAATTGCAGGTTACGGACGGGCAACAGGAGACGAGCTGGCTTTGCTCCATTGTTGTATATCTCTTTGAAGCAAGCGGAGAGCGCCTGTGCCTGTTGGTCCGCTGGCAACTTCGCCAGCAATAGCGCGTGGCCTACGCCGATTTCGTCGGCATAGAACGCCTCGACGGCGGCGGGTACGAGGTCAGCTAACTTCAATCTCGAAGCGATAAAGACGGGCGATTTCCCAACCTTTGCGGCGATCTGCTCGATGCTGTACTTTGGTTCGTCCAAGTCCAGCAAAGCGCGGAATCCCTGCGCTTCTTCCATCGGATGGATTTCAGACCGAATCAGGTTCTCCACTAATTGAGCCTCTAACGCTAAGGCATCGGAGAGGTTGACGATGCGAACGGGCACGGTCGGAACCTCGGCCATCTGCGCGGCACGGTAACGCCGTGCCCCCGCGATGATCTCGAAGCCGTTCTCGGTGAGAGGCCGCACCAACAAGGGCGAGAGAACGCCCTGGGTGCGAATCGATTCCGCCAGCTCCTTCAAGGCCATTGGCTCGAAGGTGCGGCGCGGGTTGGTCTTCGACTCGTTCAGTACAGACAGTGGGACATTCCGGTATTCGGTGGCATTGACGATTTGGGTTTCCATGATGACTAGCTCCTTTCGAGCGGTTGAGGGTGAAGGCACGGAGCGGCACACGTCGGGCATGGTGCCGCTCCACGAGAGAGCGGACTAGCTTCGAATGCATTTGTCCGTGAAGACTTCGGAGTACCCTTGCAAACGAAGATTGTTGTCCCACGTCTTGGCGAAGCGAACGTGTTGCTCATGCAAGGCGACAAGGTGGACATAATGGCCGCGAACAACGTTGCGTCTCCACTGCTCCGCAGCGGCGTAATCGTTCCGCCAATACCACGGGTCAAGGTGTGCGCCTCCGGCCATGCCAAGCCCGAAGCACATCTCCGGGTCGCGCATGAGGTCGCCGTTCTGTTTGCCGTAGTGAGCGACGGAGATGGCGGGAAGTCCCATCGGGCCGGACTCGTCCATCGCCTCGATGACAAGCTCCATGTACGGGGCGGTGTAGATTTTGAGATACAGGCCGGGGTGCCACTCACCAGCCTTCTTGAGAATGTCGAGAATGGTCTGCATCACGCCACCCTCGCCAGTTCTGCATCGGCCATCGTCTCGGTTGCAGACGATTCCAATGCGGCAAGGATAACGGCGGAGGTCTGCTGGATGACTTCGAGCGATTCCGCCAGCAGCGAGGCGTTGCCGTGATAGAGATGGATGTACGACGCACTGGCATTACCGGTCTGCAAACCAACGGCTTTGCCGACCACAAAGGCAATCGCCTCTGCCTCGGTCTCGCGCACGATCTTGGTGGTCGTGGTGCGACGCTCGGCTCGGTGCAACATTTCGTGGCCTAGCTCATGCACCAGCGTGGCGAAGGTTTCCGCCTTCGATTGACCGGGAAGGATAGCGATGCGTCCGCCATAGCTCACGCCCAGAGCGGGCGCGATCTTCTCGGTGAAGACAAGCTCGATGCCCTGCTTTTCGATGAAGGCGAGAAGACGGTCGTAGTGCTCTCCCGCATCGCCTTGAACGTGCTCCATCTGGGGAAGGTCGGGGCCATCGGTTTGCTCCACATCGAACACGTAGGCATTCCGAAATCCAACAAGGACGCGGGTATTCTGCTTGGTGATGTCCTTCTCGGCTTCCGCATCGGGCTTGCGCTTGATGCCGATGATGGGGGCAAGGATGCGGATGCCTTTCTCGCCTTTCTTTACGCGACGGCCTAACTGGTTCCACGCATACATTCCCGCAACTTTCGTGGCTGTCGGGCGTTGTCTGGCGATCTCCAAGACATTCCCAAAGGAATACGAATGGAAGCGACTCATTGCATTCAGGTAGGCGGTGAGTGCGTCGGAGTGTCCCGCCTCCAGTTGCTCAATCAAGAGCTTGATGTTGGCGGCGATGAGTTCCTGTTTCGTGTTGGGCTTCTTGCTGTCGATGGCGGTGGGGTTAGTGGTGGCTGCGGTGTTCATGGTGTTTCTCCTTTGCGGTTGCTGTTGTTTTTCATGCCATGCGTGGCATGTACCTACATGCCGAACGCCTCCTGGCGAAGGCGGGGCGGCAAGGCGCAAAGGAGGGGTATCTCCCACCCGGAGCAGAGCGGAGGGCGAGCGCAGCGAAGGTCTGCACAAGCGAAGCGCGGAAGATTGGGGAAACCCTTGCGCCGCGCCAGGGCAGCGCCCTCAGCGAGGTTTGGTTTCCTTATTCGTGCGCGCAAGCGCACAGGATTTTCAGGGTCGCGTTGCGGCAGGAACAGGCCGCTGAGGGGGGAAGCGAAGAATGCGCAGCAGTCGTAGCGCGGGAGGAGACCCTCCCGAGAAGCGAGATTCAGGGCATGTCGGCGCCTATTGTGATCTCAAGATTGCGAACTTCAGGGCGATGTCAGAAGATGTAAGTGGGACGGGCACGCACCGTCCTGGGGTGTGGAAACCCCTTTGATACGAATCACGTCGCGAGGCGTGATGTAAGGATTCCCTACGACTTTGTGCGTCGGGGTGCTGTGGACGTATGTCCAGGCCCCAAAGCTAAAGGTCCACGGAGCCGCGTATCAACGGCTTTCCAACTCCCCGACCTCGGGTTTATGGGCAAATTTGCGGGGGCGCACCGCAAATGCTTCCACCCCAGCCAAATCGGAGGAGTATGCTGAACCCGCTTATCCTTCTTGTCTGTATCGCGTTCTGCCGTTGTGAGGCAGCGAGCCTACGTGCGTCTCTGAAGCTACCTGTCTGAATCCCCTATAGGAGAAGGAGGAGGGTGTTGCAATGACAATGCTCCGCGAACTGAGATTTCACTCCGACGACGAAGGTAGGCTTTCGCTTCCGCCGAGATGCACGCTGGATCTTTCTTGCTTTGAAGAGCCCGAGGTGCAAGAGGCCGTTGCCGTCGTTCTCGAAGAAACTCTTTATATTGCGGCCTATGCCGGAATCGATCTAAAAGCGCTCGACGGCATCACCGTTGCGCTTGACTGCCAAGCCACAGCGAGCGCTTTACAAAATCTACCGGAGGGGCAAGTTCCTTTGGAGATGAGTCCGCAGCCCGAGTCGATGGAGATGGCCAGGACCGCCGCGGTGCGACGCGCGGGGGATTTGCGATTCCACATCGTCGTGCGACCGGGCCTTAGCCTCATAGCGCTCTCACCCGATCCGGAGATGCAACGCCTCCTGCAGGCGTGCATCGCACATGAGGCGGCGCACGTTCAACACGAGAGTCATCTCTACCGCATGTTTCCGGACAGCTGTGGCAAGCCGTTGGAGTGTGGGAACCGCTCCCGACAGACCTTTTTGAAAGCGATGGACGTATGGAGCGAATACGCTGCTTGCCGGTCTTCAGCCAGCTTTCGGCCCGAAGCCCTCGAAGAGTTTGAAGGGATTCTCTGCCGAGCGATCGAGGATAGCTTGGGTGCCGCTAGGGGACAGATTCAATCTCACCGTGACGGCCGAAGCGCGGCAGTCGTGTTCCGAGAGGTCCAGCAAATTTTTGGGGACGTATTCATCTGTGCTGGTTACCTGCTGGGGCACGTTCATGGACTGGAACGCAATCTTTGCGATCAAGTCCCACGGCTTCACAGCCTGTTCGAGCAGCGTCCTGAGACGCGAAAGCTGATAAGCCGTCTGGAGCGTATTCTGCACGAACTGTGGCTGAAGGAGTTTGTGTGGGAATCGATTGAGGTCTTCGCGCCCATCTACGATTTGATCTCCGAGATGATGGCACTCCACGGGTTTGTCTTTGCCAAGTCAGGGACTGAGTGGCGGCTGGTCATGAGCGAGGACGCTGGATCGACAGACAGGGTAAAGGATGCGCTTACTCTCTGGATGAAGAACGACAGCTAAGCTGCAGCCGGATGGAAGAAGTGCGAATGGGCGACGACACGTCAGGAACCCGAGTCAATGAGCGCATCGGCCTGTGGTCAGCAATCGAGTTTCTACCGTGCCGGATGATGAGTAATCAGAAGCCTACTTGAACGAAGCCGCTTCGCGGCGGACGCGTGCGCGTGCGCTGGGCTGGCCGTGGTGCTGATGATCTAGCGTTTGTCGCAGAGAAGGAGGATTCTCTGTGACCCATTTGCGCCAGATCATGCTTGAAGAGTTGGAACGCCGCAACTACGCTCCGTCCACCATCCGCGCTTACATCCGCACCGTCGAGCACTTTGCCCGGCACTTTCACCGATCGCCGGACCAGCTCGGTCTGGAGCACATCCGGCAGTATCAGGCGGCGATGTTCCGCTCCTGGAAGCTGGCTCCGAACACGGTCACGCAGCGACTGGCGGCGCTACGCTTTCTCTACATCCAGGTGCTGAAGCGAGGTTGGAGCGTCGCTGAGACGCCCTATCCGAAGAAGGTGTTGCGGCTGCCGCAGATCCTCAGCCAGCAGGAAGTCGGGCGCTTGATCGATGCGGCCGAGTCCCCATTTCATCGCGTTCTCCTGATGACGCTCTATGCCACCGGCGCACGCCGGGCCGAGGCAGCCCGACTGAAGATTAGTGATATCGACAGCGAACGCATGGTGGTCCACATCCGCGGCGGCAAGGGACGCAAGGACCGCGATGTCATGCTCAGCCCGGCGTTACTCGATGAGCTGCGCGCCTACTGGAGAGGGCTGCGAAGGAAGCCCACCGACTGGCTGTTCCCGGGCAACCGGTGGCATACGTCGAGCCGGCCCGTCACGACGAAGGTGCTCTGGACTGCCTGCCAGCAGGCTGCGATTCGCGCTGGATGCGAAGACAAGAACATCCACCCGCATACCCTGCGGCACTGCTTTGCGACGCATCTGCTGGAGGCCGGCGCCGATCTGCGTACGATTCAGATCCTGCTTGGACATCGGGATCTGGAAGAGACCACGATCTATCTGCACCTGCCCAACAAGCATCTCAGCGCAACCGCAAGTCCGCTCGACCAACTGACGCTTACGTCTTGGAGAACAGCGCCACGCAACGACTAGGCCGCTCCTCACTGGAGATGGCCGACATCATTCGCTACGCTGGTCACGGCTTCCGAGAACACAGTCATCGCTGGATCAACGGCCAGCACCTGAAGGTGCTCGATGCGATCACGCGCTGCCGTACCGCCGCACTGGGCGGTCATCGCGATCGGTGCACGGACTGCGGGCACACCGCTATCTCCTATAACTCGTGCCGCAACCGGCACTGCCCACGATGCCAGGGCAACGCCCGCCTGCGCTGGCTCCAGCAGCGCGAACGGGAGCTGCTGCCCACGCGCTACGTCCACGCCGTGTTCACGCTCCCGCGTGAACTGGCTCTGCTCGCGCTTCAGAACAAGCGGTTGATCTACGGCCTGCTCTTCCGCGCCAGTGCGGCCACGCTGCTGGAGGTCGCTCGCGATCCACGGCACCTCGGCGCAGAGATCGGCTTCTTCAGCGTGCTCCATACCTGGGACCAGCGACTCCAGCATCATCCGCATGTCCACTGCGTCATCGCCGCAGGCGGACTCGCGCCGGACCATGCGAGCTGGACCTCCTCGCGCCGAACTTTCTTCCTGCCCGTCAAGGTGCTCGGCCGTGTCTTCCGCGGCAAGGTCGTTGCCGGTCTCAAGGCCGCGTTCCGCGAAGGCAAGCTCGAGTTCCACGGCCATCTCGCACCGCTCGCCGAGCCGCGCAGCTTCGCTGCCTGGCTCAGATGCCTCTTCCGCCACGACTGGGTCGTCTACTCCAAGCCGCCCTTCGCTGGACCGGAACACGCCTTGCGCTATCTCGGCGCCTACACCCACCGCGTTGGCATCTCCAACAGCAGGCTTGTCGCTCTGTCGGACGGCAAGGTCATCTTCCGCTGGCGGGACTCCGCCCACGGCAACAAGAAGCGAGTCATGGGCCTGCCCGTCGATGAGTTCCTGCGCCGCTTCCTGCTGCACCTGCTGCCCCGTGGCTTCGTCCGCATCCGCAACTTCGGCTTCCTCGCCAACCGACAACGAGCCACACTGTTGCCGCTCTGCTTCCGTCTGCTCCAGAGCGGATTCGATCCACCAGCCCTGCCACCTCAAGCGGAGCGAACGCAGGTCCTGCCGAAGTGCCCGCTCTGCGGTGGAACGATGCACCTCATCGAGCGGCTCACAACCGTGCAGTTGCTTGCTCGCGCTCCACCCCGTACAGACAGGCAAGCCGCATGAACCTGCAACTCCAACCTCGAACCGACCCCATGCTCTCGCATGCATACCCGGTCTGTGCCCTCAGCAACTCTTCCTACTCGAGCTGGTCTCTACCAGCGTACGTAAGCACCACTTCGAATCACATCCGGCTCAGCAAACCCGAGCTTCAACCCCGTCCTCAGGAGCCGAGCCCAGCAATCCCACCACTTCCAACGTCACTCAACCACATTCAACGCCCATAAAGCAGCGGCCCCGGACAAAGCGGCTTCCTTCAAGTCGCTGTATCTGAACCGCCCGCAAACAGCTATGCCCGCAGCCAGGTCTCGCTACGGGCGGTCCAGATACAGCACTAAGACCTAACGGGACTGAATCAGGCTAGGTGAGTACATTTATGATTTCTCACTTCTTGCACAACGAAACAGGTACAAACTGGCTTGCCGCCATACAGGCGCTGAGATTTCGTCTGCTCTCAAATGTCTTCGAGATCGTCTTTCTGCCCAGTATCATGGGCGTCACCATGATTGACTGGCTAAAACATCTATTTGGGGATCTCCACAACTTCGCCGCGTCAACGGGTCTAGTCGTCAGCTTACTGGGCGCTGTCCTTGGCGGAAGCGTAAAAACGCTTTCCAATTGGGCGACCAGACGACGCCAGCCTGAGATCAAGGCCGAGTCGGAGAAAAACTTCCAGACCATATCGTTTGGCGAAACCTACACCATCGACGGCAAAGGAAACATCGTCAACTCCGCCAAATCTGAGTCTCTTTCCAGCAGCCATAGGACTTCGAACCAAGGTCGAGCGCATTCTGGAAACTGGAACACGTCAGGAACGCTGGGAGCATCTGAAACAGAAACCATATCTGAGGGCATCAACAAGGGTCGATTCCGCACAACTGACAGCGCGGAGAACCTTCACAAGCTTTTCGCAACAACAAAAGCGAGAGACCAGGTTCGAAAGCGACTCGAGGAGATTATCGAGGAACGCGAGCGGCAACAGTCCACCGCAAAATGGTCTCGATTTACCTCGCAGACTATTACCTTTGGGCAGTACATCGTGGGCGCGATGCTCACAACCTCGCTGGCACAGTTGACGGTCTCTAAGACGTGGCTGAGTGTGTTCGGCTTGATCGTCATCCTCTGTTCCGCGACGAAGCAGCATTTCCATATCGACGAAAACGCGCAATCATCCGATGCTCGGTACAAGAAGCTTCGCTCACTCGTCCGATACGCTCAGGATCAAATCGCCATTCTTGAAATCAGAAGCGTAAAGGGCGAAGACCGCACGGATGCTTACATCTCGCTGCTCACCGAGATTACTCAGAGTCTGAGCGCCATTGAATCGCCTGACGCTCCGTATCTACCGAAAGAGACGGCGGCGACGGAGACCAACACGTAACGCAGTCAGCGACAGCCAATTTGGGAGGCCTTTTCGCATGGAGGCACCAACAAACCCCAATATGATGGGAGAGCAACGGGTGACGTAACCAGAGCCACCGCCCCCAATCGTATTTGCGCGTCACACTCAGCTACGGCATCTCTGGTACAGGCTGAACCTTCGGAGAACATGATGCCTCATCCATGGTGTCTCCTCGAAGACTAGTCCTATAAACGATAGGACCCTATCAGGGCTGCCCCCACGCACGAGGCCGGGCACCCCCGGTGATTATCTCGGGGCAGTCTTGATAGGGCCGTTTGAAGGAAGCCCATGGCGTTTGCGGGGGGATGCGATTAGGCGATGGGAGTCGAATCGACTTCGCCTGCAAGTCGCTGCAGTATTGGGACTTGGTCCAAAAAGGCGAAAGTCGATTCAGGATACCGAGCAAACCCATAGTGCTCGGAGCACGCGCAGCATCCGCCGCGCATGCGGCTTAGTTCAAACGCGCCTTTCGTCAGCTCAACGACTTTCAGCTGAGGCGGGATGACTATTCTGCAGCGGTGTACTTCTCTCTTATCGCCTCGAAGACGATCTTTCTAGTCTCTTGCGGGTTGCCGTTTTCCTTTTCAATACTTCGAACCTGGTCCGCCAGCTTTTCGTCCTTCACGATCCAGCGGAACCATTCGGAGAAGTCTCCGGAGCCAAGGTGACGGCACCACGTCTCGTCATCGACCCCTTCCGCCATTCGCATAAAAGTATTCAGGTTGTGAGCGACCAGGTGCAGCCTGCCTTCCGGTCCACGAAAGACGAAGCTTCCCACGCCGAGGTCTCCTTCAGCGTACTTGCGGATATGGCGCTTGTGCTCCGCCTTCCCTGGCTCGGCTGCGACAACGAAGGGTGGTCCGTCCTGGCGTCGAAACCAGGCGAGCACCTCGCCGCGTTCGAGCGCTACTGGCTGAAGTTCGGGCTCGTTTACTCCCAGCGTGCGGCAGTACTCGCGGATGGTCTCATGCGGTTCTTTGCCGACGGCAAGGAGGATATCAACGGAAGCCAGAGCCTCAGCGCGAACGTGCTGAGGATGGACAGTGATCATCAGCGAGCCCTTGGGCGGCTCGCTTAATGCGGACGTTCCGGCGGGAACATCCGAAGGAAAGATATGATGTGCTTCGTCAATGACAAACCAGTGCGGGCGTCCCTTTGCGGCGCGCATATCTTCCAATTTGCGCAGCAGCTCCGATGTAATCTGGGGACGAGCGTCCAGCGCCACACCGAGGAGGTTCACGACTGCGCTGTGCATGCGTTCGAGAAGAGCCAGAACCTCATTGGCGGACGGCACATAATGAGGATTGCCAAGATTGATTGCAGCCTCGAAGCTGTCGTAGTCGCCCTCGGGATCGAGGATGCAGAACTGATACGCGCTCTTCGCCATCCTCTCCAGCAGGCCCGTGACCGACGTGGACTTACCGCTGCCGGACGGTCCTGCAACCATCACTGATTGGCCGAGGCCGGGAAGCCATACTTTCTGTTTCGGCTCGTCCTTTGCCGTGCCCAGCAGGAGCGCTCGACGGCTTGAGGTAGCCATGCGGGCGGTCAGATCGTCGTTCAGCAACTGATCGATCAGCTCCTCGACTCCTGCTCCATGATCGGCCCGAGTGACAAAATCTGCCTTCTGCTTAACAGAATCGAGGGCATTTTCGACGGCCACACCACACTCGCACTGAGCCAGCATGGGCATATCGTTCTCTGCATCTCCCACGGCGACAACGTTGTGGTGCGAGAGCTTCATCTCATCCAAGGCAGCGGTGAGTCCGCTGCCTTTATTCACGCCCGTCGGGAGGACCATCACCGCGTCTTTGTTGAAGATGATCTGACGATCGAGTCCGAGATCGCGCAGCACTTCGAGCACTGTGCACTCGTGCGGACGCCATGTGGCCAGGATTGCGCTTCCGACCGATAGATTGTCGACACCTCGGCGGCGGAGTTCCGCAGGGAAGCTTTCCGGAACGGGCTCGGCGAGAAGTCGGGACTCTCGCGTGCGGGGGCAGTAGAGAATTCCGCCGTTCTCGGCGACGATCCAATCAAAGAGATCATGACGTGGAAAGATTTCGATCAGTTGATCGAGCTCACGTCCGGTGACGAGCAGAAGCTTCCTGCCAGACTGACACAGTTGCTCCAGAGCCGAGATCGTGGATTCGCGTACCTGCCCGTCGGAGGCGAGAGTCCCATCGTAGTCCGTTGCCAGTGCAAGAAAGTTCATATAACCCCGGAACTTAGCATTGCCTCGCTTTTCTGACATGAGTAGGTAATCACCCTGACTTGTCAGGTATCCGTGCCGGAGGCCTAAGCCGAAAGGCTAATCCCCCTTTGTGAATATCACGACAATCGAGTCGTATGGTGCATGTTTACTTCGTTTTAATCTGAGCTAAATGCAAAGGGTTGAAGATCTGCTTGTTACAGTGCCAGTCTGCGGAGCAGATGATCCTGACACACGGGAGTGAACGCTTTGAGTGAGACACCACAGAAGACCAACGGCGTCCAAGGAACCACGACTGAGGTCGAACTTAAGGAAGCGTTTGTAAACCACCTCAATCTTACGGTTGGAAGGCTTCTAGAGCGTGCCTCAACCCATGACCAATATCTGGCCACAGCAGCAGTAGTGCGAGACCGCATGATGAAGGCCTGGGCGAATACCGCAGAGCTCTACATCACCAGCGACGTACGCGTTGTGGCCTATCTCTCCGCGGAGTTTCTGCTGGGGCCGCAGCTTGGGAACAACCTGCTCAACCTCGAGCTTACCGAGGTCATGCGCTCTGCATTAGCCGGCCTCAACATCGATCTTGACGATCTGATCGCGGAAGAACCGGAGCCGGGGCTTGGCAACGGAGGTCTGGGAAGGCTTGCGGCATGTTTCATGGATTCGCTGGCCACACTTTCGGTTCCGGCGATCGGTTATGGCATTCGCTACGAGTTCGGCATGTTCAAACAGACCATAGAGAATGGCTGGCAGCGAGAGCTTGCAGACAAGTGGCTACAGTTCGGCAATCCGTGGGATATACGCGACAGCAACTCAGTCGCGGAGGTAAAGTTTGGCGGCCACACCGAAGCCTCTGTCGATGCGGATGGGAAGTATCGTGTGCGTTGGGTCCCGGAACGCGTCGTGATGGGAGTGCCATTCGATACGGCGATGACGGGCTATGGCAACCATGTTGCGAATCGGCTGCGGCTGTGGGAGGCGCAGGCGCAGGAGTCTTTCGATTTCGATCGATTCAATTCGGGCGACTACGAAGGTGCCGTCCAGCAGAAGATACTCTCGGAGACCATTTCGGATGTGCTGTACCCGAGCGACGATAAGGCCGAAGGCAAAGAGCTGAGGCTGACGCAGCAGTTCTTCTTCACCTCGTGCTCGCTTCAGGACATGATCCGGCTACACCTGTTGCAGTGACGGGATCAGAGGGAGTTTCACCTGAAATGGGCTGTGCAACTGAACGACACACACCCTTCCATCGGCATTGCGGAGCTAATGCGGCTGCTAGTGGATGATCATGATGTGGATTGGGATACTGCCTGGAGCACTACACGACAGACCTTTGGCTACACGAACCACACGTTGCTGCCGGAGGCTCTTGAACGCTGGTCACTGGCGTTGTTTGGCCGCTTGCTCCCTCGCCACCTGGAGATCGTCTACGAGATCAACCGGCGCTTTCTGCAGGAGGTCGAGCAGTTTCATCCCGGAGACACCGATCTGATCCGCAACGTTTCGCTGATCGAAGAGTCGGGAGAACGCTCGGTGCGCATGGCGAATCTAGGGACTGTGGGAAGCCACTCGATAAATGGCGTAGCGGAGCTACACACGAAACTGCTCGAAGAGAATGTATTGAACGGTTTCTACCGGCTCTATCCGGATCGCTTCAGCAACAAGACCAATGGAGTAACGCCGAGGCGCTGGATCGCACTCAGCAATCCGCGTATGAAAGCTCTGGTTACCGAAGCCATCGGAGATGGCTGGATCACAGACCTTGACCAGCTAAGGAAGCTGGAGCCGTTCGTCGGTGAGGATGCCTTCGTGAAGGGCTGGCGCGAAATGCAACGCAACATCAAGGCGGATCTGGCCAGCTACATCAAAGAGGTTACCGGCATCAGCACCGATCCGCACGCCATGTTCAGCGTTCAGGTAAAGCGCATCCACGAGTACAAACGGCAGCACCTGAACGTGCTTCATATCCTGACGTTGTATCTGCAGATGAAACGCGACAAGGACCTCGACCTTCCTCCACGCGTCTTCCTGTTCGGAGGGAAGGCTGCACCAGGTTATGTGATGGCCAAGCTGATCATCAAGCTGATTCACTCCGTGGGCGACGTCGTCAATAGTGATCCAGACATGAGAGACAGGCTGAAGGTCATCTTTCTTCCCAATTTCAACGTTACGGTTGGGCAGCGAATCTACCCAGCTGCAGATCTGGCAGAGGAGATATCTACCGCCGGCAAAGAGGCCTCGGGCACAGGTTGCATGAAGTTCGCCATGAACGGAGCGATTACCATCGGAACTCTGGACGGGGCCAATATCGAAATACGGAACGAGGTTGGTGAAGAGAACTTCTTCCTCTTCGGACTCGATGCGGACGAGGTCACACGAGTGCAGCAAGAGGGTTATCATCCCTGGGATCTGTATCAGAAGAATGATGTTCTCCGCGAGGCCCTGGATGGCCTCAGTTCGGGCAGATTTTCAAATGGCGATGAGGGACTCTTCCGCCCTCTTGTCGACTCCCTGCTGCAGCGGGACCCGTATATGCTGCTCGCCGATTACCAGTCTTACGTAGATACCCAGAAAAAAGTCAGCGAGGCGTATCAGGCTCATGATCGATGGAGCCGTATGTCCATCCTCAACTCCGCGCGGTCGGGAAAGTTTTCCTCCGATCGGACAATTCGTGAGTACTGCAGCGATATCTGGAAGACGGGCCCGGTAGGGTAGGAGTGTCAGGTTCTGCAGGATAGTAATGCCAAATCGAAGTATTTTGGTTCGGCATCCAACGATCTATGCCCACGGCGCTGGTATTCAATCCGGGAAGCAATTCACTGAAGTTTGAGGTGATCCAGTGCGAGACTGGCCAGCACGTTGCCTCGAGGGCGAAAAAGCTGGCAAGTGCTGCTCTGGACAGCATCGGAAAGCAGCCCAAGTTATCCGTATACAAGGGCCGTGAGGTGATCTCGGAGGAGAACACTGACGCTGAGAACATGGGACGGACAGTCGGGGCAGTGCTCGCCTGGCTTGGCAAGGACAAAGCTATCAACGAAGCTGTGCTTGCCGAACGTATTGTTCATCCGAACGAGTGATCCCGATTGTACCGGTTCTGAGCGTAAATTCACTTTCAAATTACAGATCATCCGCTAGATTTAGCGGCGTCGGACCGATAGCGGACGCGACAAGTAACTTGTGCTGACTCGGCCAGCTAGCATTTGTTTTATCTTTGATTTCCGGCACCGTGTACGACCGGTTCGTTCGATAGGAGTCTCGCGATGTTCAAGGCAGAATTGGCGCGACAGGCGACCGCCCGTTGGAGCGGAGCTCCCGCTACAGCACAGCCACTGGAAAGTCTGCTCGTCGCGCAGGGCGATTCGCCCGAGTTGCGTGACCAAAGGCAGCAACGTATTGCGCGGCTTTCAAATATCGCCAGTACGGCGAAGGCCGAAGCACTGGCCCGCGCAGCCGACGCATCGCCAATAGCTGGCTCTCAGACGGATGTGCTGGACAGTATCGGCTACGAACGCGTGATCGGCACGCGCGACCTGCTGGGTGTCGACTTCTTGGAATTGGCGATTGCAATGGCTCGCGGCATTGGTCGGGTTCGATGCGACAACGAGTATGCAACCGGCGTGCTAGTAGGGCCACGTCTGATGATGACTAACAATCATGTGATCTGCGAAACGAATCTCCGCGCAGGCTGGGTCGTCGATATGGACTACCAGGAGAACTCGTCGGGCCAGATGCTACCGGTGCAGACATACAAGGTCGCTCCCGACTACTTCTTCTATACCAGCAAGGCCCTCGATTACACGATCATCGGCCTCGAAAACACCTCGGACAAAGGTGTTGCGCTTTCTTCGTATCCGTGGATCAAGATGCTGGGCGACATAGGTAAGTTGGAGGTGGGCGACGCCATTAACATTATCCAGCACCCAAATGGTGGGTTGAAACAGATTGCCTTCCGTGAGAACCAGGTGATTGCGCTCACGACTTCGCAACCTGACTTCCTGGATTACACGACCGACACGAAACCCGGTTCGTCCGGCTCGGGTTGTTTCAATGATCAATGGGAGCTGGTGGCATTGCATCACTCGGGTGTCGCCAAGCATGATGTGCAAGGCGACCTCCTGACGACCCAAAATCAGGTCTGGCAGCAAGGGCAGGATCCGAACACCATCGCATGGATCGGCAATGAGGGTGTACGCATCTCGGCGATCGTGAAGGACTTGTCCGCGGCGACACTCACTACCGTGTTCCGGATGATTGCGCAGTCGATTCTCTCTCAAGCCCCGCCCAATCCGATTGAGCTGGCGCGGGCGAGCCAGCAAAGCGCAACGCCAGCACTCCAACCAGTTCCGGGAAACCAGCCCAAGGAGATCACTATGAGTTCCGGTTCCGTTTCGTTCCAGCTGCCTCTGACGATCACCGTCTCGCTCGGGTCTCCAGTACAGACAGGTATGGACGTCACCGCCACACCGGCTCCGGTGCCTATTACGCCTGTTTCAGCAGACGAGGCCGTAACCATCGACCCTGACTGGAAGGCGCGTCCGGGTTACGATCCGACGTTTCTCGGGAAAGTCGATCCAATCCCGCTGCCTGTGCTTAGCGCCGCACAATTGAAGACGACGGTGCAAGTATCGCCGGAATATCGCGGCAAGGGCGATTACGCCCAATACGAACTGCGCTACTGGAACTACAGTGTCATGATGAACCGCACGTACCTTACCGCGTGGTTCTCTGCAGCCAATGTCGATGGTGACGAACGTTATGCTATGCCGCCGCGCGCCGGTGACAAGTGGTTCAGCGACCCGCGCATCAGCGTGGACCAGCAGCTCGACCAGAAGGCATTCGAAACGGGCATTGATCGCGGCCATCTGACCCGACGTGAGGATGCTGCCTGGGGAGCGACGAAAGACATCGCCTTCAAGTCGACGAATGACACCTTCCATTTCACCAACTGTTCATTGCAGGCCTCGCCCTTCAATCGCGGCAGGGACCGCTGGCAAGGTCTGGAGCAGTTCTTATTGGAGCAGCACGCTAAGAAAGATAAGCGCCGCATGATTGTCATCACCGGCCCCGTCTTCGATCCCAAAAACCCAACCTACCGGAACGACAAGATGACCAATTCGATTCCTTGCCCACTGCAATTTTGGAAAGTCTGTGTGCTTATACGTGAGACCGATGGAGAAATTTCATCGACTGCCTTTATTCTTGGCCAGCAAGATATTGCACAGCTCGCTGGTTTCGAAGCGTTCGATGTGGGCGCGGCACAGATCACATTGCAACAATTGGAAGCGAAGACCGGCCTCAGCTTCGGGGGCCTGAAGAACTACGACCATTTCGCGCAAACCGGTGAGGTGGGCGCCCTTGAAAGATTTGTGGCAGGTGGAAAGCAGAGATTCCTGCACACCTTCGACGACATCGTAGTGTAGCTGACAGCTTTGCTATAGGTATCGACCTCGCCCCGGCCGGGATGCGCGGGGGCGGCCCTGAATCTCTTCCCGGGCAGTTTTGATAGGGCGTTTGAAGGGTTTGCGGCAGATGCGGTCAGTCTATGGGAATTGAATCGATTGTCGCTTGTAAACCGCACAGAGGCTGAGACTTAGCGGAGATCGCGACAATCGAATCAGGACGCCTGCGCAGCCCATGCTGTCCGGAGTATCACACGCGCAGCATCCGCCGCGCCAGCGGCCTAGTTCAAACGCTCTTATCGTGAGCAATTTGTTTGTTTCGTAAGCGTGGCGTTCTGGCCGCCTTGACTGTGGGTTGAAGAGTGGTTGTGTCCACAAGGTGGAAGTGGACACAACCTATGTGAGGTTCGGGGTGCTATTTGACCTTGGGGCGCTGGTTTACCTCGTCTGTGAAGATCTCTTCCGTGAGGGCGAGTCCGATAGCGTAGTCGAGCCGGGTCAGCAACTGGGTGAGTGTCTCGTTCTTGCGGCGGACGAGCATCGCGATGGGAGCGTACTCGTCTGCCGCAGTGGCTACACAGCCGACAGGGTTGACGATACCAATGGTGATTTCACCGTCCTCGATGAACTGAGCGAGGTTGGGCAGGAGATCCGCGATCTGATCTTTATCCCTGGGCTGTTCAGGACTCTGCTCTAGGCTGCGAGTTCGGGTGCGGGTTGCAGGCTTGGGACGAAGTGCCAAGGCAGGAGCTCCTCGATACGGCTGATGGGGTGATCGGCGATGTGCGTGAGCACATGGCGCAGATAGGCTTCGGGATCGAGCCCGTTGAGCCTGGCGGACCCGATGAGGGTATAGAAGACAGCTGCGCGTTCGCCTCCGCGGTCGGAGCCCGCGAAGAGGTAGTTGCGACGACCGACGGCAACGCCACGCAGCGCTCGCTCAGCTGCGGAGTTATCGACCTCGACGCGGCCATCATCCAGATAACGCATCAGTGCAGGCCAAAGCGCAAGCGCGTAGTGGATCGCCGCCGCCGCATCCGACTTGCGCGAGAGTGTACGAAGCGATGTCTGTAGCCAGAGGTGCATCGACTCGACCAGAGGCCGGGCTCGCGCGTTGCGCACGCGACGCCGTTCGTCCGGAGATCGGCCGCGGATCTCCTTTTCGATCACATACAGACGGGCGATCCGCTGGACAGCTTCGGTGGCGATCGGAGACCGGTGGGCCTCCATCAGATCGTAGAACTTGCGCCGGATATGGGCCATACAGGGCGCTTCCTGGATGGATCCGTCTTCGTAGAGCTTATTAAACCCGGCATAGGCATCGGCCTGGAGGATGCCCTGGAAGCTCGCCAGGTGCCGCTGCGGATGATCACCCTTCCGATCCGGGGAGTAGGCGAACCAGACTGCCGGCGGAACGGATGATCCGGAGGGGCGATCATCGCGAACATAGGTCCAGAGCCTCCCGGTCTTCGTCTTCCCAGTTCCCGGAGCAAGCACAGGCACCGGCGTATCGTCCCCGTGAAGCTTGCTGGCCGACAGGACATAGCGACGGAGTACCTCGACCAGAGGCGTCAGCAAGGAGCTGCTCTCACCGACCCACTTGGCCAGGGTCGAACGATCCAGCTCGACCCCTTCCCGGGCATAGATCATCGACTGGCGATACAGCGGCAGATGATCGCAGAACTTGGCCGTGAGGACATGGGCGAGAAGACCCGGGCCAGCCATGCCGCGATCGATGGGGCGGGATGGCGCCGGCGCCTGGATGATCCGGTCACATCCCGCGCAGCACATCCGTGGGCGTACATGGCGGACCACCTTGAAGCTGGCCGGCAGGTACTCCAGCATCTCGGAGACATCTTCCCCGAGCTTCTTCAGCTTGCCACCGCAGCCGGAACAGCTCTCTTCCACGGGAAGGTGCGTGTGGACTTCGCGAGGAAGGTGATCCGGTAAGATCCGGCGCTTCCTGGGAACGGACGAACGATCTTTAGCACAAGACTGCGGTGTTGGTTCCTGTGCAAGCTCGGCCTGGCAGGCTTCGATCTCTTCGAGCCTGAGCTCGAGCTGTTCAATCTGCCGCTCAACCTTCTCCGAACTCCGCCCGAACTGCATCCGTCGCAGCTTGGCGATCAGCAGTTCCATGTGTTCGATCTGAGTCTTGTGAGAGATCAGCTCTGCATGTTGCAAACAGATCATCGCCTTCAACGCTGCAGGATCGAGAGCATCCAGATCCGGCAGCAGGAAAGGGTCCTCACCCATGCCCGAAGTATGCCATGTCCGTAAGGCATGACGGTTAATAAAAGCTGCATGAACACTGAGGAATCGACTACGGAACCTTATATAGTCATGGCTGGTTGCCAGGTCCGATCCGGCCTTCGCCAATCGATCCCTTCGAGCAGCATCGACAGCTGCGCACGGGTCAAAGAGACCTTACCACTCTCCGCCTGCGGCCAAACAAAGCGCCCCCGCTCAAGCCGCTTGGAAAATAGACACAAGTGGTCTTCATAATGCCCCATTTCGCTATGTGATTGATAAATCGAGGACTGCCTGCGCTGATTCCGGTACCGTGGGGCTCGATGTTCCGAGCCGAACGCGATCAGGCAAGCCCGTAGAT
>JAABUJ010000069.1_pt1 | contig 105848 bp, 190 predicted proteins | sample 5559131 | NCBI WGS metagenome assembly JAABUJ01 (sample SAMN10711875, study PRJNA513366) | rock metagenome | isolation source: Antarctica rocks | place: Antarctica: Victoria Land, Mt New Zealand nord | collected 2016-01-07
CGTGCGGGCCATGGCTGCTGTGGGTGACAGGCGCTCAGTAGATGAGTTCTTTTCTTTGGCTTGCTGTTTTGAGCGGAGCCTTTGAGGCAGCAGAAATAGAGCCGCCCTAGTAAAAAAGGTTGCGACACTTCCTCAAGGCTCTGCGCAGCGAGGTGAGAGGCCGCGGTGATGACCGCCCAATGCCTGCCTGAATAACTGAGCCCCTGCTGACGTACTTACGATATTTTATACCACATACACAATTTACTTGCGCTGAGAAAATCAACAGCCACCAGAACTCGCAACGCAGTAGCAGTCTGCAGCTCAGCCCACCTCTTGCAACCAAGTCCACCAGCAGCACTCACCATGTCGGGTCGCGGCAAGGGCGGCAAGGGCCTGGGCAAGGGCGGCGCCAAGCGCCACCGCAAGGTGCTGCGCGACAACATCCAGGGTGCGCGCCTTGTATGTGAACCTTGCTGTGCTCGCTTTCTGTGTCTTGTTCACCGGACTCAGCGTGGCTGACCCGCCAGCAACGCCCCGCAGGCATCACCAAGCCAGCCATCCGGCGCCTGGCGCGCCGCGGCGGCGTCAAGCGCATCAGCGGCCTCATCTACGAGGAGACCCGCGGCGTGCTCAAGGTATTCCTGGAGAACGTGATCCGCGACGCGGTCACCTACACCGAGCACGCGCGCCGCAAGACGGTCACCGCGTTCGACGTCGTATACGCGCTCAAGCGCCAGGGCCGCACGCTGTACGGCTTTGGTGGCTAGGCTCGCACTGAGCCCGCTGCCAAGCACAACCCCACCGGTGTTTCTGAACACCACCTCTCCCGCTGGAAGCTGTGCTTGTAGTCCTTCGCCACACTGTGCCCAGCTCAGTCTGCAAGGCGCACTCAGCACAGTTGAGCGTGCAAAGGTAGCAAGGACAGCTACCAGCAGGGACCATCGCAACTGTGTAAGCCTGTGCTCAGCAGTACAGTGCGCACGCTGTTGGCGGCTCAACGTTGGCCCTTTAACAGATATCTGGAAGCGTTGCAGACACACCATTCAGCATGCGCATCACCCTCCATCCAAGGCACATACATAAACCTTTTATGTGTACTGTCTCACAGCAAGAGATGTTGAGCAGGATGTCACGTTCCTACTGCCTGCTTGTGGCCTGCACAAGGCCTTCAAGCATGGACCCCAGAGGTGGCTTGTTTGTTTCTACAAATACCGTGCAGGCCATGCACAGCATATCGTGGCCAGCCCATGTGGAACTCCCAGTGTGTACTGCGCAACATAGCAGGCCGCTCTGCTATTATACTGTGTAGCAAGAGGCACGTCATGCGCATTTAAGGCAACAGGTGCACAGCGTAAAGGCTGCCATGCAAGGCAGGTCAACACTCAGGTGCACCCTCGGATGCCCACTGTTTATTGGGGTGGAGCAGTGCTACCAAAAGGACAGCTGGGTTCCCTTTGCGGTGGTGTTTAGGAAACACCGATGGTTTGAGGCTTGGTCAGGCACTCAACGCGAGTTTCGGCCCTCACGCGGACGTGAACTTGGTCACCGCCTTGGTGCCCTCCGACACGGCGTGCTTGGCCAGCTCGCCGGGCAGGATGAGGCGCACGGAGGTCTGGATCTCGCGGCTGGTCACCGTGGGCTTCTTGTTGTAGCGCGCAAGCTGCGCGGTCTCGGTCGCAATCTTCTCAAAGATGTCGTTGATGAAGGAGTTCAGGATCGACATCGCCTTGGAGCTGATGCCGGTGTCGGGGTGCACCTGGCGGCAGCGCGCAGCGCGTCAGCGTCGTCGATTCTTTCTTGCATAGAACCAGCAGCAGAAGCAGTGTTCCTGTGCACAGCTGCAGCACAGGCACTCACAAAAATGCTCACAACACACCCGGCTCAGGCAAAGCATGGTGTGCGCACCTGCTTCAGGACCTTGTAGATGTAGATCTTGTACGTCTCGGCCTTGGCCAGCTTGCGCTTCTTGGCGGCGGCGCTGCTGGTGGACTTGGCCACCTTCTTGGCGGGCTTCTTCTCAGCCTTGGGCGCCATTGCAACGGAAGTTGCTTTAGTTACTATCGACGCAGACTGGAGCAGGGGCTGGAGGTGCTGAGAGCAGTTGTGGCAAACACAAGCCAAGCGTCACAACATCAAGCCAGACCCTGGCCACACCCTCGCTGCCGGGCGGCCAATCGCGAGGCCTTAAAGCTTGGTAATGGTTTTAACGTCACCTTTTGGCCCGGCCGTGCAAGCTTCCTGCATGTCCTGCGCAGCTGACCGTTCTTGTCACAACTTTGCGCAGCGATCAGCATCAGCCAGTTCCCCAGCACAGACCAGCTGCGCTCCTCCAAACCAAACAAGCCAGCAGGCATGTCCGGGCGCGGCAAGGGCAAGACCGCCAAGAAGTCTGTGAGCCGCTCGTCCAAGGCCGGGCTGCAGTTCCCGGTGGGCCGCATTGCGCGCTACCTCAAGAAGGGCAAGGTGAGCAGCCTCAGTGCTTGCTGCTTGCTGTGTATATAGCAAGATGAGAGCACCTGTCCTGCGTCTTGCTGGCCTTCCCTGGGTCGGGAGGCTCTTGCACACTCGATGTGACCCCGGCTATTTGTCTGTGCGCAGTACGCCACGCGCGTGGGCGCCGGCGCGCCCGTGTACCTGGCCGCCGTGCTGGAGTACCTGGCCGCAGAGATCCTGGAGCTGGCCGGCAATGCGGCGCGCGACAACAAGAAGACACGCATTGTGCCGCGCCACATCCAGCTCGCCGTGCGCAACGACGAGGAGCTGTCCAAGCTGCTGTCGGGCGTGACCATTGCGGCTGGCGGCGTGCTGCCCAACATCCACTCCGTGCTCCTGCCCAAGAAGACCTCCAAGAAGGACGCGGAGTAGGCGCTTGCGCACGCTACTCAAGACATCCAACCGGTGTTTCCTAAACACCACCACGCCGTTGGCGGCACCACGGCCCTGCTTGGGTGCCACACAGTTGACCAGGCCGAGCAGCATGAAGCAAATCAACAGCCTCCCGCTCACGACCGGGTGCAGGTGTCACATGCACGGTCCGTCCTATTAAAAATAACCACACATGTGCTTGTTCTCTGACTGCACTTGCACACCCCCAAAGAAATCCATACAAATTACAGCATTTTAGGCACCATACCATGCATGTCCCCTTCCTGCACATGCACGATGCGCTTGCTCGAAGTAAGCACACTCCAGTTTTGCACCCTCGCCGCGGTGTACAGCCCTGACTTGTGCACTGCTGCAGAGCCGCTGCACGCCCTGCCAGAACAGAAAGCATTCCGACTCCTACACCGCCGTCGCAGCCTGCTGGCCCGCGCGCTCCGCGCTCCATGGCGCAGGCACGCTGCGCGCCAGCGCGCTGCCGGCGGGCCCCAGCTCCACGGCCCAGCGCGCGGCTGCCGCCGCGTCCAGCCCGCCCGGGTGCACCACCTCGTGGAAGTCGGCCGCGCCCAGGCGGAAGCGCACGCGCTGCGCGGCGCCGGGGTGCAGGCTCACGCGCTGGAAGCCCCTGCGCTCAGGTAGTGCCACAGGGTAGGGTTTAGTTTAAGGGCAGGACCGGGCCTGCTGGGGACAGGAACAGCTGTGGACTCCGCACTGCCATGCAGTACACGGGTTTGGCGTGTCTTTGTACAGGTGGGCGGCAGGGCCGCATAGTCATAGGCTCCTGTGCTGCAGCCACGCCTACAGAGGGTTGGGGCGGATGCCACTACTGGCTCATCGAAGCAAGGAAACAGCCCTGACATAGCCGCCGCGACGGACGACTTGCGCCAGATGGTCATGAGTGCATGCATAGGCTGCTCGTTCGCCCTTGGAACGGTCCTGTGTGCCTGCATGAGCCGGCACAGCGGGGCTGCCGCAGGTCGGCGCTGGGAGCGCCGGGCCAGGCTCAGGGGCAGAGGGAGGCCTGGGCGTGCTCGGCCGCGGCGCGCCTGAGGGAGCGCCGGGGCAGGTCAAAGGTGGCGGCCTCCTCCGCGCTCGCGCCCTCCCGCGGGCCGCTCGTCAGGAAGAGCAGCACAACCTCTTCCGCGCTTCGGTTGCCTGCGGCGCAATCAGGCAAGTCAGTCCTCCGGAAACAAACAGCGCACGTTGGTTGCTGGCACCCTGCGGCCCCTGCTAAGCGCACACCCTGTACATTTGCATGATGCCGTGCCGAAAGCTTTGACGAGCGCTTTGCTTTCTGCCTTTCAACAGGACATGCACGGCACTGGGGACTGGCTTGAGCAGGCCCAACGAGACCAAGCCCTCCTGCGGCCCCTGCTAAGCGCACACCCTGTACATATGCATGATGCCGTGCCGAAAGCTTTGACGAGCGCTCTGCTTTGTGCCTCTCAACAGGACATGCACGGCACTGGGGACTTGCTTGAGCAGGCCCGACGAGACCAAGCCCCAAGACATGCAGGGGCGCCAGGCCGCGCGGTGTGCTCCCGCGGCAGCACAGGGACGCACCATGGCATCGGGCAGCGGGGCAGCCCACGGTCTCGCTGCCGTCAGGGCGCAGTTCCGGATCTGGCGGAACACGCTGGGTGCCCTTCATTTCAATTCACACAGCGGAGGCAATGTACACGGTGGCGGCCGCACACGCCAGCGCGCGGCAGGCCGCGCCTGTGTTGGCGACCGTGACGCCAACATTGTAGCAGCCGGTGTCGTTGCTGCGCGGGTCTGGCTCCACAGCTGCCGCGACGCTCAGCTCGCTGTACCGCCAGCTGCTGTACGACAGCCCGTGGCCGAACGGGTATATCACCGGCACCTGCGGCGGGGGCAAGCATGGGCACGCGCAGTGTGCGGCAGGAGCTTTGTGCCCCACTTGACTGGCGCGGGACAGCGGAATGCCAGGTCAGTGAGCAGGCCCTGCGGCAGCAGGCAGCAGGAGCATGTGGCAAATGCGCTTGAGGTGACATTGTGTACATACCCTACCCTACCAACCCTACCCTATCAGCACGACCTTCCAGGCACTGGAGCGCGCCTGGACGTAGCGGTGCGTGCGGCCCGGCCAGCGCACCATGTCCATCTCCGCCGCGGGTATCTGCGCGCCCGAGCGCGGACATGCTGCTCATCACCATATGGCTCATTGAACTTTTTCTTAATGAAAGAATCTGCAGCCGAGGCGTGACCCTCTGCGGTCCAGGAAAAGCCACTTGCCTCCGGCCTCTTGCATGTCTGCATCAGCAGGAAGCTGCCGACGATGGCCGTGGACACTACACATGACATGCAAGCGAGCACCGCACGACGCCTGCAGGGACCTGCTGCACCAGGCATGTCCCCGGCGGCAGCTGCTGGGGAGCAAGAACGTGCCTGTGCGACTTGGCATTTCGTGCACAGCTTGGATTTCAGTGGAGCGCAGCAAACAACACCTCTGCTGCTACGGTCCACTATTGCAGGCCAGGCCAAGGCAAAGGTGCATCGGTCTGCGGCTGTTTTGTGCATGTCGGCTGGTTCACCACATGCTCTTCATGCCTGAGCACATACTCTCGGAGGCTCTTTAGTGACAAGATAGGGCAGCGCAGCGCGCCTGGTCGGTGTAGTTGCGGTGGTAGAATGTGACTGGTAGCCGGCCGCTCGGCGACACCTTGCCCAGGATGACATCCGCAATCGCCTGTCCCCCCTGCGTGCGCCCCATGCCCGGTCAGCGCGCTTGCACAGCATCCTTGGCTGAGCTGTCAGGACTGCCTGTTCGCTGTGATTGCGCACGATGTAGCCCGTAAGCCCTTATTCTGCCAAACGCTTCTGAGAAGCAATGTGTGTCGGGGACGCTGCCTGCTCAGGCCAACGGCCGAGCGACACATCATGCTCTTTGCATGCAGCGTAGCCACTGCAAATATCAGGTCAACAGCATGTGCAGCACTGCCTGTCAGAGCGTACTTTGTTCCTGGATGCACAGCTGCGGGCACAGCCGGCCTTCAGGTGACCAGCAGCTCACGCACGCAGCCAGCAGGAAAGCTGCGTGTCGGCGGCCAATACCACCCAAGAGCCTCGCAGTGCATCACACACCACTGCGGGGCCTTACAGTGCAAGGTGCCCCATGTAACATGCTGCCAGTGGCGCAGGCAGGGGCCGCGCCTCCTGGCCGGGGTAGAAACCGGAGAGGATGGCGCCCACGCGCGGCGAGCCCTGCGCCCAGGCGACGTCCAGCGCGCTGCCGTGCACCAGCACCAGGATCTGCCGCCGCAGCCGGCGCGCCGGCTCAGTCTCACAGAGCGGCCTCTGCCTGAGCCGCACCGCGAGGCATTCCGCCCTGGCTCTCGGCCGAGGCTCCCTGGCGCACTTGCATTAAGGCGGTGATCTACTGACACTTGGACCATGGACCATGTTGAGGTGGCTTAGCTGATGTGGAAAGGTTCATGAAGGCAGACCGGCGCACCAGGGGTGTGTCTGTCAGGCGCGCCAGGTGCTGCAGCAGGCCCTCCTGCATGCCCGGCAGCCGCAGGGATGTCCGGTCATACCCCTCGGCCTCGTCGTGCGGGCTCCACAGTGCGTACTCGCCCTGCGTCGCAGCAGACCACCACCTCACACTCACTAAACATGGTGTCAGCGCTCTCGTGCATCCTTTTTGCGCTGATCTGACTAGCGCATGCGGCGCTCAGTGCCGGGCCTGCAACTGCACGCCTGAGACAGCGACAGACACCAGGGGCTGCATGTTGCGGACACGCTTTGGTGCCTACTGCTGCGCACATGCTCCTGGTAGAGCGGCGGGTGGTAGTCGGACACGCCCAGCGCGGAGAGGCCCAGGAACACGACGCACGCGTCCGCGTTGCGGCAGTCAAAGGCCGCGCCGTCCAGCTCGCCGTCGCCGCCCCAGCCGGAAAGGAACGCGCCGCGCTGGTAGCCCACGCGCTCGGGGCCCAGTGCGGCCTGCACGGCCGCTGAACATTGGTTAGGTGTAGGGATAGATGTTTGTGCAAGGGGCCTAACCTGCTCGGTCGTTCGGAACAAATGTGCACACGGTGGTGGAGCACGGATGCAACTTGACCCCACTGTGAGCACTTAGGCCACGCCCTTGCCTGCAGCATGAACCCGCATGCGACCATGCAGGCTGAGCACTCGCGTGCGGGGCGCCAAACTGTGGGTCGGGTGGAGGTGCGCGCGCGCCTGGAACGCCTGCAGCGGCGTGACGAGGCGCCCCGGGCGGCCATAGTAGTTGCCCAGCAGGTGCTCCGAGGCGTTGGCGTGCGGGCCCACGAGCACGACGCGGCGCAAGTTTTTGGCCGCCAGCGGCAGCGCGCCGCGCTCGTTCTTCAGCAGCACGATGCCTGTCCGAGCGGCATAGCATGTTATGATGCACCTTTACCCTCACCCTAACCCTATGAACATTGCGGCCAGGTGCAGACCATGTTGTAATGCTTGGGTGGGCAGTTCATTGGAACTTGTCGCACTCGCGCGTTGGCACGCAGGCCGCGACATGACGCGGCGTGGGCGCTCGGCGCGCAGGTGGCTCAGGCAGCGCCTGCCTGCGGGCGCGGGCCGCAGGGCCAGCCATGCGCGCGGCAGGGGCGCCCCTGCCGCGCACCCTTCTGGCCTGCCTCGAGCGCCAGCGCGGCGCTCGCCGCGGTGCCGACGTCGCGCGGGCCGAGGCGCGCCCAGGGCAGGCGGGCGGGCGGGTCGAAGACGCCCAGGCGAAACCTGCCGCGCCGCCCAAGCTCCGCTCGCCCTGCATCTGTACCCTATACCTGTACCCTGAGCGTGCCACCCCCTGCGTTCTGCCGTGCTTGCAGGGCGCAGGCCGAGTCCGCCGCGGCGGTGCGCATCAGGCCGCTGCCGGACGGCACACTGCTCCAGCAGCAGGACAGCACGCGACGCGGTGCAGGCATGTAATACCACACACTCCCAGGCCAGCTAGCCTAAAGTCTGCCGCGGAGGCATGCGGGCGCGCCGGGCGGCCAGGTAGCGCCGGGCGGCGGCGTCGACGTCGGCCTCGCGCACGAGCCCGCCGCGCACCGCGCCCGGCAGCTCCTGGAAGGCCACGCAGGCCGCGTCGGTGCCCGCCAGCAGCGCGGCCGCGTGGCCCGCCGCGCTCGAGCTGCGCCGCGCACACTTGGTCGTTACATGCGGGAGTGCTGCATCATGTCTGGCTTCTTCTGGCATTGCTGCCCGTCTGCTATGCGCAGCGGGCGCGTGTCAGCATGCCGCAGCCGGGCACCTTAGGCAGCCCATGCCGTCATTGGTGCCACGCATGGGTGGAAGCGGCTATCAGATGCATCGCTGCTATCAGATGCATCGCTGCTTCCCTCATGTAATAGACTGTGGCAAGCATGCGCCTTTCCCGAACCCTCACCCTATCCAGGTCCCAGCCTGACCGCACTTGGTGAACTGGTGCAGGTTGAAGATGCTGTCGACCGCGCCGCAGTCCGACACAATGACGCCCGTGAACCCCAGGTCGCGCCGCAGCGTGCCCTGCAGCAGCTCGGGGCTCGCGCACGCGGGCTTGCCGTTGACCGCGTTGTACGAGCACATGACCGACTCGACGCGCGCGTCCTGGACGCACGCGCGGAAGGCCGGCGCGTAGCTGGCGTGCAGGTCGCTGCGCGCGCGGCGCCCGGGGGGTCAGCAGCTCTGCCGAATTGATATGCATGCTGTCAGCTCTGCAAGGCCCGGCGGCGTTGGCTCATGCGCTGATGCGCGCCATGCACACAGTGTGTGGCGCCACGTGTGGCCTGCAGACAGGCCTCTGCGCCATGCGTCACCCAGTTTTCATGCTCGCGCTGCCGTTGTGCATTGCTCTTGACCTTTGCAGCCGTGTCGATGCGGGCATTTCGGGGGTCGCACTATGCAATACAAGCATTGTCAGAGCTGGTATACATGCACAACAGCTCGCGTATGCCGTCTGTGACAAGAATGTGCAACCTACGAGCACAGCAGCATTGGCCAACGCATCATCGAGTCGATGGCATGGTCTTGGGATTAGGCACGGCCCGCGCACCGCTCGCTGACGGGCGCGTCGAAGGTCTGCCGCGTGTAGCCCTCGGCCGCCTCAAGCGAGTACGCCGCAAAGTGCTTGCAGGTGGCGGCAACCTGCGCACGGCGCGCCGTAAGCCTAGGGCTGACCAGCGTGCCCCGCGAGGCGCCGGCAGCCTCAAACAAAACATGCATGGCCGCGGAGCAGAGCGCACTCGTCAGGTGCTGCCCTGCCGCAGGGTAGCCAGCGCATGGAAAAACAAATGCACATTCATAACAGCACTGCAGGACATGAAAGGTGCTGACATGCGAGGCATGGCTATACACTGCCAAGCGTCTGCGCCCTTGCCTTTATGTACGTCGAGTCGTTGCCTTGCAGGCCACGCACGAACGCGGTCGCCAGGCGGCCGGTCAGGAAGGGGTCCTGCGCGCGCGCGCGCGCCGAAGCTCGCGCCTGTCACAACGCATGTGAAAGCCGGCCGGGGCTCCCGCGGCCGGCCTGACAATGCGTATGTCACTGTGGCGTGCTCCTGATACGCTTGGATGGCCTTTCCTTGGTCCAGTGATAATATGTTATGCGGTGTGAGCAGCCTTCAGTGAGCAATTAGTGCTTGGTTAGCGCGTGCAGAGTGACTGGGTAGAACACTAGACCCGAATCATGGCCGTCCTGAGTCGCCGCCGGCAGCAGCGAGCATGCACCAGGCACCGCGTGTCGCACCTCGCCATACGTCTCATGGCCGCGGCCCCAGCGCGGGTCGCGGACGATGTTGATGTTCGGCGCGAAGCAGTTCAGCATCCTGCGCACGTCAGCAGGAGGGTTTTAACGAACAACGCATTGCAAGCGCCACAGAAACACATTTGAATACACGGCACTCTACACCCTGCAGAACGCTCTCCTCCCGAGCCTTACACGCCGTCGGCGGGCCCGCGCGGCAGGCAGCGCCCACCTGACCTTGTTCTCCCGCGCCAGGTAGATGTTGGCCTTGGCGCGCGTCTCGTCCGCGATCGCGCCCGCCACGCGCGCCAGCAGCGGCGCGTCAAACGCGGCCGCCAGCGCGATGGGCGCCGGGAAGACCGTCGGCGCATTGCCCGCGTCGCCGAACAGGTCCCACACGCCGTGCAGGCACTCTGCGCGCCGGGGGCGGCCGCGGCCTCGGGCCGCGTGCGGCAGCTGCTGTGAGGCCCCAGTGTTGGTTTAGAGCCTTTGCCGCACGGAGCTGTGAGCACACACGGCAACCACATTTTTACACATCTGCCGGAAGTGCTCTTTGCGCCGCGTGCAGGCCCAGCTTGCCCGGCGCGCCGTCTCGCCCGTGCTTTACTTGCAGCATGTGGCATGGTGCATCTACGGTGGTAGCAGGTCTTATGCATGCTGGCTACCCGTATGTCTTCTACCCTCAGCTTCTGGGCAGAGGATACAGTGATCAGGATGTAGGGTATATGGTATAGGGTATGTATGGTAGGGTGCTTATACTAGGGTGCTCGGGGCGGCCGGCAGCGCGCCGTTCCAGCCCTGGAAGGCGGGGATGCCCAGGCGCTTGATCGCGCCCACGGCGTCCCGCGCCGCGTTCAGCTGCTCCACCTTCTCCTCCAGCGTCAGCCGCGCGAGCAGGTCGTCCACGCGGCCGGCCAGCGGCGCGTCCGGGTCGCGCCAGCTCCCTGCCGCCGGGACTGCATGGCATGAACGCCCGCTTCCGGCGCCCGGGTGTTTGGCGTGGCCCGCGTGGGGTGTCACAGTGGCGTGACCCGGCGGGCGCAGTGGACGTCAGCTGCTTGACCCGCACCTTTGACAGCGCTTGCATCGGAGGGTTGTGGCTCCTTCTTTGCGCATGCAGGCCAGCAAGGGGGCCCGGAGCCGTCCCCATCGCATGCACACGAGCTCTCAGGCACTTGCCACCTGCCTTGAGGGCACTCACCACCTGCCCATTGACCTGATGCCCTGCACAGCAACAGGCTGCAGACGTCATGCAGCATGTTACACTCACAGCGGTGGTGGGGGCGCTGATGAGGGACGTGCACCCTTCCACTCCTCGAAGGCGGGGACGCGGAAGCGCTCGGCGCCTAGCCGTGTCAGCAGACTGCTCATGTATGCACTGAGCCGCGCATGCGGCTGCGACTTGCTCCCTCCTGCACCCCGCGCCTCCGGCTCAACACCTGGCATGTTCAAGCAGTGAGCTGTGCTTGCAAGCCGCACGTGTGCAGACTAGGCTGCACATATGCCCGAATCTTGCATCTGCTGGACGTGAGTCAGTATGCCATTTCTTGCAGACTGTAGCATGCATGTGACATATTGCTGCCCAGTAAGTGTCGTAAGGGGTTGCAGGCACCGGAGAGCCTCAACCAAAAGGGACTGGCAGTGATGTTGTCCTTAAGCACAGCCCCACCTTCTAACTCACCTCCTGCAAGCTGCAAGCAAACACCCATTGGCAGCCTGTGTATTGTTGTTAGAGCGACTGGCTGGTGCCAGTTCATGATGCTGACTGCCATCCCATCTTGTTATACAAACTTGGATTTTCACTGCAATTCTGTGGTGCTTTGGCAGCCTTCCTTGTGATATTGCCAAACATGACACTTGCACACTGTACGTCTTTCTGTATGACGAGCCATGGCTGATGGGTCATTACTTGCATCATGCACAGGGACGGCGTGAATCACAGGTAGCTCACCAGATAAGTCTGTGAGGTAGGCGCCAATACTCAAGAGCAAGATGGCCAGCGCCAGCAGCCACCAGCGCGACAGGCGATCTGCAAACCTGGCCATTGCTTCCTGCAAGTCAGTCACCTATTGCGCGGATGGGGCTAACAGCAGTGCGCTGCACACCTCATCTGACTGTTCTCTTTCCAATAGAAACATAGTTAAAAAACAAACACAGTCTATCACACTCACTAGGGCTGCAAGCCCTGGTACTCCTGGCTAGTCCATGCTCGAGGTGGGAGAGCTTTTTGAAGGCTTAACCACTGCAAGGACGACAAAAAAGTAGCTCACCGAACACCACATACAGCTCTGCGGTGTGCAGCGCAGCTCCCAAGCCTCGTCTCCGCTGACTTGAAAGCTAGCGAGGTGGGCCTACACGCTTACGGAGCACGCCAGAAGCTATGGCTGCGCTGCCAGCCGATGACGGCGAGGCAGTGCTGGGCAAGATTATGGCGGACGGCACCTTTGACGACCTGCGCCAGCAGCTGGTGGTCCAACTGAAGCAGAATGTGCGCACACGCTGCAAGCGTAGGTAAAGCGTCTGGGAGTGCACTGTCTGTTGAGCACGTGCACGCGCTCAGCACTTGCTACGCTTTATGCGCGACAAAGGCATGTGTGTGCCTGTGCGTCTCCCGTGCACCGTCAATACTGTTGTATTGAAACGCAGTAGAGGTGAAAGTAGCACCAAGTGAAACGGGATGATGCTTTTTTTATAGTGGAAACCGGTCTTCGGACGGCAGGCCGCCTTGCTGCAGTATGCGGAGGATGCCGTGGCTGAGAGCCGCGCGCTGCGCGCCGCGGGCGCAAGCACCTCCAAGAAGGAGCTGTTCGACGCAATACGCAGGGAGCTAGAGTGCGCCCTCTGAATCTGCTCTCTTGCTGTACATGCATGCTGTTTGAAGGCTGGCTACCTCGGCTGCACCGCCCAAACCAGGCCAACACTCTGTCTGTCGTGTTGCAGGGAGGACCTCTTGAGGAGGGCCTTGGGAGCAACCTGGGACGTGCTGACAGCAACTGAAGAGCCAATCTCTGTGCATATCGACCAAAAGGTGTGCAACATCAGCCACCCGTTGTTTTTCCATAACAACCGCTCTGTGCATCTGTGGGCCAAGTTAGAGGCGTGTTGTAGCTTTAACAAACACTGTACGTACACCTAGAAATGCAGCGCGCAGCATGACTGCCGCCTCAAATGCTTTGCATTTGCTCCAGAGCCTGTCCGTGGCACAGGTACACGAGGCGCTGTGCGCCGTGCACCAACAGCGCGAGCAGGCGCGCCAGGCGCGGGCGCGCAGGAGAGCGGCCGCGGCTGCGGGCAACCCCGCGCTGGAGCCAGGGCCTGCGCCCTGCTGATTTCATGTCGCGGGGGAGTCGAGACGTGAGCCAGAGCAGCACAAGAGGCAATCTCAGGCAGGCCTATGCGCCAGCATAGATCTTGCGGCTGTATCACAGCCTCCTCTTCGAGGAGCATCTTTGAGCAGGTGGTATAGGACAATGTATATCAGCTTGCATGCGTGCGTGCGTCAGCTTCAAATGATTTCCTTAGCAGTTCAGGTTACCATGCTGCCCTGGCTACCGCATGCGTTTTGCTGGCATTCCGCAACCCCAACGCACCACCCATGCAATTTGGCAACCACTTGTGTGTGTGTGCGCAACATGCCCATCATGCCAATAATTTAGCCCCTCCCTTTGCCCTTGCCCTTGGCCTTGCGCTGGTCGGTCTTCAGCTTGCTCAGCCCGGGCATGGACAGCTTGACATTGCCGACCATGGCCGCGATGACCTCCGCCTCCGGAACCGCTGCCAGCAGCTCCCTCTCGCGCGGCGCCAGGTCGGCGCTGCACTTGAGCAGCTCCATTGCCTGCCGGAGGGCTCCTTTGTAAGTGCTTCCGTTGTGGCAATCGCCCTTCCGCCTGACCTGAGAGGGGGACGGCGTGTGCGCAACGGCTCGCTTTAGTTATCAGGAGTACACGAGGAATGCTGAGTTTCCACTTAATAGCTACCACCTGCGCCACAGTGCAGTCAGCAATGCTACATGTGCTCTAACGTACATGTGCAGCATGCTCTTCATCCGAAAACATGCAAAAGCAAGGTGTTTGCATGCATCCATCCCAGCTTGGTCATCACTTGCGTGATGGTGAAGGGGGACCGGCTGCACGATGTGTGCCAACATAAAAAAGGGTCAAGAACAGACGCGCCTGGCGGCCGCCCTTGCCCTTCTTCTGCGTGCCGGGCGTGAGCTTGACCTTGAGCTTGTACCCCTGCAGCGCGCTGTACGGCGCGCAGACCTGCGCAGCGCGCAGCCTGGGCTGGTAAACGCTCAGCTTTCCAAGCGAGGTGTGACAAGCTGGTCATGCGTCACATGACAAGGCCGCTCACACATCACACAGCGGCAAACAAGCATACTCAAGAGTGTCTGGCCGGCGCAGGTAGCCAAGCAGAACCAAGCTAGCAGCAAACATTCCCATCCGCGCAGCAGATGGCCGCAGATCCTCGGCTGGCGCGCCTGCCCAAGCCGCACGGCCGCCAGCCGGAGCTGTGAGGCGCACAGGCAGCGCAAAGAGCAGCACGCCGTCCGCACGCGGCGGATCCGTCAGCGCGTCCAGCGGGCCCAGCAGGGCCGCCAGCCGGGGCCAGGAGCGCACCGGCAGTGCAAAGAGAAGCACGTCGTCCGCGCGCGGCGCGCCAGTGAGCGCGTCCAGCGGGCCCAGGCGGTCGCGGTCCTCCTCGGCCACCAGCGCCACGTTCTCCGCAGCCAGCAGCGCCGCCACCTCCGCCGCCTCCGCCGCCTGCGCCCTCAGAAAGGCCGTTCGACACGTCAGACAAGTAGCCAGCGCATCCGCAGCGCGGCCACCTCCGAAACACCTGTTGTGTCCCGAGTATGCATGCGTTCACACGGCTGTCACATGCATGGCCACACACGCGTGTCGGAGTTGTACCATGTCGCCCATACATCATGTCCAGAGCAGCACCAGGCAGCTCATGTGCCAAGACATACCATCCCAAAAGAGCGAGCGCCCTCAGAGCCTTGTATCAGTTGCTTTGGCCTGGGTACGCGCCGTGTCGCCCGGCGGCGCGGCATCCGCCCCGCGCTGCGCCGCAGCAGGGGCCGCGCTCTCTGCCGCAGCAGCGTCGCCTGCGGCGTCGGCCGCCTGCGCAGGCAGCGCCGCGCCCGCCCGCTTCTCCCCCGCCTCGGCGCTGTCCTCGCCCGCTGCGCCGGAGCCCCGCTCTGCTGCGTGAGCAGCGGGGCGCGGCGCCCCGGCGCCGCCCTCCCCTCCGCTGCCAGGCCCGAGCGCGGCGTGTACAAGACCTTCGCTTGCGCGCTGCTGGGCGGCGCCGTGCGCGGCGCTGTCAGGCCCTTGCCCGCGCTCTGCTGCGGACGTCCCGGCCACTGGTGCATCTGCTGTCCTCCGCTCGCCCTCCGTGGCTGATGCCGGCGCAGCAGGGTCTTCGACTGGGCCACCTGCGCGCAGGCGCACGGCTAAACGGCCTCGACATGAAGCAGGATGGGCCGCACATTGTAATATCCCTGCATCAGCGCCTCGGAACACAAGGTACCGATTTCAGCCAGCACAACCGCCACTTACAGCAGCTAAGGAGGCACGCACAGAGGTGTTAGTGAGCAGCGGCTGCCACGGGTGGGCAGAGATCAAGCGCATATGAATAAACATAGACACTGCAATCATCCCCTTTGTAACCCGGGACACCACTGACCAGGACATCTGCAAGCTGTGCTATGCATTGTGGATTGACCCGACTCTGCCTGCACATTACCGCAAACCAGACTGCAAGATCAACGCGCTCGGGGAGCCACACCGCACGCTGCCGCTGCCTCCGCCTTCGCGCGCGGGCCCAGGCGCGCGCCGGCCGCGGCCAGCTCCTCCGCGGTTGGCTGTCGGCCCGCATCGGCGCCGCCATCAGCGCCGTCGGCTTTCCGCCGCGCCTTGCGCGCGTCCTTGCGCTCCTGGCGGCTCTTGCTGCCGCCTGCGCGCGCCGCTCGCATGTCAGAAGGTTCTGAACACACGCCTGCTGCCAAGTCTTGCGCTAGTCCCACTGCTCAACCATGCTCCACTGCTGTACCATTTCCAGGCGCTCTGAACCCAGGTGCTGCTCTCCGCATCAGACACCTCATGACCCTTGCGGCACGCCGCACACGTCAGGCAGAGGGCGGGACGAGGCGGGAAGCGGCACGGCCCCGCGAGGACCTCGGGTGCGCGCCAGCAGAGCCGAGGAAGCCAAGCAGCAGCTCGCGGTCCTCCTCGTCCTGGCCGCCATACTTCTCGCGCGCCTTCTTCGCCTTGCCGCGCTTGCCGCGCGCAGCCGCCGCCGCCGCCGCCGCCGCGGCAGCCTCCTGCAGCACGCCGGGCACAGGCGTCGTCTTCATTGCCAGGCTCACCTATTCATGCTTAGTAAATGCTTAGTACATGCATGCGCAGCTGCACACAGCCAGCTCAGAGCGCATCAGATGGCACATACATGGGCTGCTGAGGTCGCCAGCATGCTTTGTTCAGGCAGGCAGATTATGATGTCATACCATGGCGTCAGGATTCAGGCTGCCCCGCAGCATGCAGCAACCACATTCTATACCCAATTGCCTGGCCTGAGCCCAGCTGGGTACGAATCCTGAAGCATAGTGGTCGTCGCTGGCAGGCACGCTGACGCACTGCTCGCACAATGCCTGAACAAGCGACGCGCTCAGATACGCGAGAAATGACAGAGTGGGCGGCACCGACCTGCGCCTGCGCCTTGTTTGCGCGGCGCTCGCGCTCGGCCGCGCGCGCCGCCGCCAGCGCCGCCGCGTCCTCCTCGCCGTCCGCCGCAGGGTCTGCCGCGGCCGACGCTGCGGGGTCGGCTGCCGGCTGCGCGGCCGCGGGCGCGCCGTGCGCGGGCGCCGCCGCGTCTGCCTCCAGCGGCATGCCCTGCGCAGGGTGGAAACAGTCTGATGAGGAGGTGCAAAGCACTGTGCAGGGTTGGAACAGGTCAATGAGGGGGCGCAGGTGCTGCCTGCCGTGTGTCTTCTAGTTGCGACACGGCCGCATGGGTGAAGCAATCACATTACGGGGAAGCGCTCAACACACTTTCATAGATTCACAGGCGGCAAGGTTCGTGCCTGACACCCTTCCTGCCAGAAGGGTATGGAGTGCACAAACTGCAAGCGCCAGGGCAGCCCTCGAGAGCGGGCGCACCTTCTTCAGCAGGCGCCGCTGGTGCGCCGACAGGTGGCGCCGCGCGGGCGCCCCGGGCTCGTCCGCCCCTGCGGGGTCAGCGCCAGCTCCCTCGGCCGGCGCCTCTACGGCGGCTGCCGGCGCCTCTGCCGCAGCGGGCTGTGCCAGCTCCAGCCCATACCTGCTCGCAGCGCCACAGCTTGCTGCCAAACCCCACCCCAGTAGTCCGCCTCATGTTGAGCGAGCACTGGCGGCACATAATACGTGCGGCATGCGCAGTGCGAGGGAGCCACTAAGCCAGCAACCAGGTAGGCGATGTGCGCACGTCATTGATTACCACATTGATAAGGTCAGGCTCACGGAGGTCCAAGCACACGGAGGTGAAGATGCGGCCAAGCACACGGAGGTGAATATGCGGCAGCAGCACCCCTCTGACACGACATTTTGCAAAGGGCGCGCGACACTCGGCATCCAGAGCAGCTACAGTGGGATGAGCTCGGACGCGCACCGCTGGTAGTGCCGCCGCAGCGGGTCGGCCGCGCCCTCCATGAACGCGTCCAGCGCGCTCTGCCCTGCCCCCAGACGCGTTCCAGCAGCTTCGTCCCCATGCGCTGCCGCGCCACCGTTGGCGGATGCCTCACCCGCCTGCGCTCCGCCGGACGGCGCCCCATCCTGCCCTGCGTGCTCGGGCCTGTCCGTGTCTGCCGTGAATGGCACCACATCCTCCGCCTCGTCGCCTTCGCTAAATTCGCTGGCGACCGAGACGTCGTCGGCGGCGTCAGCATTGCCGCTCGCGGCGCCGCCACCGCCGTCGGCGCCGTCCGCGGCGACGCTCCCAGCGGCCGCGGTGCCAGGCGCAGAGGGCGCCACGGAGCTCGCGTCGTCGTCGCCGCGCGGCGCGCGCTCGCCCAGGTGCCCCGCGATGCACGATTCATCCTGCATTTGCGAAAAAACAATGTGTTTCCAATCACATGGCCTTTTCAATGTCACTAGCCGTGCGCCGCACGCTCACCCTGCGCTTGCGGGGCAGCTGGCTCATGGCCATACACTCGCATGGCCTGTCTGCTGGAGTCACCGCGGTTTCACACAACCACGAGTCACGAGTCACGAGTCACACACATCGTCCGCATGCCTGCATTGCTTCAGGCCTCGCAGACAGCGCCGGACGCTGCACCTTTGCAGAAGAGCATGATTGCCGGGGCGCCGGGGGCGCCCCGCACCGATTGGACGCCGTACTTGCGCAGGAACAATGCATGACGGGATGCTGGGAGTGTCCCACGCACCAGGCGGAACAGCAGCGCGTAGCCCATGATGAGCGGGTGCGGCGGCAGGAAGTTCTTCGCGCCGCGGACCATGAACGAGCCGGTCGGCAGGTACTCGCCGCTCGGCGCCGACTTGGACACCTGCGCACGCCCAGGCGCGCCGAGGCCCCAGCTTTTGAAGTGCGCTGGCGAGCGCTCGAGCACCGCCAGTGACTTGCAGGAGGCGTGCAGCACTCGTGATCCTGATCGAGTGCGGTTCACACGCGCTGCACAAGGGACAATGTGCTTGCGAGCCACAGCAAGCTTGCTGGTGAGTCCGCGGGTGCCACCAGGCCGCACCCTAGCCCTACCCTACTCACAACACATGCCGCACTGCCGCGGCTGCCAGGCCCGCGCGCACGCCTGGTGCGCGTGCACCCACCACGCGCTCGTCACCACCTTGGCGTCCCAGGCCTGGCTGCGGCACGCGCACGCCTGGCCCGCCTGCGCGACGCTCAGCGGCGGCACTGCGCGCCGCGCGGCACGGCCCCCGTCAGCGCCGCACCTCCGCTATACTTTTTACCTATTTTAAATGCAGATGCGCAGGAGGCGTGGGATGCCAGCGCGGCGCTGCTGCAGCATACAGCGCCCGCGAAACACACGGCTCTGCTGTGCCACGCTTGCAAATGCATGTATAGTCGTCCGTGGTCCTCACGCTGCGCGCCTGTCGTGCGGTGCAGCCATACCTGGGCGGCTGGGGTCGCCGTTGCGCACGACGGTGGTGGCCGCGCCGTGCAGGTCGGCGTGCACGTACAGGTCGTGCGCGCGCAGGTAGCGCTTGACCAGCAGCTCGTTCTGCTGCGCGTCGCGGCCGCTCACCACCAGGTAGCTGCGCGCGCCGACAGCGGCTTTTACTGCATGAATAGTTGCCCTGAGCTTTTACTTTCTTTGCGTCGATCGGGAGGCGGGCCCTGGCGATACGAAACAAATGCCGCACCAACCTCGCAGGCCATGACAAGGGCGTAGCCGCAGGTCACCTGAAGTCATCAGAAGCATGACCAAGCGCAGCCGCCCTACCCGACCCCATGTGCAGGCAGTGGCCAGCAGCCCGCCCGCCACTCCGCTGGCAGTGCAGCTGCATGCGTCGCGCCGCTGGCAGACAGCGAGCCGGACGCCGGAGCTGGTAGCAAGGCGCGCTTCGCACGGCTGCTCGGACAGGGCCGCGTGCGGGTCCGCAAGCCGCACTTTTCACTGGTGATGAACCAATTGAAGCGCTCGAACCAGTACGGCTTGCGCACTTGCTGCGCGGTCGGCACGGCGCGGACCTGCCGCGCGCGGGGCGCCGCAGTCGCCGCAGTCGCCAAATGCGCACCGTTGCAGACCAAGTACACTTTGAAACTGCAAAGCCTTCCAAGCTCACCAGTCAGCGGTGCTCGGCATGGCCGTCGCGGCCCCGGTCTGCATTATGCCAGACTATGCCCTGTGCACCTCTCTGCACCAACAGCAGTGGCTCCTAGCAGTCACCTGGCGGTACCAATGGGCAACAGTACGCCACACTCCTGGCCGAAACGCGATGGTGTTCCAAAGGGCCGCCGTAACCACAGTAGCCAGTGCCGTGCATGCGACCCATTTGAGCACCCGAATCGAGACTCAGGTTTGTCCCCTGAGGTGGACTCAGACCACGCTGCCATCACCTTGTCACGCAGAATAGGGGTAGGTGGTAGGGCAGGGTAGTGTCATGCATGCGGGCGCGCGCCTTGCTCAGCTGCGACTGCGCCGTCTTCTCGGCGATGTGCAGCGTGCGCGACGCGGCGTCCAGCGTCTTGGCCTGCTTGGCGCTGCGCGCCTTGCGGTCGCCGTGCCAACGGCGCGCGTTGGCATGCGCGTTCAGGTCCAGGTCCACCTCCACCTGCGCTTTGGAACACCTCACCGTGCCATGCGCATGCGTCAAGCGGTTCGCATAGGCTATAAGCAGCGCTCCCTGAATTCTGCTTGATAAGGGGTGAATCACACTCAAAATCCACACTAAGTGTTGCTGTGCTTGTGCAACTGTGACACAACAGTGTATGGCTCTTAATGTGATGGGGCCCATGCAGCTTTGCATGTGCGGGGTGTTGTGTGTGTGTCTGTTTTTTGTGATACTCACAAACGCTGGTTAGCACCAGTGAGCGGCATTAACCGCCGGCGCCATGGCGCCTGCGGCATCAGGCAATATGGCGCATGCGCTCCCTCCTGGCTCCTGCGAGCGAGGCGCGCCAGCGTGGCGGCGCGCGTCTGCGCGTCATCGTCGCCCTCGTCCTCCTCGGTCCAGTTGCTGAGCGCGAGCGTGATGCGGCTGCGCTCCAGGTCCAGCGCGTGCACCAGCGCCGCGACCGGGTTGCCCGCCTCCCGCTCGTCCTTGATCAGCCGGCGCACCTGCCGGCTTGGCACGGGGCCTCTCCACGCAGGGAACGCCTGCTTTCTGACGGCGTTGCGGGACAGGCATTGGAAGCCAGGTCAGACTGACAGGTCACGAGCACATGCTGGCGAAGGGTGCAAAATTGCTTCCGCGGGGCTGCGTGCGCCCTGCCCAAGGAGCTGGCGTGCTGCTCGTCGTGCCCTCCGGCAGGCGCACGAGGCGGGACCTGTAAGCACGGAGCTGGTGCGGGCCGCCGGGCTCGCATGTGCACACCGTCCGGGCGCACACCAACGCACAGCAACCCTGCCCGCAGCAAGGCCCTGGGGAGGGAAGGCTTCTAGCAGTCCCAGGCCGCCGGCTAGACGCGGCCGACCACCAAACCGCCAAGTGACATGAGTGCAACACAATAAGCAGCGAGGCAGCGCGGCAGGCCGAGCGGTGGCCGGCGCGCCTCTGTCCAGGAGAGCCCGCTGGCCAGCGCCGCGAGCACCGCCTGGATGGCGCCATCCACCGCCTCGGCGTTCACCTCCAGCAGGAGCGCCTGGCGCCCGCCGGCCGCTCAGCCGCTGCCGCGGCTAGGGGTGCGGCGCCGGGGCGCCGCGGCAGGTGTCCCCCAATTGACAGGGCCAAGGCCGCCGCACGTCTCGTGCCTGGAGCAGTGCATCGGCTGGTGATGAGACATGCAGGGCGCCTGCGTCAACCTCCCACAGCCACCCCCCCAGGCCAGAGACTCCGGCTCTCCGCACACCATCACGGGGAACCAGCCCAGCTGTCTAGCGCGCGCGCGCCGCACCCGCGAGCCCGACAAGCGCCAGAGTGGTACTACCGTTATCATGACCAAAGCAGGCGCGGCGCGCGGACCTTTTCTTCGGCGTCGGCGGCCTCGCGCGCGAGCGCGTCGGCGCGCGCGGCGTTGTCGGCGCGGATGCGGTCCACCTTGCTCAGCGCGGCGCGCTCCTGCGCGGCGCGCTGCGCGGCCGCCTTCTGGCCCTCGACCTGCGCGGGCGGGCGCGCGCGCGCGCGTCACATGCCAGCAGGGGCAGGCGTGCGGCTCGTGCTTCTTACACGAGGCGCGGCTGGTTTGCTGGCCTGAAAGAGGCGGCCACTCCTGTGCAGGGCTCCCACCCGCACTGCTGAAACCCTGCTTCTACCTTGTTAGAGCTCGAGCCTTCTATGACAATCACATAAGTATGACACTTAAGTATGACATTTCTGTGCTGCACCCACCTGCTCCAGGGTTCTCCGGAATGCTCCAGGGTTTGCAGTGTATGTGCTAGGAGCAGATACATAGCTGCACACGCAGCGCACATGCAGAGCCCACAGCTGCGCGCGCAGCGCACATGCAGGCCAGCAGCTGCGCGCCTTGGAAAAGAAGTCGTCCAGCGCAGCGTCAAAGGTCGGGAAGCGCAGCGCGGCGCGCCCGGCGTTCTGCGCCAGCTCCAGCGGCTCAAAGGCCTGCGGGCCGCAGCGCCCGGGCTCACACTGTCAGGCTTGTGTCGCGGCCCTGAGGACGCTGGCTCGATGGTGCATGGATGGTGCACCCTGCGAAGCTATGTGCTGATGGGCACAGTTGGTTAGGCAGGCCTCTGATCCCATAACAGCATAATGGGTCTGCCACATCACCATTCCCCACTCTGCCATGCTCTCCCACTACTCGTACGGAGCGTAAGTGCAGCGAGTCGCACCTCGTAGACGACTGACTCGTCATCTGGCGCTGGTACGCCGCCGCTCGCCGAGGTGCTGACTGCGCTGGGCGTGCTTTGTGCCACTGTTGCCGCCACTTGTGCAGCCGCTTGTGCAGGGCTGCCAGCCGAGGCATCCGGAGGAAGATCAGGTGGACCGGGTAGTGATTCAGCGCCGGCGGCTGCTCGGCCTGCGGCAGCGGTATATTTGGAATGATCCTCAACGCTCGCAGCAGCGCCCGCTGCGGGCAGCCTCGCGGCCGTCCCGCCGGTCACGCCATTCGCCTCGGCGGGCCCGGCCGCGGCTGCGCCTGCACCCTCGCCCCTGTCGCCGGCGGCATCGCTGCAGGTCGCAGCGGACGCGCCCTCCACGTGCGCCGCGCACGCTGCCCCTGGCTGTGCCGCGGCGCCTGGCTGTGCAGAGTCTGGCGCGACTGATGCGGATGCGGCCGCCGCCGCAGCCTTTGCCTTTCGGCCCATACCCTTCTCCTCCCCTGCACAACCTCACCTACATTCAGTGCAGCGCCCACATGATGTGATATGTGACATGAGGAGTCAGCTACGCACATCATGCCTGCGTACACCTGTTGTCCTCCTGGTTGAAAGCTCTCTACCGCTGGCTGGCACCGCCCGCCCGCACACTGTGATGACTGCATGTAAGCTATAAGCAGGCTCGCAGGCCAGCTGATGGGTTGCGCATGCAGTGCCAGCACAGCCAGTAGGCGGCACAGGCATTCCACCACTGAGACTGATGCGTGATCGCAGCAACGCTTCTGAAATGCAGCAACACATGCCACAGCAGCTCCCATCGGACCAGACTTGCCCTGGAACAGTGCAGACGACCAGCATGCTTGCAGCCACCCGCGCTGCACCCGACGGACTCCAGTTCCTGTCAGTCGCCGCACCAATGAGCCGCGTGGCAATGAAGCCGGCGGGCGCGGCGGTCTCGCACGCGTCCAGCCAGGCCTCCCAGGCGCGCACGCCGCCCAGCAGCGCATCCAGCTCGCGCTCGCCCAGAGGCTCGGCCCGCGGCCGGCGGCCGGGGTCGAGCCCGGCCGTGCGCACGCAGTGCTCGCACAGCGCCGGGCCGTACGGCAGCACGCTGCCCAGCGCGCCTGCGGGCGCGCGGCAAGTCAGCATCCCTCCATGGAGCAGCTGCTTGCGCGCACCCCTTGTGTGTGTGCTGCAGCACTTTCTCACGGGCGTTGGCGAGTGTGGGGTCCATCCGGACGCGTCATGAGGCTTGGGCAACACTCATGGCCACACACCGCACACTGACCACAGAGCACATACGGGCCACACAGTGCTTATTAGCTATTGAGCAAAGCCCGCGGATTGGCCAGTCGGCTGCGCAACCTTCCGCGTCTTCCGGCGCTGAGAGCTCTGCAAAGTGACGCGTCATGCATCAGCAGCCGGACGTGCTATGGGTGTGCCCGATGTGCGCAGTGTTTTTAGGCACGCGCCCTTCAGCGTGGCCTTGTCGTCGGCGGCGCCGACGGCTGCCGCGAGCGCGTCGGCCGCGAGCGGCGCGCGCAGGCGGATGGCGTGGATGGGGTACGCGTGCGCGGCCATGGTGGCCGTGCCCTTGGCGTCGTCGCGGTGCGAGCGCAGCAGCGTCAGGATCTGGTAGTTGGCGTCGGTCAGGATCAGGTTGCCCTGCGCCGTTCGGGTCAGGGTTGGGATGACCCCACTTTCCAAAAACGCGGCGCAGTCGGCGCGCTGCCGCCCCTGCCAGCATGCGTGGCAGTGTGGCAGCGGCCAGCGCCATGCGCGCCTGTCCCCGGCGCACTGGCGTGCACCACACACTTCAGGCGACGCAAGGCCTGACACATGCACACTGTTCGGCAGTACATCTAAGCAGCAAACAAGCCACACTTGCGCAGTACCCAAGGTACAACACTCCACGCGGCTCGGGGCGCCTGTGCCGCTGTGGGCTCTGACCAACACGAGCACGAGGCTGCACAAGCAAGCGCTTCAGCAGCGTCGCAGCGCCGCGGCATCGCCAAGCACGCTCTACGAGGCACAGCCGCGCGCTGCGTGCGCGCTTCACTGCCACACGGGGCTGCCCACGCGCGCACCGCCGCGTACAGCTCCAGGATGAGGTGGTAGCAGGCCTCGCCGGTGCCGAACGTGAAGTCGACGACGCGGTCGACGCCGAGCTGGCGCACGCTGTCCAGGCGGCGCGTGCGCAGGTGCTTGCGCAGCTTGAGCGTGAAGTTGCTCGGCGCCTCGCTGCGCTCCTTGACGAACTGCGCGCGGCGCCCCGCGCGCCGCTGGTAGGTCCTCGTGCGCGCGTTATGTTTGGGCAGGGGTTATTCCAACCCTACCCTGTTTGACTACGCGTGCACGGCCCCGCGCGCCCCTGCCGACAGCTCGCGCGCGCGGCCTGCCCAGGCAGGTTTTAACCTAACCCTACCCTGTTTGACAACCCGCGCGCAGCCCCGCGGCACCGCTGGCGGGAGCTCGCGCGCGCTGCCCTGGCTTGCGGCGCAGCGGGTAGACAAACGAATGTTTCGGCCCATCGGAGCTGCTCAGGCTGAGACGGCGCAGCGCTGCAGAGCCGGCGGCAGCAGCTGCAGCCCGGGGTACGAGCCGCCGAGGGGCGTTTTGCGGTGCTCAAAAGTACAGCTGCTGGGACGCGCTGCCTGACTGCTAGCTGCGTGCAGGCACACCCCGCGCCGCACAGGAGGCGCGACGCGCCTGCGTGGTGTGGAAGCGCGCCCCGCTCTCCAGCAGCAGGAGCACCTTCTCGCCATCGTCGCCGCTCCGCGCCAGCTTCAGCAGGTACGTCTGCGTGTGTCAGACACGCACTGGCTCGCGCGAGGCGCCCTCTTGCTCGAGCTGCTCTGCAACACTCGAGTGTCCAGTGCTGCGTGCTTAAACGTCCCTGTTATGTTGTATGTTACAACTTCTTCGTGCACGAAAGCAGTCTTGAACAAGCAGGACAGGCCTGCCTCATCTGTGAGTCACAGAGTCGCTGGCGCCTGTGAGCATGGATGTCTACCAACGCCCGGAGGCAGCACGCACCTTGGCATCTATGTCGTACAGGTTGGCCAGCCGCATGCCCAGCACGCGCGCACGCAGGCAGGCGGCCTCGCCGGCCACATCTGCACTTGTGAAGCGCTGCTTGGTCATCACTTTCTACTCCCAGTTCCAGTTCGCGGCACAACTGCTTGCTACTTCATCGGCAAGGGGCAATCAGTTCACTCGTACACAAAGATGGCCTTGCAGCGACAAGATTGTAGGCATAGCACTGTGGTGACGTTCTGCCAATGTGCACAGAGAGGCTAATCAGGGTGGCCTTGAACCACCCTGATCAGGTGTTTGCTTGCTCCTGCATCCTCGCGGCCTCATATGGGTCGGCCAGCCAGGTGTGTTGGCTAACATTGGGGTTGGGATCAACTGCTCCTGCATACCATGCACATGCAATCGCTTCCTGCCAGCAAAAAGAGCACTATTGCGTGAAACGGTGCACTGCAAACCAGTGACCTGCCGGCCGCTGTGGTGCGCACGGGAAAGGCCTCCCACTTTCTTGTCCTGCAGCAGGGACATGCCGCACCAAGACCGCTCAGGCAAGGGAAGTTCGCAAGGCTCCAAGGCTTGCAGGCCAGCGTGATTGACATGGCGCGGGGCAGCGCCACAGAGTGTGTGATGCCTCAGCAGTACCAGGGGGAAGCAGGTGCGCGTATGCAGCACGAGCACAGCATGCTAAGAACGCAGGAAAGTGCTGCATGTGCCTGGGAAGCAGATCATCATCATGCGCGTCAGATCATCAGATCATGCGCGCCGAGCAGCTTGACAAGCTATTACTGTTCACGATGCATGTAAACCTGCTGCATGTCTGGTCCTAGGGAAGCAACTAACAAACATGTCAGAGCCCCATTCGGACTCACTGTTGTACCCCGCGTTTGTAAATACACAGGCACTTGGGCATGCAAGGCATGCAGGAGCCTCACAGTGACAGCCCCTTGCGCATCATATGCGCGCGTGCCTTTCATCCTCAAGGGCTGCGCAAAATGCGGCCACAGCCTTGAGCTTATTACGCCCTGAAGCGCGCCCCATCAGGCGCATTACCTCACGATGGTCATGCTCTATGCCAGCGTTCACCCATGCATAGCTGCATCCCGGGCTCTGCGCCCTCACCAGGCGGCGGTGCAGCTGCAGCACAGCCTCCATGGACGCGCGCGTATCCGGGAGAGACCTTATAAACCTGACGGTCTGCAAGCTGGGAGCATCCACGAGTGCGCCGCTGGCGCGCACCACGCAGTCTGTGAACACAAGAGTCTGCAGGTCTGGGAAGCACGACAGCCCATCCAGGGGGGATATGTCAACGCAGCCCCCAGCATGCCCAGCTGGCGCAGCCCTCCAGCCCAGCGCCAGGCTGCGCAGCGCGGACAGCCGCGCGACATTCGCAGGCAGCTCGGCAAACAGGTTACCGGTCAGGTCGAGCTCCCGCAGCGCCAGCATGTCAGTGACAGCATGAGGGCAGGCCCGCAGGCCCAGCCCCACCAGGTGCAGCTCGGTGACGCCGGTGTATGTTCTGAGGCCGCCCAGGCTCAGGGTGTCGGGGGTCACAGCACAGTACACATCATCCACACTGAAACATGTGGCCTCCACATACAGCGATGTCAGGCCAGGGAGGCCAGCAGGCAGGCAAACCGAGCTGCAGGCAACAATCTGGAGGCGACAGAGAGCAGGGAGTGCTCGAAGGCCCCAGTAGAGCTCCTCGGAACCTTGAACACGGCCTGTACAGAATTCACAGCAATACAATTCTAGGCGGCGCAGTGCTGGCAGGTGCGACCAGCCCCTCTCCAAGCTGATGCCGGCATATTCATGCAGGCTCAGGTCCTCAAGCCTGTGCAGGCGAGTGATTGCAGCTGGTAATGTGAAGTATGAAAACAAGTGCTTCCCTCCTAGGCATAGCTGCGTCAGCTCCTGCAGGGCACCCAGTGCCATCAACAAGGGCCGGGAACCCTCATCGTCTTGCCCCATGCCGGCCAGTTCCAGGTGCAGGCTCCTCAAATTGAGCAGCTGACCGAGGCTGGCAGACACGCGCGGCCCAATCTCGCCCTTATCAATACGTGCCGCATCCACACTAACTTCAAGGCGGGTCAAAGTCCTGCGCTGCAGCAAGGCGTTGCAGAGCGCTGGAAGCACAGAGCCCAGGCTGAAATAGTCGTCGTCGTAGCCCTGGCAACATTGGAGGTCGGCAAGCGCCGGAAGGCTTCGCAAGAGTCCACAGAAGGCTTGCACGTCATGGGTGACAACATCGTTGACACTTTTAAAAGTCCAGCAGACCGTCCTGACAGACCGCCCGCGGTCCAGCAGCCAGCGCTCAAAGAGCTCTACACGCCACTGGCTCCCTGCGCCCAGACGTCAGCGCGTCAACACAGCACTGGGGTGTCCGCTGGGCAACTGGGTCGAGTCAAAGCAGGAGTAGGCTTGCCCCACGCACCAGGGACATGCTCCAGCGTGTCTTCTTCCAGGCTCTCCCATACACGCGAGGGCCCCTGCAGCGCCTGCCTGAACCGGCGGCACACGCCCGGCAGGCAGCCCAGCGCCTGCAGCTGCGGCACGTGCGCGAACACAGTCTGGAGCACTTCCAGGGGCCAGCCGTCCATGGCAGCGGGTGACCTGTCGCCGCAGGTCACATACCGTAATCAGCTCAGTAGGACACCTCAAGGGCTGTTATACCTTATAACTTACAACTTATAAGCCTCACCGTGATACTGTTTACGTGGATGCAGGTGTGAACCTGCTCCCAAAGAAACACTTTGCAAGCTGTGCCTCACCCTTCACAGTGGTGCGCTGCACATCCTTGCAGCGATGTGCTGCACCTCGATTACAGACCTCCGGTTTGTCCTTTATTTTGCTACTGCACGGTGGGCCAGCGACTCGCCGGCTTTATATAGCCGCAAGGATTTGCGTCTGCCTATGCTGTGTATGCCTGTACAGACGGGCTTTCAGGCATGGGAGTGCCACACCCAGCTTTTCAAGTGTGCAGGCTGTAAGACCCTGGCACATGCCATCAGGGCTGGCAGGAGCCTTCTGTGAAGTATCATGGCCTGCTTACTTGCATGTGTGTAGTAACAAACGTTACAACTCTAAACACAACAGATGGGCCGCTCGGGCGGCCAGCCCCTACATGCAGTTTGCATGCCACATAGGCCAACTTTTACACATTGAATTTCAACAATTGAACCCTGTGGCGCACAAACTGGCGGCGGGCACCGCCGCAAACGCACTGAGGCTCAACATCATAGACATGATGCACAGTGGATTCAGCACCCTCCGTACGCCAGTCCAGTCTGCCGGCACGCCGGCGTGCGGGCAGGGTGCCAGGACTACCCTCGCGGCGGGACCCGCGGTATGCACGCCAGCGCTCGCGCTGAAGTGGCAGGCGCGCGTCAGTAGGGCACCAGGGGCCCGTGCATGCCGCCGCGGCCGCGGCCCGCAAGCGGCACGCCATAGCCGCCGCGGCCGGCGGCCGGCGCGCCAAAGCCCCCGCCGCCCATGTGGCTGGGCGGGCCCAGGCCGCCGCCGCCGCCGCCGCCGCCGCCGCCGCCGCTGCCAAACTCGGGCGGCCCCAGACCCATGTGGCTCCCGCCGGGGCCACCAAAGCCGCTGTGCATGTTGCGCCCTGAGCCGCCGCTGCCCGCAGGAGCCGCCGGCGTCGGCCCGTACGGACCGTACCCCTGCGGGCCCGACGGCGGCCGCCCCTGCTGCAGCGGCGGCGGCTGCGAGAACCCCGCGCGCGGGGGCCCACCGGCCGGCGACGGGCCATACGCAGACGGCAGCGCATGGAAGCCGTACGCCTGCGCGCTCGGGGGCGCGTCGTGCCCGCCGGGGCCTCCAAAGCCAATGCCGCCGTGGTCGTGCGAGCCGGGCGGCTTGGCGCCCGGGAGGTGCGCCGCCACCCTGCCCTCGCCCTGCGCCGACACAGCCGCGGTCACCCGCGTAATGCAGGTGCTGCAGCAAGCACAACAATTTTTCTTTCCCCTTGTCTTGTACCCCTGGAATTTCTCACTGAGACCAATATCTAGGCTTTCCATTTGGAAAGGACATGAGTAAGGCAGTTGGTGCACCAAGATTGCGCCCCCCACCCTGCACACAAGTGGCCTCGCAGCGGCAGGCCTGGGGCGCACCACGCCGCTCGCCGCATCAGCCTGCGGCGGCGGCATCGCCATGGCCGCCTGCTGGCCGGCGCCGCCGCCATCCGCAATCCCGCCGACAGGGCCCCGCTGCCCCCCATGGAAGCCCTGCGGGACCCCGCCCCAGCCGCTGGCCCCCGCGCCGGCGCCGCCGCCGGCGCCGCCGCCGTCCAGCACCGATCGCAGCTGCCCGCCGCTGATGAACGCGGCGGGCCGCGCCGCGGCGAGCGGCGGCGCGGGGCCGCCGCTGCCGAACGCCAGGTCGGGCGGCGGCGCGGAGAACGCGTCGCCGTGGCGCGGCCGGTCAAAGTACCGGTCGTCTGCGCGCCGAGCGAGCGCGGCCTGTCAGCGCGGCTCGCAACGCCGGGGCCTGGCCGGCGCTCAAGCGCAGACAGCAGACTGCGTACACGTTGGGGCACGACCGCTGGCAGAGTGGAGGTGTCAAGGCTATGGAGCACAAAAAAGGCAAAAAAGCAAGCACTTGCAGCATGATGGGCGCAACCCTGTCACAATGAAAAACTAAGAGCAAAACCAGCAGGCTTGCGCAGACGATCAAAGGTGTCGGGGGTGGCGGTGGCGCACGCTGGCCGTCGGACATGCGGAGGCGCTTAGGCGGCGCAACATGGTGAAAGTCCTCCGCATGGACGGCCGCGCCGCCGCCGCCGCCGCGACCGCCGCCGCCGCTGCCGCCGACGCCCAGCATGCCGCCGGGCACGCCGCCAAGCATGCCGCCGGGCACGCCGCCCAGCATGGCGCCCGCGCCGCCCATGCCGCCGCCGAGGCCGGCGCCCAGGCCGCCCAGCAGGTCCGGCGGCGTGTGCGCGTGCGCCAGCGTGCCCGGCGCGGGCGCACGGTGCGGCGCCAGCAGCGCCTGCAGCCACACGACTTCTCTCAGTCCACCCCGGCGCACGCTATCGGATTGATGTTGGGGCGCCCCCCTGGCACTGCCTGTATCCGCCCGCCCCTGCTCTTTGCTTGCCTGCTGTGTGCGCTTTCAAGCAGCACAGACACATACGTCAAAGCACACAATGTGCCATCTTGCTGCCATGCACAGCTGCACAATGATACTATATATGTGCTGTGCGCGGCACCCTGTCCGCAACGCGCTCTGTGCCCGTCATCTCAGCGAGCCCGCACACGCGTTTAAAGCCAGACCTGCTCAGGAGCACTCATGGAGCGCGCCTGAGTAGCAGTGTCTAGCTGCATGCGCAGGCGCCGCTTGGCCGCCAGGTACTGCTTCTGCAGCTCGCACGCCTGGGCTGCCTGCAGATAGGCAACACATGATGATCAGCATGATCTACTGGTCGGCGACGCACTTGATCGACGCAAAGAGGCGGAGCAGCGGCCAAGCCTTCTCAGAGCAGCCCAGACCAGGGCGTCCGGCAACAGCAGACCTTCTTCACTCTAGTCATAGACACGTCAAGGGGCCAGACCCTCGGCATAGCCAGATGTCATGTGCCAAAGCTTTCGCCAATATGAGAGGGCGCACGATGCGTGCTCAGCGGTGCCGGCCATTCTAATCTAATCATCAACTTGTCATGCGCGGGCCAGACCCTGGGCATGACCAGACAACATGTGTCAAAACTTTCCCCATCAACAGAGGGCGCACAATGGCGTGCTCAGCAGTGCCGGCCATAGAGAAGTGCGCGGGCAGGCCGGTGGGCGGCATCATCGGCTCCCGCTCCCGCTTCTCCTTGCCGTGACCGGCCATCTCGTCGTTGTAGCCCTCATCGACGTCCTGCGCCCTCGCGGCGCGCTCAGATGAGGCCGCGCGGGGGCGAGGCGCGCAAACTCGCCGGATGCATGCATTGCACCCGGCCACGCAACAGCGGTGGCAGCACAGCACAGACGCTCGTGCACCCAACTCGCAATGCGCATGACGCGCCGATACATGCAGGCTCACCCACCAGTCGCACGGGTACGGCGACAACAGCACCAGCTTCCAACAGCACATGCCGAGCGCCGGTTGCCGGCGAGAAAGACACAGGCTTTGCGCTGGATCACAAACCCCCGCATGACACACAACCTGGGGCTAACCTCCGGGGGCGGGCAGCGGCGCGCCTCGATGCGCGCGAGCTCCACCAGCGCCGGCATGGGCGACGCGCCGACCAGAAACTGGTTCTGGCGGCACATGGCGAGCGCGCGCTGCGCATCGTCCTTCCGCTCGAACGTCACAAAGCCGTACCTGCGCACGCGCGCGCCGCTTCTCAGCCGCGCTGGCGCGCGCGGCGCGGCGCCGCAGCTCCCATGTACTCCCACAGGCACCCACGGGGCCAACTGCGGGGCCGCCGGACAGCAGTCCCGCGGCGTCAGGCCCCCGCTCGGTGGGACCCGGTGCTGTTCAACCCCTGCGCTGGGGTGCCACGCAGGCACGGGAGCAGCGTCAGCTCCCGCTGTGCCTGCACGCCGGGAAGCGCAGCGGCCGCAAGCTCCAGACCGCTGCTCGGCCTTGTGACACACCCTTTGCCTCGGACAGCGGCTGTCGACCTAGCTGCTTGGAAAAAGCTGGTGAATTGGTAGCGTCTGGCACACTGCGCCAGACCACAGACGCCAGGGCGCTTTGCAGCCGCACTGACAATGCAGGGCAAGCAAGGTCGAGCATGGTGTCATTACGCACTAACGCATGGTGTAACTAGGCACTACCATATGAGCGAAAGCACAGAGCAAGATAGCAATGCAGAGGCAAAGCAGCAGTGTACCTCACTGTACCGCACAAATACATACACCGCCACAGTCAGCTCACAAGCTCAAAAAATAGTACATATAGCAGAAACTCATGTCACAAATTGCGTAGCTGGCAATGGTTTTATAAAAGCACTATGCAACGGTCAGCTGCACAGGCAGAGCGTCCAGCCACGCCTCCTGCTGCTGCCCTTCAGGACGGGGTCACAGGTAAAGCGTCAGGGTGAGGCCGCGGGTGCGCGCAGGTTGAGATCGCCGGGATGCGCTGCTGGCGGGCTCCGCGGCCAGGGCACGGGTCACAGGCGCAGCGTCAGGGTTAGGCCACAGGTTTAGGGTTGCGAGTAGGTTTGGACCTCCGCGACGTGCTGCTGGTCGGCTCCGCGGCGACCACCGCGCGCTGCACGGCGCCAAACTGCGCGAACGCCGCCTGCAGGACCTGTGCGCGGGGCAGGGCAGCCGCGCTGAAGCGGGCAAAGCGCGCGGCTGATTAAGCGGCTGCGCGCTGCTTATCAAACTTGGGGAAACTGATCAAGCGGGTACAGAGGAATCCTTCAAACAGCCGGCACGCCGGCCGCCCTGAGCATTTCCACACGCGTCAGTGTGCATGACGCAACAACCACACGCGCTCTGCGTGGCTGCGACCGTGATTGCGTGCGCTTTGCAAGGCTTGACCCGGGCATCCTGGTTCACCAGCTCCCTGCCAGTGCGCTTGCCACTGCAAGCCTTGGCCAAACGGGCAATCTCGTCAAGGTCTGTAACGTAGTCCAGGGCAGCAGTTGCGCACTGCCTCTTGGTTCGGCGGCAGCAAAACTTGTTGTAGCCAAGCCACTACGTCCAGAAGTCAGATGCCTGTGCCTGAGGCACGCACCTCGTTGGTGACCCTCGGCCCGAGGTGGCCGATCCAGAGCACGCGCTGGTTCTGAGCCCTGCTCGCCACACACCGCGCACTTACAGCAGGTGGCGCTCCTGTGTGCATCAGCCTTCACAAGGCGCGGCGCGACCTCCGTGCACGCAGGCGCCAGAGCGCACCACTTGACCGTCAGCACCCGCCCGTTGAACGCCTCCTTGTTGAGCGCCTTCTTCGCCGTCAGCGCCTCCTCGTGTGTCGCCATCCTGCGGCAGCGCCGAGCACCAATGGCAGCGCCTCCCGGCCGAGCAGGCGGGGCGTCGCTGCTTGTCTGATCGCGCACATGAACGGCATGCAGCCAGAGCTGCGGGACAGGCGTGCAGTACTCTCACAGCTGACTTTGGACCAGCTTGGCGGGCCTGCCAAGCGCACCGGGCGCACCTACAGGCTTGCAGGCCGTACACTCAGAGCTGCTCGGGACCTGCTTGGCAAGCTTGCAGGGCGTATCCGGGCGCGCCTGACCACGCCGTAGAGGCCGCTGTTGGAGGTCGCGCCGCCGGTATTCTTCTGGCTGACCCAGTACTCCAGCACGCTGCCATGCGCGCCAAACAGCTTGCCCAGCTCCTCCTGGATGCCCACAAAGTTGAGCACGAAGAGCTCGGTCGGCCCGAAGCTGGCCATCCTGCTGGGCCCTGAGCCCGCGCCGCCTGGCTGGAGCAACACCGCTCTCTGCGAATGGGCGTCAGGTATTGCCTGCTGGATACTGGTCAGCCCACAGACCCTGGACATGCCCCGGCGTGCATGCAGCCTGTGATGGCACATCCAGGATTATATCTGGCATGGAGCAGGACTACACCAGCAAGGCACGTTTGCATGCATGCAGACAACTGGGCATGCCCGCGCATCGCGTTGCCACAAAGGCACGCAGGAGACAGGTGTTTGGGTTACAGAGCAGCCTGCACACACAGCTTTTTGTTCACCAACAGCCCTGCAGCCCGGGCGTGGGTGGCAGCACGCCCTGGACACACACTTCGACGCACACACTGCACCAACGCCACCCAACATGCACCAACGCCACCCAACACACACCAACGTCACCCAACATTTACCACACCTGGGCTGGCACAGCAGTCCACGCCATCCGCACAGACGCATCCCCTGGACACGCCACCTGGGACGGCACCCCCACCAAAAGCACTATGGACACAGTCACAGTCACGTTGGAAAACATCTGAAGCCCACCGGCGGCCTTCGGTACAAAGCCCAGGAAAACATACCAAAAGCCCCGCGCATGCCTTGACCAACTCATAAAGCACGCCTCCTTATGATGCGCAAAGTCGCACTCCAACTTTTCAGGCTTCATCTGCCAAGTAGGCGCCCCACCACGCCCCCAGCAAGAACCGCGTCCTACCAGACAAGCTAGCCCTTACCGTGCGACCATGCAGTGCACAAGGTCCAAGGCACACACACTTAGAGTCATAGCCACAAAGTCATAGCCAACGCAACGCAACAGTGCAGCCCTCAGCAAGCTGCCTGCCCAGATGTGCAGCCGCACGCTGCTGTCCAAGAGTTTCCTTATCACAGTTTTACGCGCACGCAGCGTACAGCCGTTAAGGGGCGGGAGTGGGTCATGCGCAAAGAAGCACTAAACAGCTGAGCCGCATGGTTGGCACCGCCTGTCCGAGCTAGAAGCCTTCCGAGCTAGATGCAGCCCCGTGCTACAAGTCCCACCCCTGTTGGAGGCGCATGAAGGGTAGTAAAAGAAGCCTTACCCTGTGCGTGCAACAAACACAGTATGCAGCGCCCCACCCCTCCCCCGATACGCCTCTGACCCTGAACAGGCCTGCTGCAGCTCCGACCCGCACACCCGCAGGGCAGCAGCAGCGCCGCGCGCAAAGCACAGCGCTAGTAACGTGGCGACACAATGCAGCAGCGCTGCACGCGCATCCCGCATGCGCCACAGCAGTAGATCATTGCTTCAGCTCAGGGCGGAGCGCAGCGCCTGCCCCAAATCCACCGTGCATGGTTTCTATCATGTCGTCATGTCGTCTGGCAAGCGCGCACGCCGCCAGTGTTCCGCAGCGCGGGCGCACGAGACGCCCGCGCGGGCCCAAGGGCGTGCTTCCGCCGCTCTCCCCCCACCGCCATGCCCCACCCGGTGTTGCACAGAGACAGGCCGCTCAGGGCCCCCTGCGCTCAGCACAGGCTGCACCCGCCCTCAGCAGGCAACTGCAGTGCGCGGCGCATGTACAAACACCCTCCCCAGACAATCTCAGATAACATGCACCTCGCCCCGCACAACCACAGAACTCGGCAGAGCCAGGGCTTACGGCAGGCAAGGCCTCTTCTGCAGCTGCAGACGGGTCCTCACCACCAGCCGCCTTCCTGCTCAGGGAATGCGCGCATGTTATATCGGGCCCCGCAGCTAGGGCGGACGTCTATGCATGCCGGAGACCCCTTGCCAGGGCGGCCTGCCCGCGCACACCTGCCACACACCCCCCAGCCCCTGTGTGCATGGAGCGAGCGCCGCATGCATTCCACTGACGCGCGCCTGCGCTCAGCGGCTGAAGCCCTCGGCAGAGAACTCGGCCGCGAGCTCCTCGACCAGGTTGCCGCTGTTGCGCCCCTGGCGCGGACACAGCAGGGCGTCAGCATGATAGGGTTGACTTAAGGGTTCAGGTCAGCATGAGGCATCCAAAGCAGGGTGCACCGCCGCCCACACTGCAGGGATGTCAGGCGCGCACACAAGCGTATGGCAGCCAAGCATGATGACCATAGAACGACTTGAAAGTCATTCCATGGTCAGACAGCAGGATTGCGCACGCACGGGGCTGCGCCGAGCCCGGACAGCAGCGCGCTCCGCGCTCGACGCTGGCCAGGCGCGCCGCTGTATCAGGTCCCTGGGGGTGGCGCCCAGCTGGGCGGCGCGTCTGGGCGCCCCACCTGCGCGTGCGCGGGCTCCGGCGGCGCGCGCGGGCTGTGGACGGCCTCGCGGATCACGGCGCGGATGCGGTCCGCCGCGCCGCCGGTCTCGCGCGACAGGTCCAGGTAGTGCTGGTTGTACATGTCCAGGTCCAGGTCGAGCGGCAGCCCCAGCCGGAACCAGGGGTGCAGCTGCGCGCGCGTCACGGCAAGGCGCGCTCGGGCGGCGCGCGGTGTCCGGCAGGCGCGCTCGAGGCGCGCGGTGTCTGGCAGGCGCGCGCCCGCATGCACTCGGCCCACGCACAGGCCGCTGTGCTGCGGACACTAGTTTCGTATGCCGCAGGGCGTGGTGTCCGGCAGACGCGCGCCCGCATGCACTTGGCCCGCGCACAGGCCGCTGTGCAGCGGATACTAGTTTCATGTGCCGCAGCTGGTCCGAGGGCTGCCTGTCATGCACGTCCAGGCTCGGCACGGCCCAAGCCAGCAGCGTTGGCCGTGCCCATGCACGCGCCGGCAAAACCCAATTTTCTCGACCTCTCCAACCAGGCACAGAGCCCCTGCTGGCAGTGCAAGGGCAGAGCGGCGCAGGCAGCCACGCAGGGAGCCAGCGCAGTGGGAGGCCCCGAGTGCAGGCGCGCGCGTCGCATGCGGACTCGGAATCAAATCCCCAGCAGGCACCTGGATGGCAGAGATGGTGATGCGCTTCGCCGGGTCCACGACCAGGATCCTCCGCAGCAGGTCCTTGCAGGCGTCCGTGACCGGCCGGCTCTCCGGGAACGTGTACTCCGCTGCGCCGCATGGAACGCCATGTGTGCATATAGCCACCTAGCACCGTGTGGGGCACAGAGCGCTCCCCAGCCACCACCACACACCCCCTGGACCTTGAGCGGGGCGCGCACCGTTGAAGATGCGCTGCGTCATCTTCGCGTAGTACTTGGGGTCGTCGGCGTCCTCGCGCCTGTCAAAGGGGTAGGAGCAGAACAGCATGGCGTACAGCATGACGCCCGCGCTCCACACGTCGGCCTGCTTGCTGTTGTACCCCGTGCCGCACGGGCTGCGGAGCACCTCCGGGGCTGCGCGCCAGCCACAGCACATCACCAGGAGCATGTGCGGCTGGGCCCAGCCAGCGCGCGGCGCAGGATACAGGCATGCAGGGGTGCGCTTGCCCGTCAGCAGGCGAGAAGCTCTGGTGCTGCACCAAACACAGCATGTGACCAGGCCATGCTCTTGATGCCCACTGTCGGCATGCATAATATACACTCGGGCGTCGGCGCCACCGGCAGTGCATGCAGACGCGCACCCCCTGCAGCGCTCCCTTGCATACAAGTGCGCTCCTTTGCAAATAGGAGAACCAGCTGTTGCCATGCTGCATGTCGCAACACAGGCGCCCCGCTCTGTCACAGCGAGGATTTGCACAGACGCAGGGGCTCACCCGTGTAGCCAGGCGTGCCCACGGCCGTCTTGGCCATGCTGTGCGTCTCGTTGATGGAGTAGCCAAAGTCGCACAGCTTGATGAGCGGCCGCTTGCCCTGCGTGCCGTCCGAGTCCAGCAGCGTGTTCTCCAGCTTCACGTCGCGGTTGGAGATGCGCATCTTGTGGCAGTAGTCCAGCGCCAGGACCGTCTGCTGGAAGAACCAGCGCGCCATGCTCTCGCACAGGCCCTTCCTGCGCGCGGCGGGGGCGCGCTGCCCTCGTGGCGACGACCGCGCTCGGGTACGGCCTCCCAACCCAGCACTCTGCAGAATCCCGCACCACGGGCCTCCCAGGCTCGCCACTCATTGCGCGTCCTTGCACACAAAGGCCACTTTGGGCGTTTCATTGCCGCCTGTTTGGCAGAGGCATGCATCTGCTAAGGGCACAGGCGGTGCTTCCTTGTCCGGATCAACATACGCAGAACGGGGGCGGCCCTTCTTTCCTCTTTCAACTGCAGACGGCAGACTCTCAACACGGAGGCGCACCTGCTCGTTACAAAGCGGTACATGTCGTCGCCTGCCGCAAACTCCATGGCGATTGCCAGGTAGCGCTCCGTCAGGAAGCACTCCCTGAAGCGGACCACATGGGGCTGCGCCCCGCACAGACCAAGTCATTCCAGCGCAGCAGCCTTGGACATGCTGCGCTTGACCCCCAAGCACTGCAGGGCCGACAAGCAGCACAAGCAGCGTGTGCGCACGTGTATCAAGCTGTAGTGGTTGAGGATCTCGCGCTCAACGTTCTTGGTAATTTTCTCCTGCAGGCCGGCAGCGCGAAAGACTGTCAGAGTGGCGCATGCTTTGCATGACATCCGCATCAGCACGCTGGCAGCAAACGCAGCACACCTTGGAGCGCTCGATGAACTTGATAGCGACCTGAGCGCAGCGCACAAGGTGCAATGAAGCAAGGTTTCAATTAAGGCAGCCACGCATTACCTGCTCCTGGTCGTCAGCGTATGTGTTGCAGCACACCCGCGGGTCCACACCAAGGAACACGTGTGTGCACTGGCTGCTGCTATACATACACACACGCTGGCTACCCGCAGGCAGGCAGCAGACGCTGCGGCGTAAATGACTCGCTTGAGAGCGCACGCACAGCACACCTGCTCGTTGGTGTCCTGGTCCAGCGCCAGGACAACAAAGCCGTATGATCCGCTGCTGATGTTTCTCAGCTGCGCAGCCCCAACAGGCCAGTGAGGCCCTTGGCAAGGCTGGTGTTGCGCACAAGCTTGCATCCGTGCAAAGGCACGGCGCAGCTCACCTTCACATACTTGTAGTGGCCCTCCAGGGGGTTCACTTCGGGCGACCTGAAGTCGTCCGCCATGCTGCGTGCGCCGCGCAGGCCGGCGCTGCCAGCTGCAAGCGGCGCTGCGCACTCCGGCTGTGCTGTGGCTCAGGCCCCAAGCTGCTCGGTGGCAGCAGGCCTCACTCCTTACACACATTACAGCTGCCTGCCCTGCTGCTCACCATGGTGCTGAGGACGAAGCTCACATAGCTGGAACCTGGTTGCGGGGAACCTTGTCAGGCACTGTCCTGCACGTGGGCCGCTCGGCACCCCCTTGCCAATGCCAATGCCGATGCCCCGGAATGCCTAGAGTGCGAAATGCCGGCGTCCGTACTTGCAAATGCAAAGTTCGTATTCACGAGCGCTGCCGGGAAGGGTTCGAACTGCTACTTCGACGACTGCTAGTAGCAAAGCGATAACACTGTGCCGACAGCCAGACGCGCTTGGAAACGGGCTGCTCAAACGGAAGCTTGCCGCGTTGCGCTACTCGTAGGAAACCCTGTAGGGCAAGCCAGTGGGCAGGGCAGTGGCCTCCGAAGCTAGCTCTGATGACATCAGCAGCAGAGGCACTTAAGAGGCAGCCGCTGGGACTGGGAAGCTGGACTCCTTCGCACGCAACCACAGGACGCACGACGCCTCCAGCCTGCGTTTGCACACAGCTCCACAGGCAAACCGTGTGCAGCTTCATGCAAGCAATGGGCCGTTCTTGATCCGGTGCAAAGCAGGACTGCCGCAACAGGCAAGCAGTGTCACCTCCCTTGTTGTGCTGTGTTCGGCACCCCCAAGCCCAACATGTGCTGTATACACGCAGGTTGCACAATCTCAGAGCACAGCGCAGTGTATGACTGAGGGGTGCTTTGGGAGTTGTTTATAAGTGCTCGTGTCATAAGTGGCACCAAGGCTGGTGCCATCGCACTGCTGGTAGCATGGCTGGCTGCCCTGCAGGCAGCCCTAACCGGCTTGGGCCAAGCCCAAAGCACCCCCTGCCAGCCTCTCATGCCTGTTTGGCTGCACAAACAGGCCTTTTGGTGTGGCAAAGCTCGTCGTTAGTGCTGCGGGGCGCTGTGGGCGTGACGTCAGCCTCCTCCATCCACCTGCAGCTACACTGATACAAGCTGCACCGAGTGCTTCATTTGCGCAAGGACCAGCCGCTTTGCCGCCACCGTTTTGTACAACTGCAGCTCTTGCTTGGCGGGGCTCCCTGGCGCCGGCTGCCGCAGGCGCTGCTCGCTAGACATTGTATTCGGCAAGGTTGGGGGGGCGAGGGAGGGAGTTGTGACCGTGCTTTGCTGCGAGGCGTACCAGGCCAGCAGCGCTGTTGCGATGCCATCGCAACAGCGCTGCCGCAGCACTTACGGCAGCGCCTCTATGTTGCGCGTGGGGTTTGTTTCAAGTGAAAATATAACGGGCGAGCGGGTGGAGCAGGCGTGGCCTTGGCTGTGCGCGGTCGCGGGCTGCGGGAAAGGGCGGCCGAGCGAGCGCTGCGGGGAGGGCGTACCAGGCGGGCAGCACCACGTGCTTGCCAGTCTGCAGCGCCCAGAACACCTTCTCGGTGCCGCGCGTGGAGGCGACCACGTGAGTCACGGCCGCGTCCGCCACCGTGGTGCATGCCGCGCCGAACGCCTCTGCCGTGCGCCACAGCGCGTGCGAGGCAGGCGCCTGGTCGAGCGGGATCACGCGGCTGAACAGGATGCGCACGCCCGCCAGCACCTGCGGCGGGCAGCCGGCCGCGCGGTGTAACCCCCGAAAGGGGAGCTGGCCGGGCCTGCACACGCTGTGCACGCTGAGCGTGCTGCGTCCCCTGCGCGCCCCTCCGCGGGGCCACGGCCGACCGGGCAGGGATGGTAGAAAGGGGCCTGCCACAGTGTGGGTTGCAGCAGTCAAAGACAGGCAACACACGTCAGTCATGATCACTGGTGCGACGTGCGCATACCATACGGCCAGGCCCATGGCAGGGCGAGGCACCAGGCTACTGTGCATACAGCCTCCGGGGCAAACCGAGTCCTCCGTGACAGGGCAAGCTCTTGCACGGCAGCGCAGGTCATTTGCGTCACTGTGAATGCGTGTTCAAAGGAGGGCCTCGAAGGCTCGGGCACCTGCATCTGCAGCGCCTGCAGCGCAGCGCGCACATCCCAGGCGGCCAGGCCCGGCGGCGGGGCAGCCTTGGGCTGCGCCGCGGGCGCCGCCGCGAGCGCCTCAAACACGCGCGCATGCACGCGCTCCAGCACGCCGAGCGCGACGGCCAGCATGCCCCGCGCGGCGCACTCGTCCCTGCGGCGCGCGCCCCGTGTCGCCCTGCCGCACCGGCCGCGCGGCCGCCCATGCCTGGGCAGGCCGGCGTGCAGCCGCGCTCGTGGCAGCTTTAAGCTCGGCAGCTTACAGCTCGGCAGCTAACAGAGGCCCGGAGCCAGCTACTCTGACCCTAACCCTACCCCAGCTCACAAGGGCCATGCGGGCTGCCATGGGCCGGGCGCGCCTGTTGACCTCCAGCAGCGCCTTGCCGCGCAAGCCAAACTGGCGGCGCGAGGACGGGAAGTAGATGTAGCGCTCCACCGCAAGCAGGTTGCCCGCGTGCGCCGCCCAGACCGCGCTCGTGTCGTCCACCACGATCGTCACCGCCTCACGGCCCTCCAGGCCCTGGCACGTGGACGGCTCACGCGCGGAGCTTGCACCCGCACACACAGCTGCAGGGCAGCTGCCCCGTGACCTTGGCTCATCGCAGGCGCGCAAGCGCGCGCCGCTCGCGGCTCCGCCACTGGGCAGACGGGCGGTCTTTGTGCGTATGTTTTATCCTGCCGCGCGTGGTCTGCCAGGTGCATGTGCACTCGTCAAATCAGGCCATCTGCACCCGCACCTGCATGAGGCGCTTGTTGAGGCCGCCGCCCGCGCCGTCGCCCGCCGTGCTTGCGCCCGCCGCAATGATGCGGTCGCCGAAGAGCGCGCCGTCCGGGTCAAGCAGCTCGCACATCGCGTGCGCATACGACCTGCCCACGCACGCAACGGCCCAGGCCTCATGATCTGCATGACGGCTGGGCGCCTGATCACGCTGTGGACCACATATTCGAGGTGCTTGCTCTCTCACACGCAGACGCGCGGCAGTGCGTCCACGCAGCCGAGATGAGGAGGGAAGAGCAAGCCTGCCAAGCTGGGCGGCTCGCGCACGACGCACCGTCGGTGTAGACCCGCTGCACTCGCAAGCCTGCCAGGCTGGGCCGGCCGCGCACCGCGTGCCGTTGGTGTGGATCCACAGCTCGAAGCGCGGCGCGGCGGCCGCCAGGAACGCGAGCGCGCCCGGCCGCAGCTTGGTCCACATGCCGATGCGCGGCAGGCGGTGCAGCTCGCGCGCGCCGGGCGGCGCGGCGTCGGCCGCCAGGCGCGCGTCCAGCCGGGCGGCCAGGTGCGGCTCGACCTCGCCGAAGCGCGCGGAGTTGACCAGCGTGTGGTCCAGGTCCAGCACCAGGCACAGGCGGCGCTGCCTGCGTGGCGGTGCGTGCAGGGTTTATGCCCTGGCAGGGTAAGCGCCCTAGACAACCTGGACACAGAATGGGACCTGCCACTGGTGACAGGCTGTGTTGCTGTCTCGGCGCACTACCTGGCGCGCGTCCCGCCTGACCCACCTCGGCCGGATTGACCCACCTTGACCCGAGCCCACAACAACCAGCACTTAGTTCGGGTCCTGTCCCAGGCCCTGGCCGCGATTACCTGCGCTGGGGCTGCAGCAGACACACAGCATCGGCCGCAAGGCAGGGCGCGGGCCACGCCTGAGCAGGACCGCGACGTCGTCCGCCACTGGCGGGCAATCCAGTGCCGCCACTGCTGCCGCCGCGTCCGCCTCGGCTGCTGGGCGCCCCGCCGCGCCGGGCGCAGGCCGCCCGTCCAGCCAGCCGCCCTCCGCCGCCGCCGCCGCCACGGCCGCGCGAGCGCCCGGGGCGCCGGCGCGCGCCTGCGCGCCAGGCCTGCCTGCCCCACCATTCCGTCCTCCAGATCCTGGCTTTGGACCCTGGCCGCCAACGAGCGCCGCCGCCCACGCGCCCGGGGGGACCGCCGCTGCCGCCGGCGAGTCCGTGTGCGCCTCCGCCAAACGCTCTGTGACCTCCATCTCGATGGTCGCCGTCCCCTCGGGCCAGCCGTCCGCGCCGCGCCCTGGGTCAGGGCTTGGCGGCTGCATCCTGCCGACCGCGCTCGCCTGCCCCAAGCGTGCGGCTGCTACGGACGCATGCGGCGGCGGCAGCGGCCTCCTCTCCCCCGCCGCTGCCTCGGTGCCCTGCTCCGCCTCACGCAGCAGCGCCGCTGCTCTGGCAACTGGCACAGCCACCCCTGCCGCAGGCCTGCCCTGCACAGCGCGCGCAGGCGGCTGCAGAGGCGCCACCCAAGGTGGCGGTGGCGGCGGCGGCAGCACAGCAAAGCCCTCTCCATAAGCCTGCGGCACAATGAGGGCTGCAAGAGGACCCTCTCCAAAGTCAGCTGGGACTGCCCGGTCCGAAGAACCTTTGCTGGCGGGCACCCCGTCAGCCTCAGCCAGTCCGCTCGCGGTCGATGACTCCCCCTTGCGTCGCCGCTTGGGCCCCCGGCCCCCAACACCAACGCCGAGCGCAGCTGCAGGCCGCATGGGCTCGCTGGCTGCGCGCAGAGCAGGGCCGCCATTGGCGTGAGGGGCCAGGGCTGCGGAGCTCGCAGGGGCGGCAGCGGGCATGGCGGCCGCCTGCAGCTCCGTAGCCGGCGCGGCTGGCAGCACCAGGCCCTCCGCTTCTACGACCTCGGCAAAGGCCTGTCGAGGCACAGTGGCGGTGAGGGCGGTCCAGTGGAGCACACGTGCCTTGAGCAAGTGTGCTCCACTGGGCCACACTGGCTCAAGGCACGCCCGCAATCATGCGCAGTGTGCGCTTGCATGTATGCCTCTGAAGGACGTGCGCTTCACACGACACAGCAGGCCTGCGCACGCGTCACACAGAGCGACGTCGTGATGAGCACAACGGGGATAGCCCCTGGTATACTCCGTCTCAAGCAGGGACAGCCCAGTTACCTCCCAAGCACAGCACTCGCGTGTTGAGCCTGCATGCCGGCTGCTGCACGGCGCCCTTTTGAACGGCACAGCGACTCTCACCTTGCAGCGCCTCATGAGCGCCCCCAGCTCGCGCTGCTGCGCCGGCGTCAGCAGCACGGCCTGCTGCTGGACCACTTCAACGATGAAAGCGCGCGCGCCCGCGAGGCCCCGCATCTTTGCCGCGCCGGCGCCCGTGCTGGCGTAGACCGTTAGCGCGCGCACGCCGCCAAGCAACCGAGCGGCCAGGTCCTCCAGGGTGCCAGCCAATGTTTCCAAGCGCTTGCCATCTGCGCTGCCCGGGTCGGGCGCGCCGGCTGCTGCGTCATCCTCACCCTGCGCGCAGCTTGGTGATGCTTGTTGTCTTTCACTAGGCTGGCATGGAACACGTGACAGCTGGCAACATGTGATGCAATGAAGGCACATGAGCCACATTTAACAAGGGCAACATGCGTGGTCTGCATGCACTGCACGCGTGTCAGAAAAGGCATGTGCATTTGTGAGCTCGCTACACCATGCGGACCTAATGACAAGGCGCACGCAGAGCAGGCATTGGACCATGCGCAGCATTACTATCACGTGCGCCCGGGCGAGGGTGTCAGTGGACACCCTTCCACTGCCAATGCCGCGCGCACCTGCTCAAGGCTGGCTAGCAGGCGTAGCTTTACTAGGCACTCATTAAGGCTGCCGCACACTGCATCTGGCGACCTGGCATATGGCGCATGAAGCAGGTCAGCTCTCAGGTGTGCAGTGCTTGGTCGCACACCATGCGCGCTCTCTCCCCTGGACGCACAATTTCTGCTGCATCGAGTGCATATATGCAGCACACTTACTTATGCACACAGTGTCTGCAGATGGGCCGTGAAGTTGTTAGACGTGCATAAATCCGCAACAGCTTGTTTGTTTCTGGTGGGACTACTGATCAGCGCCTCTTCTGCAGGTTGGACACATTGTATGTTATTTACCCCTTGGAGGTGCATGCATGGGCACGCATGCTTATCTAAGAGTGATTGTATGATGTCATTGAGTTTTCTTTCCTATCAGTGTGGCTGCCTGAGGTCCTAAATGTCTATTGTTGCCAGTCTGGGCTGCCTGACCAAATGGATGTGTGAAGAGGAGGCATGCAGCAAGCACCAACACAGCAATAGATTGACGAGCGCGTACCGGTGCTTGCTGATGAAAGTGAAAATGCCCGGAGTTTTGAGACCCCATGTTAAGAAGCATGTTGAGAAGCTGTGCATCTGGCGGGCTCTGTGTATGAAGGGACAGGAAGCAGAAGTACTGACAGCAGGCGCTGAGAGAGGAGGGGGGGTGTGTGCGCCAGTGAGGTGGGGAGCGGGGGGAGCGCAGGCGGCCCTGCGCTGGGCTCACTTTATCGCGTCGGCAACGCCGACCGCCAAGGTGAGCCGGCGGATGTCGGCGGCCAGCGCGTCTGCCTCGCCGCGCAGGGTACCGGGGCTTCGCGGCCCCTTACATGGCAGGCCCACCTCTGACAGGGCCCCCTCGTCAGATGTGCCGGGGCTCCTGCTGCGCCTGCAGGTTTTACGGCTGCATTCAGAGCCTGGCCGTGCCGCCGGCCCCGCTCGGCTTGGCGCTGCGACACCGGCTGCAGCAGTGCGCAAACGGCAAGCCTCTGCAGTCCCGTGCACAGGTCTCCTGTGCAGAGTCCGGGTGTGGCACAGCTTCCCAAACGTGCGCGCACAAGTGCATACCCAAAAAGACCGTGGTGTGGAAAGCTGTGCGTGGCTCCCCTGCAACGTCTCCCAGGGACCTGGTGCACACTCCCAAGAGCAGCCACTCACCTGCGCCCGGTGTATGCAGCGCTGGTGAGCTGCCGCCTCCTCGCCGGCAGGACGCTTACCTCTGACAGCTGGCTGCTTTGAGCGCCGCCGGCGACACAGCCAGCGTGCCGCCTGCTGCTGGAGTGTTCAGGGTGCCTGGGCTCGCGCGAACCGCGCTCTGCTGCCCTCTTTGGTGGGTCGAAGGGGCGGCTGTGGCGGAACGGGAGGTGGTGCGACGGAGCCCAGCCGCCCTGCGCAGGGGCTGCAGAGCGCACGGGCGGCCCTGGCACGCGGCCGGCGCCCCGCGCGGCCCCTGCCCTGCCGCTGATCGACGCAACGCTGCCCCGGCCCTGCCGCACCCGGACCAGCGCCTCTGCTTGGCAAAGGCAGCGAGCTGCACGTGCAGGCTCGCCAAAACATACCAAAAACAACTTGGTACAGAGCACGTCAGCCATGGCTGGCGGCCAGCCAGGTCACGGGTGACTTGCTTGAGCACCGCGCAGGTGCTACACGCAATTTCAGCCAGGGTAGACGAGAGCGTATGTGACAGCGCTCTGGCGTCATGGTGCACGCGTGTACAAGGTTCACCGCGTCTCTCACCGCGTTGCTGTGCTCTGGCGCGGCGCGCTCGCCCCGGGCTGGCTCTGTGCCGGGGTTCAGCTCATCTGGTATCTCGCCCTCCTCGACATCGCTGTCCATCACCTCACCCGCGCTGTGTCCACCTGGAGCGCCTCCCGCCGCCCCTCCCCGCCGCTTATAGGAAACTGTCCTCCAGTTGCACGGGGGCCCGATGTGATATCAATAGGGTCTTTAGTCACGCCTCTGACTTGCGAGTGTTGCGCAGCTACATATAAGGGCAGCCGATCAGGCAGCTCGAGGCGCAGGTGCGCGTCCGGCCCGCGCGGGCTTGGGACGCATGGCGCGGCCCGCGCATCCGCAGGGGGTGCCGGCGGAGGAGCTGGAGGTGGGGCGCCTGATGCAACCCCCCGTGTATGTGTGCAGTCGTGTAGCTGCAGGGCCTGACTGCAGCAGAGCACTACGCTGGAGCGGGTCATCATGGCTGAGTGGTGCAGGCATATGTACGAGACCGCATCCTGGAGTTTGTGGAGAAGCCCGCATTCGCCAAGCGGCTGTACATGTCGCCGGAGGACGTGCGCGAGGCTGCTGTGGAGGCGCTGACGGAGCTGGCTCGGCCCGGGGATGCGACCGGCACGGGCAGCTACAAGCTCGTCTTCCGGCACTCGTGCCTGTGCGCTGGCTGCCTGCCGCCCTGCGCAGCAGCGTGCTGCATTGTGCAGGCCGCCGTGTGTCATGCATTGGACAGCCCCTCTGCTTGCACCACAGCGCCCCCCGCGCACCACGCGGGGCGCTTTCCGCTGCAGCGCCCTTTCGCGCGTCCGGTGTGCTGTCCGCTGGTGCACATGCGTCACTGGTGCAGTGAAGCTCCAAGGGCAACACAGGTGCCCCAGAGAGCTCCCACCTGTGCGCAGGGCGCCCGCGTGTGCGCCAGCTGTGACTCGGCTGTGACTCGGCGTGCTACTCCCTACCTAAACTGTCGCGCTACAGCACTTGCCTGCACAACAGGAGCTATCATAAAGTGCTTGGGCGCACCACTGGCGTTGGGAGCCAAGCTGAGCTCGCGCGCACAGCTGCCTGAGCTGCCTGGGCCTGCGTGCACCGCGGGGGTGTCGCAGGTCACAGGGCGCTGCTGCAGCTGGACGTCCACGCAGTTCCTGCAGCGAAAGCGACTGGCAGCGGCACGGCTTGCTGCAGCCAGGAGCTCGGCCTGCGAGGATGCGGACCGAACCGACAAGCTGCCGGGAAGATTGCAAACAGCAGCCAGTGGCCTTGGGAATAAGTCTGGCGCCCCGCGCGCAGGAGCCTGGGATGCCTGGACCCGGGCTGCGCGATGTGCGCGCAGACGCCGCACCGGCGCTGCCGCAGCGCGTTTGCGCGCAAGTACCTGTCCGGCGACCCGGTCAAGGCCAAGTGCGGCGCGCCGATCGAGGTGCAGGTCATCGACCAGGCCACCGGCGAGACGGTGCCCGGCAGCCAGCTGAAGAACGTGCAGCTGGAGGTGCGGCGCACCGTCCTACCGGGATTGCTTTGGCGCGCGCGCGGGGTTAGGGCTTTCATTCCTTTTAGGACCCTGCGCATCGTCCAGTGCTGTCTGCTGCGTGGGCCGTACCAGCCGCTGAGCGCCAGCAGTGCTTCGCTGCGACCTCTTGATGTGAGCCCGGGCCGTGTGCTGCGTATGCCCGGCCGATCCTGCTGTGGTCGCGTGTACAGTCACAAGCATTGCGCGCGAACGTGACGCTGCTGCATTACCAGGCGTTACGTTGCGTTGAGCTAATTTGGCGCATGGGCCCCAGTCCTCAATATGTATGATGCCACGTGCAGTCCAAACCCTTCGTGCACGGCATTCGCCGTGCTTACCCCATGCGCATGTGCCTGCACTTATGCTGGTGAGGAACATGGTGCAGTGGCTGCGGGTTGCAGGACTGTGCGCAGCATCTCTTGCACGCCGTGACGCCGCTCCTTCGAACACCGTGCGTGCATGGGTTGCGCAGACGCCTCCTGCATGTAGCCGGCAGGCGCACGCTGACCCAGCCTCGCGCACTAGGTGTGCATTCTGGACGGCAAGCTGTACGCGGACCTCGACCCGGGCAGCATGACGGCCGCGAGCTTAGAGGAGTGCACGCTGCTGACCAACAGCCAGGGCAAGGAGCTGCTTGCGCCCGGCAAAGGTGCCGCGTACGCCGACGACCGCACCGGCAAGGTCGTGATGCCGCTGCGCGATGGCAAGGCGCGCAGCCCGGCGCGCGCCGGGGCCAGGGGAAGTGGAAAAGGGAAAAGAGGAAAACGAGGCACGTTGAGGCTTCCGGCCGCCGTGCAGTGCTGTGCTGTGCGACCGCGGCCGGGCGGGCCGAGGAGCACTCGCTGCCGGTGCGCGAGCAGGCGCAGAGGCGGCAGGCGCGCGCGCCTGCCTGCTGCGGGCGTCCTGGCAGCGCTGAGCGGGCAGGACGCGGCCGCTCAGGTTGCCGGGTGAGGTTGCGTGTTATTGGATATAATTGTAAGGTAGGGGACTGTGCCCTTTTCACACTGTGCGCAGCCTGACGGCGCGGCGGCGCGCGCGCGCAGGCGGAGCTGGCGTGCAGCATCGTGGGCTCGTCCATTGCGCTGCTGAGCGGGCAGAAGCCGCCTTTCCGGCTGCTGGTGCGCGCCATCCGCGCGGCCAGCCCCGGCGGCGGCGCGGCCGCCGGCGGCATCAGCTCCGCCGTCAGCGACGACTTCATCGTGGCCACGCAGCGCGTGAAGACCGCGCAGAAGGCGCGGCGCCCGCCGGGGGGTGCTGGCGCGGGGGCTGGATGGGGGCGCCCGAGCAGGATTGGGTCCAGGTGCAGGCTGTGCGTGCCTGCTGGCTTGCCGCATGCTTGCTGCCGGGAATCTTTAGATCGCCTTGCGGATGGATGATCAGTGTGCAGCCTGCGGGACTGGTCGGAGCTGTGATATTACCTGCAGCAGGGCGCTGCGGCAGCCTGGCAGCGCTCAGACATTGTGTCGTACAGACGTCGGGGCCTAGCAGTGGCCGGCCTTGCACTGTTCTGCACAGCGACGCGCGAGCAGGCAAGCAGGACCGTGGAGCTAGCGAGCGGCGGCTGCTGATGGGCGGGCGAGGCTGGCCCGCGCAGGCGGAGATCCCGCACGTGGAGGAGCATGTGAGCAAGATCGACTACGTGGGCGTCCAGACGCAGAACAAGCTGCTGGACATCGCCGCCGCGGCGCACGCGGTGGGCATCAGCGGCATCAACGCCGTCCACAACTCGATCACCACAGGTGCGGCCTGCGCTCGGCCGGCGGCGTGCGCTGCGGGGCCGCTGCAGCGGCCTGCTGCAGGCGCGCCGTCTGACACCATGCTGAGCCTTGCTGTGCACGTCTCGCTGCTGCCCACGCAGCATGTGTGCGACAGCCTGAAATTATTGCTGTCGTCAGGACAGCTGCATGAAGACAGGGGCTGTGCGGCTGCGCATAAGCTAAGTATTGCAATGCGCGGCAGGGTTGACGCAAGGGTACAGGCACATGTGTTAAAAGGGTTGGGGTGAAGAGACGCGCATGCGTGCGCGGTGCGCTAGGTCAGGCAACTCGTGGAGAGCTGCGCAAAGGACGCGCCGCTGCAGCAGGTGCCAAAGCAGGCGCCAAACCAGGCGCTCACTGTTTGACATGCCGCGCGCAGTGGGCCAGTTCCGCGAGCTGGTGGAGAGCTGCACCAAGGACGCGCCGCTGCAGGAGGCGTTGAAAAAGGCGCTTAACTTCACGGCCAAGGGCTGGGAGGCGGCGCGCGCGCACGCGCTGCGCGCGGTGTCCACCGACAACCGCATGCGCGTCTGGGTTAGCGACGACTCGCACGAGGCCGGCGCGCTGTTCCGGTGCCACCTGGGCCGCGTGGACCTGGACGCGCCCGTGGGTGCGGCCCGCGCCGCGCCGTCAGGGTATTTATCAGGGCAGGGTATAGGGTGCAGGGTATGACTATTTGCACAGGGAAGGCGCGCTGTTTGCCCCTTCCTGGGCCTCATGGACCCGGGCGCACCTGTTAGTGCGGCTCTCATTCTGGCGGTCGGGTCTCTGCATGTCGCGTTCTGGGCGGGGGGGGGGGGCGGCGTGCGGCTTTCGCACTGCAGCGGCTGCTTGTCAGACCAATCCGATGTGGCAACATGTGTTGAGCATGCAGCGAAGCACAGCCACTGGCTTTCTTTCTTCCCCTGCGCCTTCAGGGGGGGTGGGACATCAGTGGGCCATTTCTTCCGTATGGCCCGCTTTCACCACTGCCGGGCGCGCGCGCGCAGGCTTGCTGCGCAAGCGCGGCGAGGACGCGCGCGGGCTCACCCTGGACGCGACGCTCGCATCGCAGCTGGACCCGGCCGGCGGCGAGCAGCTGGCCGGCCTCGCGCGCGGCGCGGCCGACGCCTGGTGGCGCCCCGGGCACCCGGGCTGGACGGTCTGCCCGCACGACTCGGACGAGTTCCTGCGCACCTACGGCGCCGTCGGCGGCCTGGGCGTCTCCTGCCTTCCCATGCAGGCGCGGCTCCGCGCACCCTGCCCGCGACAGCAAGACTGGGCAGCATGCGCGGCGGGCGCCGGCGTGTGCGGCGCGGCTGCGAGGGGCGCCCGGCGAGCGTGCGCACCGGCCCGACCGTGCGCGGCGGGTGCCGGCAGCTGGCAGCTATGGCGCCCGTCGCAGTGCACCGCTGTCCCTGTGCGCAGACAGGCTGGCCGCGTCGGAAAGAAGCCTGTGCTTCTGGGATCGCGCTGAGATCCGCGCGCGCGCGCAGGTGGTTGCGCCGCTGCCGCGCACGCGCCACCAGGCCGCGCCGGGTAGCCGCAGCACCGGCGACTTCCGGCGCGGCGGCGTGAGCGCAGCGGCGCTCAGCCCTGGCGGCTTCGGGAGTAGCTTCGGGAACCGGGTGGAGGCTGCGGCGCCGGACTATGGCGCGCCGGTCCTGGGCGGCGCCGCCGGCGCGCCGCCCGCGCGCGCCCGGCTCGGCGCGACGGACGACATGCCGCCGCGCGCCAGCCGGCGCACGTCGCGGCAGGCCGCGCTGGCCGGCGCGTCGGCCGGCCTGCGCGTGGAGGGCAAGCAGATCGACAGCTCGCAGCTGCAGCCCTCGCCGTTCGACCGCGACCCGATGCGCAGCGCGCCGGCGGCCGGCCTGCCGACGCTGGGCGCCCGCGCGGGCGGCGGCGCGGCCGAGCCGCCCGGCGGCGCGTTTGCAGGCGAGGGCCACGTGCCGAGCGTAGCGCTGCCGGCGCTGCCCTCGCAGCTGCCCTCGCACCTGCCCGCGCTGAACAGCCAGGAGTTCTGGGACCTGGCCAGCAGCCAGGTGCGGCGGCTGCAGGGCTCCTTCCCGCGCATCCTGAGCGGCCCGAACGGCCTGCCCAGCCTGATCCCGGGCCTGTTCAACCGCATGTCCGGCCTCACCGGCTGCTCCGGCAGCTCGCCCGTCGGCGCGGCGGCCGGCGGCGGCGGCGGCGGCAGCCCCGTGTCAGGGTTTCGCGCGAGTTACCCGGCGGCCGTGCCGCCGCCGGCTGCGGCGGCTGAGTGCGGGGAGGCGGGCCTGCTGGGCGAGGATGCGCTGGGCGAGCTGCGGCGGCGCGCGGGCGAGCCGGGCGGCGGCGCGGCGGGGCCCGCGGGCGGCGACGCTGCCGAAGATGCTGCGGGCTTGGGCCTCGGCCGGCACGGCAGCCCGGGCGCCGTGCTGGGCGCGCCGGCGGCCGGCGCGCCCGGCGGCGACAGCGCCGACGGCCTGGCCGACCAGCCGCGCGCGCTGGCCAACGCGTTCAGCGACGTGTGCGGCCAGCTCAGCGATGTGCACGGCGCGGCGCAGCTGCTGCACTCCATGCTGCAGAACCTGGGCAGCGGGCAGGGCCTGCACCTGCTCGGCGACCTGGACATGAGCTTCGCCGCGCTGCCCAGCCGGCCCGACACGCCCGTGCTCGCCGGCGCGAACGGCGGCGGCCATGCGCTGGAGGCGGCGGAGGTGCCGGCCGCAGCCGGGCCGCCGCGCCTGGGCGGCAGCCTGGGCAGCGGCAGCGGCGACCTGTGCCTGGTGCACCCAAAGAAGCGGCGCCTGCTGCAGTCCGTGCAGGCATCGCCGGTGCACGAGCTGCGTTCCTGACGCCGCGCGCCGCCGCGCGGCGGCGCGGCCGCAGCGCCGCGGGCGGCCGAGTGTGCACTGGCACCCTGTCCGCCCATGCGGCACAGCCGGGGTATGGGGGGGCGGGGTGCGGGGTGCTCTGCTGCTTGCAGGCCCTGGCCGGCACACGCACATACGGATCCGTTGTGTGCTGGGGCCTGCGCTCCACATGACGCGTGCGAAGCCGGGGCGGGCGGGCGAAGGCCGCCGAGCCTGTTGGAGGCGTCAGGAGTGCCAGGGAGCTGCGAGTAGCGGGGTGGGGGGTCGTGGGAGGCGCCCGTGGTGCTGCTGCGGCACGGGCGCCAGCGACTGGGTGTTGCTTGCTGTGCAGGTGAAACGCCGGGCCTTGCAAGGCCTTTGTTTCCAGCACAAGTTCTCAGGCGCCCCGTTCACATGGGGTGTGCAGGCAGCGTAGCAGGTCTTGGAGAGGGTCGGGCGCCATGAAGCGCCCGGCAGGGCACGGCGCAAAGTAGTAAGGCAGGGGTTTTGTTTCCTGGGCAGGCGGCGGTCCCTACTACTTTGGCGGCTGTGCAGGCGTATTTTCTTTTTTATTTGGCTGCTGAGGCCGCACGGCGGGAATCGGCCTCATAAGTGGCGCCTTCGGCAGGGCCGGTATTGTGCGCTCCATGTCAGCGCGCCGGCCTTTACGCGGCACCTTTTGGTCCGCTGTGTTGACTTTTTTCGGGCCGAGGCCTCTGCTCCCTGTTGCGGGACGCCAGGGCCCTCGCACTGTTCGTTCGGTGCGCATGCATGGAGCCACTGCTTTTATGAAATGCTGCGTTATTGGGGGCTAGTGCCGCGATCTTGGGTGCGTGCGGGACGGCTGCGCCACATCCGCGCGTGCTTTCCGCAAGCTGTCCACAAAGCCCGCTGACCATAATTTTACTGTTATGTCCCCTCGCCAGCGGGTTTGAGGATGCAGGAGAGTGCCGTGTACACGAGGTGAGGCTTGCATGCAGTGAATTGGTTGGTCCGCATAAATGCTGGCGGGGTATGGTACGGTACGTGACTTGCGGCAAGTTTTCAAGAGCGTCTGGCGTCAGCATGTTGCTGCGCACGCCGCTCCTAGACAGGTCGTTGAGCGCGGACAGTTTCTGGTCTGCTTGCGCATGAGAAGAGCAGAGGACAGGTCGCATTGGGAGTTGGGGCACTCGTTCGCATGGCTGTATGTTTCCACCCCGCTGTGGCAGCCTTGTACTGCCGCGGTCCGCGGCTGCCTCACTGGGCCCTGCTAGGCCAGCCCCATACTGCCTCGCCGCCTGTCAGGACATGGCCAGGCTGTCGGCCATGTATGCTTTGGTCGGCTTGTTAGGGTGAGGCGGCTCTGTGTGTGCCAGGGGTCGCGTGCAAAACGTACTTATAGCCCTACATCATAGTGTGCTAACAGCTGCATGTTGCCGTTGGGCGCCAGGCCACATTGCCGAGTGCGCTGTGGGTGACGAGCTAGTTGTTGCACTGAGGATATTACGCTTTAAGAGAAATGCACATGCGATTCACCCACAGACGCCGGCGCATCATCGCACACAAGAAGGCTGCGCAAAGAGGGCAAAAAAGATGTTAAATGTGCACAGGCCGCCAGATGTGAGCAAGTTCCCAGCAGCGATGCAGGGCAGGGCAGGGCAGCGCGCAGACAGTGCGATCAGTTCTGAGCGAAAGCCGGGGCGGCTGTGCGGCTGGCCAACGAGTTTCGGGCCCACGGGCGTAGCAACACCTCTGCAGGAGCGACCCGCAGCCGCTCGAGAGCGCGGTGGCACCATGACGCGAGGTGCTGCCCACACCGCGACTTGCATATACATGCACAGACCTATTGTACAGGGGCATGCTTTACAGATAATATAACAACAGGTTCCGTGCCAACCGCATCACCCACTGCAGCTTGGCTCATGGGTACATGCTTGGTAGGGAGCCGAAGCTACTGAAGCCAAGGTTGAAGCCAGCGAAGGGCTCGGGGGCAGTGTGTGGGCCTTGGAGTCGCTTCCAGTGCGCAGGGTGTAGGCACCCGGCGGCGGCCTGCGCAGTGCGAACGCTTTTGCCGGGCGCTATGGCTCGGAGCGCAGTGCGGCGACACGCGCGTCCATGACCATGGCCCACAGCGGCGGCACCAACGCCAGGACGAGCATCGCCGGGTAGCTGGCCGGCAGCTGCGGCGCGGCTGGCGTGTCGCGCAGCTCCTGCGCGGGGCGGCGGGCGCGCGTCAGCGCCGCCACGAGTGTGCGCATGTGTGCCCACCGAGCTCGAGCATGCCCCAGCCACCACATCACGTTGTACAGGCGGCTGGCCAGCCCGCTTGCTCTGCAGCTGCATAAAAAAACAAAGAGGTGGCGTCGTCCATCTTGTTGGGAAAATAATCTGCAGGCAGCTGCTTCCAGTGGCAGAGTGTCGCGACGGCTAAAGCGTGCTGAATATCCGGCTGCGTGTGGCTGCGACTTGCCGCATGGCCGACGTATGAGGACTGCCGCAATGCGGGAAGGCAGTGCCGCTGCCAGCATGATGGCGTTGCAGCCCCATCAACGCATAGGCTGCACCACACATCCAAGCAAGAGCGACGCGCAAAGGGCGCCCACCGGGCGTCTAGGAGCCCTGCGCGCCTCGGCTCTGCGGACACGCGTCCGCAGGGCGGGGGGCCACGGCGGGGCGCCGAGCGCGCCTGGTACGGCCGCGCGGCATTGGCGTGGTGGTCCGAGTGGCGCTGCAGCCGGAACAGGCACGCGTTGCTGAAGAGCCAGTTGGCATTCCAGGAGTGTGCGATATCCTGGCGCGCATACCTGCGCGCCCGCGGCCGCGCCGCTTTCTTTCTTGCGGCTGGAGGTGCCGCGTTTCTCTGTTGTGGGCGGAGGCTTATGACCACGCCATGCCGCGACACACGCGCAAGGCAGGATCGCGCTGTCAGGCATGCGAGCAGTGCAGGCTCGCGGCGCTCGCGCAGCACCCTCCGCCGAGCTGGACCCGCCTCACAGCCCCGGCACGCCCAGCGCTACGCCGCCCTCCGCCCAGGCCCCTACCTCCCCGCGCCAGCGCCCAGGGCTCGCGCCCCGGCGACGGCGCCCACCTGCACGCCCTGGGGAGGCGGCGCGCGGGCGCGCCCAGGGCGGGGCGCGCATGCCGGGGCAGGGCGGGGCGCGCATGCCAGGGCAGGGCGGGGCGCACATGCCGGAGGGCGCGCGCGCGCGTGTCAGGCCGTAGTGCTCCACGTAGTTGACGTCCTCCAGCAGCAGGATGGCGACCGCCGCCTGCGCGACGCCCAGCACGGCCGCCGGCGCGCCCCACAGCGCGCCCACTGTCGCCAGCAGGCCCGCCGGCGCAGCGACCCAGGTCAGCACGCTGCGCGCGTGCGCCGTGGGGCCATCGGACGCTGCTCCAGCTTGGATGCGTGAGGTGTGGGCTCGTTTGCGGCGCCGTCATGCGTGGACTGCATATTGGGCTGTGTGCGACCTGCACGCCTGTCGCCTCCTTCCCGCCCTCAGCCCAGACGACACCGCACCACGAGGACAAGGCGTACTGGTACGCATGCAGCAAGAGGGCCGGCAGGCAGGCGGCGCGGCCGCAGGCGCGCAGCGCGCGGGTTGCGCGCGGGAGGCGGACAGGCAGCATCGTGCGCTGCCGCAAGCACAGATGCATATGCCCGGCGCGCCCTGCCTAACGCCCCGCCTAACGCCCCGCCCGCCAGCCCGGCGACGCCGCGCCGCGCCGCGGCGCGGCGGGGGGCGCGCGCCGGTTGTGGAGCGACAGGAAGGGCCGCCGGCGCGCCGCCAGGCGCGCGGCCTCCATGGCCACGCCCTCGCGCAGGCTGCCGACCACGCTGCGCGGCAGGAATGCGTACAGCGACTCGCCCAGGCGCGCCGACTGCGCGTCCGCCGGCGTCGCCACCTGCGCCGTCCGGCAGGGTTAGGGTTAAGGTCAGCGGCAGGCTCGGCGCGCTCCCGGGCGGGAGGCGAACGGCCTGCATGCGGCGGCTCGCTCGCGTGCCGCCGCCTGCACCAGGCCCGGCAACGATGGCAGGCTTCGTCTGCACAGACGGCAAAACCCAGAGCTCGGCCTCTGCTTCTAGGCGGCGCAGCATGGGCAGCGCATTCAAAGCGGTGCGCCAGGCGCATGCACTGTCGGGGCTGTCTGCCAAGCTCGCAGGCACGAGCGGGCGCACTGGGGGCGCTTGGCAGGGGCAGAGCCCGCCCACAGGCACTTTTGGAGCTTCGTGTAGCCCCTGAACCCACGGAGGCAGGGGCGCACACCGAGCGGTGGTGCGTCAGGTGCAGGCAACGACAAGAGTGTCTGTCACCCTCGACGGCGCCAGCAGGCAGTGTTTGGCAGAGAGTGTCTGGCATTAAAGCGACCATGTGGGCTGTCAGGCCGGCCCGTCCATCCACTGAGGCGGGGGCGCGTGCCTTGCGGTGGTGCGCCAGGTGCGAGCAGCTCCAGTGCATGTACCCCGCGGCGCTCTGCGCGCGCAGCCGTCGCCTCACGCGGGCGCTAGGCCTTGGATGCGCAGTGTCACAGCCGCGCGGGCACGCACGTGTCGAGCGCAAATATACAAGAGATCATCCATGAGCAGGCCTCACACCCCGCAACCGTGATCAGCAGGGGGCCGCGGGCATGCCGGCAAAGCGGTGTAGCCACTGGCCAAAGCACAGGAGCGCCGGGCGCGGGCGCTCTGGCGCGGCGGGGCGGAGGGCGGCGCGCCAAGAGCAGGTTGCACATGGCCTTGTCCAGCGCGCGCGGGCTGTGCAGCAGCTCGTGCGCGACGGTCAGCATCAGGCTTGTGCCCGTGCCCAGGCTCGCCGCGAGGCCTGCTGGGCAGGGCGGCGTTTAGTGTCATGGGGCCCATTGCGTTGCGCGCCTGTGACCATGCGGCGTCCAGAGGCTGGCCCAGCGGGATGGCAAACCAACAGGAGGCATGCAGCGGATCAGCAGAAGTGCGCTGTGGCAGGCTGCTAGGCAGGCACCTCAGCCCTGTCTAACAGGAGCCACGGGCAGTGACAGGCAAGACAGGTCACCGGCGTGTCAGTGTCTGGCTGTGCGCGAGGCCTGTCGATGTCGAGGCTGTGCGGGAGGCCTGTCAGAGTGTGGCTGTCAGGGCCAACAAAGTGCACAGCCTCACTGCACACACTTGAACGAGCCCTTGTCAAAGCTTCAGTGCAAATGCATGTGACGGCATATGCGCCCATGCAGGGCAATATGCACGCCCTGTGGGTCCTCCTCGCGTACCTCCGCTACAAGCAGCCCCAGCATGCCTCATGCGCGCGCCAGCAAACCCGTGCATGCGAGTCGAAGCACGTTCATGAGAGCCTTCATGAGAGCCTGACACAGCTTGTGCTTAGGAACGGCCAGGTTTTGTACCCACTGCCCTATTTCCTGGCAATCAGTGCGGCCTCGCACCAAGCAGCGCGAGCGGGTGCACGTGCGGCGCCGCCGCGCAGCCCGCCAGCAGCACCGCCCAATGCAGCGCCGCGAACGCATACAGCAGCGCGCGGTACGCGCCCTCCGGGCCGCCGCCGCCCGCCTGCGCATCGGAAGAGGCCATGGCCTGACCGTCTGCCCACCGCTGGCAGCGACAGCACACGGTACACGGATGTTTATATGTCCGCCTGGCCGCCGCCGCCTGCCTGCGCATCGGAAGAGGCCAGGGCCTGACCATCTGCCCACCGCTGGCTGTGACGGCACACAGTGCACAGGTGTACGCGCCCGCCGGGCCGCCGCCGCCTGCCTGCGCGCGCGCGGCACTGCCAGGCATCTGAAGACGCCACGACTGACTGTCCGCCCACCGCCGGCTCTGGCAGGACACGGTGCACAGATGTGGGACCATCCAATACCCTGCCGCCTGCCTGCTCCTTGCACCTCCACACCAGGGCTCTTGGCACCGCAAGGTAAGCTCATCTGCATATATTGCTTTGGTGGTGGTCGGCCACGCCACGTCACTTGAAAATGGTCGAAAAACAACTGAGTTAGGGCTTGGGAGCCCGCGCGGCCACGCGCGCGCACCGAGGACACGCTGCCCTGCAGGTCGCGGCCCAGGAGCACGTCGCCGGCGGGCATGACCACGAACGCGAATGCGACGCCCGCCAGCGCGCACGCCGCATCCAGCACCGCCGCGCCCGCGCGCGGGTACGCCGCAAACGCGCGGCCCAGCAGCGCCGCCGGCGGCAGCGCCTCCGCCACCTGCAACCAGGCGAGGTTAATTGAAGGGTTGAAGGGCGGCAGCGCCTCTGCCACCTGCGGCCAGGCGAGGTTAATCGAAGGGTTGAAGGGCAGCAGCGCCTCCGCCACCTGCGGCCAGGCGAGGTATATTGAAGGGTTGAAGGGTGGCAGCGCCTCCGCCACCTGCGGCCAGGCGAGTGTGAAAACGCCTCGCAGCCGGCTCTGCTCGTTGCCAGTTGTGGTGGGCGATGAGCTAGCACGCCGAGCCACTCTGTGCCTCCGGGTTTCACGTCGGCAGACGGCCGCACGCGCACGCGCCGGCAGCACCATCACTACTTCGCAGCTCCTTGCTGGCTTGCACTTGTTCCCTTATGCGGATATGCACAGCCTCAAAAGCACTATGTCTGGCTGGGGTTGCGCACTACTCACGTCCAGTTCATGAGGCACCTCCAGCTTTACGAGCCTTGAATTGGCTTAACAACTAGCTAAGCAAGCGACAGTGACAGGGCAGCACGTGAGGAGGCCTGCTCCTGCCCGGGGTTAGCTGGGCCGTGCCTGCGCGAGGGGCAGCAGGCTGGCGAGGTAGTAGGCGAGCTGGTGGCCATACAGCGCGCCCCCAATTGACAGCAGCGCAGACAGCGGCATCAGCAGTGACGCGGTGTACCGCATCGGCCCTGCGTCGCGGCGGCACTGGCAATGGAGGACCCATGAGCGTAGCGGTTTGGGCGCACAACTCCTGTCACTGGCAGCCGAGCACAGCCGAGCACCTGGGAAGAGCGACACAAACACATGCCCCAGTCCAGTCTCGGACGCGGCGCTGGGTGCGTCCATGTTCAGCTGGTGCGAGGCGGGCACAGCGCGCCGCGTTGACATGGCGGTGCGCCCGCTGCGCACTGATCCCTTTGTTGCTGCGCCCTGCTGGCGAGCAGGGCTTGGTGTGGGCGTGCGCCAAGTGCAGGGCCGGCTCACGCCCGCCCTGGCCACCTGCAGCGGCCTGCATTGCAGGCAGCCTTGCATTCTGACTGCACCGCGGCGTGCCACAGCGTACAGCCTACAGTAGCGACCTCGTTGACAGCTCTAGCAAGTGCCGAGCATCTGCGTCAGCAGAGCTCGACGGTGTGGGGTGAAGGGTGAGGTGCCCAGATGAGGTCAAGCCAATGAATGGGCATGGCTTACATAAGCCTACATAGACAGTGCAGCTTTGTTGTCCAACAGCCTTCTTCGCCTCTGTATTTAGTGCTATAGACACACAACTTGTCGGCCACAATGTGCAAGACACCTTGTAGGCAAAGGCTCCAGCCAGCAGTCGCAGCAGTGTGCCCTGAATGTCACAGAAACACTATTGCTGTAATTGACACACTGCGTGTTTAGGACACAACAAGAACGTCACATGCGGGTTGGCTTTTCACACGTAACTACTGCAAAGACTCTGCAGGCCGTGACAGGGCTGCTGAAAGCCAAATGAGCACACATGTGCTGCTAGGACAAACACCATGCTGTTCATCATCAGGCGGCCCCTAAGCTGCAACCACCAAGTGTGTGTTGTCCTAGCCCAGGTCTGCTGATCATGCATTGCCTGTCATGCATTTGCGGACTTTCGCAATGGAAGGGGCAAGCATGAGTTCGCCCCTTGCCTTACTTTGCCTAAGCACTCCTGGACAGCCTGTATAACAACAGAGTTACTCACAGACTTTTGTCAGAGTCTCAGGTCGTTATAAAAAGAAATCTCGAACTGCAACTCTCAATGCATATGGCACAGGCGGCTGTGGCCAACACCCGATCCTTATGCACCTTCATTGTCACCTACTTGCCCTCAACAGCTCGCCGCGGCGCCTCTGGCACAGGCTCTGGCGGCGATAGCTTGGTCAGGAGCTCCTTATCCCGGAAGGCATCTGCGTCGATGTAGAAGTACCGTCCAGCAGCCTGGATGGCAGGCCCATTCAGCACATAGCCTTTTCCATACAGGGCATAGCCACGTGCACAGGTAGCTGCAGCCCTACGCAGACTGGCACAGGCATAACAACCACTCACCACTTCTACGCCAAAGAACAGTCTTGGCTGCGCTGCTGCTCTATGCCTGTCCCACTGGTACTGAGCGGGCCGCACCTGGAAAGTGACCTGCGGCCGCAGCGTGTCCGCAGGGTAGGCCACCTGCTCGCCCGGAGTGAAGTGGGTCATATATATACCAGCAGAACATCACTCCTATCATATATGCACGACCGCGTGCATTGTAACGCTGGCAGCCATCCGCATCATTATTTACACTGACAACTCGAGCGATGAAGCTGCATCACAAAGCCCGCCTCTGCCAGCTGCAACAGAATATGGGTTCGGCTTCGAAGGCCAAGAGAGGAGTGACATATGCGTTATGATTCCATGGCTGACACAGAGCGAGGGCGCTCTTGCCAAGCCGCACCTCTGCCAGGTGCACCCGCGTGTGCACCGGGCGGCACAGCACGGACAGCGTGTGCACGTCCAACTGCTGCGTGCGCGGCAGGTATTCCAGCGCGTGCACGTAGGGCCCCGTCAACCAGTGGAGTAGGCCCGTCGTGAGCCCAGAGAAGCCTGCAGGTAGCCCTTTTCAGGCTCAATTTCTCCAGCTTGGTCAGCACCTACTGCCGCAGGTGGCCAACAGAGCACCAGAGCTGCTTGACAGTCTGCGCACCGCACATCAGGCCGGCAAGGCCGACTTTTGCAGCCACGCTCCCATCCGTGGACATGAACACGATGACTGGCGCGGAGGCAAAGCTTGCGATGCAGCTGGCCAGGCTAAAAGCCTGCGCACACAGCAGTTGGCAGAGCTCAAGCCTGCTGGCAACATACCGGCAAGTCTTGGTCCAAGCACAAGACCACGCGTCTCCCCCTTGTCGTTCAACATGGCTGCGCACAAGGTTGACATATGTTGCCTAAGTTGCACACGCACCTTCAAGTTCGTCAGCGTCCTTGCTAGCGGCCCGCGGTAGCTAAAGTGATTGCTTGCGGTGTCCAAAGCGCTGCTGCCGCCTGTGGCGCCCTCCTGGGAGTAGCAGCGCGGCAGCAGGTGTTCGAGTCTGCACGCCGCCACACGATAGGATGCAGGCAGCAGGCTCCTTGAGGAGGAGCTTGGGAGGCACTCGCTCGCCATGAGCAGCGAGGCCCGACGCAAGGCCATCAGCCAGCGCCCGCAGCAGCACACACTCCAGTATGGAACAGGCAAGTCCAAGTCTGCATTTCGGTTTGCTAGTGCTAGCTCAAGCTTGTAAATGGAGAGCTTGTTTAGGCAATGAGTGGTGAAGACCCAGAGCAGCATTGGCATAAGCTCGAGGCGAGGTTGTCCGCCTTTGTGCTTATACTGGGTACTCTGCTTTCACCGGTTCACTCATACTCAGCACCGTCAGCTTGTGTCAGTGGAGTCTGCTTTCAACACGCAGGCTAGGTTGCTAGTAAATAACTTTGGCGCTTGGCTGCTTTGGTGCAGCGCGCTGATGCAGCGTGAGGCATGCGCCTGGAGGTCTCTCGCCCTCTCAGCCGATCACGCCGAAGTGAGCAGCAACCCACTGCACTGGCCCGCCGACCAAGCAAAGGATGGCCAGGCTTCACAGAGACTATGAGCCGCTACAACCTTGTTTTGTGTGCGTGATAGGTGGTTGCTATCGCCTGAAATGGAAGCATCAGTGCTAGTGCACAAGATGGAGCACTACCCTTGCTCAAGGACACTGCATGCACAACAAAAGAAGTTGACACCAGGCGTGGCTAGGCTCCGGCAGCATTCCGGAGCTGACCAACCGCGACCCGCGCGACGCAAAGAAGATGCGCGCTAGTGGCTCCGCGAACGGCCTGAGCTGGAGTGCCATTGCCAGGCGAGCACCGTGTTGACTTGCGCCGCCCTGGCAGCGCACGCCCTTGGGTGCCCTGCCTGCAAATGCCCAGTGAGTTAGCTGTAGGCATATCAGGCAGCAGGCTCAGGGCAGCCTTGCCAGCATTTAATGCAGACAGCAACGTGGCAGAGGTCAGCGGCTAGTTTACTTTAGCATATGAGTGTGAGGCCTGTCTGGCCACAAGCGTGTGGCTGCACCTTTTAGCCCGACCAACATTTTAAAGAGGCTGCGATATCTGGACTGACGTTATAGCGGACAATTTGGGGCAGGCTCTATGCGGCGGACTACGCGCTGCTGGCAGTCCTCATTGTTGCGCTGTGCATGTCGGAGGTCGCAGACCCCTTCGAGCGGACCGTGTACCACAAGAGCGATGCGGTACCTTCTGACCCCGCCCGCCTCCTTTTGCCTGTGTTCCTGCCTCTTGGAGCTTGCAGTTGTGCTGCATGCTGGATGCCAGCATCCATTTTGATGAGAATTATGGAGTATGTGCGCTTGCAGGAGGTCTGGCGGTACTCCTACCCGCTCAAGGTACAGCCGCTGCGCGCTCATGCCTGGGACCTGCCCACGTATCGCTGCGCAGCACATGCTTGCTGTCACAGCCTAACAATGTGCATGCTGCCTCGTCTGGTTGTCAACATTCACATGTGTTGCTGCTCGTATGTAGTGGCCAGCGTAGTACATGTGATCAATGCAGTGGCGCTGTAGAGCTCCTGCATCTGCCTGCAGGCCCAACCACAGCAATTGATTTATTTCGTTGCTCTGCATTGTCGTGCATCTCTGTGCATCCTCACCCGCATGCACGCACCCGCCCTGCCCAGCTGATCAACACGGTGCCCTCGTGGAGCGTGCCCGTCATCTCGACATGCGGCCCCGCCGCCGTGCTGGCGGCCTACTTCCTGCTGAATCGCGCGCACCTGACGCGCCTGGAGGTCCACAACACGCTGCTCGGCTGCCTGGCATGCGTGGCGGCCACCGCACTGGCCACAAACCTGGTCAAGCTCAGCGTGCGCCGCTTGCAGAGCGTCTTCTCGCAGCAAGCCTGTGTGTGATGATCCTGGTTGCATGGTGTGCTTTCAGCAGGCTGCAAGGGCGCATGGTCATGGGGACCCCAGCTGCTGGCCGATCTGGGCGTGGTGCCAAACAGGTACCACATGACCCAGCACATTGCAAGACCCAAGCAGTCAGGCGATTGGATTGATGATCGGATTACAGGACATGCGCTGCCATCAAGGCAGATTCGTACAACCCCATGAAGGTATTTCTGCTCCAGTGTGTGACATGTGATGCATGTCCGGTGCATGGCCGGGATGCACTGGTGTAAATAAATCGAATCAAGCCCGTGACGCACATCCATGCATGCGCCAGGTGGGCCGCCCGCGGCCCAACTTTGCGGCGCGCTGCTGGCCGGATGGGCCGCCGCAGTACGACGTGACGGGCGTGCCGCTCTGCTCGCCGGACGCGGTCAACCCCAGCGATGGCCGCAAAAGCTTCCCCAGTGGTGTGCTGCCCTGCCGGCCATGCACCCTCGAAACTGCTTTGCGCTGCATGTTGTGCCTTGTGCGCTCTTTGTCCTTGCATGCAGAATGTCGCACAAGCCCTCCTCTCTGAGTGTCATGGTGTGTACAGATGGTGTATACATGTCATGCATCGGCTGAATGGTGGCTTTGCTTCTGCCGCAGGGCACACGTCGTGGGCCACGTCAGGGCTCGGCTACCTGAGCCTGTGGGCGCTGGGCAAGCTGCGCGCGTTTGACGGCCGCGGGCACCCCTGGCGCCTGCTCGCCGGCCTGCTGCCGCTGTTTGTGGCGGTGTGGATCGGCATCACCCGTTTGCAGGCGCGGCCTTGCCCATGCAAACCCAAAGACAGCTGCCGACACCTGCACCAAGAGCGTGCATGCCAGCATGCCCGCATGCCGTGCACCCCGCTGACCTGACACGCACGCCCCGCGCATGCAGTCAAAAATGAATGACTGGCATGTATCTGCCATTACCAGCCAGCTTTGGCTGTCTATGGCGCAGGACTACTGGCACCACTGGGAGGACGTCACCGTGGGCTTTGGCCTCGGGCTGGCGGCCGCGTACGCATTCGTGCGGCAGCACTTCCCGCCGCTCACGAGCGCGCGCGCGGGGGAGCACCTGGGCGTGGTGGTGATGGAGGGCCTGGCAGATGGGGGCGCAGGGTTAGGGTACCAAGCCCAGCGCGCGGGCTACCTGGACCTGGAGGCGCCCGCGCCGCCGGAGGCTGGGGCGTGACCGGCTGGTGCTGTCACCTGGAGCAAGTTGGGTGGCACACGAAACTATGCCTTGCCATCAGCCACCAGTTGTAACGATTTGCACTGCTGCAACCCATCATACAAGTCATGAAAACTCATGTAAACAACGGAGAGGAGCACGCCGTGTGGATTTGGCCCAAGCAACAAGGAATATGAAGATCGACACCAGGGAGGATGTAGTCCCTCACGGCTGCAGAAAGGTGACCAGGGAATTCAAGGACACAACTTGTGAATGTCTGTCTGGAGGTGCTGCTTATGGATGCCTACCCAGCTCTGTCATGTGGCAAGTGCATCATATATAATCTGTCAGCAATAGAATAAGATATGAAGTGGCCAGCAAGGATCTGATCGAGCTTGATACATCAAGAGAGATCACTGTGCTGGCAGAGCTTCAGTGCTGGTCTTGGCAAGCCGAGGAGCACAAGCGTTCATTACCGTTCCAGATGGACTGCCGCACTTGTGCAGGGCGCAAGGTTTGGCCTGGCAGCGGCGATGTGGCTGCGCTTTGCAGACCCACGCGTTGAGCAGGCGTGGCGAGTACACCACAATGCCTCGCGTGTCCACACCGACCTGCTATGGTGCTGCATCCTGCTGCTCGTGTGGCTCGTCAACATTGGCAAGCTCATCGCATCGCGCGGCAGCGCGCCAGTGTTCGTCGCCATCGGCCCTGCGCTACTGCTCATCACTGTGCGTGGCCGCGCTGTGAGCTCAGGGGCTGGTTGAATGTGTTGCGGCAGATGCCTTGGTCTGACGAACAAGTTGCCTGCAGATATTGCAAGTGCTTTTCTGCAAGCACGCATACCTCAGGAACCGCGTCCCGCTCATCTGCATGCTCCGGACTAGCCAGGCGCGGTCCCCCACCATGCGGCTCGCCTGTCGCGCATCCATCGCTATCACCATGCATCCAGCCCTTGCTCTGAGACAAACACATCCACTGTTTGTCGCAAAAGGGGGCATGTGTCATATGCGTGCTTGTGCCCACTGCGGAGCGTGGCTGCAATTCCGCTTTCAACTGGCTGGCTGCACGTAGGTGGTGTTTGCGATATACAGTGACATGTTATTTATCTATGAGGAGCCCGCGGACACGCTTCCTGCGTTCCTGTCAAAGACGGTGCGCGCTCATCGCTGAGTCGCCCCCTCTTCTACCAAACACGAGGTGGGGCAAAACCATATTGGTATATCTACATGATGAGGTACTGTGTAGGGCACAGACGTTGCAGCCCTGCAGCAGTAGGCCAGGCATTAGTGGCTCAAGTTGGGCGTCTACCCACGTGCTCCGTTCTCGCTTCTGCCGCGCGTGTATGCTGTGGAGCTCGCATGTGTTGGCTTCTGCATGTGCTGTTGTGTGTCTCTTTGTCCCCGCCGCTTTGTCCTTGAACCCCTCTTTCATGCAAAATTGGCTGCCAGCGCATTCGCACAGAGGGCGGTGGCTGTGCAGCGCGGGCACTTGGCGGACTGCCGAGCTGATATCGCACAACTGTGTGCACTCCCGCTAGGTCGTCTGCACATGCAGCCTCTGCGCCTGTCAGTCTGCCCGCTGAACAGGCGCATGCGCCGGTGTGCAGGTGCTCGGCAGCAAGGCGATCATGCTCGCGAGCTTCGCGCTCGGCCTGCAGCTGCCGTTCGACGTCCACCTGCCGGTGCGGCAACCTCGTGAGCCGCGCGCCAAAAGCTGGCACCGCCGCTCTCTGCCCCTGATGCAATCTGCCTCGGGGCTCAGGTGCACAGCGCGTGCCTGGTGCTGCTTCTGGCGAGCAACCCGGCCGCGTGCGCGACGCCCTACGCGACAGCGCCGAGCGGCGCCGCGCGCATCGTTGCGCTGGCGCGCGCGCTGGCCGCCGGCCTGAAGCACGTCTGGATGCCACTCTCACCTGAATGCCTGCGCCTGGGGTGCGCACCTACCCTAGCTCGCCCTGCCTTGGGTGCGGACCACAGCAACCGCGCGCGCAAAGTGGACCGGCACTGTCTCAACGCTGGCGCAGTCACGGCAACGCGCTTGCTACCCCACCCTAGACCTCTGCCTGCATGGGAGGAGCGCCCGCCTGGCATGGGCAGTGCCGCCGGTGACCTGCCACACGACCTGCTCCCAAGATTTCTCTGTGCCCTGTGCACGGTCCGTACACACCTGCGCGCCCGGCGCGTGCCTGGCAGGCCCAGCGGCGCCAGCCGGCGCCTGCACCTGCCGCGGCTGTGCCGCCCCCGCCAAATACCCACCCCACCAGCCCTGCGCATACGCAGGCAGCGCGCTGCTCCACGATCCTATCCAAGTTCTTACCCTACATACCCTGATCCACCAACCCTGCAAGAGCGCTGCCGGAAACTGCTGCTGCAGCTGTGGTGTCCTTACCTGACTCCGACCCTGCTTACCCTAACCCTGACAGGGCCTGCACGCAGGCAGCGCCGGCAGTGCGAGCTGGTGCTCGCGCTGCTGCAGCTGCAGCTGGGCACGCTGCTGCCGGGCTGGCTGGCGTACGCGCTGGAGGCGCGCTCGCGCGCGGCGTTTGAGGCGGCCGCGCTGCGGCGGCCGCCGGTGCAGGCGCCCAGCGTCGTGCTCGCGCTCACGCTCGTGCCGCTGTCTGCGCTCGGCCTGCGCGCGCTGGAGGCGCTCGAGGCCGCGTACGCGCTGTGGGGCTGCTAGGACTGCTGCTAGGACCGCACCCTAGGGCTCATACTGATGCGCCACCGCGAGCAGCAACATGGTGCTCGCGCTACCGCCTGTGGGGGATTGCTTCTAGCTCTAGCTATGTATTAAGGTCCCGGATTATGCACAAGCCCTGTGGTGCTCATAGGGCGCATGAATGCAGACACTGAGGGTCAAGTGCCTGCTGATATTGGACGGGGTCATGCTTGTGCTTCATAGCGTCCCCCCATCTGAATGATCAGTGCTGCTCTGAGGCTGCTTCATGTCTGGGGCCTGTTTCCAGTAGCGGAGATGGCCTGGCATCTTGATGATGCGCTGGGTCTGCCTGGGTAGCTGCTTGCACCAAGCCTCTGTGTGCCAGCCTTCGTGTGCCCTCCCCGTCGCTGTCATGCGCCAGATGAGGCGTGCCATGTGGCTGCGACTGTGGCACAGTGGGCAATGCATGACAAATGCATGCATGCGGTATTCTGTCGTGCATCTGCACAGTAAGAGCAATCGAGGGCTGCATCAGATAAGGCCCGGTGGTTACACGTAACAGAAATCATCCGTTTCTATTTGTCCATTGTCATTGGAGGGAACATGGCGCATTGCAGAAGCCCTTCTTGACCATGCTCAATCGCTCTCTTGCAGCCCGATCACCGGAGTGGCACAATCACGGTCTCAGACATGCAGCCAAGCACCCAACATCAGCGGCGAGACTCAGCCAGCCCCCTTGAGCACAGACACGCCTTCTGCTTCTTCCGCACCTGCTCACATGGCCCCACCCCACCCGGCAATGACCTGAGCGGACCGAATTTCCAAAATGCTGCAGAAGTTAACGTTCGATCATGCTTGCCCGCACTGGCAGTCCACAGAATACGACAAGACTGCGTCAGGACGTCTCTCAACAACTCAAACTGGGGCACTGCCTCACGCCGGCTTGCGTGCAGTGAACATGATCATCATGCCGTGCAGCGACTTCATGTTCTTGAACTCCTCATTCTCGGCCTGCCGCATAATCTCCAGGTCGCTGGCGACGCCCTTGGGCTGCGGCGGCCCCGGCTCGCCCGGCGCGCGGCGCTTGTGCGCCTGGACCTCGATGCCTGTGAAGCCCGCGGCCTCGAGCAGCGCGGTGAGCGTGGCGGGCGAGTGCAGGTAGCGCTTGTCCCTGCCGTCGGGCGTCGTCCACCACTCGCCTGCGCGGCGCCCTCGGGCTTGAGGCGTTAGGGTTGGGGCATGCTGCTGCCCGGGGCAGTGGCCATACGCAGGCCCCTGCAGACACCTGACCACATGCAGCGCTGTGAGGCGAGGCAGGAAGGCGCGAATTGGTTGTGCAATGCGATCCGGCCCCCGCTGGCGGGCCGCTTCTCGGCATTGCAGGCGCTGTTGCGGTCTACCGTCCTAGGCTGCCGTTTGCTGCATGAGCGCCACACGCCATTAAGCTTGTGCCTAGTCACGGTCATGCGGACCGCGGCCGAGCGGCACACCATGAGAGCCGCGCCGCACCTGGCGTCTCAGCTCCCCCCGTCGTCCCGAAGAAGATGCCCCCGGGCGCACACAGCAGGTGCGCCGATGCCACAAAGCGCTCCGAGTCCGGCTTGGACAGCACCTGCGCCGCCAGCACAGGGACCTATGGCACGCGGCGGGCCGCCGGCGCGCCGCCTGGCTTTGCTGCGCGTGCCAGGCACCCAGCCCTCCTGGTGCACGCCGCGCATGACAGGGTGCGGCACAGTCTCACGGCCGCCGTGGCTCAGCCCGGCCACGCCCGCCGCGCTGGGCATGCCACAGCGCAGCGCAGCGCGCCGGCGAGCAGGCGCGGCGCGCACGTGCAGCACGGCGCCGGCCCAGAGGAACGCAACGCCGCCGACCAGGCCCGCGGCGGCGGCGTCCGGCCGCGTGCTGACGAAAGCGTCGTCGGTCAGGCTGCCGAACAGTGCGCGCACGCGCAGCCGCTCCCGGTCCATGAACAGGTCCAGGCCAAAGTCCCTGCGCATGGGCTTCAGCCTTCCTGAATGCAATGCAAGCCTTCTATCATGCAACTGAGCCTTGCAAAGGTTCAGTCCGACGCCTAGCGGAGGCCCTCGAGGCCAGGACCCTAGGTTAAGTGATGAATCCAGGTTGAAGCACCTGCGCATGGCAGCAATCACAGAAATATTATGCGTGTGTTTGATGGGAGAGGGGGCACAGAATGCCAGCCAACATGTGCGCGACAGCCGGCTCCCACCATGGGCGTCCCAGGCCGGGGCTCTGCGCGCATGCATTAAGCTGCAAGCGTGCTGGCGCGCTGCACGCAGATCCGGCGCCGCTGTGACGCACCAGTAGTCGGCGATGATGTCGCTCGCGACGATGTTGGCCTCGGGGAATCCGTCCCGGATCAGCTTCCGCGACTCCTGGCCGAAGCAGCAGCCGACGTCCTGCGCGCTCAGGGTAGGGTTAGGTATAGGTCACACAGGCAGGGCAGCTTGGCGTGGCTCGCGCTCACGCGGCTGGGCAGGCAGCGCCTGCGTCGTCACCAGTCAATGTTTAGCTGCAGGGCGGGGGACGGGCAGCGCGTGGCCCCGCCTTGCTGTGCCTGTGAGTCGAAAGCTCGGCTCTGCAGGTCTGGGCGTGTCTGCAGCCTGGGCCTTGTGAGTCGTGGGTCATGGGGGAAAGAGGCCGCCACATCGGAAGAAAAAGGCCGTCCCAACGGGGGACCACGCACCATGAAGATCTGGTTGGCGTGCGCCGACTTGCCGGCGGCCACGACGCTCTGGTAGAATGGGTGGTCCATGATCTTGGGCTGCAGGAAGCGGAAGGACTGGATGCACTTGAACGTCCACAGCTGCGCGCGCCACCGCCAGCCTTTCAAGGTTGCCGAGCCCCCAAGTTTTATGTGATGAACATGTTTGGTCTGCTGGGGTTGTAAGCGATAGGAGTGCATGTGTCCGGCATGGTCCTGGGCCACTTTGCTATCAGAGCACATCAATGCTGCTCCACAAAACACAGTGCTGCTAGTCGCTTGCAGCATGCAAGCTTGCACATCTCAACTCGGGGATCAAGGGCAGCACATCTCAAACAGTCAGGCTCCGCTTGATGTGGACTAATAACAAGAGGGCACTCTCTAGTCGCGCACCTTGGCCTTCACGGCCGCCCACACTTTGAGCACGTGCCGACGCAGCACGGCCAGGTCGCGCTCGCCGGTGTAGTCTGACAAGAAGCTCAGGTCCTCATCAGTGATCTCACGCGGCGGATCGTCGGCATATGGGGCCCTGGGAGGCGCCTGGGGCAGCCCCAGCCGTTTCTTACTCGCGCATCTTCACATAGGTGCCACCGCTCCAGGAGACAAAGACCCGCTCGCACATATTTTCAAGTGGTGACACAAAGAGCACTCCAGCCGCAAAGCACCGTGCAGCCGGCTGGCTCACCTTCGCCACGCCTGCCATGGTGCCCACGACGGTGCACTCTCTACCTGGCAACCTGCGGCGTAGAAAACTGCCTTACAGCTTTGCGGAGGCCAGCAGCAAAGTGTGGCCCCAGCTGTAAACATCCTGCCACGCCACCTGGCGGTAACAAGTAAATAAGATGGCAAACATGATCGTCCAGACGGGCTCAGCTGGTGTGGCCGTACGCCACTGTTTGCACAGGATGCACTGCAAAAGACTGCAGGAGTGTCTGCGCAGGGATGTCCCGGGTCCGCGCATACCTTGGAGCAGTACGCCTCAGTGTGCCGCCTGCTTGAGCACTGTGTGCTGTTTTTGAGTGCTCAGCAGACGCTGCACTGGACCCAGACTGCCCACAGCGCTAAAAAACAGTAAGCAGCAGGTTCTCCCCCCAACCCTCGATACTCACGGTTGACCCTCAGGAGGTGGGCTACAGACTGCCAGTCTGTAGCTCGATGTGTGAGGTGGAGCAGCTGCTTGCGCGCGTGGCGCCCAAGGGGCCCCGCTCCGTGACGACCGCTGATGGAGGCGCCCTGCTCGCGCTCTCCCTGCACTGTGCGCCCGCGCTGCTGTTAGTCTCTTCCTTGCAGCGCCAATGTGCACCAGAACCAATGTCGGACCCGCTGACACCCTCCTCCGCGCGCTCAGGCCTGATGCGCAAGCACGGCTTTGCGCCGGTCGCCGGCGCGCTCGCCGGGGACTGGAACGCGCGCTTCACGGACGAGTGGCTGTTCGAGTTCACCAGGTGCGCGGCCTGCTGGTCCAGGCCGTGGAGCCCCGGGCGCACAGGCTGCCTGGCACGGTGACGGCCGGTGCAGGGGCGCGCAGGGCCGGCTGCGCCAACGTGTTCGTGCTGCACTGCTCCCTGCAGGCCGCGACGGGCAAGGTGTTTGTCCACGCGCGCGAGCAGGGCAACAGCAGGAACGTGCAGTGCCTGGGCCTGCTGCTGCGCAAGTACATACCCGAGCCCGCGCCGGCGCGCCCAGCGTGGCAGGGGCTGCCCAAACAAGCCGAGGCACTGGATGAGATGTTTGCCGAGTACATCACGCGGCCGCTGCTCGCGTCGGCGGTGCCTGGCCAGGTGGGCGCCCTGCACGCTTTCGCTGGTTGCTACTTGACTATCTACTGCTGAGGCCGCTGTTTGACACAGGTGTGTACGAACGCGTTAGTTCTATGTCGAGCCTCAAGTTCACGTCCAGATATTGCATGACGACAGGCAGTGTGTTGAGGGGGTGCTGCGGTGTTCTTGCTTGTCGCACGTCCCAGCCTCATGTGCTGTACCACCGCCTACGCGTGTAACCGAGACTTTTTAAGTGAAGCTATGTCTGCATGATTGGCCTTTCACTTAGAAAGGCAGATTGCAAAAGCGTGCGGGAGCTGCAGGTGCAGACTCTGAGTACAGGCTCACTGCGTGCAGGAACCGGCAAACGCAGCAGGCGGCCTTGCCGCGCATCTGGAAGCTCTGGCGCAGCTGCTACAGCGCAGGCGCGCCGCTCCAAAAGAGGAGGCTAATGCTGCATGTTTACCCTGGTTTTTGTTGAGGTATATGCGTGTAGCAACACTTGCACAGCAACGGCCAGCACTGATGGCAGCGTACACTGATCAGACGGCTGGCGGGGCTGCCAGGGAGGTGCTCATCCCGCTGGCCCTGGTAGCAGCTGCGGCTGTAGTGGCGCTCGCAGTGCGCCAGCGGGCGGCGTATTCCCAGTGACAGCATCCCCTTTGTGTAACGCTCTGCCTTTCGTGTCTGCGTGTGTTTGCATGCATGGTAATGTCTGAATTGCCTGTGTGTTCACTAAGAACCGCAATCCATAGGTTTGACATTAAAGGTTTGACATGATGCAGCAACAGAAAGCTTGCCTTTCCATGTGTGATGGAGTGCATTATCGTGCGCAGACTTGGCTTGGCCCATAGAATGCAGCGCATGATAAGTGACATCTCCTGACTGTTCATCAAGCGTGTGTGGCACAGCAGCAAAGAACAGGAACCAGTACTGCCATGGCTGCGACGAGCCTGTGCTCTACGGCAGGACGAACTGATCCGAACTAGTATGCATAGAAGCTTCGCAAGGTACCTAATCACGCTGCCTAGCACAGACAGCTTCACTCCATGATCACGCACAGACTGCGCAGCCCAGGCAGCCTCACTCCTCACCCGCAGTCACCTTCGTGCGCTCCCCAGCATTGTCCTGCGTGCCAGATACCCGGGTCTCGATAGGTTCACAAGCAAGTCGTGCGCGCCCTGGCTTGGCTTGCACACTGAGCGCACCGCATGCACAAACCCGTCCAGGCTGCAGATGTCAGCCAGGCTGTCTGGTGTGGACACACGCCCTGACCTTTCTAGTCAACAACTCAATCAGGTGGCGGGGCCGCGCCTTGAGGAGGGCATGCAGGCGCGACACCTCGGCCTCAGCCTCGGCGCGCTTGGACGCCTCCAGGCCGACCATGCGCTGCACGAGCAGCGAGAGCGCCATGGTGGGCACGCGCATCATGGTGTCGCGCCCCTTGACCGCGCGGTTGAGCAGGAAGGGCTCCTCGCGCATGTAGCCCAGGAAGCTGCACTGGTCCAGCAGCGAGCCCTGCGCCAGATCCTCTGCGCATGCGCACGCAGATGGGCTTTCACGAAGTATGAATGTGTTTGGACGGCTGAAGCGCGCACTGACTTGGCAAGAAACAACATTGGGGAGTGGTGTGCACAAGGCCATGCCGTGCACTGCTCTAGACATTGTGCAAGCAACAGCGAGGGGATGCATGTTTACGCGGCTGGACACTGACAGCTGCAGGCCACGCATGCGGCTGCAATCTCCGTGACCAGCACCAAAGCAGGCCTGGACTGCTGTCTGCACACCCCACCACTGCCAATGACATCAGACATCCACAAGCACGGGTGTGCAGGCATCATGGTTACCGTAGGCGCACCCAGGTCCAGCGCGCCCTCCTCGGTGTGGTCGTGCACGGCCGCCTGGAAGCCGCTGCTGAAGCGCTCCCACTCCTCCACCAGCGCCAGCGGCAGCGGGCCCGCGTCGGCCGACGCGTCGGCGCGCTGCCGCTTGGCCGCGCGCGCGTCGACCAGGCCGAACTCGGCGTAGCCCATGCCCGCGCGCTTGACCACGTACTGCGCAGCATGCGCTTCTCAGGCACGCTCTCTGTTGCCTGACTGCATGGGCGGACATCCCCAAAATCGCCTCCTGTGGGCGCGTTGCGCATGCACGCATGTCTACGCATGCCGTCTCCTGTCAGCATGCATGCACACTTGGTGGCCAGGTACTCTCTGATGCTAGGCATGCCTATCCGAGCCCAGACACTCACCATCATCACCCCGCTGCATCCGCAGCACACTCGCATTCCAAGCATGCTAGTCCACGCATGCACAGATGCGCATGGGGCGCCAGAGTGGCCGCAGAGCATGTTCTTGCTGCCATGCACGCATGCGGATGCTGTGGCATGCGCGTGCATGCGCGCGGACTGTGGACTGACCTTGGAGCCGTCGCGCGTCTGGGAAATGATGCACTCCGCTGGGTTGGCCTGCAGAAGCGCGCCTGATCATTACGCATGCTCAACATGCCCTTGCATCGTAACATGCGGTTGGAACTTGAGGAAGAAGCACCACTGTTTATGCAGGAAGTGTGTTGCGTGACAGTTGCGTCTGACCTTCCAGTCAACGTCCATGCGGTCAGCCAGGTCCTCCAGGCTGATGCTGTCGTCCTGCTTGGCGGCGTCTGCGGGCTTGGCTTCCTTGGCGCGCTTGCGCTTGCCCTGAGCGGCAAATGCTTTGAAAAGGCTGCGGCAACAGCGATGAGACGTATGCGCAGGACTGAATGTGCATGTAGCATGTACCTTTTCGCCCTTGGTGCTGGCGCGCTTGGCTGGTGAGGTCGGCGCATCCTCGTTGCCCTCGTTTTCCTGTGCAGCGCCCTCGCCGGCGGCGCCGCTGGCCGCCTCGTCCCCCGCGGGCGGCTCAGCCTTGGCAGCCGCGGCCTTCTTTGCGGCCTTGCGGCCGGCCGGGGTGTCCAGGCCCGCATCTGCACGCTCTTTCTGTGCGCGCGCCTTGTCCGTCTCCGCCTTGTCCTGCACGGTGTTCGGCAGAACGTTCAGTAGCTCGTTCAGTAGCAAGTCATGTCCACATGTCATTCAGGGAAGCTGGATGCAGGGTGACACGCCTTGTAGGGCTGCTTGTCCTCGTCTGACAGCGCCTTCCACATGGCCCCCAGCTCCTTGCTCATCTCCATCAGCGACATGCTCGGGTTTGCAGCTGCAAAGGTGAGCCCCCGTGTCAGGGGCTTGGCAGCTGCAGAGCACTTATATGCCTGCCTTCCATGGGGAGGCATGCATGTCATGCAAGGATGCATATGCCTGCCCTCCTGAGGAGGCGTGCATGTCAATGCAAGGGCACAAGTATGAGGAAGTGCCACACCCTTGAGCTCGGCCCGCTTGTCGTTTGAAAAGTAGATGTACGCGCTCTTGGCCCCCTTGACCTTGGGGCCAGTGTCAGCCTTGGCCGCGCTCTTCTTCTTCTTGCCCTCGGTGGCCGCCACGGATTTGGCAACCTGAGAGCGTGCATGACCTGCCTGAGTATCACACGTGGAGGCGTGGTGCGCATGGATGCGGACCGCGTCTGCCAAACATTGGCAGTGACATGCAGGGCAGATGTGCGCCACATTTTGCTTCATGGCATGCAAACAAGCACAAGTACCATGGTATACCTGCTTCTTTGCGGCAGCCTTGGTTGTGTCAGTCTTCTTTGCGGCAGCCTTGGTTGTGTCAGCTGCCGCAGCATCCTTCTTGCGCTTGTTCGCCTCTGCGCAGAAGTATCAGCCACTCACTAACAGCCACAGTGCTCATCATTGTGCCTGCACCAAGATGGTTGTAAAAAACATGCAAAGCAGGCAATGGCATACCTGTGGTAGGCGCCGCCTTGGGAGCAGAGACAGCTGCGCCATCCGCGCCAGGGCTGACAATGACAGGCTTGCGAGCGACAGTCTGCAAGATGTTCACAGCTTAGCGCATGCTCCACATCGCTGACAGCCCTGGAAGGTGCCTGAGATGCCACAGCAGACTCACCACCGCGCGCTTGCGCTTGACGCCTTGGGCCACTGGCACATTTGCAGATGTCTTGACCTCCTGTGCATCCTGCACGCTCATCGCCTCAGCGCACGCTTGTGCATGCATGCTCACACCCATGCACATCATGCTAGACTTGCGGTCTAGGAACACTTTGCACCTCAGGTGCTGGCACGGCTTCCTGCTGCTTGTCGGCGCGGCTCTGGCCGTCCTTTGCATCCTTGTCGGTGTCGCTAGCATGCATGCAGATGCAGGATGCTTGTTCGCATGCGCCAGAGGCATGCATGCACCATGCTCTTCACACGCAACACATAACAAAAGTGCATGAAAGAAGCCAGCACCTCCACAGGCTGCTTGTCGTCACTGCCCGTCCGGGAAGCGGTGTCCTTGTCCTGCAGGCCAGGCAGGACATCTAGATTAACACAATGGTTAAGGCAGAACATGTCCTGTGCAGTCAAGCAACGTGCGCGTCGGCATCTTCTTGCTCGCGGAGCTGCTGTTTGTTGTCTGCTTGTGCTCCTGGTCCTTTGTCTCAGCCTCCTGCGCGTACAGTGCCTCGATGTCCTGTGCGTCCTTTGCTTCGGTCTCCTGCGTATGGAAGATACTGCTCTTGCAACGCATGAGCTGCTGTGCATGCCAGGACAAAGCAGTGCGAGCTTGGCTTCACTGGGGGTGACTGTAACAGCTGCTAAGCAGGAGCCTAAGGAACAAGCACACCTCAAACATTGCTTCAAGCTCTGCGTCGACGTCCTGCTCCTCGACCGGCCGCTTGTCAAGCTCTGACTGCTCCGCCATATTGTGAAGCTGCAATATAGTTGGTGTGCGGTGGCCTGCAGTGTTGTCAAGTATGCAGAGCACTCACAGCCTGTTTGAGCAGGTCCCAGCAGCACACGCTGTGAGGCTTCCCGCACCCAATCTTACAGCATACACGCGGCAGCACAAGCTGCACGTGTGCTTGCAGGTGTGGACTTGGCAGTACGTGCACTCTATTCACCACAGGGCTGGATCACAGGATGCAAGCAGGCTGGAAAGGAAGTTAGCTGCTGTGACAGTCTGAGATCGAAGCATGAGCTGTAGTCTGTTTCAGCTGCCTTGAGGAGGCATGAGCTAGCCCTCTGGCAAAGTAGGGTTGGATGTCCAGAGTGTGCACATGCTCAAAGATAAACAGTACAGAAGCACACAGGTGGTGGTGCCGTGATAAAACATGTAGGAGGACATTGCTATCTGACCTGCAACCGGCCTTCGCACTGCTGCCCACGATTCTCAGCTGCACTTGGACATGCGCATGCGTTCTTCATTATCGCACCAAAGTGAGGGACATGTGCATGCAATGCCAACTTAGCCGGAGAGTATTATGCCTTCATGACGCAGTCCTCGCCTCGCAGATGGCCTAGCACTGTGCTGAAAGCTCCTGACAGTGCTGACATGTTGATTCCCCAAGCACGCTACATTCTCCTACCATAACTAAGCCCGCAAGAGCTCTGGCATGGCAACTGCGGGGCTGCGTCTGCAGCAGCCGGGCTGCGCGGGCACAGCTATGAGGATCCCCTCCTTAGGCCCCACATTTCATTAATCTCCGTTTCAACTCCTCTTGACTGCCGGGGAGGCCGCAGGGGCTGTCGCCGCGACCTGCATCTGCAGGCCCGGCACGCTGCCAGCGGCGCGCGCAGCGCCATGGTCGGCCACATCCGGCAGCACGGCGGCGCCCTCGGCTGCCGCCTTGGGCTGCTGCGCGGTGGCAGGGGTGGGGCGCGGGATCGGCATGGGCATGGCCGCAGGCGCCGCGCCGGCCCGCGGGTCAGCGCCCGAACCGGGTGTAGCGGTGGGGGTGGGGCGCGGCGTCGGCGTCGCGGCGGCCGCGGGCGCCTGGCCGAGCCGCTGGCTACCCACGGACGCGGCGGCCTGCATGTCGCGCACAGCGCTGCTCAGCTCGTCGGCCGCGCGCTGGAAGCGCGCTGTTGCGGCGCCCAGCGCGGCCGCCTGCGGCGCCTGCCCCGGCGCCGTCTGGTTCGGCGCGGCCCGCCTCGGCCCGACGGCGCCCGCCCCGACGCTGGACGCGGCGACGGCCACCGCGGGCGCCTGCACCGCGGCGACAGGCGCGTGCCCGGCGCCGGCGCCGGGGCCGGGGCTTGGTACGGTAGGCTGCGGCGTGCGCGGATGGGGGTTGACCGCCGCCGCGCGGACCTGCCCGGCTGCGTCCGCCAGCATGCCAGCGGCGGCGGTCACGTCGCGCGTGGCGGCCTGCAGCGCGACGGCCTGCGGCGCTGGCGCCGGCGCGGCCGCCGCGGGCCCCAGCGCGCCGGGGCCGACGCCCCGCAGCGCGGCGCGCGCGCGCTCGAACGCATCGTCCAGCGCGGCTGCGCCGGCCACGAAGCCGGCCGCGCGCGGCGTCATCCCGCCCGCCCGCTCCGTGCCCGGCAGCCCCAGGCCCTGCGCTGCGCCCGCATCCCTCGCGGTCGCGCCCTGGGGCTGCGCGGCGGGCTGCCCGGCGCCCGCGCCGCGCAGGTTGGCCGGGAGCGCCGCCTGCCCGGGATCCGGCCCGACGCTCGGGGGCAGCGCGGCGGCGATGCGGGCGAGCGCGGCGGCCTCGTCGAGGTTGGCGGCCGCGGCGAAGAGGTCAGTGGTGGCGCCGGCCAGGGCCTGCGCGCGCGCGGAGGGCGCCGGCGCGGCGGCCGCCGCCGCAAAGTAGTACGGCGGCGCGGCCTGCCGCGGCGGGCCCCGGCCCGGTCAGGGCGGTCTGCAATTAATGTGGCCACACTGCTGCGCATGCATTTTCCATCTTGCCTTGTTGCCACAAAAGCCAGGCAGACAAAATATCTGGATCATCCCTTTATGATGAGCAAAGGCCGTTTGCAAGTTCAAGGACTTGCAGCACAAGTGGTGGTGTTCATCAGAACAACAGCATGCACACCTCCATGCAACCTGTCTGTCAAAACAGGCCCAGACTGCGCCATGTGAGCTGCCGATCACCCGGCGGCCGCGCAGCCGGCAGCGGCCGCGCGCTGCAGGCGTGCACGTGCAAAGAGGCGCGCTGCAGGGAGCGCGGGGCGCGCCATGTCGGCCGCCTGCCACTCGCCGAGCGTGTAGCCAACGGCAACCGCGCCCAGCGCGTAAGCGAGCGCGGCCGGCGGCTGCGCGTCCGCGCCCGGCGGCAGCACGCCCGGCGTGGCCGCCACCAGCGCCAGGCGCTCCGCCAGGGTCAGGGTTAGTGTTGGGGCCGGGAGCGGCGCCCAGGCGCGCTCCCGCAGGCGGCGCGCGGGCGGGGCGCCTTCGGAGCCTGCCGCCGGCGGAGCTGCCTCCACGCGCGGCGCGATGCCCGCAGCTGCACCGGGCGCAAACGCGCCTGCCGCGCGCAGCGCCCTTGGAGTTGCCGCGTTTGCACATGCATTGGGAAGACACAGTGCATGCAGGGCCCAGCGGCTGGCCGCGAATGCAGAGGCCTGACACACGGCGGGGCGCCTTGACGATGATGCCCCTCCATTGCAGGTGCCCCGGCATTCGGTGTCTGGCAGGGTGGCACTCTGACAGCGAATGTGCTGCAGTCTCCAACACGCCAGTGTTGGTGTCTGTGATACGCGATGTGCAGGCTTTGCAGCACCCGTCACAGGCCAGGCAATAGAAGCCTCCTAGGCAGGGCGCCGCCGCGGTCGCTCATGCGTCTAGACATGCAAGCGCACTCCTAACGGGTGCTGGTGCCGGACACCGTATGCCGCCGAGCGTGCATGGGAGCAGCTACCGCCGCAGCCCAAGACCCGTGCGGCGCGGCACTGCGAGTCAGCGGGCGCACTGGCGGGCAGCGCCGTCAGGGCTTCGGGCAGGGGGTCGGCCCCAGGCACGGGCGCCGGCGCGCCCGCAAGCCCGGGCTGGGCAGACGCGGCGCCGGCGGACGCCAGGGTGTTGCTCAGTCCGGGCAGCGCTGATGGCAGCTGGTGCAGCTTGCGGCCGCGCGTCGTGGCCGGCACTGCCATGCCTGGCCCTGCACGCAGCGCGAGCCACCCTATAGGCCACTCACCACTGCCGACTGCGGCGTGGCAATGCAGACCTCTCACTATGCAATGGTCGCGCCTCGCGAGCGAGCGGGCGGATGCGCCGAGCAGGCAGGCTTGCTGCGCCATGCGCACGCACGGCCGTGGGGGCGGCATGACCCAGACAGGGTGAGCCAGAGTCTTGCACAAGCAGCCCACCAGTGCGGTGGCTTGCAGCGCAGGCGCCGGCGGCCGGCGGCGCACATGACGGCCATCACAGTGTCCTTGGTGCCAGAGTGACCACACCCGACATGAGCACTGGGTCTCTGCACGGCACCAAGACACCCGAGCGCCAAGGGCTGCATCTGCGCGCCTGGCTGCGGCGGCAGGGACCGGCTGGCGGGAAGCACAGAGCCCGGCAAATACCCAGCGGCGGCGGGGCTCGCCGGCGGCGGCGCCTGCAGCATGCGTCGCCCCGCGGGCAGTACGGCATCTGTGGGCAGCACGGCGTCCTCGGGACCAACGCCGGCCACGGCCGCGGAGGGCGCCGCGGCAGAGGGCGGCCTGGCCGCGGCGGAGGGCGGCCTGGCGGCGCCGCCGTCGGGCTCCGAGCTCGCATGCATGGTGAAGCTCAGGGAGCCGCCTGCGGGGTGCTGGTAGATGTTATGGTTACTAAGTGGCCGGACATGAGAGCAGAGCTGCTGCTCATAAGCGAGCGTGGCTCCGCCTTGCTCTGCTTGCGTGCAGGCGCGCACAGCGAGGCCTCCAGCTGTGCTGTGAGCAAGTCACTTTCTGGCATGCCTGCATTGTGTGCATGCTTTAACAAGCTATAGCTCTACCTGTACTTGACGACACCTGCCGGTAAGTAATAGAACTGGTAGTGAGCAGCTGCACCCACGGTTGGAATGAGGCGCACCTGCGCTGGTGAAGCTGGCGTCAAACCTGGTCACATTCTCGTGCGCCTGGGCGCCGTCCGCGATGCTGGGCGCGACGGCGCCCGCGAACACATGTGTTGGTGTGTAGGGTTGGGCACCTTGTATTGTGCTGTGCAGTGCATTTCTTTCAATAAGATCTGGTTGTTCTTTGCTTACAAAGGAGGCGTGACGCAGGGGTTACAAGTCATGGACCTCAGCCTATGTACTTGTAAGCATGTCCTGACTTGCACATGAACTTTGAGGCAGGACGGTGCAATCTTGCACCTCAACAGAAATTCCTCCTCCATTTGATCTCCGGGGCCCATCCTGACTCTAGCTCACGGCCTGGTCCTCCCGTTACCGGCGCAGCCCCGCCTGCTGCGCCCCCTCACTAGGGCCTGCATAGGGCATGGACCCAGAAAGGGCGCGCGGCTGGCTGCCCGCACCGGGTCGTCCGTTCAGGAGGGCGCTTGCTTGCGCAGCCTGTGCGCATGTGGCCAGCTGGCGATATGGTAGGACCCGTCGGAGTGAAAAGGCAAAGACAAGATAACAAAGGAGCAAAGATGTCCTTAAGTGGCTATTGGCTGAGGGGCACGGGCAGGCATGGCAAGCAAGGCCCCCACCCTGCTGGCACATGCACTCACGCGCATATCGCCGGCCTGACCAGCAGCCGGTGACTTGTCGCCCGCCTCTCTGCCCATAGCTGTTACAGCCTTTGCCCCAGACGCAAGTGCTAAGCCGAAAGTGCTGGTCGCTTGCTGGCGTGGAGACTTTGGGTGCACATGACACAGACCGCGCGGCGGGGGCTTGGCGCCGCACGGCCGCGCAAGGGGAAGTTGACAGCAAGTGTGAGGGGGTGCCTCATGCCCGCGTTGTGGCGCCAACCCTATGTCACCCTCATGAACCCGTAACCCTATGTCTACACATGTAGCACCCCGGATTGGCCCGGCCCTGCGCGGCGCCCAGCCGGCGCCGCGAACAAATGGGATGGGCCTCTTCGCAGTAGTTGCAGGAGTTGCAAATTCTAGACTCACATGCGCAAACCCGTCTCCTAGCAGACCCACAAAACAGCAACGAGCAGCGGGTGCGCCGAGGCCCCCCAGGCGCGCAAGGCCGAGCAGCAGGGTTGTCGCCTGCTGGTGCCGTCGCCTGTGGGGCGGCACAGCTGTGCTGCAAGCCCAGCATCCAAGAAAGCGGCAAGCGGGCAATCTGCAGTCTGCTTGAAGGGCTGCGTGCTGCACATAGTATGCGGGGAGCTACTGTAAAAGTTTAAGTTGAAACCCAGTGGCGGGGCGACGCGCAAGGAGCCGCAGGCTCCTAGGGCCTTCCGCCAAAGCACAGCAGTGGAGCAGTCCCCCAGCCCAGGGAGCCGGGCATGGAGGACTGCTGAAAGATGTTCAAGGCCGCTGCTGCCAGCATGGCAGCAGCAGACTTGCACCCGGACTCTGGCAACTTGCAGCTGGCTGGCGCTATCGTCATCGAGTGCTTGCCTGATGCGCCGAGGCGCCTGCGTAGCTTAAAAAGGAACACATACATACGTGAGCACTCTGGCGGTCTGCTCTCGTGCAACCTGAGCTGTGTCATTGCATATGCAGGCGCTTGCGCACGCATGCACAGCATTGCCATCCGCCAAACACGGGCGTCCCGCCAGCAACTGGCGCTAACGGCTTGCCTATCATCCTGCTCCATGGCACACGGGGCTTAAAAGGAAACCCAACATGGGCGTCCAAGGCGCCTCTTGCCTACAGCCCGCAGAGGCGCCAGCATGGGGTGGAGTATGCGTGCCCCTCCTCAAACCAAGCCCCACAAAGGGCTGTACCGCTGCCCGGTGAGCCACAGCACCGGGCCCGCCCAGCAGCGGGCGGCGCTCCCTCAGCTTGATTTTCCAGGTTGGTCTCTTCAAGTGCACGCTCAGGCGCTGGGCACTGTCCGTTCGCGAAGCCGTCTGCAAATAGCACAGCTACAAGCAGCGGACCGCCCGCCTCCGCGCGCGCATCGGCCACACCGTAAAACATACAGGGGGGTATGGGAGGGTGGGCAGGGCCTCGCCCAGCACACCCGGACCCCTCCCCCGCCCTCCTCCTGCCCAGCTGCACAGGGACGCCTGGGCGCACATGCGCGCGCCTGCACGCCCTAGAACAGCTCGGCCTCGATGGCCTGCGGGTGCTCGGGGCTGTCCAGGGGGTCCGGGTAGGGCGCGCAGGCCAGCTGCCCGCGCAGCGCGCTCACCTCGTCCGCCTTGTCCGCCAGCGCGCCCTCCAGCCGCTGCGCATAGCTCTGCGCCGCGCCGGGCACGGCATCAGCCGGGCTGCCCGCCAGCGATCGGGCTGCAGAGCTGCGCTGCGTGCGCAGCGCCAAGGGTGTGCAGCACAAGCATGCACCTCGTCACCGCTCAACAAGTCTTGCGTGTCAAAGCTTGGTCAGCATCAAATCATCTGGCATGCGGACACCGTTCCAGACAGGGTGTACGAGGCAACGCAAAGATTTTCAGTTTGCAAGCAGTACAGTGCAAAATAACGGAATATGCGATGCTCTTCCGACAGATACGTGCGTGGGCTGGCGAGCGCCACCTGCAGCGCGGTCTGGGCGCGCAGCGCGGCGTGCAGCTCCTCGATCTTGTGGTTGGCGGCCTTGAGCGCGTTCTTGAGCACATCCACCCTGCGGCCCGCAGGAAAGCCGGAGCGTGAGTCGATGCGAGTTACACATTCGGCAGTGCAAGCAACAAGGCGGCGACACAATGCGGGGGGCCTGTTGTTTGCAGCAATTGACTGGGACGCAACTGGGTTCATACCGCGCGCCTTGCACAAGCGAGCCAGACAGGCGCACTGCCTTGACTGCGCTCACCTCCACACTCGCCAACTTGGCTAGAAAGGGCCTAGCAGGCTGTGCATGCACTGATGCACTGCATGCACGCATGCCTCGCATGCACCCGCACTCATGCATGCCTACCCGCAGGCCATCACCATGCCAGCGGGAGGGGCGCGCACCGGATGCCAGTAGGGGCGGCCGCGGACAGGCCCGCCGCCTGCTGCGCCTCGGGGTCCAGCAGGGTGAGGCCTTGCAGGCACGCGTCCTCCTGCATCGGCTCCGGCTCCGGCTGCTGCGCTGCGGCTGACATGATGCTAGGGTTTGGGCTAGGGTTCGAGCTAGAGTTGGGGCTCAGCACCCTCCCGCTGTCCAGCATGCGCCGCGGGCTGCTGCTGGCCTCGCTCTGCGAGCGCGAGCACGGCGGCAGCGGTGGCAGCAACGCCGCGGCGGCGCCCGCGCACGCGCGCTCGGCCGCGCCGGCGCCCGCCTCGAAGGGGTTGGTGAAGTGCTCCGTGATGCTCTCGCAGCTGGCCTTGGCGGCCAGCAGCTGCGGCACGGCCTGCGCCTTCGGGCGGCCCAGCGGCGCGCCGTCGCCGCGGCGCAGGACCGCGCCGGCCATGCCCACGGGCGCGGAGCAGACCGAGGGGAAGGCCGGCGGCGGCGCGCTGCAGCCCTCCAGCTCGCCCGCGGGGCCGTCCAGCCAGAAGGAGGGCCCGAACATGTCGTCCGGCACGTCGCTGAACGCGTTGACGATGCCCAGCGGCGGCCGCACGCACGGCGGCGCGAGCACGGCGCCGAACGCATCAAGGCCGTCCAGCGGGTCGGGCAGCCCGACGGGCAGCCCGTCGGGGACGTCCAGGGCGTCCAGCCCCGGCGTGCCCGCCAGCGCCGTGACCGGCCCGGGCCGGAGCTTCGGCTCCGCCTCGGCCTCCAGGTCGCGGTGCGCGGGCGGCGGCATCAGCTCGCTTGCCAGCGCCTGCCGTGGCGGCGGCCGCCGAGCGTCAGCGTGGCAGCAGCGCAGAGCGGCGCCGAGATTGGGTGCGGAGGCTGACAGACCAGCTTGGCAATTATCTCCATCCTGCGGATGCAAGGCGCATGCGCGTCCGCACATGCACGCTCCTCGCTGCCGGGCCGCACATGCAGGCAGGCTGCACAGCACAGCCTGAGGCCCCGTACTCTTGCCCCGCCGCAGGTGCAATCCTGCGATGCGGAGAGGCGCGCCTGGTCCAGCGGCACCTCCTCGCCGGTGCTGGACGAGCGCTTGACGCCGCGCGGCGGCGGCCGCGGCGCGCCGCGCGCGCGCGCGGCCACGCCGCAGCTGCGCGTGCGCCGCAGCGGCGACGGCTCCGGCGCCGGCGCCGGCGCCGCCTGCACGGCCACGGGCTTGCTGGCGGCGGCGGCAGCGGCGGCGGCCGCGGCGGCGGCCGACGCGGTGCGTGTGCGCTTGGCGGGCGGCGACGTGCGCGAGCCCGCGCACGTCGGGTTGGCGCCCGGGGCGGGCCACTCCTGCGCGCCCCGCACGGTGCTGTGAGCACAGGTGGCTGCCTCACCTCAGCCCCCGCCTTGGGGGACTGCACTTACCACCCAAGTGGCAGGTAGCCAGCCCGGGCGTCACGGTAGATGCACTGACATGCCTCGCAACTGTTGTGGTGCGAGCAAAAAACAGGGACAGCAGACCATGCAAAACACGCTGGCGCTGCTGATGGGCGCGCTCTGAGCACTAGCTATGAGGAGCACAGGTTTCCAAGGCCGGGTCCCCACAGCAGAGCGCGAGTGCGCACCTGCAGGTACACCGTCGCCGCTGCAAACTTGGTCATCACAGGCCGAGCGGGGCCTTTACGGCCGCCCTCCTTCACGCCTTCACGCCGCTGTTTGGGCGTGTCGGGGGGCGGGGCGGCCAGAGGCGACGGCCACTCCGCAACGGCCACCATGCCCTTCTGTGCCTGCACGTCCAGGCGAGCAGCAGGCTCACGTTACGCGCTCTGCTAGATCACCGCTCAGCCTTGACACGGCGTCGTACAGCGCGGGCTCCCGCACTGCCATGCACTGGAGCGTCAGGGCATTGCCTGCACAAATAGCGTGGCCGCGCTATTGGCGACGACGGGGACAGGCAGGTGCGGGCCTGCCAGGAACGCATACAAAGGCCCTGCTCAGGCGGGCGGCCGAACCTTTGGCTGGTACCGAGCCTCCTCGGGCGATCCTGCGCAACCACACCAACGGTCAAGCACTGCGCGAATCTCGCCCAGACAGGTCGTGGGGGAGAGGTCTGCGGTCGAAAAGGTGTCAGGTATGACCCAGTGTGTCACCTGGGCTGGGCGGTGGCACGCAGCGGGCTTGGGGAGCTCAAGCGAGGAGGCCATGAACCACGCAACAAACTGCAGCATCAGGACCCCTCCAGGCAGGTGGATCCCCCGATACGGCCTGCACGCACCCAACAGGCCACTCCCTTGCCATTGACGGGCCGGAGGCGCGCCTGCATCCCTCCTGGACATATTCGTACAGTCGGGCAGTTTTGGAGTCGCTGCGTCCCTGGCTGGCCAGAACGATGCCAGTGGATCTCCAGAAGAGCAGCAATTGCTCCTGCTCGCTCTGCGCGCTCGCAGGGACGTCACTGAAGTTTCTTCATGCTGCAGCAGGAAATCCTGGCTATAACCCAGCAGGGTCCGGATCGTGAACAAGCAGTTGGATGGACTTTTCGATGACCTCAGCAGCTATATGGCTGGCACCGCGTCCGTGCTCTTTGGAAGACTGCAGCTGGTGCAGCATCCGCACAACCGTGCGCACGCGAGCACAGGTCAGCAGACGCCTGCAGGGTTTGCAGGTGTGCTGTTACAGAGTGCTGGTGCTCACCGCGGTCCGCCTGTACAACGCGTTGGACCTGCTGACTGTCTGCAAGCACCCTGCCCAGGCTAGCAGTCCCGACCCCAGACAACGGTGCAGAGCTGCAAAGCCTTTAAGCGTTGCTCCTGGTAGCACAACCAGCTGCACGCCACAAACTGCAACATGCAACCGCAGGGCGGTGAGGGCTGCAGGCAACGCCCGCACAACCCCTCCGACGAAGTCGGCGGAGCTTGGCCCAAACAGACCCTCCAGGCGTGTCACCTGCTCCAGCGGGGCCGCTGCGCAAGCTCCCCAAATGCTGACCAGGAAAGCAGCGGCCTGCTGAGCAGCCTGCTGTGCGGCCTGCAGCGCACTGCTTCTTAGCCCTGAACAGCACTGTACCACCATAGCAGGCCCAGGCCGCCGCTCCTGCCTGCGAGCGGCAAGGCTGCTGCCGGCCGCACGCCAGCAGACACAAAAGCGAGGCAGCCGCGCGCCAATGCCAGTGCGGCCAGCCCGCCCTGCCAGCGGCTGAGCCCAGCAGAGCAGCGAGAAACCTCCTCAAACAGCGTCAGCATGGCTTGCTGTTCGCAGCAGCAACAACGCCCGCAAGCGCTTGCAGCGTCAGGAGGAGTCTTGCCGCGCCTTTAAAAGTCAGAGCTTCAGAACCGCACCCGCTCCTGACCCCACCCTCAGGCTCACTATAGGAGCAGCGGCGCCCCAGTGGCCACCCCCGCCCTGTTCGCAGCACGCGCCCTGCGGCAGCGCCGCCAGGCGGGCCCTGCGGGCTGCCGGCTCCGCTGTGCGAGCGGCCCGCTGCCCGGCGCGCTCGCCCGCGTGCTCCGCGGGCTGCTCGCCAACGTCGTCGCCATGCTGATATCATCATAAGAGCGTGAGAGGACGGCATTGCAGGCCCGGCATAGCACGGCGAGGCGCGCTGGCCCAACCCCAACCCTCTCACTTGGACTCCACCAGCGGCTTGGTGAACGGCTCCAGGGGCACGCCGCGGAAGCGGCCGGTCTGGCTGCCGTCGTCGTCCAGGTCGCCCCAGTTGACGTACGACTCCTTGGTCTTCGGGAAGTCGGTCGGCGAGCCGGTCGCCTGCGCAGCCCCCCGCAAAGGCGCTGTGCATGCTGATGCATCCCCCGTTGCACCTGCGCGTCGCCACATGCTGCGCAGCCCGCAGAACAGTTCAGGGCGTGCAGCCTCAACCCCGAGCATCATGTCTGGCGCAAGCTGTGCAGCAGGAGAGCCCGCCAGCATGGCCGGGCTCGCGGGCGCGCCTGGAAGCCGGCCTCGTCGCCGCCGATGATGTGGTCGATGATGCCGTAGCGCTTGGCCTCCAGCGGCGACATGTAGCGGTCGCGGTCCGTGTCCTCCTCGATCTGCGCGGCGCGCTCCGGACAACCGTCAGCCACGCTCGGCTGGTGTCGATCACCGTAGCATTGCAGCAGCCGCCCAGCTTCAAGCTCCCCATGACCCGCCCAGGTGGCGCGACCCTTTCATGCACTCACAAATCTGCGCCCTGCATGGATCAGAGATCGCTCCAGACACGCAAAGGCGTGCCGCTGGCGCGCGCCCGCAGCACAACCCCAAGCTGGTCAAACCCACCAAGCCCTCCGGCTTCCACTGCAGCGCATCCTTGCTTCCTCCAGCAAGGGCGCCGCCGGGCCGGGCGCCTGCTCGATGGGCGGGCCCGTGCGCTCGGCCGCGGTGGGAGTCCGGGTGGGAGCAGCGCAGGGCGCGCCTGCTCAATGGGCTGGCTCGTGCACTCGGCCATGATGCGGTTCAGGTTGGCCTTGTGGTACATGATCTCCTTGGCCTGGATCTCGATGTCCACCGCCTGCGCGCCGCCGCGGACCCTAAGAGGCTCTGACCCTAAACCTATACACGACCTCCTTGGCCTGGATCTCGATGTCCTTCGCCTGCGCGCCGCCGCAGACCCTAGGAGGAGCACCCAAAGCAAGGCCCTCAAGGCAGGTTGGTATTCTAAACATGGTGGCCTCAGGTTGACAACTAGAGAGGGGCGTGTTGTTTACCCATGGACTTCGAAGTGCGCGGCACAGGTGTACCCGAGCTTGCGCTGTCAGGTGCGGCCGACTCGCGTGAGTCCCACAGGAACTGCAATGCTCTCCCCCCAAATATAGCGTGGCATTGCGAGTACGGCTGCCCTGGTATCATTCGCATAGCAAGGGGCGCTGCGTCAAGGAGGTCCTGCCCACCGGCGCCGACGAGCGGCGGGCGGATCATGATGCGCACGTTGGCCCATGGCACTCGCACCCAGCAGGCCATATCCGGGCTCCTCGTCAAGCGCAGCGTCTCTGCCAGCCCCTGCTTCGTCTGCACGGCATGGGGCCGGACCTGCCCGCTGGCGCCGCCCAGCGGCTGGTGGATCATGATGCGCGCGTTGGGCATCGAGTAGCGCTTGCCCTTGATGCCCGCGCCCAGCAAGAATGCGCCCATGGACGCCGCCAGGCCAAAGCAGTACGTCTGCACGTCCGCGCGGCACAGCTGCGCCCGGGCGCGGCGGAGGTAGAGTCAGACCCTGCAGTTGACCGAGTGGGAGGTTGGGGACAGGTTTGAACCCAGAGACCACCCAGGCCCGCCTCCGACAGGCACGCGGTGCGTAAGGAGCGGGTCGAGACGATTAGCAGCGCGCTTCTTTTCATGCTGCAGATACCAAACTCTGCCACAAGCACGTCTGGCACTTACATGCGCACGCATGAACGCTTGTACTTCTAGCGCACCTGCATGGCGTCATAGATACCCATGCCTGCTGTGACCGACCCTCCCGGAGAGTTGATGAACAGTTTGATGTCCTGCAGGGTCGTTGGGAAGTTTGTCAGCCACGCCGTCGCCTCGTACGGCCACTTAGGCGTGCCGCTAAAACGGTGCTGCTCCCAAAGACTGCGTGCAATCAGAACGAAACGCAAGGTCGCGCACTGCCGCACCTTTGAAGAGTCCTGCGCATCTAGCAACAGGAGCTGGCTGATAATAGCGTCCGCGCTGAAGTCGTTCACCTGCGAGCAGCCTCCTCTTCAGCGACTTGCACAGCACAGCACAGCTCTGGAGCCAAGAGCACGCGGGCCAGGGCTGCTGGGGCGCGCCTCGCCGCCAAGGAACACAACGCGCTGCCGCAGCAGCAGGCCGAAGGGGTCGCCCGCCATGTCCTGAGTCCTGCGGTCCGCCGCCACGGCGCTGTCAGACGCACTCCTCGAAGTCATCTGCTGTCCTGCAGCGTGGCCGGCTCGGCAAGCCCGGCACGCTCTGCGCTGTGTGGCTTGCTTTGAGGCCGTGCTGCTGTGGCTCAGGAGCCCTGGCGGCAGGAGTTCCTGCCTGTTGCTCGCATCCTACGCTCGCCAAGCTTGGCCTGCTCCCTGCAGGCTCAGGGGCACATGCGCACCGTGGCGCGAGCATCGGCTGCTGCTGCGCTGTGACAACCGCTGCGCAGCGCCGCCTGCTTGGCCTGCGCGCGGTCTGGCAACCGCGCAGCCATGCAGATGCGTGCGGCGCGCCGCTGTGGAAGGCTGTGACGGCCGCCGGCTCTCGCCTGGCACCTACGCGGGCCACGGGGCAGGAGCACGGGCTGCTCATCGTGTGCCAGGTGACAGCCATCGCTTCTCGAGCAAGGTTTGTCCGCTGTACATGTCCGTCTCCTCTCTGTCTAAGCCCTGCTCAGCCCTCTTCCGCAGTTACAGCACAGGCAGGCTTGCTACCAAAGTCAGTGTTCTGCTGATGGCTTGCATCATGCACACTATTGCTTACACGCCGCCGCATAGACCGACAGGCCTTGCTGAACACTTGCCAAAACGTGCACTGCCTGTGTCTAGTCATTGACACCTACGCCCCGCTGACTCTAAGTACAAAACGGCTGGCTCGTACACTGCGCCTAAATCCTAGTGCACACTGCACAGCACCTCTAACGGCACCTGTCTAAACACCGAAGCCCGCTGTGCGTCAAATGGCGGACACATCAGATGCTTAAGCAGCCAAAACTGGCACCTCCAGGAATCCAAAACTGCAAACTACAAGCATGAATGGCCATGCCCAAGCGGGCCTGCCCATCCGCCGTAACAGCAGCAAGGGCACGCTTAGGCCTGCTCTGCACACGCCCCATGCTGGCACGCGCACAGCAACACTCCCACAGCAGAGAGGTCCGCCGCGCTGTCCCTGTCGCCCGCTTGTCTTGGCCAGCAAGCGTGCGACCGCTACACCCTTGGGCAGCATATGTTCCCCGGTGGTCTACATTATGCCAAGCGAAAATGCAACCATTCCGCCCTTGAGCAGCCTGCGCTGCGCAGCGGTCTACATGGTGCCCGCAGCCTGCAGCTTGGCGGCCACCTTCTGGCCCAGGCCCGAGTCCATCTGCGTCAGGTAGCCCACCCACACGCGGCGGATCTCCTGCGCCGGGGCCCAGACCTCATAGGTTAAGAGTGTGACACCGACGCTCACTATCCTGTTGACACTCACGGCTGAAAGCCTCTGCTTATTGGAGAGCACGCTGAGCAGCCCCATGACAGCCTTCAATGCGCTATGCATGCAGACAACGCCAACGCACATGCCTCGCGGCAAACGACAAAGCACACACGTGCATCTAGTCACACAGCATCGCGGCAACTATCTGCAGCGCTCCCGCAGTACGCCGCACAGCAAGGCCGTATTCAATGGCGCCCTGTGAGCAGGCGCTGCGCACCTGCGTGCAGCGCGGGTCGGACAGCATCCCCGCGATGCGCCCGACGAAGCGCTCGCGCCGCGCAGGGTCGAAGCTGCGGTAGCGGTCACCCGGCTGCGCGCGCGCAGGCTTGATATCAGCCTCGGCTGTGCGCGCAGCTCGCCAGAGCCAACACTACAACAGCAACGCCCCTACCTACAGGCCTTGGCAGTGATGCCCGTGCTACAGAACATGCGATGTAGCAGGCACCGTCCTCCTCGAACACATCACTTGGTCACGGTCAGCCACTCAAGTCAACATGCTCATCTGCGCAGGCACAAATCACCTCCGGCCTGAACACTGCTTGGGCACTGTAAAGCAGCCGGCCAGGATCACGGTGCCCTGAGCGCGAGCAGCCTCGGCGCGCCTGCTTGAAGTTGTTCTCCTTGGGGATCATGCGCCGCTCGCGCCGCCCGGACAGCTGCGCGGGGTTGGCCGGGTAGCGCTCCGCGTGGCGCACCGGGTCGAAGCGCGACGGGAAGTAGTTCACCTGCAGGCATTAGGGTTGTTAGCATCAAGCAGCCCTGCCAGCCTCTTCACTCATGCATGCATGTCTGGAGCACACTAGTGCTCACGGCGAGCGAGGGTTCGTGCCGCATACTGTAAACACACTGAGCAGCCAAGGCTGGGTTGTTACTCGCGCCTCCCACATTCAACAGCCGCACTGAGCATGTCTGCAAAAGCTGAGGCGCAGAATGGGGACAGCGCGCCTCCTCGTCGCGGTGCATGAAGTTCATAAAGCCGTCGTGGTGGTTGTTGTGGTGCGCGCACTTGGGCGCGTTGGCGGGCAGCATGAGGTAGTTGGGCCCCAGGCGGTGGCGCTGCGTGTCCGCGTACGAGAAGATGCGCGTCTGCAGCAGCTTGTCGTCGGAGTAGCCGATGCCTGCGGGCGCCGCGGCGAGTGATCAGCAGCCGAGCAGCTGAGCAACGTGCGCGCATCCGGCACACTCGAGAAGATGCCATTGAGCAGCTGAGCAAAAGTGCATGCGCATGCAGCACACTCAAAGGAGTGCAATGGCGGCATAAGCAGGCACATGTGCTGACGCATGCAGATATTGTTTACAGCGCATGCAAAGCGCTGCACGCTGCAAGGCACGGCAGGGGCGCGGAGGCGCACCGGGCACGATGAGTGCGGGGCAGAACGCCAGCTGCTCGTTCTCGTTGAAGAAGTTGTCCGGGTTCTGGAGGGCGCACACCCGCTCGCATCAGTCATGCGAGCAGGTGCACTCGAGGCATGTCCTCAGTATGCCATGGTATACACCAGTCAGCTCTCCTCAATGCTTTGCATGCACGGACACACTGCTTGGCAGCCATCGACTATGCAGGCACCGCACACGCGCAATAAACCAGCAACACGCACAGGGCACCACGGCAGGCAAGATGCGCACCTTGTTCAGCACCATGCGGCCGACCGGCTGCAGCGGGAACAGGTGCTCCGGCCAGATCTTGGTCACATCCAGCGGGTCAAAGTCAAACTTGTCCTCGTCGCGCGGCTCCATAGTCTGCACGCCGCACAGAGCATGCGCGTCACCGAATGAGCAACCTACGTCACTGCTGCTGCATGCCCCATATGGTGACCCGCAGTGCATACGCGACGCTGATGGTCTTCCCCTGTGACGGCGGGCGGAGTGAATGCTGAGTGGTCATGGGGTTGAGGTGGCAGGGTACAACGCGAAGCCTGCTCGTGACACCCTCGAGGAACACGTGGCAGCAGGGTCCGCCGCCCGCCCGCGCGAGCGCGCACCTGGACGAGCAGCTTCCACTCCGGGTAGTCGCCCGCGGCGATCGCGTCGTACAGGTCGGCCGTGGCGTGGCTGTGGTTGCTGCCGCCCACCACGACCGCCTCATCCTCCAGCAGGTTCTTCACGCCTGCGCGGCCGCAGCCTCCCGGTCAGAAACCCTGCCGTGCTGTGCTTGGCGGCGCGCGGCAGAGCCCTACAGGTCGAGCCCCGCAGTGCCGTGCGGGCGCCGCGCAGACCGGGCGTGATGTGCGTCTAGCAGCTCGGCGCCTGACTGGCTGGACAGACGCTGTTGGTGAAATGTTGCTCTGGAGACGCACCGGAGTCACCAGCGTCTCCAGTGCGTCATCTCACCAAAAAAAATTACAATAGCTAGCAGACAGGTCAATAAGCTGCGAGACGCATGCAGCGGCCCCGCCGGGCCCGGGCGCAACGCGAGCAGGCGGCGCGCGGGGCGCACCGCAGCTGGGCTGCCAGTGGAACTTGACGTAGGTCACGCGGCCCTCCTTGTTCAGCAGCGTGTACGTGTGCACGCCAAAGCCCTCCATGTGGCGGTAGTTGGCCGGGATGCCGATGTCGTCCTGCAGGAAGGTGAACTGCGCCGCGCAGCACGCACTGTTCCTGCCATTCCTGACACAAGGGCTGGTGCAGCATACCGACGCAGCCAGCAGACACTCCTAGCCGGCCGCAGGCCGGCGCTCTTCACACGCGCGGAGCGCTGCGCGCATCTCCTTTTTCGGCCGCGCACCATGTGCATGCTCTCCGGGTGGTGCGAGAAGAAGTCCGCGATGCGCCAGTTCTCCTGGATGTGGTTCTTGGGGTTGGGCTTGAGCGCGTGCACCATGTCCGGGAACTTGATGCCATCGCGCACGAAGAACACCTGCCGCGCGCGCGGGGCAGCTCAGGCCCTGCGCGGCCGCCACGACCGCCGCGGCCGCGGCTGCTCCCCCAGCGGCAGCGGACCCGCCAGCCGCAGAGCGCGCCCGCTACGAGCGCGCCAGGGCCGCATACGTGCAGGCGGGCAGAGCCACACACACACCCAAGTCTGTGTCGCACGACTGACCACTTGCACACTCGAGTGTTGCTGCAAGCACTTGCCCCCGGCCTCCTGGCACGGTGGGGGCGCGCGACACGCACCGGGAAGTTGTTGCCAACCAAGTCCCTGCGCAGCACGACAGGTAGCGACGGTCAGCCAACTGTCAGCTTCAGCAGCTAGCCGGCTGGTGAAAGGCAGCAGGAGCCTCCACAGATTTTGAGCTGCTTACCACATTCCTTACACTCAAAACCTCAGTCGCACACCCAGTGTGGACGTACAGCTGCAACGCGCTTAACTCCTTGCAGCAAGGTCAAGCACCCAGCACAAACAGAGCTGCCACACCTATAGCAATGACTGAGACAACACTGCTTAGACAAGTAAGGCGCCCCTGCATACTTGCGAGGCTTGCGAGGCTGCGCGCGCACCAGTTGCCCTCGCGCGTGTAGAACTTGACGGCAAACCCTCGCGGGTCGCGCAGCGTCTCCGGCGAGCCGCGCTCATGGATGACGGTCGAGAAGCGCGCGATGACGGGCGTTTGCACACCCGGCGCGCGGAACACATCCGCGCAGCTCAGGTTGGAGATGTCGTGCGTCACCTACGTCACAGGGCAAAGTATCAGTAAGCATAAGTCATGAAGAAACTGTGGTCATACAAGGCAGCACGTCCTGTGCCGCAACATGTGGGTGAGGAACACCAAGGAGCAGGGGCCGTGCCTCGAAGAATCCCTTCGCGCTCGCTCCCCGGGCGTGGACGACCCGCTCGGGGATCCGCTCCCGGTCGAACTGCACAGCGCAGGCGGTCCACTCAGTCGCCCACGCTTGTAGACACACCATGGCTACAGCAGATGCAAAATCACGTGCAAGGCGTCACCTGTGCGAGCTTCTCGATCAGGTGCTGCACCCAGGCACACAGCGTGTCAGCTTTCCTGGGCAAGAGGTGCAAAGAGCGCAGGGCAGCATGCGCAACAGTGTTCCAGCACAACGAGGGCAGGGCGCCGCACGTAGTCCTCCAGAAGTATCGGCCCTGCGCGCAACCAAGACGCCTTTTGAGTGCGCAAGCCCACACTCAGCACGTTAACAAGTAATACACGACAAGAAAGCGGCGACAGCCGCGCAAGGTGCCGGGCTCGCACCGCGAGCGCCGACGGTGGAGGAACTGTTGTTGTTCCATACAGGCATGCCGCTGTTGGTGGTCCAGTAGTTGCTGTCATGGTGACTGCTCGGGACGTGCTGCGCAAACCAGCGAGCGCGTCAGTCCACGTGTGGCAAGCCAGCACGACACAGGCGCGCCGAGCTGCAAAGCGCGCGCACAACCACAGCTGTGCTCTGTAGCGCCGGCGCGCAGGCTGCGGCGCGGCCCGCGCGGGTGGCAAACCTTGTAAGGGTCCATTTTGCACCCGTCAGCCGTCGCCCGCAACCGCTCTACTAGCCTACCAGCGGGTTACCAAGCCAACAGTCCCACCTCTGCTGTGCTATCTGACGCTGAGATTGCTTTGCAGGGAAAGTGCCACCTCAGCAGCAAAGTTGAGTGAAGGTGCCCTATGGGGTGTGTGCAGGGCTTGTATGCAAATCAGCCAATGACAGCCCAACTGTTACTTGACCCGCCAGCCCAGCGCTATAGCTCGGGCAGCGCCAACTGCCTGACATAGCTGGTGTTATGAGTGCGCCTCAAGGTACACGAGTGCGCATACTGGGCGCACGTCTCATGCCTGGCAGCTTCTGCAGCTGCCGCCGTGCCGTGACGCGTGCCCAGTAGTGTTGCGCGGACCGGCATGGGCCGGGGCAGGAAGACGCGCAACAACATGTTCAGTTTCGGGCTCAGCTCGTCTGATGAGGACACCGGCCGGCAGCCCAGCACCTGCGACACCACCTGCGGCAGCTTGACAGGCGCGCCGCAGTCCACGGACCGCGCCTGCATAAAAGCCATTGGAGAACACACGCGCCGCCACTTGCCTTGCCTTCAACTTGCGACCCCTACTAGCACGCTGCGCCCGTCACTCTGGTGCTTGCAGAGTGCTTCAGCAGAAGTGAGGGACGCTCCTGAGCAGGTGCGGGTACGGGGGCCTACCAGCTGCAGGCGACCTGCGCTGTGGTGGCCGGCGGCGTGTGCGCGCTCTCGGCGCCCTGCACAGCCGCACCTGGAGAGCTGGGCCGCGCCACGCTGTCGCAGCTCGACCAGTGCGCCCTTTCGCCACGGCACTGCTTTGCTTGCACTTCTGGATGTTTCGTGTACGTGAGGAGCGCTACTGACAGCAAGTGCGTGCTCCATCCCACAAGGCAGCACCCAGGTCAGCCGCTCACTCGCGTCCATCCCCGCAGGGGTCCCGCCGCTCCGCGCACCGCGGGGCACGAGCAGGGGCTGCGCCAGAACCTGGCGCGCCTGGCCATGCAGGCAGACGGTATCAGCCCTGACCCTAGCATGGCCGCCAACACAGGCTCGCCGCACAGCATGCCTGCCACGCCCCAGCTAGCCCGGCCGGACGGGGCTCCGGGCGGGGCAGCCATATGCCTTTCCCCGGGGCAGCCCGGTGTGGGACACCGTGAGCGGACCGCGGGTAGCCGGGCGGCCGAGCTCGCCGCGCTGCTGGAAGCCAGCGAGGCGCGCGCCGGCGCGGTAGCCGCGGCGCTCGTGCAGCGGAGGGCCGACTCCCCCGCAGGGACGCCCGTCGGCACGCCCAGGTACAGACACAGTGACGTTGAACGCGTTTGCCAGGATGGTGCCCACTTGTTGAAGGTCAGGCGGGCAGCGCCCTCTGTGTACCTGTCGCCGGGCTCGCACGTCACGGTGCCAGCTCTCAGGGGACGCAGCAATGACAGCCGCAGAGAATGACTGGGAAACCCAGGGCCGCAGCGAGCTGCGCTGGACAGGGGGGCGGAAGCCAGAGCTCTAACGTGTGCTGGTCCGGCTGCAGGGCTGCGCCCGCCGTGTGCCTGTCGCCGGGCTCGCGCGCGGCGGCGGCCGGGCTGGCGGTGGAGGCGGCGCTGGCGGCCGCCGACGCGCGCGCCGGCGAGCTGACGGCCGCCGCGGGGGAGGCCGAGGCGCGCGCAGACGCGCTCGCCGGCGAACTGCGGGCGGCGCAGGCTGCTGCCGAGGCGCTGCGCACGGTGCGGGTCTGGCGCTGCGGCCCCGGTCGCTGCAACGTCCGGGGCCACGTCTGGACTCCACGAGCCGTCCAGCAAACACAAGCTTCTTTTTTTAGGGTTTTCAGCTCACTTGCTGTGCATAATTTAATTTGAACCCCTGCTGCGCCTGACACCCTAAGTCAGACGCCAAAGTGATTGACTAGCGTGCATCACATGGCACTCCATCTGTCCTGTGCAGACAAATCGCATCACTTGTATGAAAAGCCCCAGCTGTCGTGTACTGTGTGCTGTGCAGCCGGAGCCGGCAGCCAGGATGACCATGTCTTGACACGCTCCGCTCCTGTGCTGCCGTGACTGGTAAGCCGGGCGTCAGTGCGGCCGGCGGCCATGCACGCAGGAGTTGGAGGCGAGGGAGGCCGAGCTGGCTGCGGCGCGCACGGGCGCGGCGGCGCTAGGCGGGGAGCTGGAGGCGAGGGAGGCCGAGCTGGCTACCGCACGCGCGGGCGCCGCGGCCGCCGAGTCCGCGGCCGCGAGCGTCGCGGCGCTGGGCGCGGAGTTGGATGCGCGGAAGCGCGAGGCCGCCGAGCGCGCCGCGGAGGCCGCCGCCGCGCAGGCAGCTGAGGCCGCGGCGGCGACGGCGCTGGTGCGCTGCGGCCCGGCGCGGGCCGATCGGTGCCGAGAGCGGGCCGTGGGGCCGACATGTTCACAGGCAGCGACTGTCATGGCTGTGCTGGTGATCATGGCAAGCACATACTCACCAATCCACTTGTGCCAAGCGCGGGCCCGCCAACTGGCGGCGCCCGAGGCGCCCGTTCCCGGCCGCTGCCATAGGCGGAGCCGCGTGCCGCAGGTCGCCGCCAGGCGGGAGCTGGCCGAGGCCGCCGCCGCCGCCGCCGGGCTGGAGGCGCAGTTGGGGGACGCGCGCGGCGCGGCGGACGCGAGCGCGGCCGCTGCGGCAGCGGCCAAGGTGCTGCTGGCCCCGCACTGCTGGCCTGGGCGCTGCGGCGGCGCTGCGCTGCGGGCGCGGGCGGCGTGGTTGCGCTGGGCATGCAATCTCAGCAGCCCCTGCTGCACATGGGCCCTGTGCGTGCATCAGGGCGTTCCTTGGGCCCGCCTGGCGCGCGCGCGCCTTTATGGTCGGGGGCAAGCGCCACAAGGCGAGCCACAGTACTGGGCATGGTCACACGTCAGAGCTGCATGTATCTCAGCTTCCTTGTAAGTTGTCATTGCGTGCGCATGGCACTGTTGTGGGGCACCCACCGGAACAGAAGGGCATCCCTTCTTCACCTTACCCCTACACAGTGGCTGCAAACCCCAGGCGGATGCGGCCGCGGCGAGGAAGGAGGCCGCGGCCGCCAAGAAGGAGGCGGCGAAGCTGCGCAAGGACGCGCGCGCGGCCGAGGCGGCAGCCGCCGGCGCGGCGGCGGCCGCCGCCGCCGAAGCCGCGGCGGCCGCCGCTGCGGCGGAGGCCGCACATGGCGCGGCGCTGGAGGCGCGCGGCGCGGAGCTGGCGGCCGCCTCGGCGGCGCTGGCGGGCAGGGAGGCCGAGCTGGCGCAGGCATGCGCGGCGCTGGCGGGCAAGGAGGTCGCGCTGGCCGCTGTGGAGGCGGCTCGGGTGCGCTCCTTTTTCTCATGCATGCGCGCTTTTTGATGCAAAATGTTGCATGGTGGGGGGCAGGCTCTGACAACAACAACGCCATGTGACAGAGGCGAATCCGGGGGCACACGGTTGCAGCGCTCGTGGGCTAGGAGGCCAGCATGTAAGTCACAGACGTGGCCGCTTGCGGTCGATTACTTGTCGTGATGAAACGATTGCGTGTGCTCTGTGTCTGCTGTACCCGGCATGCTAGAGCGCGCCAGGCCCTTGTTCTGGACAAGGACAGTGTTGACATATTGATGTGCAAAGAGTTGAGGGCCGCGCAGGTGGCTGCGGCGGCAGAGGCCGCGGCGGCGGTGGAGGAAGCCAGGCGCGCCGTGGAGCTGGCTGCGAGCGCGGCGGAGCTGCAGCGCCACGGCGCCGACCTGCAGGCGCGTGCAGCCTGCTCGACATGTCATCATCTGCGCTGGGACACGCACAGCAGCCTTCTACACGGACTACCGTCGACCACGCCAGCTGTGTGTGAGCCTGCTTCCGTGTGCACACAGCACGGCGTCAGCTCGACGAGGTCTCCGCACGCCCGCGCCAAGCATGCTGTGGACCATCCAGGGTCGCCTGTAACCCAGCCCAGCGCGCGCAGCGCCGCCTGGCAGACGCGGAGGCCGCCGCGCGGCGCGCGGAGGCGGACCACGCGCGCCAGCTGCGCGAGCGCGACGCGGCCGCCGCGGCCGCGGCAGCCGACGCGGCGGCGGGCGCGGCGGAGCGCGCGCGCCTGGCCGCCGCGCTGGCGGCCGCCGCGGAGGCGCTGCGCGGCAAGGTGCGCCCTGACCGGGGTCCACCCTATCCCTAACCCAGCCACTTTGCGCTGCACGCACAGGCACTATATCCTGCACGCATGCATGCACCACATGCTGCCGCGCCGCATGTGACGAGACCCTGCTAGGGGTTGATTTGAGGGAGTGACGCACAGGATGCATACTGTGGGAGAGGGGCGCCGCACAGGAGGCCGAGCTGGCGCGCGCCGTGGCGGACAAGGCGGCGGTGACGCGCGCGATGTGGCAGGAGCTGCGCGACAAGGAGGCCGACCTCGGGCGCGCGCTCGCGCACGGCGCGCCCGGCGTGCGCGCCCCGCTCGTCCCCAAGGGGGGCGCTTGTGCACGCGGGCAGTAACTGGAGCGCGCTCTGGCGAGCTCCGTCCGCCTGCACTGCTCGCGTCGCTCCCACGGCCGGGTGTGTGGCGATTGGAGTTGGTCTTGCCTTCCTGATTACTCCTGAAGACTGCGAGCGAGAGGTGTGATGCGCAGGCCCGGACTCCACTCGGCCGCCGCGACGGTGGCGCCTCGCCCGCGCCGTCGGCCGGCGACTCGACCTCGCGCGCGCCGGGCTCGGCCGCGTCCGCCGCGGGCTCGCCCGCGGCCGCGCGCCCCGCGCTGGGCCCGCCGCCCAGCCTGGACCAGGTGCAGCGCGGGCGCTTCGTCGTGCTGTGCGCGCCCGCGCCCGGCGCGCACGCCGACGCCGGCCCCGGCGACGGCGGCGCCGACGCCGCGCTCGCCTTCGCCGTCGCGGGCACCCCGCTGTGGCTGGCCAAGGTGGTCGCGGCCGCGGGGGAGGGCGCCGGCACGGACGGGCCGGGGCCGGCCCCCGCGGCTGCCACGCCCGGCCCCAAGCTGCACCTCTTTGCGCGCGCGCCCGGCGCGCGGCACTTCTCGCCGGCAGTGGACGCGCGGGGCTACCCGCTGCTGCACCCGACCGCCGCGGCGCGCCCGCTCGGCGCGGGCGAGCTGCTCGCCGTCTTTGATGGTCTGGATCACGGGCGGCGGGGCGGCGGCGGGCGCCTGCCGCGCGCCGTCGCCGCCGAGCTGGCCGCGCGGCTGCAGGGGCGCAGCCCCGGGGCGCGCCGCCTGAGCAGCACCGAGGAGGCGGGTTCCGCCACCTCCGACAGCGACGGGGCCTAGCCTTGGGATGGAGCGGCAGGCCCCTGTGGCCGCGCGCGGCGCTCATCGGAGCGCGGCTGCCGGCGCGGCGGCGGCGGGCGCCCGCGCCGCGCAGCCGGGGCGGAGCCGGCCGGGCGGCTGCGGGGCCGCGCGCAGGGCGCGCGGCGCCTGCGCTGCGCCAGAGGTTTAGCTATGCTAGGGCCGTTGAAAGTGACGACGCCGCAGGCTACCTCGACAGTGCCGCCGTTGGGAAGGTGCAGCCTGGCAACAAGTACTTAAGCATGTCCAGTGTGTCGTGGCCGTGATGGGTTTTCTTTTACAGTGTGTCGTGACCGTGATGTCACAGCCCTCTGACGGAAAGCAGGCGTCTAGCTCCCAAATGAGTCCGCCAGGCGCGTAAGGGCTCCACCGTGGAACTCTGGATGCTCGTCAGAGTGGTGCGGGCCACTCTGCTTTGTGAAGGTACGCAGCCTGGCGTGTACGGGTCAGCGAATGCAAACAACAACAGCCTACAGCGGGACATGTCAACTGCGAAGTGCTGCCGATGGAACAGACATTTCAATCGCATGCCATGCAGACGCGGTGCTTCCCCACGATCACGAGCCCTAGCTGTGAGGGGCACCCATGTCAACCCTGGTTGCCTTGAAAGGGTGGACCTGCATGCCATCTTGCATGCAAGTGCGCGCCCAGTCGCTCCACTTGCGAGGATGGCGATCAAGCTGACTGCCGGCCTGTGGCTGCTCACATTCTTTGCTCCGCTGACGGCAACCGTGCTGGCTGCGCTGCTGTACCCAGAGCGCTTTTATATGTTGCCCAATGCACACAAGTGGACAGTCGATGCGCAGCGCATCAGGCTGAAGGACGGCCGGCACTTGGCATATGAAGTTCGCGGCGACATTTCGCGTCAGCATGTGCTCATACACAATCACGGTGTACTGTCCTCGCGGTGCGCCTGACGGTGCAAGCTGCAAAGTGCAAGCTTGCCGTGTGCAAACAGAGCACCGTAGCGCAAGCGGGAGGTGCAAGACTCTTCTGCCAATCTCACGCAACACCTGCAGACATCCAACTTGTCTGATGGGTTGGAGCGCTCACCTAGGACTAGTCTGGATGTGGTTCACAGCCTGTCCTGTGACAGCTCAGTGACTGCCGAGGTTCTGGGCTCGGGCAGCTTGGAAGCGAGCATGTACAACGAGAACACGCTCAAGCAGCTGGATATGGCGGTGATCGGCGTCGACCGGCCCTACTATGGCCAGGTGAGGACCTCCTTGCTTCGGCATTGCGGATCTCCTCAGCGACCTACTGCCTCGCAATGCAATTTGTGCCGCGCAGCATTTGCACTTGCTTCACGCTGGGATGTGAAACAAGCCCGAGACACTAGCTGGCCTGCTGTGGTGGAGGCTGCTACACCCAGGCATCCTGATTGGCAGAGCAGCGCTGCAGCAACGTTGCAACAAAGCAGCATTGCAGCAGCCCGCAACACCCCGCAAACATAGAGCATGCCGCGCTGCTCGCGCAGAGCGACCCGCACCCGCTGCGCACGCTGACGAGCTTCGCGGCCGACCTGGAGGCGCTCGCCGACAAGCTGCTGCCCAAGCGCCGCATCTTCCTGGCCGGCGCGTCCGGCGGCGGGCCGTACGCGCTGGCGGCCGCGGCGCGCATGCGCGGCCGCGTACGCGGCGTCCTGCTGATCAGCCCCGCCACGCACCCGGGTGCGCGCCGGGCGCCGCCGCCGGCGGCGCCCCAGCCCTGCGTGCGCAGCGCGGCTCGGGGCCTGGCGCAGCCACCAACCCGCCCCGGAGCGCGCCTGGGACGCAGCAGGGAGACTGATGAGGTCAAGCGTGTGGAGTTACGGCAGGCACCGACGCGAAGGAGCCAGCGCAGGGTGTGTCTGCTTGTGTGGCAGTCTGCCGCTTGGGTAGGTCTGTGGTGCCATGCCTGCATGCGAGCTTCCCGGGGCAGCAGCACGCCTGCACATGGTCCTATTGGTCTCTGACATGTGCTGCTGAGGTGCCGGTGTGTGGATGGTGGGGTCGTGAGTGGGAAAGTGATGTATGCGGCATGCTGGCCTGCCATGCTCACATGGACTCTGGCCGCGCCCAACCCAACTCACTGGGACCCATGTGGCAGGTGCGCGCTCGCATCATGTGAAACACGGAGGATGGCTGGATGCACCTCTGCTGCGCACTGCCATGACGGGCAGGCTTGGGTCTCCACTACCCCCTGCACACGTCAGGGGCTCTGGGCCTGCCTGCACGCTCCAGCGGGTCACACAGGGCTCGCAGCTCCAGGCCAGCGGGCCGCACGAGCACCAGGCGTAGGCCAGCGGGCTGCCGCGCCGCTGCGCGATCCGCGACCCTGCTGTGGCGCGCAGGCCTGCTGTCGCCCGAGGAGAAAGCGGAGTGGGCGGCGCACAACCCCAGCCCGCTCATCCGCACCTTCCGGCAGCTGGCCAGCTACTCCGGCTGGCTGGCGCGCGGCGTGGCGGCCGTCGCGGAGACGCCGCTGGGCGGGCGCGTGCTGTTCGACGCGGTCGTCAGGCCCGCGACCGGCGCGCCTGCTCGCCCGGCCGTGGCCGTGCCAGCCAGTGTGGTCGCATGACGCCGCTGTCTGTCGGCGAAGCGGTGCTTCTGTGAAGGGATGGACCAGGGGATCAGTACCAAGATGATGGGAGCGGTTGCCCTGTTGCGCTGGCTGTCATCACCGGCTCGTCAGGCTCGTTGCGTGTCTCCAGCAGACGCGCTGAACAGGCAGGCGGCGTTGCACGTCTGCAGCAGGCGCGCTGCATAGGTCGGCGGCGTCAGGCGATCCCGCGGCCGTCAGCAGCGCCCAGCGCCCGGCGCACTTTGCGCAGAGGCACATCAAATCCTTGAGGGCGCCTGCAAGGTGCGAGGCGTCCGCTGACGGGCCGGCGCGCCCCGGCCGCAGACGGGCTGAAGAGCAAGGTGGCAGCGGTGGACGCTAAATGCCTGGACCAGCGGCCGGAGCACCTGGCAAAGACCGTGCCGGAGGGCAACCGCCAGCACACGGCCGCGGGGCTCATCACCGACGCCGCGCTCATTGGCGCCGCCTGGCCCTTCAACCTGACCACCGGCCTGGGGCCCGAGCTGGGCCGCGCCGTGCACATCTGGCAGGTCCGGCCCTGCTAGGTTTGGGTATCGCCGTAGGGCATCACCCCACCCTGTCCTTGCATGTTCTGGCAATGCACTGCGCGCGCGCAGGTCTTGACCCCGTGGCTGCCGCCTTCAGACATGTGATGCAGTCCATTGCGCGTCATGCGCTCCTGCATTGATGCCGCGCATGCGCGCGCAGGGCGGCGGCGACCTGCAGCTGCCGGAGGTGGGCGCGCGCGCGCTGGCACGCGCCATCCCGGGCTCGCACCTGCACGAGGTGCCTAATGGCGGCCACTTTGCATACTTTTCATGCGACGCGGCGCAGCAGCGCCGCGCACTGCTGGCCATGCTGGCGTCCCTGGTGCCCTAGGTCTGTGCACTGGGGTTTAGTCCTTTTCGTGCGGCGCGGCGCAGCAGCGCCGCGCGCTGCTGGCCATGCTGGCGTCCCTGGTGCCCTAGGTCCATCCACCTGGCTTAGTCTTGGGTCTGCACGCGATGCAGGACCGCGCATTGCGGTCCTGCTGCTGCTGGCGGCGTTGGCACCTGGCCTGGTGATGGGGTGTGCCAGCATGAGCATCCGCTGTCCAGCAAGCCTCAACTTTCGGAGTAGTGCTCACATCTGGGAGTAGTGCACGGACATGCTGGCTGGTAGGTTGCTCATCGCATCCCACGTGGCGCACTTCTGACGTCAGGCTGGCAGCAGACGTGAGTCTCATCTCACCCCGCTGCACAACAGGACGCATGGGCCAAGCTCGCGGCCCGGTTCTCGGACATGCCACCTGGATGCTTGCTGTGGCAGCTGAGGGGCGTGATGTGCGGCATGCTGCCAGTCGTTTACGCTGGGCAGCGAGCGCACATTTGCCCAATGCACATGCATGCTGGGCAGGCCTGCGCACCAATTGGTCCACTCAATTGGTCCACTCGCAAGTGCAAATGCTTTCTCCATGTGTTTGGCATGTGTAGAGGCTTTCTCCTACACAAGGGGCTCCAGAGCAACTGAGTGCTGCTGCTCGTAGCTGGTGCTATCCTATCTGCTGATGTCGGCCCTTACAAGTCTGTCAGACGCACCAGCAAACCAATGCAGACACTGAAGCAAGCAGAAGCGTGGGTCCGCAAACAGTGTATTCTTCTCAAACAGCGCCCTTGTGCTCAAGGCCGACAAGTAATCGCACTGGGGCCCCTGCAGCGCCTGATGAGGCGCCGCGTTCCCAGCCCCCTTCTAGAGACAAGTAACATGTGCAGCTCCGAGACGCGGCACTTGAAGGCACCCCCGCACTGAGTGCGCAGCAAAAAACCATCCCCGCAGCTTCCCCAAAACACGGGCGCCCCCACCCGCTGGTACCCATACGGCTTGGCTTGCCTGCTTACAGGCCCGGCACACTCACACCGTTGGTGGCTGCGCGCGTGCGCGACATGTTGTCAGCCCCCGGACGCACCAGTTCGGGATGTCTACACATCATATAAAAATGCCGATCGTATAATGCATCCAAGACAGGCCGTGTGTGTGCAGGGTGGCACGCATGTCTAGCACTAGCAGGCCCAGCAGCAGCTCGCAGGCACCTAGTGACATGGCATGACTACAGAAAGCACAGGCGCGCACCGAAGTTCACGCCCCACGGGTTGGCCAGGTGCGCGCCCAGCGCCTCGATCGGGCCCTGCGCAAGCGGGGCGGAGCTCATGCGCAGCCAGGTCAGGAATGCAGTCCCGCTTCACGGCTGATGACCCAGGTTGCCCCAAGAAGAACACTTGGAGGAATGACTGCTTGCATGCTTCAGACAATCTCCCAAGTCTCCCGACATCTCTCCCGACATCTCACCAGTCGAGCAACAGAGGGCGTGCTTCTGCTCTGCACGGGCGCAGGCGCGACCCACGGCATGTCCAGCGCAGGCGCCCGGGCACCGCGTCGCAGCCGCACCTTGCCGGTGGCCGCGTGCACGGCCAGGAAGCCGACGCACGCGAGCATCGCAAGGCGGCCTGCGCACGCGCATCATCGCATCACAGGCCCGCCTTCCTGCATTGTCCGCTTGACGCGGTTTGCATCCACACCAAACGCGTTGCGACATGCATGCAAGGTGCATCGAAGAAAGAAGCCTGGCAATCACGCAGAGCGGCGGAGGTTACACGTCCGGTCACGCGCACTGCCTGTGAGGCGGCGCGCCGCAAGGCACGCGAGTGTGGCCGCAGCGCGCACCGTTCTTAATCTCCTTCAGCTTCAATGACTCCAGCGACTGCGCGGCCGCAGGCCGGGCGCTCAGGGGCCCTGCCTGGCTGCCAGGGCTGCCACAGCACTTGGATGAAGTGTGCATGCCCCGCTCAGCACTTTCACTTCAAGCACTGCAGTCTGGCAGTGCGCTGCCGCGCACGCGCCCGCTCGCTGGCCGGAACCCTTCAGGCCTGCACACTGCAGCCAGGTAGCAGCCGCCCTGTGACCCAGAGAGATAGCGGGAGGGACACTCGCGGTGCACCTTGCCGTCCTTGGACAGGCCGACCGGGTCGAAGGCGCCGCCAGGGTACTTGCGCTTCTCGGGGTCGGGCTCGCCGTTGCGCTGCGCCTCCGCGCCCGCCAGCGCGGCGACCGTCTGCGCGGCCGCGGCGCGATGTTGCGGCGCTTGTGTGCACTCAGAGCCTTTCCTTGCCTTGCCTTGCCTTGCCTTCCCTTGCCTTGCCTTGCCTGTCCTTTCTCTCCTTTCCGTTTTCCTTTCCTGTGGTGGTGACCTACCCCTTATTCAAGGTGACCCTACACAACTGCACTATGCTCACTACCAACGCGACAACCTCCTGCTGTGCCGCAACACGGTAGCGGGTCGCGCGTCACGCTTGTGCCGCTGCCAGTGCTCGCACTGACAGAGGCGGGGGGG
>JAABUJ010000307.1_pt1 | contig 105247 bp, 124 predicted proteins | sample 5559131 | NCBI WGS metagenome assembly JAABUJ01 (sample SAMN10711875, study PRJNA513366) | rock metagenome | isolation source: Antarctica rocks | place: Antarctica: Victoria Land, Mt New Zealand nord | collected 2016-01-07
AGCCTCCCCCCCCCCCCCCCCCCCCAAACAAGCGGACCGCAAGGCCATGCTGAAGCCCCCTCCCCTCCCCAGCAGACCGCAGGCCATGCTGAGCAATGCAGCTGCAAAGATGCAATGCGCGTCGCCTACAAAAAGCAGTATGCGCCGCTCAGCATGCTTGCACCACACACCCCTCCTGGCGCCATGCGCTCAAAGCAGCTTGCCGGATAATGAGGCCTCCGACCGCCCCGGTCAGCCCGCGTGCGCCCCGCGCAGCTCGCTGGCGGCGTTCGAGAAGGACGCGCCGCGCCGCAACGCGATGCAGCTGCAGCGCGCGCGCCGCCTGGAGGCGGTGACCCCGCAGCTCAGCGCGCAGCACTACCGCACGCTGCTGCTGGCGCTGCACTCGGAGGCCGGCGCCGCGCACCGCGCCGTCATGGACGCGCGCTACGCCGAGCGCAAGCCCTTCCCCAAGGCGCGCAGGCCGGAGCGTGGCTGGCCGCATGCATCGCCTGGGCTGGCGGTCCTTGCAGGCCTGTCTGCGTCGGTATCCTAGCCCCATGCCGGGAGCAGGCGCTGTCACTCACTGAGTCGCTTGACCTTCAAGCATCGAGCAGTCTACCCAGCGGTGCAGCCTTACTCGCGGCAGAGCGTGTCTGACCATCTGCGGCGCAGGTGGCGGCGGCGGCCAGGGACGCGCTGCAGCACTATGACGCGTTCCTGGACTTCTTCCGCGCGGATGGCCGCCTGCCCGCGCAGTGCGCCCCTGTGCTCCTTGGCAAGCCTCATGGTCTGCTCTGCCTGATGTGCCCGACGTCACCTGCCTCCTTGTGGGTATGGGACGAGTGCTTGCTTGTCTGTCAACCCTGTTGCCTAAGCAGCCCTAGCTGACTGAAACAGGTTTTCAATATGACATGCCTGCGTTGAAGGGCGTGCGCACGCAGAGCCTTTCCTCGTACTCCTGGCGCTCGCCGCGTCGTACAGGGGCAGGTGCCCGATGCTCAGGGGTGGCGTCTTGCTTAATTTGTGTCACAACTCCTGCGCAGCACGCGCATGTATGGCAGGATGGCAGGGCCCTAGAGCCGTGCTGGCTCTCTGCCGAAAGGCTGCGGCCGTGCTGATGCGTGGCGCGGCGCGCAGGGTGGCTGAGGGCGACGCGCACCTGCTGACGAAGTGCTTCGAGGCGGCGCGCTGCCTGCACCGCCTGCAGCCGCCTGACGCCCGCACACCGTGCGCGGCTGCCGACACCCTGCCCTTCTGCTGACACCCTGTGGGATGCAACACAGTCGCGCGATGCCTTTGCTGGCCACACCTCTTGCCAGCCTATTACCACGGACATGGGGCCTACCATCACGGACGAGTTATAGGTTCGACCTGGCAAGGAGCGCTACACCTGACGGGACTCTGACCGCCGTTGTCTGGTGCCCTCGGGCTCTGGATTTGTGAGGCGCAGGTGTGCGTGTGTCTGCGCTTGTGCTCAGACACGGCTCTCATGTGCATGCCTGGTGAAAGCTGACCTGCTGCTGCAGCTGCACGCGGCAAGGACTTGAACATCGCATGTGCTCAGCATATTTGCTCGGAGAGATGCGCGGATGCATTGAAGTCTGCACGGCGTATGCGCAGTGACGGCGTTGACACGAGCTGCCTGGAGCGGTCGCTGCAAATGTACCAGTACATCCAGCGCCAAGTGGCTGACAACCGCCTGAAGCGCTTTGCATACATGGCTGGGCCCTGCGCAGAAATGGCTACCATGCTGATTGAGCAGATTGATGTTGCGCGCCTCAAGGCCAAGCGCGCCGGCGCGGCGCCTTGACCGCGGGTGTACGTCGTGTGCATTGTTAAGTGAGGATCAGTTGCTGATGCATGTTAACAAATTGGACAAGGCCTGTTGTAATGACATAGATATAGGTGCTTGCACAATCTCAGTGATTGGTAAAATTGCATTCTCTGATGCAAACACACTAGTGTATGACGTGTTCGGCACTTCCAACCACCTATTGCAGTCATCAGGGACTAGAGTTGGAGCGACAAATGCTGTAATGCAAAATAAAAATGTTGTTCCCTGATCGTTCGGTTTGAGTTCATGCCAGACGCAGACAGGGTATTGGACTGCTGCTGCCGCAAGTTCCTACAGTCGCCATGAAACCATGGCACACCTGCCTAGTCAGAGGCGCTGCCGTCAGAGCCGCCGCCGGCGGCCTCGAGGCTGCTGCGGCCCCGCTGGGCGGCCCCGCTCTTCTTCTCCTTCCTGTCCCCCTTGTCTTTGCCCTCGCGCTTGGCCTTTTTGCCGCGCTTGCCGCCGTCCCGCCGCTCCTTGCCCTCTTTCTTCCTCCGCTTCTTGCCGTCCTGCCCGGCGCGGCCCTCCCGATGCCGCCGCAGCGCCTCAGCGATGACGGCCCGCTGCGTGTCGTCCAGCGCCTCGCCGCCGCCGCCGCCGCCGCCGCCGCCGCCGCCGCCGCCGCCGCTGCCGCCGCCGCCGCGGCCGCCGCCGCCGCTGCCGCCGCCGCCGCCGCCGTTGGCGGCGCTGGGCGGCGCCGCGGCGAGGCCGTGCGCAGGAGCTGCGTCAGCGCGCCGATCGCTCACGCCGGCCGATGCGGCCGGCCTGTCTTCACTGCCGGCAGGGCCGGTGCCGCGGGCGCCGGCGCGGCCGTGCGCGCGCAGCGCAGCCTCCCGCAGAGCAGCAGGGCTCGCCTCCGCCGCTGCCGCTGCCGCCTGACCAGGCGCGCGCGCGCCGCTGCCCAGAACCTCCACGCGCTCGATCGCTCCGTCTGTTGCGCCGCTGCCGCCCGGTGGGCCGGGCGGCGCGGGCGCGCTGGGCGCCTGAGCCGGGGCCTGCGGAGGCGCCAGGCTGGGCGCCTCGTCCTCTTCATCCTCGTCATCATCGCTGGCCTCAAAAATGGCCTTGAACAGGTCGATCGGCCGCTCGACAAACGCCGGCGGCGGCGGTAGCTGCTGCCGCGGCGCGTGGCTCTGCCCTGCAGCCTGCGCAGGCGGCGGCGGCGGCGGCGCGCCCGCCGCGGCGGCGTGGCGCGCCGCTGCCGGCGCGCCATCGGCTGCAGCAGGCGGCTGGGGCGGCGGCAGCGGCAGCCCAGCGGACTGCGCGGCGTCCTGCGCGCCACGCACCAGCGGTTTCGGCACCGGCCGCGCCGTTGGACAGGGTGCACGGCTGGGTGCATGTGGCGCAACGACGTGATGCCTGGAGGATGCCTACCCCACGACGCGCGCCTGATTACTTAAAAAAGACGGTGATGATAGAATAGCAAAGCGCGTACCTCTTGGCCGAGGGACCCCAGGAAGGCGTCGGCGAGCGCGCCCGCGTCGACCACCTCGCCAGGGCCCTCCGCCGCCGCCGCCGCCGCCGCCGCCGCCGCGCCGGCGGCCGCGGTCGCCGGCGGCAGCGCGGCCGTGCCGGCGCCGGAGCCCGGCGCGCCGCCGGGGCCAGGACCCGGTAGAGCGGGGCAGCCGGCCGCGGCGGCTGCCGCCGCCGCGGCGGTGTCCGGCAGTGCGAGGTGGTCGGTCTGGAAGCGCGACGCGCCGGCCGCTGTCGCTGGCTTGCCCTTGTACGGGTCCGGCACATTGAAGCGGCGGCACAGCAGCGGCTCCGGCCGCCAGGGCTCGACGCGCCGGCGCGGTCGGCCGCCGTCGGCGTCGGGCTGCCGCCCAGGGGCGCCGCTCAGTCAGCGTGCGGCGCCGCTTATGCGCAGGCGACAGGCCGCGTCAGCTCTACACACACCAAAGCGCGACCTGACTCCCTGCACTGGAGCCCGCCGGCCGTGGACAGGTGCGATTACTGCCTCGCCGTCAGCGGCCGAGGCGCCAGCGGCTGCCCATGGCGGGGCCGGGCAACGACCGACCCGAGCTGGCAGGCAATTGCAGGCACAGCCGGCGCGGCGCCCACCTCTGCGGGAGCCGCGGGCGGCGCCGCCGCCCGCACGCCAGCCGCCGACGGCGTCTGAAACGTGCCGCCGCTTGCAAAGCGGCTGCCCATGGCCCCAAACGCGTGCGCAGCGGCCGCCCCGATCGCCGCGCCGGCCAGCGGCGCGCGCGGCGCGGCGCCCGCGCGCAGGCCCTCCGCGCCCAGGCTGACCTCGCCTTCGGCCGCTGCCGTAAACGTTCCGGCCAAGCGCTCGCTCAGGCGCTTGCGGTCGCCCTCTGCGCGCGCGGGTGGCCGTTACGGCAGGGCGCGTCATGTCGCGCTCGCGCGCGCGCGCAGGGCTGTGCCCAGCGCCTGCCGGCACAGGCGCAGGCAGCAACCAGGCCTCAAACACCCGCCCGTCGTCCGCTTGACATGCGCCGCAGGCCACCCGCGTAAAGCTCCGCACAAGACACACACTGTGGACACGCGCATGCTGTGGCCCAAGCCGCCAGCCGCGAGTGCCCCAGCCTCGCGTGTGCGGCAGGCCATCGTAGGCGCAGGCGCGGGGGCAGCGACGGGCGGCTGCCTGCGATCTGGGAGATGTTGGGCGGGGCGGGCGGCCCCGCCGGCGCCTGGTCAGGCTCCGCCGCGCGCTGCTCCCTGCCCGCCGCGCTCGGCAGCGGCGCCTCGCCCAGCAGCGCGCCGCGCTCGTCCGACGACAGCGGCGCCGGCCGCCGCCCGATCGCCGTAGCTGCGGGCTCCGTGCTCGCCTTTGCCGCCTGCACACGCGGTGGGTGTTTCACAGATTGTACACACGTCACACAAGCCTCCACAGCCATGGCCCGGCGTGTTTGCGGCCATAGGCAAACGGGTGTCTGCCACGAGTCCCACCTGTGGGGAGTTGTTGCTGTTTACTGTTGCAATGGTGCGCTAGCATTCGCCTGGAGCCCCAGCTCAATATGACGTCTCAAATGCGCGTGAACTTGCTGGAACTCCTCAGTAACGCCCCCGTCCCCTCCTCCCGACGCGGAACAAACAAGGGCACCTGCGCACGCCAGTCAAGTTCCACACCCCCGGCTCCACCGCCACGGAGCCAGGCGCCCGCCCCGCCCCGATACTCCGCCCCGCATCCGGCCCAGGCGCGCGCCTGCACGCGCCAGCGGTAGTACTCCCCGCCCTCCCCGCCAAGCAGGAAGCGGAAGGCCGTGTCAATTCTACCATACCACACTCTAATCCTACCATACCCCTATGCACGTGCGCGCCTGCACGCGCCAGCGATAGTACTCCGCGCCCTCCCCGCCAAACAGGAAGCGGAACGACGCGTCGCCGGCGTTGCGCTGCACCGCCAGCGCCTCGAACGCCGGTCCGTTGCGCGCGACGAACGCCGCCAGCGTCTCCACCGCCTTGAGCAGCGCCGCGTCGCCGGGCGGCGGCGGCGGCGGTGCGGCCGGCGGCGGCGGCAGCGGCGCGCCCGGCGCCGCAGGCGCTGCGAAGCTCACAGTGCTTCAGGGCGGCGGACGTGTGCGCTGTGCAGAGGCGGCGGTAGTGAGCTGCGCGCGGACCGCAGGCCGGCCTGCAGCTCGACTGGCGCGGGGACGCTCGGCGCCGGCGGAGCGGCGCCGCCAGGCAGGCAGGCTGCACGATGGGAGGCTGCCGGAGGCGGGCCACAGCGGCGGCGCCGCGTGCACGCACACATGTCCGGGCCCCGCGCAATCATCATGTGGCTGTTCGGCGGCCCCAGGTCAGCACCCCATCAGGCAAGCCCCAGCATTGGCGCCGGCGCCGAGCGCACTGGGCGTGCCGGGCGCGAAGCGGTGCACAGGCTCGTAGCCGGGCGGCACGGCCGGCGGCGGGAAGAACGGGGGCGGCAGCGGCGCCGCGCCGCGCACGAAGCCCGGCACCAGGTCGTGCTGCCTCCTCCGCGCCTGCTCCGCGCCGTGCAGCCGCAGCGGCGCCGCGCGGCCGGGCAGCATGTAGCGGGGGTCCAGCCTGCCCCTGCGCCTGTGTGAGGGTAGCTCGAGTCCAGTCGCCACGGGGTGCTGCCTTGCCGCCTGCTCCGACACATGCGGCGCCACGTGGCTGGGCGGCACGCTGGTTCCCAGGGTCCAGGCTGCCCATCATATTGCACAATGCATCAGCGGCCACCTTGTTGTCACTGGGCCAGTCACTCCGGTTTGGCACAGGCCCGGCTCACATGATTGAGTGCGTGCTGCAAGAGATCCTGCAGCATGCTCCATGAGCAAGCGCCCGCTCTGCAGGCACTCGCCTGTACGCCACATCCCTGTCCTTGCAGGCAGCTCGCCCATGTGGCAGGCTCATCATGTTTCATGCCTCAGCATGTTCAGCTACGGCCAAGAGCGCGCCCGGCCGGCGGCGCGTCGTCCTCTTCATCAGAGGCCAGCTCGAAGGTGTAGGCGCCCGGCGCCGCGGCGCCCTCCGCATAGTCCTCCGCGATGCCGAACGCGTCGTCCTCGTCAGCCGCGCCGGAGCCGAACGCGACGCCGCGCGCGCGCTTGGCGCTTAGCTCCGGCGCGGCGGCGCCCACCGCCCAGCCGTCACGCCCGCGCTTGGCCGCCCGAAACTCCTCCGCACCCTGGCCAGAGGCACACCCGACTCGAGACCCACTACCCTAAGCGTGCACAAACCCTCAGGGGCGCAAGCCTTGACCAGCCGCGCCGGCGCCGGCGCGCACCCCGAGCGAGGCCCTGCCGCAGGCGGCGCATGCAACCATGTGCATGCGAGCACTGCAAGCTCTGCGGCGGCCGGGGCCCGACCTTGAAGGGGTCGAAGCCCAGGCCGTGGGTGTCGGTCTTGGCCTGCAGCGCGTAGATGGGCGTGTTGTCCGCGCCCAGGCCGGCCTCGCGGCCCCAGCGCCCGCGCTTGCGCCCGTCGCCGCCGCCCGCGTCGTCGGGCGCCGGCGCCGCCGCGCCAATGCCCTTGCCCTGGCGCCAGCCCATGCGCTGGAGCAGGCGGACGCCTGCGCGGCGCAGGCCGCAGGGCGCTCGCGGCCGGCGCGGGGCATGCAGGACGCGCGCGGGCCGTACGCGCATCCGTGCTGTTGCAATTAGCGTGCGGTCCCTGCATCGCCAGGAGCGACGTGCGCGGTGAGGGGCGGCGCAAACCGGGCGTGCACCCGGCGCGGCGAGTTCGGCCAGCGCAGGGGCGCCAGGCGCGCGCGGGAGGCCGCCCGCGCACCGACAGAGTCGGCCACCGGCGCGATGAGCTCGGCCGGCACGAGCGCGGGCACAGCGCCCGGGCGCGCCGCGGCCGCCGCGGCCGCGCTTGCGGCCTCGCGCGCGGCCGCGGCGCTGCCGAACGTGTCGTACGCGCCGCGCGCCTGCAGGCTGTGGCGCGCGACCTCTGCACGCTCGTCCTCATCCATGAAATCCTCCGCGACCTGCTGCCTGCGACGCAGCGCTTGAGCTCATGGCAGGTCTGGCCCGATGCACCGGCACCACAAGATGCGGGCGGCCTTAAGCTGTGCGCCACATTCCACGGACGCGCTTCCCGAGACGCGCTTGACCATGACCGCCAGCAGGTCTTCGTCCGCGAGCAAGCTCGACGCACGCACAGCCTGAGCGGCAGCCTTGCGATGCAGGCTAGTGTTGCACTCAGCCACAACAAGCGGTGCAATGCACGGGCCGCGGGAACGATGCCGCAGGGCCGGGCGGGCGCACTTGGCCGCGCCGCGGTCATCGCGCGAGGACTTGAAGGCCTTCGGCTCCCAGCCCTCCTTCGAGCCGACCGTGTTGTAGTAGCCCGCGCTGTAGCCGCCCGTGAAGGCGCCGTGGAAGCGCCGCCTGCCCTCCTCATCTGTCACCTCCTGCACGGCGTGGCACCGCGCGGGCGCGCTTCAGCCGCAACAGCCTCCGTTACGCAGCACAGCAGCGGGGGGCATGACGCGCATCTCGGCTTGGCTGCATGCGGAGCATGGCGGGGCGCGCCTGCTTCCACAGCGGCAGCTGCCTGACCGCGGCTGGGTCCTGGACCTCCTTGCGACGCTGCCCGGCGCGGCTCTCCTCCTCCTCCCGCAGCGGCGTGCCCAGGAAGAAGTACTCCTCGTCGTCGTCCGCCATCACTGCCGCCTGCCCTTCACCGGGTCGTTGGCGCGCCCGCCCCGTGCACCGCAGGCCCGCGCGTCCTGCATGCTAGCATGACCTCGGCGGTGTGGTAGCTCTCTGTGGAGACAGACCAGCATGAATGTTGCCAGGTGACATGTCTGTCAGCTGTCTAGCTCTGGTAGCAAATCAGAGTGCATGTCGAGACATGGCTTGGTGACATGCAGAGCGGGCAGCCCCTCATGCGCAGTTCATCGGGCGCAAGGGGCATGTTACAGTCAAATGCTCGGCAGGGAAGCACACTGCAGAAATGCACAAACGAATGCTGATCAAATCACTATGCTGCACAGCAGGGTCACGCAGAAGGAATGGACTGGCAGCAAGCCGAGGAAGGAGACAAGCAAAGCGCAAGCTCGAAAACCTCAACAGGTCACAGCAGACAAGAACGCGCCGCAGCCGAGCTGACTGAAAACCATAGCACAAAGCACCACATGCCGGCCTGCACATGAGGTGTGGGTGCTCTAAGCTGAGCGCACACGCCACAGGATGCATGCGAACGTCAGCCAGCACACGCTGGGCCGTCCGGGGTAGAGAACATGCGGGCAGTGTGCGGCAGCCGCCTTCAGAGAGCTTGCAGCGCAGCCGCAAGCGGTGTCTCACGGCCGTCGCAACGGACACACAGGCTCACATCCTTGTGTGGGGCGGCATGCCCTCAGCCAGCAGCCTGGAAGTTCAACATGCCAGAAAACCAGTCAACCTTTGCCCCTGCAGCATAGGCGTCACAATGGTATGCACAGCAGGGGGCGCCGCGGGTACATCGCCGCGCATGAACTGCAGTGTCAGCGCACGGCGGGCTCACACCCCGTTGACACCGAGGACGGGCGCAGCACGCACGGGCACCGCACACGCCGTGCCCGCTGGCCCGTCCACAGGCGAGCAGCTGACAGGGGCGCCCTCAGTGCCATGGGCGACCCCGGCTGCAGGCGCCGCGGCCCGCCCCGCAGGCGCATGCTGGGCATCGTGCCCGCAACGGCCCCCGCTGGCCCGCGGCGAGGCGCGGACAGAACCAGGGACACTACATGCCGCAGCCGCGCCTGCTGTCGGCTCCGCTTGCGCGGCGTCCCGCAGTGCCACCTCAGCCTCACCACACGTGAGCGGCCCAACTGCCAAGTCGGGAGGTGGCGCGCCGCCGCGCGGCCGGGCGTCGCCCACCGACGCAGCTGCCGCCACAGGCGCCTCCGCATGCGCGCGCACGGCGCCGCCGACTGCCATTGGCTGGGCTGGCGAAGGGCCCGGGTCGCCGGCCGTGTGCGCGGCGACAGGCGCCCGGAAGCTCTGCAGGCTGGCGATGAGGCTGGGGCTGAGCGGGCCGCCGGGCGGCGTTGGCAGCGGCGACGCGCCGGCCGGAGCGCCGCCGCGCGCGCCGGGCCCCGGCGCGCCCGCATCCGAGCCCGCGCCCGGGAGCGCGGGCGCGCGCGGCGCGAGCGGGAGCAGCCGCGAGGCCACGCTCTGCACCGAGGGCAGCGCCTCCGCGGCCAGCGCGGGCGGCGTCACCGCTGCGTCCATATCCAGGAGGGCGGCGCCGCCTGGCGCGCGCGCGAGCGGGCGCGGCGCTCGAGCCGCAGCCTCCAGAGCTGCATGAGGCGGCGGCGCAGGCGGACTGGGCCGGCCTGATGCGATCACGTGCGGGGCGGCAGCGCGAGGCCGCACGGCTTGCAGACCCGCAGCACATGCAGCAGCGCATGCTGCCTCCGCCTCAGCCAGGATAGGCGAAAGCGGCACAGGTGCACCCTCTGCCAGCACTGGCGGTGCTCTGCCCCTGACTCGGATCCAGAACCACAAGCGCTGTAGCCACTGTACCCAGCGGATGCTGCCTGCCGGACCACAGGCCGCTGGAAGCTCCCTGCTGAAGCCAAAGCGCGCGGCGCCATGACCACGCACGCATTCGCCCAGGGCCGCCGTTCCTGACAAAGCATGGCCCGCACCATCATTGCTGTCGCCGCTGATGGCAGCAGGGGCCGCGCCGCCGCCGGGCGCCGCGCGAGCGGCCGGGGACGGCGCCGCCGCCGCCGCCGCCGGCGCCAGCCCGCTCCAGCCGCTGGGCCCGGCTGCTGCCGCGTGCGAAAAGGTCCCCGTCAGCGATACACTCTCAGCACTGGCAAGTTCTCACAGCGCATCCGCCAGCACCGGGGCCATTTGCTCCCTCTCAGGGGGCTTGAGCCTGCCTGCTGCGGCTCACTAGCCGCTGGCACGTACCAGATGCACACATCGGTGTGCCTTCAAAACAAGCGTGTTGCAGCACGCCGCTCTGGCGCTGCGGCAGGGCGGCGCGCGGCGCGCCTGCGGGCGGCAGCTGCATGAGCGCGCTGCTCGCCGGCCGCAGCGCGCTGGTGGGCGAGCCAGGCTGCGGCGGCGCGGGCGCGGCCGCCGCGCGCGTGGCGTCCGCGTCAGCCTGCAGCGCCTGGAAGAGCACGTCGAACTCGCGGCTGATGTGCGAGTACGCGCGCTCGCTGCGCGGCGGCACCGCGCGCTCAAGAATTGCGCCGCTCAGGCCCAGCAGCATACACCGGTGTGTGACTGTGGCCCAGGCATCTGCCTCCCCTGGCTGCGCCCACGACGTGGGCAGCCCGCGCGGGCCAGGCCAGCAGGTAGCACGGGCAGGGAGGTGCGCACGCTTGCCGCAGCAACACCAGTGCACGCCGAAGCAGCAATGCTGCTGCCACATCAGAGAGGCCCCTCGCTGCCAGGTCAAGGGTGCAGGCTGGGAGGCTAGGAGGCAGGTTGACACGCCTGCACCGGCCGTCTGACAGCGAGGACAGCTCGTTGCCGCCGGCACTGCGGCGGCCGCGCACCGCGCGCTCCGCGTTCAGCCGCTGCAGCAGGCGCCAGGCAGTCAGGCTCGACGCACGGTGTTGCGCTGCAGGAGGTTTCGCAGCGGCTGTACTGCAGGCCCGGCAGCGGTCAACGCCGCCAAACTCAAAGCCAAGCACCTCGCCACGAGCTCAGGGCGCCTGCCTGGTCGCCCCAGCTGCGCAGCCCCGGCGGTCAAACACGGGGGGACAGCCGCGCGGCCTGGGGTGGAGCACCTGGCGCTTGGCCGGCGGCCTGGTCAGCTCCTCCAGGTCCGCGTCCTCTGCGTCGTCGTCCTCGTCGTCCGCGCCCACGCCCCCCGCAAAGTGCTGCTGGTACAGCTGCGCGTGCGCAGCGGCCCCACGTCGGACCAGGTGCTCGCCTGTCGCGCCGCGAGCTGCAGACAGGCGCGCGGGCCAGGCCGCACGTCCTGGTTGTTGCGGATCTCATGCGGCTCGTTGCACATCCTGCTGTAGCGCTGCAGCACGGTGTCCATGTCGGCGCTGGAGTACTGGAACAGCTTGTGGTTGGAGTTGAAGATCACGAGCGCGATGTCGCAGCCGCACAGCACGCTCAGCTCCATCGCCTTTTTCATAAGACCGTTCTTGCGCTTTGTAAAGGTAACCTGCACGCGCAGCGCTCGTTTACGCTGGAGGCTCAGCGCTGCTGAGGGCACGCAGCTGAGCATCGCTGCGCAAGTGCACTGCAGACCAGAGCTCAAGCGACTAAACCGCACCTGGCGGTTTCTCTCGTCGCTTATCTTCTCGATGCGGATCTTCTTGCGCCCCACTGCAAGCACAGCCCGAGACTCGATGAAGAAACAGGTGGCCCGTCAATGCACACCGGCAGAAACTGCCGGCCAGGCTCCCGAGCTCGGTCAGGCGGCCAGGGACGCACTCCGGCCGAGTTTGTGTAGCCCTGCTCACTGCCGCTTGAGCCTCTTGGCTTGCCTCTCCCAGAGGCTCTCTTAGGATGTGCACTGACTGGTGTCCAGCAGGCTGCTCCTAGCATAGGCAGCACCCACTCTGAGCATCAGCTGAGGCAGAGCTAGCACCGCGGCTGCAGGCGCCCTGTTTGCACGGCCATGGTTTTGCGGCAGCCCTGCCAGAACACCACTTCTCAGTGTGAAAGCAGCGTCACAGCAACGGCCGCAACCTCTGTGGTCAGCAGCTTACACCGTGCTTCTCTGCATTGGCGCCCTTACACCTTGGCTTTGGAAGGAGCTTCCTCGAGGAGATCTGTGAGGGTAATGCCAGGTCAGTGCCCCCGCCATAGGCCCCGAGCCGGTGCATTTGCTGCCCATGCGGTTGTAATTCATTCCATGAAGTCACCTGTGGTCTGTGCAAGCTCACCTCAGTGCTCAATGCTCATGCGAACAGGCGGTCAGTAGCTGTACAAGTCTTGTGGGATGAAGCTGGACGGACTGTGACCAGCTGATGCCCTGCATGAGCGTGCTCACCTTGCTGCACGCGCTGCCGGACAGCAGCTGCCGTGCAGCATTCACGTCTAGGGCGCATAACAGACTGTGCCGTGACGCACCAGTGGGCCCATGGGCCCATGGGCACAATGGGCACAGGCTGCGCTGCGTCGTGGCGCTCGCCAGCCCAGCCTCGCCAGAGCGGCTGGAGCTAGGCGGTGCCATCCTTGAGCAGGACGGCCGTGCAGCTGCCCTGGAGAGCTTTGTCAAGCTGGCGGAGCTGCTGTGCATCGCCGCCGCGGGCGGCCTGCAGGTGGCAGTGGTGCTCGTGCACCTCCGCGCCGCGCCCGCGGGGGAGCGTGAGGAGGCAGCAGAGGGCAGGAGGCACAGCCGGGCCGAGGAGCGCACCCACACACGCCTGGCGCATTGGTGTGGTGTCTTGCGCTGCTCCAGTCGCTGCAATGTCTGAGAAGAGCCAACTGCTGATTGGTGTTGTGTCTCGCGTTGCTCCTGACGCTGTGGTGTCGTGGAAGAGCCAACAGCTGACCAAGCGAGGGTGCTGCAGGCTGTGGACCCTGCGCCCGCTCCAGCGCCGCAGTGGGCGCCGCTGGCGCCGAGCGCCGCCGGGCTGGCCATCGTGTTTGCGCTGCTGTTTGGCTGGCTGCGCCGCACGCTGGCTGCTGGCAGGCGCTGGCCCTGGCCCGCCTCTGCCTTGCGCTCTGTTTGGAGGCCGAGCGCAACCCGCCCGCGGCACGCCTGGCTGTGTGGTTACTTTTGCGTATCCCTCTGACCGAGGGCGGAGTGCTCTACCCCTGCTGACGCTGCGCTGCTGACGCTCCTCGGGTGCTGCCCCTGTGAACCAGGACGCGGCGGACGGAAGGTGACTGGAGGGCCGGGCTGCTGCGCAGGCAGCGCGAGGCGCCGGCGGGGCTGTCGGCCGGCGCGCGCGTGGCGCGCCTGGAAGTGCTGGTCAACAGGCAGGCGCAGGCGGCCGCGCTGGCCGAGCGGCGGCTGTCGCAGCTGGGCACGCGCGCGCGCCTGCTGGGGCGCGACCTGCAGCCCGCGCTGCGCCAGGTGCGCGGCCATATCAGGCATGGTGTGGAATTTTATGAGCATGCGGGGTTGGCTCGCGGTGACGTGCTGCGCCAGGTGCTGCCCGCCTCGTAGGGTATCATAGGGCGAGAACCAATCTCCAACCTGCACACCAGGCTCGAGCGGCCCTGGCTGATCCGGGCGAGGGCGTTCAAGCTGTTTCAGTTGGCGCCGTGCAGGCCGCTTCGCCGTGCGAATCAGACGAGAGGCGCCAGAGCTGACGTGCGCCTGCGTGAGCCGCCGCGCGCTGCGGGGTCCGCGCAGGTGCAGGCGGAGAGCGCGACGCATGCAGACGGCCTGGCGCGCGTGGCGACGCGCTTGGAGGCGCTGGGCGCCGAAGCGGAGGGCACGCGTGCGCTGCTGGCGGCGCTGCAGGGTGCGGGGCGGGCCCCTGCACCCCCCGCATCGCCCTGGGAGGAGGCGTTGCGGGGGGTCACCTCGGAGGCCGGCAGGGCCGAGGGGGGCGAACTCGAGCGCGATGCCGGCCGCGCTGCAGGGCGCGGCGGCTCGCCCATGCCGTGCCCTGCGCGTCCTCGCAGAGCTGTGTGATGTGGCCAGGCAGGCACGGCGGGGGGGACATGGTGCGGCCACGCTGGCGGAGCTTGCCGCTGCTGTTAAAAACGGACTGTGCTTGCTGCACTCCGGCCCACCGCGTGCGCCAGCAAGGCCACCGTCCATGTCATACACACAGAGTGTGCCTGGGTTGAAGAGGCAGGCGAACCAGACACTGCACAGGGAGATGCTGTGTCGCTGCTGACAGAGCCTGTGTCTGTAGCCAGGTCCCTGGCCCTGCAGTCCAGCTCAGGCGCAGTCGCACTTTGAGCTCGTGGTTCACAAGCAGACAGACGTACATGAGGTGCAGCATTGCACAGAGCACAGAGCTTATGTGAGCCCCTGGTCCTGCTGCCGCGCGCAGGCGCGGTCGCAAAGCAGTTTGCGCTGGTCGTCCAGGCTCTCACCGCAGCGCGCGCGCTTGACGCGCAGCGCCGCCCCTCCGCCACCGCGCCAGCCGCGCCAGCGGGCGCCGCGCCCGCGGCGTCGGCGCCCCCGGCAGCAAAAGCGCCTGAAGCCGCGGGCGCGGCCCCGGCGCCACGCAAGGGCCTCGCGCCTGCGGCGGCGGCCGCGGCGGCCGCGGCAGCGCGTGGGGCCGAGGGTCCGAGGGACAGAAACCCTGCTCCAGCATACGCGGATCCCTGGACGGCGCCCCAGGAGGGCAGCGGGGGGGCTCTCGCGCAGGGCGCTGGAGGGCGGCAGCTCGCGCCCAGTGCGGTGCGCTCCCTCGCCCACTGCTCGACAGCTCTGGCAGTGCTGCTGCAGACGAGAGCTTGGTAAGCGGTTCCCTATAGGCAATCTTGGTGCTGGGTGTCAAGGGCAAGCTTGTCGTGGGCGAGTGCGTGGCGGAGAAGCCAAACGCGCGCCAGCCAAAATAATCGCGCTGCAGCCACCCAGTCAGGGTTCCTCGCCAGGAGCCCCTCGCCCTGCCTTGCTCTGGCGCACTCGCGCAGGCGTCGGTGTCAGCATCCGGGCGATGCTGTGGTGCACGGCGTCTGGCAGGCGGAATTTGCATGCGTTGTTGAGCTGAACCTGGTGCGCCTTGCAACTGAGGGCGGCTGCTGACTTGGGAGGCTGCCGGCAGCTGTAGGCGCGTGGCGAGCGCGGTGAGCCGCCGAGGCGCGGCGCGCCCGCAGCGCAGCTGCCCGCGCGATCCGGCCGCGCCCCTGTGCAGCAGCCGGCGGCAGAGGGGCGCAGCCAGCCGCCGCGCCGGGGCTCTGGGAACGACGCCGTCACGGCGGCCGACATGCTCGCCCGCGGCCGGCCGGGAGGGGGTGCGGAGGACCATGCAAGCGCGCCACCGCGGGCCCCGGCGCCAGCAGGTGTAAGTGGCCTGTCTGGGCAGGGCCACGCACAGCCCGCGGCCGTCCAAAAGCGGGCCGTGGGGCCCGCCAGCGGCGCGCCGGAGGCGAGCTGGGTGCAACCGGGCAGCGCGCTGCAACGCGCCATGGCCGCGGCCAGTGCGACCGCGGCCGCCCTGGAGGGAGGCAACTCGCAGCGCGAGCAGGCGCGTCAGCGGGCCGCGCCAGCTGTGGGAGCTGGCGGCCCTGCGCCTGCGCCCTCATCGGCTGCTGCGCGGCGCGCGAGCGGTCGCGCCGGCGATGGCGTGGCCGCGCCTGCCCCCGCTGCAGCGCAGCATGCGGCACACGCGCCTGGGCCTGACGCCAGCGCGGCCGCCCCTGCCCCAGCCTCTGCACAGCAGGCAGGGACTCCGATCGGGGCCGATGCCAACGCGCAGGCTGCAAGCTGCAGTGGGTGTAACGAGCGCGAGCCTGAGGGCAGTGTAGTTGAGGCGCAGCTGCGGGAAGCAGCAGTGGGCGTGTTTGCGCCTGCGCTATTGAACGGCACGGCTGGTGTTGCAGACGTGTTGGGCGTCCAAGGCCATGGTGATGGGCGGAGAGGCGTGAGCGTCGCGGTCGCCGGTGAGTATGTCACATACAGCTTTGACGAGATATGATCTCGGTGCTAGCAAGGCATCCAGGAGTTCTGCCGCCTGGTGTTGCTGCCACTTCGTACCACGAGGTCAGGTGCATTCAGGACCAAATGCGCTGGGTGCTCGGATGCATGTGGAGTGCCATGCAATCTTGTAGTGCGGTCATTTGTTACATATATCCCCAAGTGCAGCAATCTCACACAAATCGTGTCATGCATGCACATTGCAAGAGCTCAGAAGCAGCCCATCCCAAGCAACGTATGCCTGAGAACAGCTGAAGAGACAATTGATGTGAAGACAGGTCCTTCCAAATTTGGCGTATGCGCCCACAAACATGCTCCTGAGCAATGCGCCGGATATGCTGCACGGACCCTCTAACGCGCGTGTGAGGAGCATCCTGCACTCTGAATACACTACATGACATCACATGCATGCCATCCTACAACTACATTTGTGCAGCTCCCAAGGCAATAGGGAAAGGAGAAAGGCAATTACGCTCGACCCTAATCGTCCGAGCAGTCAAAGTTTGAGGGTTGCAGCAGGCGCGCCGCTTACACCCCGCCCACCTGGATGGGCTCGTCGTGGCCCTCGCCGGTGAAGCGCAGGGTCAGGTTCACGTGGCCGTCGGCGTCGCCGTTCGTGTGCGTCCCATGTTGCGCGACGGTGGACATCAGCTCCTGCACAGCCGGCGCCGGTTGCAAGGGCGGCACGTGCGGCGCGCACCACCAAGGCGGGAGGGCCTAATCGGCGACAAGATGGCTTCTGCCAGACCATGGCTATAACAGGCACACAGCTCGACTGTGTCGTCTGCACCGCCGCATGCCCGACCACGGGCCCATGCAAGGTATTGTCCACAGTCAACCCACAGATAGCATTCAATCAAGGCAGAACCCGCCTGCTCGAGCTCGCACACAAACAAGGAAAACCCAACATCAGATATTTCCCCATGACCTGTCCAACCTGCGACCCAGCGCGAGCGCGCGCCTGCCGGTCGACCTGCACTTCGAAGCTGTGGCCGTTGATGTTTGCTGTGGTATGGCCAGCCATGTCCCGCGCAATCAGCATCACGTTGCCGTCCTCGTCCAGGATCTCTTCCAGTTGCTGCAGCGCGGGCGCAGCAGGGTCACCCTTTGGCGCAATGCTTGGCGCTCAGCTGCGGCGCATCTGGCGCCCACGCATGCGCACGCAGCATGACCGCCAACAGCCGCGCTTGCTCCTCGCCTGCAGTGCGCACTCCGCATGCGCGCTTGCAGGGGCTGCACCGGGCAGCCGCGCCGGCTCGCGGCCGCCACGCTTCTGCCAGCGGACGGCGCCGCCACAGCGGCGCGCGGCGACGGGCGCGCGCCTTGAGGTGCACGTCGGAGCGGTCGCGCTGGCTGAGGATGAAGGGGAAGGGCTGCGTCAGGAAGAGCGCGGTCAGCGCGGCCGCCAGGCAGGGCACTGTCACGTTGGACTGCCCGCACAGGATGGACAGGATGTGCGTCGTGGCCAGCGGCGTGCGCGTGATGGCCGTGTTCAGGCCTGCGCGCCCGGGCCCGTCACTAAAGTTTGGCCAAGGGGTGGCGCTCGGCCGTGCTATCGCTGCGCCGAGCGCCGCGGCGCCGCACATAGAAGCCACAGTCCATGCAAAAAGACGGCTGTCGATGCCCGGCTGTTGTCGTGTTGCTGAGCATGGTCAGGGCGGCATGTGCACCCACAGCCTGACGGCCGCCGGCGGGCGCAGCCCGGCAGCCGCAGGGGGGGCGGCTCGGTCGCGGCGCGCGCGCCTGCGGCCGCGGTCATCGCCAGCAGCACGGGCGGCAGCGTGCCAAAGAAGGGGACGCCCGGCAGGATGGCCGCCAGCGCCTGCCCGAACGCCGTGCCGGCGAAGAACAGCGGGAAGATGAAGCCGCCGCGGAAGCCTGCGCCGCGGCGGTGCATGCGGGGGTGAGCCTGCACTGCATGCCCCGAGGCATGAGGCAACAAGGGGGCTGCCTGAGAGGGCGCCTTTCTCACAGATGGTCCTGCACATAACCCGCAAGCTCGGTGCAGGAGGCCGAGGGCGACGGCTGTTGGGCTGCGGCCCTGTCGCGCGGCCGTGAGGCGCCTGCGGCCTGCTCTGTGCACGCAGCATCACCGCACAGGCAGGTTTTAGAGCGGCTTGGCCAGGTTTGGCACGCAGCATGCCTTGGCATGCATATGGAGGTGCGGCCGTCAGCCAGCTTTGCTGCACTTGGCATGGAGACTTCAGGCCCGAGTAAAAATACAAGTACCTGCAGCAACCCCAAGCACGCCACTGTGATGGGGCCACGCACAGCATGCTTCCCACCCAGACCGGCGCACCCGCGCACACGCTGATGCTGATCGCCAGCAGCTTCGCGCCGCCAAGCAGCGCGTACATCCACGCCGGGTAGGCGCCCTGGCAGAAGATGCCGGTGCCCCACGCGCCGCCCTGCGGCCGCCCCCGGCGCTCAGCACGGCCCGCGCAGCGGCGCTGCAGGCCTCTCCGGGCGTGTGCGGCCCTTGCAAGTACATGCATCCCACTCTGCCTGGTTCACGCCTCCTGCGCAGCATCCGGCCGCCGCTCCAAGCACGCGCCCGGGCACGGGCGGCGCTTTCCTGTCCCAGTGCGGCGGTGCCAGCACAGGCGCGCGCCTGCGGCCAGATGTGGGGCAGTGGTTGCGCGGGGTTGGCGAGCGTGTTAATCTCCAGCTCGCCCCAGAACGCGACCGGCGGCAGCACGATGGCCAGGCAGCCGATCAGCACGGCGCCCAGCGTGCCGCAGGCCACCGGCGTCTTGTGTTCCTGCGCGCCGCGCGCAGGCCCGCATCGCTGCCTGACCCGCAGCGCCCTGGCACACGTCTGACATGCGGAGTATGTGTGGGTTATGCAGAGAGCTGCATGCAGGCAAGTGGTGGGCCGGAACCTTCTTGCGTATAAACCTTGCGGTGTGGTGGGAGCGCACACGCAGCTCACTGCCTTGCTGGCGAGCACTGCGCGCACTCACAACCCTGCATGCATGCAGGGCCTGCCGCCGCGGGGAGGGTGCACAGGTCTCCCAGCATCGCTATGGAGCGCATAGGCAGCATGAGCTCGCCCCAGGACAGGAACTGGGTCAGCGCAGCGCTCCAGCCGCCACATGCGGGGCACGGCAGCTCGGAAGTCGTCCAGGGCGCTGGGGCGGCCGCGCACGTTCAGGCGGATGGCGTGGAACGCATGGTGCACCCCGTGGTGCAGCTGCATGAACAGCAGCGCGACGCCGGCCGCCAGCACGCCCATGACCACGCCTGCCCGGCAGCGGAGGGGAGCGCTCAAGCCCCCAGGTTCCAAGGCTGCTGATCAAGCCTGATCAAGCCTGATCAAGCCTGATCAAGCCACCAGGTTCGAAGGCCGCCACATCGGCCTGGTGTGCGGGACGCAGCCGCGCTCTGGGACGGACAGCTGGGACAGCGTGACAGCAGCATTGCCGGGCGTGAGCCTGCTGAGGCCGCCAGTGTCACTGTGAGAGCTGAGCGGCGTGCATGCATGCTCACCACAGCTGCATATGTCAATAAGTGGACGCCTTGCAGACAGTGGCCACGCCCGGCCCATGCCCTGCTGCATGTCCATCACAAGATGCCCAAGGGGTGAGGACTTAAGTGCTTGTTATGTGGTAACACAACCATGATGACACTCACAGGGCGCGCGGTTGGATGTTGCTATGCGACCAAGGCATACAAACGCACGCGCCCCCCAGCTCCCTGAGCTCGGCACACATGGTGTGTCGTAACGTAACAAGCTGCCTCGGCACATTTCCCTTGTCTCCATGCCCTTCACTGGTCAGTTCCCCGCCCGGCGGCGCACCCACGAGGACGTGCCGCGAGTCGACCTCCGGGAAGTCGGCCGGGAAGTCCCAGACGGTGCCAAAGGGGCGCTGCAGCAGCGAGCGGAAGACGACCAGGGCCACCAGGCCCGTGGTCACCGCATAACTGGCCACCTCAAAGAACTGCAGGCCCGCGCGGTGCAGCACCTGCGGCGCCCGCGCCCGTGCTCGCGGCCCGCAGCGCACGCGCGCCCGCACCCCTAGCTCGTGCTTGCACTGTTGAGGCGCGGGGCGAGCTCGGCACCGCTGCACAAGGCGTGCTCTCTTGCTCCACAGACGTCAGCATGCTCACACCTGCCCGCCTCTGCACATGCAGCGGCCCGCCTCCAGGCGCGCAGTGCGGCGTGTGCGGGAGCGTCAGACAAGCAGGCGACCCGCTGAACGGCGCGCATGGGGCACGGCCACGCTGTGGTGCAGCCCGGCCCCTGCAGCTGCGCATGAGCTGGTGCAGCGGCGCGTGAGCTGGCGCAGCGGCGCATGAGCTGGTGCAGCGCGCCTCCAAAGCAAACAGGCTGCCGCCGAGCGCGACGCCGAAGAAGGCGGCCAGGCCGGCGGTCATGCCCATGAGCGCGCAGTCGCGCAGGCGCTTGCCGCGGAAGCCGAACACGCCGCTGGCCACGCCGCTGACCGCCGCGCCGCACAGCGCCAGCAGCGCCGCCTCCGGGCCCAGGCTGCCGCCTGGGGCGGGGCGCGCGAGGGCCCCCATCGGTGCTGTGCGCGGGGCGCACGGAGCGTGCGCCGCGCGTCGGCAGCGCCGCTCCGGGCCCGGGCTGCCACCAGGACAGGACAGGGCTGGCAGGCATCATCTATGGCATGGACAGCAGCCTGAACAGCGCGGACGCACTCCTGCCACAGCCACAGCAATAAGTGGACCATTGCGAGGTTGTGAGGCTGCACTGGCTTGTAGAGGCGCCTGCTCGCCGTCGTGGGCGACAGGCTGTTGTTACTGCTACAGGAGGTGGAAATACACGCCGGCCTCCAAGCACAGAGTTTGCAAGTGCCACTGTGGTCTGACAGTGCATGCTCCTCTGCCAGAGCAAGTGCACTCGGTCGTCACCGGGGAGCAAGGTCAGGCAACGCGCCTGCGGCGATGCTCATCGCCGAGCAGATGAACATGCAGGGCGCCTGCTTGACGGGGATGCGGCCGCGCTCGTGGATGGCGCGCACTGTCTCCGGCAGGTCCCCCGGCGAGCCCATGAGCAGCTGTGTGAAACCACACAGGAAGCCCAAAGTCGTCGCCGCCACCACGGTGTATACACACCCCGTCTGCGGCCCCACAGCCAGCGCGTCAGGGAGCAGGCGCGTCGCTAGGCACGCTGGCTGGTTTGCAGCACAGTGGTTGCTGGCTGCTAGGTATGCATCCACACGTGCGCATGTGAAAGCCAGTCCTTCCAATGTGCCCCAAGCCCTTGCTGCAGGCCTGGAGACCAGGCTTGCCCCATCAGGGGCGCTGCTCCAATGCGAGCCTATCTCAGCGCCTCTCCCTTCCTATCCCTAGATGCAGGGCTGGCGCGCGAGGCGGACGATTGCGCGCCTTGTCCACTGGCGGCACCCAGGAGACTCTCCTGCTTAGCCTTTCCAAGCCTGGTTGTACAAGGTGCTGCGGCAGGACCTGCGCGGCCGCGCATGCCTCGGCGCCTCAGTTCGCTGTGCTGCACAGCGCCTGACGTCCAATGCGGTGCTCACGGCGGCAGGCTGCACGCTCACGTCCACACACGGCGCCGCCTGGCATTAACCTACTGCATTCAGGCAAGTGCCTGCCAGGAGCTGGTCCCATTCACCTTCCATACAAGCTCGAGCAGGCCTTCAAAGTACAGGCTGTACAGCCACGCCACCACGCCCGAGACGACGCCGAAGACCAGCGTGAGGAGCAGCATGTTTGGGACTGTTGCCGGGGAGTCGGCCCATTTCCGCCGTGTTCCGGCGAATATCGCTCGGAACTTGACGGCCGCCCAGTGGCGCCGCTTGGAGTCCATCACCTTCGGCGGCAGGAGCGGCGCCTCCATGCTGGCCCGCTTTGTGAGACTGTCTGCTGTCTTGCCAGTTCATACCTGGCCATGTGGCCCAGGTAGGGTGCATGTGGCCCGCTCACTGATGTCTTGTTCATTGTCATGTCATTCTGCATGCGCACACTGTCGTTCATGTTTGCAGATCTACTATTACAGCCTCAAGTCACGGCGCGCCGGCCACCAAGCTGAACCAGAGCCTACAAAAGAAAGGCAGCGCAATAGTTAGTGCACACTTGATTAGCACAAGGGGTGGTGTACACACACTGCAGGGCGCGCTAGCGCAATCAAAGCACAAGCAGAAGCTGGTACAGCCTCGGACACAGGGCGGCCTGCCCACATTCGGCCAGAGCCCCGCCTCCGTCTCGGCGCCAGTTGCAGGGGCGCAGGGCAGCCGGGGCCCTCTTGCAGGGCCCCAGGCTGCCCCCGGCCGCTGCGGCCCCCGACGAGATCTCGCTCGACTCGAGCTCCCCAAAGCAGTCTGCTCCCCAGGGTGGGAAGCGACTGCATCGGCGCTTTTATGATACATATCTTGCTTGCATCCGCCAGGCATCCATTCCTCTGCCCCGCCCGCCCCGGCCGAGCAGCGCCAAGTGCAAACATGCAAGTATTAAACCACGGCAAGCTGGTCTGGGCCCACAGGATACAGGCGCTGGCGCGCCGCGCCTTCTGCACGGGCACGGCGCATGGGGGGGCGGACTGGTGAGCGCGGGTGCGCTCACCGCGGACCGCAGGGCACGCAGCACGGCAGCGTTCAACGCCGCGACAGGCTCAGCAGGGCGGCCGCCGCCCCGGCGGCGCAAGTGCTTCCTACACATATTGGACACTGCCCCAGCGCAGGCACGCCAGCGGCGCGACACTGCCCCTGCCAGGGCACCCCGCTCGAAACGCTCGAGCGCTCCTCTGACCTGATCGCATCAGGCACACGCGGGGCACAACAGAAGCCCAGTATGGCAGCCGTCCCCCCAGCGGCGCATACGCTCCCTTCCACTTCTGCACATCCCATTCCTTCATGTGTACTTTTTATCACTGGTGGGGCGCCGTCACCGGCCCTACAAGCGCTGCGCTGCAGCGCGCCTGGGCGCGCCCCAGCAGCAACCTTTGCCGCAGTCACTCGTGCAAGCCAATTTTGCAACCGTCTGCCGAGCAGCATAGCCAGCCACCCATGCTGGCTGGCCCACGGTATTATCAAGTGTCATATCAACTGTCAGCGCGCGGGCTGCCGGGTACAAGCTCCTAGCCTCGCAGAGGTGGGATACTAAAGCCAATTATGCTGCCGCAGTCCTGCTAGCCCACACACTGCCCATGCGCAAAAGCATCCACGAAATTCACACAGAGCGCCAGCCGATGCAGCCGTACAGGGGCGGTCTGACTGGCGCCGGCAGCGCGCGCCGCGCCGGGAAGCTGCCTGCAATTTCGCACGGCAGTGCATACGAGGACCGCGCACGGCCAACATGGAGAGGGCGACACCGGGTACAGGAGAGGGAGGAACACACTCTTGTGCGCGGCCGGCTTATCGCCGGCGCGCCACGCGGCGGCGCGCGCGCCGCGCCCGGTCAGGCGCGGCGCTGCACCTCCTGCGCGGAGTGCGCCATGGGCGGCAGCACGGTCACGCCCACGAGCGCCAGCTTGTACATCATGAAGCCCAGCACGCCGGTCAGCACCTGGCGCGCCTGCCCCACGCGCGCCGCTCACAACAGTCCCCGTGTGAGACTAATCCCGTGTGGGGATACTCTTGTGTTTTCGAGCCGCGGAACAGTGACGCCGCGGCGCACGACACACAGACGGGAATGCATGCCTGTCACGGCGTGCCCGCGCGGGTGCATGAGCTTCTGCAGCAAAGGACCAGCCGCCGCGGGCGGCCCCGCCTGCCCCAGCAGAACACTCCCACCCCAGCTTTTCACCGCCCACGCCCTGCGGGCATGAGACAGCGGGCCTGCGGCGCGGCCGGCGCGGCCCGCGCTGTCGCCGTCCCGGGCCGCCGCGCGCACGTTGCCAACCTTGTGCAGATCCAGGTCCCGCGCGGCCCCCGTGGACTGCGCGAGCCAGGCGCCCAGCAGGCCCACCACCCTACCCTACCATACCCCAAGCCCCTAACAACAGCGCGCACCTCGCCAAACTTGTGCGGCTCCAGGTCCTGCGCGGCGCCCGTGGACTGCGCGAGCCAGGCGCCCAGCAGGCCGAGCGACGTCAGCGCGGCGACGCGGAACGAGGCGCTGCCGGCCAGGCGCCGCGCCAGGCCGAGCGGGCCCGGCAGCGCCATCTGCCGCGCGGCAAGGCGCTGCTGTCGGGCGACATGGGAGCCTGAGCACTGGCCCGCGCGGGCGAGCACCGCAGAGCGGGTCCATGCACAAGTCAGCACCCGCCTGGCTGCCAAAAGCCCCGCTCACTCAATCACACATAAAGTTCCTTCCAGCTCTCCGCAACGCGACAGCGACCGTACGCTGTTGGCACGGCGTCACGCGGTGCGCGGACCTCGGTGCAGGCGGGCCGGGCGCACCTCATGCGGCGAGGGCAGCACGTCAACGCCCGCCTGCAGCGAGAACTGGTACAGCAGCCCGCCGCAGCCGCCCGCCGCGAAGGGCGCGGCCGCCTCCCAGTCGCCGACCTGCGCGCGTTGGACGCCTGACGCCCCAGGCACATGGACACGCGCGTTGGCTGCGCTGCCCCCAGGACTGCCCCAGCGCCACAGGTGCTGCGTACGGGTTGGTGCTTTGGACTGTCACAGCGGGTTGTTACATCGGGTTGTCACAGCGGGTTACCACAGCGGCTTGTTACACCCGGTCCTTGGACAACGCCTCGCTGCCGGCGCTGCGCAGCCACACTGGTCCGTCTGCCGCCGCGCCGGCGGGGCCGCGGCGCCGCACCGAGTAGGCGAGGCAGGTGCCGGCGATGACGAGCGCGGTGGTGGCGGCCAGCAGGCGGTCCTTGAGGCTGACGTAGTCCATCATGCCCAGCTCGTGCAGCAGCGCCGCCTGCTCCTGCGCGCGCGGCGGCGGCGGGCCCCTCGCATCAGGCGCAGCGCGCCGAGGCACGGCGGCCGCAGGGACGGCAAGGTTGAGCAGACTTGTCTTGCACACACAAGAGCTCGAGATAAGCTCTGCAGGTGCGCCGGCAGGGACACGCGGCACGGCCACGATTTGGGCACGAGAGCAGGCCTGCCCAGTGTCGATGAGACGTTTGGGGCGCAACAAGAACGCTAAAGCAGAGCCGCGCAGTGGCAAGAGGCAATCTGGTGTGTCAGACCTTGAGCAGACAAGCTGCCTGGCGCTTGGGAGGCAGCGGGGCGGTTCAGCACCAGCGCGCCCTTGCCAAAGACACCGCACCATGCGACAATTTCTGGCGGGGCCAAACTGCACGGCGGGCAGCGCTCGGGCGGCGCGCGGGCCCGGGGGGCGCGCCCGCGACAGCACGACGGCCGCCTCGCCGGAGCCGTACACGACCGCGCCGGGCGGCACGGGCGCCAGGAAGCCGGCGCCGGCGCCGCCCAGCGGCTCGCGGCACACAAAGCGGTCGGTGTGCCCCGTGCGGCTGGAGGCCACGGTGACCTCGTCCACGCCCCAGGTGCCCTGCTCCGGCGCCAGCAGCAGCGACGCGAGCGGGCCCAGCTCGGCCGCTGCGCGCGCGCGCGCAGCGGGCCGGGTCACGCGCCCGGGCTGCGTCCCGGCCGCCATGGAGCCTGTGCCATCATCGGGTGCGGAGGTGTGCATCGCCCCCACCGGAGCGCTGCAACACCGAGCGGTGTGTCGCGCGACGCAGCCTGTTCCAGAACATGTTCCGGAGCGCGTTCCAGAGCGCGCGTGTCGTGCCGACGCCCTGAGCGCAGCGCTGCCGAGCCGCCGCGCTCGGCGCAGGTCAGCGCGCACTGAGGAGGACGGACAGTTCGGGGGGCCTGCGCGGCGCCCCGCCGCGCGCGCACCCAGGAAGCAGACCTCGTCCACGCCGCCCTGCTGGAAGCGCTGCCTGACGGCGGGCGCGCCGGCCGCGCGCGCGCGGCCCGCCGCCCGCAGCATCCCCTTGCGGTCCACGCCCGCGCCGCCGTCCGCCTGCGCGCAGCCGGTCGTGTGCACCGTGGTTTCTGACACTGTGAGGTGATTGCGTGACCCTGGGGAGGTACCGCGGAAGCCTGCACCTTGCTGCCCGCCCGTGGTCGCGCCCCCTGCACGGCGTCCCACCTCCCGCACCTGGATGCAGGCCGCATGCAGGGGCCGCAGCTGCATGCCTGCTGCACGCGGCGGCAGGCCCTGGCATGCCCTGGCATGCTTAAGCCTGCTGCAGAGGAGCCTAGTGTTCAGTACACGAGACGAGTGCCTTGGGTAGCCAGGTCAGCAGCACGAAGTAGATATGAGCGGCTGCCAGATCAGCAATGGAGCTGCAACCCATGGAGATGCCCAAACTCCCCACCGGGCTGCCTGAGAGTGTTGGGCAAGCGTGTCGCGCAGCGAGGTCAGCGACAGTCCACGCGCTGTGCTGCCAGGCAGCCCATAAACCTGCAGCTCAGGACAGCTCGCAGCTGCCAAGCACTGCGGGCGCGCAGGGCCCGACCTGCGCGCAGATAGCGGCCACCTCGCGCTGGATCGCTGCCGGGTCAAACACGGGGTCCAGGCGCCGCAGCACGGCGCTCCCGTCGCGGCCCACCAGGCCCACCTGCGAGGCGCCGCAGGACATCGTCACATCCACATAGAAGCTGCATGGGAGGGAGCTGCTCTCGCAAGGAGGTTTACGCGTCACAGCCCCGCTCCCCAGTGCGGCTGCCTGCAAGCCTCTTCTATCAGCAGTCCTGGCCGCCTGCTGTGTCAGCTCTCCGTAACTCACAGCTCAGCCGGCTCACCAAGCAGGAAGCGTCAGTGCCTAGCAGCGCCGGCGCAAGCTATATGCGCGGTAGCCGGTCCTGTAGGTCAACGCAACGTGTCAAGAGGCAAGGTACACGCTGCTGTGCAGCGAGCATGCCGTACCTGGATGCCTGCATACGGCTCGTCCAAGCCCGAGCCCCGCGCAGAGCCGGTGCTGAAGCGCAGCGTGTACACGGTGGAAGGCTTGCCCTGCCGGTGGCAGCAGCGCCAACACATGTAAAGTAGCCGAAAGTCAGAGACCATATAAGCAAAGCTGTCGGGCAGTCTTTGGCTTGCTTGCGCTCTGCAGCACAAGCGGTGCGACACCAGCCCAATCACACGTCAGCAGCAGAGCGGCTTGCGCGTTCACGACACCCAGGCAGTATGCACTGGCGGGGCGACAGCCTAGCAAAAGGCAGCGATGGACACTGCCAAGCCCGCCGCCGCTGGCAGGTCGCAGGCAGCAGTGACAGGGCTCGCAACCGACTGGGCACATCCCGGTCGGAAGTCAAACCTACCCGCAGCTGCTCACAATCCGGCAAGCGCTGAGGGCAGCGCGGCGCGCGGCGCGCACCGCGCTCAGGCTCTCCTGGCCGACCAGGCGCGCCGGGATCACCAGGCCCTTGCCAAACTGCTCCGCGCGCTTGCCCGGGTTTGCGACCTGCGCCTGCCCCTCCGAGCAGCGCACGGCCACCGCGCAGCGCGGCCGCCCGGCGGCCGGGCCGGCGCCGGCGGGCGCCGCGGCCGGGCAGGGCGCCAGGAGACCAGGGGAGCTCAGCGCGCGCATCCTGCCTGCTCGGTCGCCTGGCTGCGCGCTGCCTACCTCCCAGCGCACGCCTGCGTCTGGTGCAGGCGGGCGGGAAGGAGAGATTTGCTTAGCTGGCGAGGTGCCCGCGCTCATAGGGCCCATCATGCATGTACCCTGCTGGGGGGTACATGCAGGGAACAGACTTTGCAATCCACGCATGGCATGACCACCTGCTACCTGCTGGTATTCTGCTCCAGCATAACGCTCCAGAGCAAAGAGCGGTGTGATGCTTGCCCGCGCATGTGCCCTTCCCGGGGAGAGCATGTGCGCTCCCAGGGAGGCCAGGCAGCCAGCCAATGCAAGTCCTTGCGGTGCTTCGCCTGCCCAGTTAACGCGATGTGCAACGCATTTTTCCGCCTGCGCCTGACACTGGCGCAGGTGCTCAAGGTTGTCCGCTTCCGGCTGGGGTGTTCCGCGCTCCCCTCCATTGCGCAGCAGTGTCAGGGGGTGTGCTGCGCTCAGCGTGGCTGCTCGTGCTACACCCCGGGCGCTCTTGGGGCCAAATACCTGTCCTCTTTCAAGTGTCCTCTTTTTTAAGTGCACGGCCATTCAAGCAGCCCTTGCGCCTTTCGCGCACTTGGTCCTGCCCGACTGCACCATGCTGGCCTTTGTTCAGCATTCGGACACACTCGCAGTGACCCGCTGCATCCTTGCCGTCTAGCTTCAATCTGCATAGCCTTGCTCTTGGGCTGCGCCAGTAAGCAGTCAGTAAGTTGGCTGATACACGGCTGTAACTCGGTGAAATGCATGACTCTCTCGAAATTATCACTAAGCGCACAGTGGACGGCATGCACAGCAGGGTGTGCAGAACATGTTGCAGAACATGCTGTACAGTGCGCGGGATGGACAGGTGTCAGAAGCAGTCAGTACTTCTTGTTTGTTACACTTTAGCACACCGGATACTTCCGCAGCAGCATGTTCTGCACAACCTCTCAAAAATCACAGCTGGGTTCCCGGTAGGCACCAAGACCACAAGAGAGCAGGATGCGCCAGGTAAAAGCATGGTGCCGTCCGGGTACTAGCGGGCGGGCACAGCAAGTCAGTCATCTTGAGGGCTTGGCAGGTAGGTGTGTGCAGCAGAGACTCTCGACTATGTACACCGCGCCGCGCCGGTGGCGCGCGCTGTCACAGGATGCACAAGCAGCCACTGAGCCTGGACCGCTGCCTGTGTGAGGGGATCCGGGCCGCATGCATGCTCTACTCTAGCAAACTCCCCCAACCAGCGAAAGCAAAACGACACCGCCCTAGCGTAAATACGCCCGTCTAATGCCGGCGCGCGTAGCAGCACACCCGCGCGTAGCTAGTGTCGGCCCACATTATTGTTATTTATGTTGGTCCCGCTGTTGCCGACGTTGCTGAGTGCGGCAGCACAGCACGAGGTCAGTGTGAGTATTTGAGAGAGGCAGAAAGGCAGAAAGGCAGATGAGACAGGCAATTAGGGCTTATGCCACCCTGCCTACATTTTCAGTGACAGGCAAACAGACGCGATCCCTTGACGTGAGTCACTCGGTGACTCACGGCTATCCGAGCTACACCGAGAAAGTCACCGAGCTTACAGCAGGGAAGGGAGCGCCCTTCCAGGAACTCACTTGTTATTAATGTTCGAGTTTCCGCCGTTGCCGTTGTTCTGGGCGACATTGTTGCTGTTTGACCCGCACAAAGAGCGTCAGCAATCTGACGTGACACAATTTATCATCAATCATGAGAACGAGACCAAGCTTAACTACAGATGAGGCCAGTGGTGGCGCCGAGCCTGGGACAGAGCATGGTAGCAGACCTGGCCAAGTTCACTCCCACTCCACTGAAATGGCCAATTCCATAGCCAAACTCATCCCCATTTAGAATGCATGCTAGACCTAACCCTATCCCAGTCAAAACCTCATTTCACGAGGGAAGTAAGACACCACAAGCGACCATATCTGATGAGCAGGGCAGCATGCAGGCTGGCGTGGGGCGCGAGCGCACTTGTTAATATTCGTCGAGCTCTGCCCGCCACCGTTGCCGTTGCCGTTGACGTTGTTGTTGTTCACATTTGACGGCGAACTGTTCCAGCCCTGGTTCTGGACGACATTGCTGCGGTGCGCGCACACCTCATGTCAGCCTCATGCCTATCCCAGTAATCATCATGTCGGCCTCATTCAGTGGCCGCAGAGCTCACTCAAGAGTGCCGTCGAGGGGACCAAGTGACCGGCGAGTCCAGCGCAGCAGCCCGCAGAGCTGCAGCATGCCACCAGGAGAGCGCGGGCAGGCAGGGGAGGCCTTGGAGCGGGAAGGCTTTTAAAGGGCCTCATTCACTGGCCGCAGACCTGCTCTTGATGCGCCAGCAGAGGCACCGAGTCACCAGCAAGACCAACGCAGCAGCCCGCAGAGCTGCAGCATGCCACCAGGAGAGCGCGGGCAGGCAGGGGAGGCCTTGGAGCGGGAAGGCTTTTAAAGGGCCTCATTCGGTGGCCGCAGAGCTCACTCAAGAGTGCTGGCAAGGGAGGGGACCATGTGACCAGCGAGTCCAGCGCAGCAGCCCGCAAAGCTCCAGCGTGCCTAGCATAAGCGCAGGCGATCAGGGGTGGGAAAGGAGCTCACACACATGGGTTAGGGTAGGGTTAGGGGTAGGAAACTCACTTGTTGTTGATGTTGTTCTGCTGGCTCTGCTGGTAGCCCTGGTCGTACCCACCGCCGCCCTGGTTCCAGCCGCCGCCCCAGCCGCCGCCGCCGCCCCAGCCGCCGCCGCCCATGTACCCGCCCCAGCCGTCCTTGGCGGTTGCTGCGGGCCCGGCCTGCACAAGCGCACACAGCGATCACATCCCTGCTGGTGAGAGCAGGAGTTGCTTACATTAGAGCTCTCAAGCTTCAGTGAGGCCGCCAAAGCCATGACAATTGCCATGCTCCCCGAGGCTGCGGCCCACCCCCGCACCCTGCCCCAGGCGTGACAGGCCCCATAAACGCTAGTGTGCCGCTAGGGTGCCGGGCGCGCGCGCGCCTGGGCGGACGCCTCATCGATGAAGAGCGCGACGGCGGTCAGCTTGGCGCCGACGGGCGCCTCGGTCAGCATGCTGGAGCCGATGCCGTTCGCGGCATCGTCCACCGCCTGCGCGCGCCGGCGGCGCTTGCTGCTACGCTCCGGTGCAGCAGCTCACTCACAACGAGTACAAAGCACGCCCTGAAAGCAAGTCAGGTTTCCAGGGAGCAACACTCAAGCCTCCAGTCAAGCCTCCAGGTGGCGCGCCAGGCGGGCCGGCGCGAGGATGCCGGGAGGCCGCCAGTCAAGCCTCTGGCTGCATGCCAGAGCAGCGGGCGGGCAACAGGCGCACCCGTGCGGTGACGCCGCCGGCGGTCGCAAGCTGCGCAGCGTCCGCGGGCAGCATGCGCACGGCAAAGGTCAGGCGCCCGGCCTCGGCGTCGTACGCGGGCTGGCTGAGCTGCACGAGCGTGGTCGCGCTGCTGCCGTTGCGCGAGGCGTACATGAGCGCGTCGGGCGCCGCTGCCCACACTGCCGCGAACGGCGAGCCGGACGTCGCATTGGCGAACGAGCCTGCGCGCGGGTGGACAGGTGGCGGTGAGTGCCTGCATCGCCACTGGTCCGGCTGCGACCCACAGGGGCGGGGCCAGGCAGCAGCAAACCCTGGCAAGCGCCAGCTCGCACATACAGTGCGCGAGGCAGACCGCCCGCCAATGCGGGCGCACCGATCGTGTAGGTGGCCGTGGCGCGCGTCTCTGTGTTGAAGCCCGTCGCGGTGGCCTGCAGGCCCTCCAGGACCAGCTGGCTCGGCGAGGCGAACACGGCCTGGCCCGCCGACAGCGTGAAGAGCAGGTCCGCGAGCGGCTTGGCGGCCGGCGCGGGCGCGGGCGCCGAGCGCGCGCCTGCGCACGCGCGGGGCAGCCGCACGTCAGGCCCAAGACTTGAGTCACGGCTGGGCGACCGGGTTCAATGCAAACAGGTGGCTGACGCCACCTGTCCAGTGCCGCCTGCAACCCACGCACAATACTGCACACGTGCGCGATCGCAGCAGCCGCGGGTGGCCTGGCAGTGCGGCTGGCCTTGCTGGAGCAGCGCCGCACCCCCCACCGCTGACCCTTGCCACGTGGCGCACATACATCGCGCGGCCAGCCGATATGCTGTGCGCACACGACAGCCACCCACACTGCAAGCACACAGCGCAGAGCAGAAGGGGGCACCACCCCAGGCACACCCCCTGGCAGCCAAGAGTCTCGTAGCGTTTGGCAATGTAAAATGCACAGGCACGCCCTCCCAGCAGCTGGTGCAGTCTGCCCCATACAGGCACCGGCGTGTCTTGCATCGTACCCGATACAACGGTGAGGGCCAGCAGTGCTGTGCCCAGCACTGCCAGCGCACGCATCGAGCTGACCATGACCGACCTCTGGTCCCGCTCGCTGGTCAGTCGGCAGGAGCTGAGCGGTAAGGAGGCTGAGGCCGACCTGCACGCGAAGCAAGCAAAAGGCCGGGTGCTGTGGGGGGGAGAGGCGGGCTTGAAAGTGATGTGCTTGCCGATGTGAGTGTGTCTTAAATCACACCTGGGCTCCGGTCCAGAGCAGGGCCGACAGGTGGCGCGGAGCCCTAAGCTCAGCCCTAGACCTATCATAGGCCTATTATAGTTTTGATAGTGACTATCAAGCTGGGAGCCAGCCTTCAGCCCGAGCCAGGGAGTGGAGTCTCGGGCAGGCCTCTTCGCGAAGTGCTTCGACACAAAACTCCCGAGGAGCTCGCGGAGCACACAGCGCTTTGCGGAGCGCGCTGCCGACGCGCGCGAGCGCACTGTGCTCCAACCCGCGCGCGCGAGTCCTGCGCGACCTTGCGGAGGTGTGCGACTGCAACAAAAAATTTGCTAGGCCTGTGGAGGCAGAGCGCTGGGTTGCACTTCATGTACCGGGACGGCTCGGGTCGCAGGCGCTGTCGCCGACTGCAGTCTGCAAGCAGGCCGCTGCGCAGTGCAAGTGACTGAGAAGGGCTTGCGTGTGTGCTTAAAGCTGAGCGACGCGGTCGAGCGCGCACCTGCCTGTCGATGAGCGCAGCGGCGAGCTCTCCCTTGTACGCGGCTGCATGGACGCCCTCTGCGCGAGCGCTGGCTTCGTGTGCCCCTGCCACAGCCTGCTGCCGAGCATGCCGGACCCGCGCGCAGGAACGCGTCCACCCCGGGCGCTGCCTGCGCGATGCTGTCCAAGTCGAAGGCCGCTGCGCCCAAGGGCGCCGACGCGGCCGCGGACGCGAGCGCCGGCGCGCCCGCGCCCGGCGCCACGCCGCCTGCGCGCCGCACGCTGCCGCTGCCTACCATGGAGACCGCAACGCGGTCTGCCGCCCTCTGCCCTCGCACAGGCGCCAGCAAGCGCAGCACTTGGCTGTCTGTGCCCGACGTTGCCATTGGACACTTCAAGCAGGCTGCGGCCTCGTTCGACCCGAAGATACATCGCACCGCATGGGGCGCCAGCACTTGTGGCGAGGTTGGTTGCTGCGCAGGCAGAGCGCCGGCAAAGGCTGTTTGCCGTCAGAGGTGTTGGGGGGGTTTGGTGCAAGTAGCGCTGAGGACGCAGTGCTTAGCACTTCGGCACTCAAGATGAAGGGTCGCAGGCCCAACCGGTTCAGGAGCACGGCCCTGGATGACACCTGCTGGGCCTCCGCCCACGGCCGGCGCGCCGCTGCGCGCAGGCTGAAGAACTACATGGGCGCGGCGGCTGGCGCGGCGGCCGGCGCGGTGACCAGCGCGCCGGCCTGGCTGGCCGCCAAGGCGGCGCCGGTGGCCGCCGACGGCGCCGGGCTGCTGCGCTCGGCGGCGGCCGACGCGGCTGACCGAGTTGCGCTCTTCCGCCGCGGCAACGCGCAGTACGACGAGCTGGAGGAGGAGGACGAGCGCGAGCAGGGCCGGCCCGCGCCCCCGGCCAGCGCCGCTGCCAACGGGCGCGCGCCGCCGCGCGGCGGCGCCGCCGCGGGCCCGCCCGACGCGCTGCCGGCGGGCCGGGGCGGGGGCGGGCGGCCAGCGGGCGCCGGCGGCGGCAGCGCGAGGAGCAAGGCAGCGGCGGCCGCGGCGCGACCTGCGCCCGCCCGCGAGGAGCCCAGCATGATCTCGTTCGACGACGAGGACGACGGCGCGGACGCCGACGACGGCGCCACGAGCAGCGCAGCCGGGCCACGCCCCGCTGAGCGCCCGGGCCTGCCCGCCGGCGCGGGCGGAACCCGTGCCGCTAGCGAGCGGGGCGAGCCGCCGCCGCGGCCGGCATCCGCGGCGTCCAGCTCCGCCTCGGCCGCGGCGTCCGAGCTCGCGGACGGCGGCTGGCCAGCCGTGTCCGGCGTGCTGCGGGGGCCGCTGGCGCCCCCGCCGGCTGGCGCCACGCCCCCGCGCGCCGCGCGCGGCCCCGGCGCGGCCCCCGGCACGCCGGGGCGGACGCCAGGCGGCGGCGCGCCGGACCCGGCGCCCGCCATGGCCGGCGGCCCGGGGCTGAAGGCCGCGGCCGCGCGCCTGGCGCCGGCCATCCCGCCGCTGCCCGGCGCACGCACGTACAACCGCATGCTGAGCGCCGACGCCGGGCCGGCGCCCGCGGGCGCGGCGGGGCCGCCGCCCGGCGCCGTGCCGCCGCACGACGGCGAGCGCGGCGCGGCGCTGGACCGCTCTTCCTTTGGCGGCGCGAGCCAGGCCAGCGGGGACAGCGCGAGCGAGCCGGGGCCGCTTGCGCAGGGCGTGGCCGCGGCTGGCGAGCGGCGGGCGGCCGCCGCGGCGAGCGAGGCCGCGGCGGCGGCGGCGCAGGGCGGCGCCGGGCGCGCAGCCGCGCCTGCGCCCGACGCTGGGGTGTCGCCGCCGCGGCGGCCGTCGCGGAGGCCGCCGCCGCCGCCGCCGCCGCCGCCGCCAGAGGCGGACCTGCTGGCGGATGGCGGCGGCGGGCACGCGCGCAGCAACGGCGCGGGCGGCGAGGCCGGCGCCGCGGGCGCCGCCGCCGCCGGCGAGCGCCGCAATGGCGCGGCGGCCGCGGCGCCGGCGGCCGCGTCGTGGGACATTTTCGAGCCGCGCGCGGAGGCCGCAGCCGCGCCGCGGCCGCCCGCGCCCACCAACGGCGCGGCCGCCGCGCGCCCGGGCGACCCGCCCAACCTCAGCGCGCTGCCCAACATGACAGGCGCGCGCCGGCCGCTTGCCCAGCCTGGCCCCAGAGGCGGGCCCCGTGCAGGGCAGGCGCCGACCTGCCGTGCACAGATGCACACGCCTGCCGCGCGTGCTAGTGCTGCGGCAAGGCAGGCTGCCGCATAGGCAAGTCCGGCGCGAGCGCATGCTCTTCTGCCGCCTTGCAGCGCGCGCTCGGAGCGCTGCCGGCTGGCTCCCGCCCTTGCACCGCATGTGGAGGGGCAGCATCCCCGCATGACCGGCGGCTCGAGCCGCGCGCTGCCAGTGCCGCGCATCCAACAGCGCCTGCGGCGGGCCCACAGGGCGGCAGCTGCTCGCGGCGCTTGAAGCGGGCGCGCCGATGCGCAAGAAGTGGGTGACGCGCCTGAGCGCGAGCGAGGCTGCGGCCGCGCCGCGCACCACGCGCCACATCCGCTGCCGCGTGGAGGGCGGCCGCGTGACGCTGCGCTACCATCACCAGGCGCGTGCCTCACGGCTGCACGCACGCCCATGTGCCGGCCGGGCGCCGCGCGCCACTGCGGCATGCGCGTCACGCCGCGGCCGCCGCGGCGTCGTGCCGCCTCTGCGGGCGGTCCTGTGCTGTGGCGCCCGCGCAGTAACAGCGCGCAGTGCAGGCTGGCGGGTGTGCCTGCACACTCGGCTCACGCCCATTTCCGCACACACGGCGCAACAATGCGGCGAGGCTGCTGCAACCTGAGCACTCTGCTCGCGCTTGCCTCCCCGGTGCGTGGCACTGGCGCGACCGGGCTCCTGCAGAGGGTAAGCACCCTAGCCGTTTGTGGCGAGCGGGCGGGCGGGCCGTGCGCGCGCGCCAGGGCGTCAAGGGCCTGGTGGACACGGGCGAGGTGGCCGCGGCGGTGCAGCGCGTGGAGGTGCTCGGCGGCGACTGGCGCCGCGGCGCCGCGCTGCGCGTGCACACCTCGCGCGGCGTGCTTGCGCTGGAGCCGCTGGGGCCGGCCGCGTACTCGCAGTGGCTGCTCGGCCTGAACGCGGCGCTGGCGGTGTGCCAGACGCGGCGCAAGGAGTACGTGCTGGGCTGCCCGGCGCGCACGATCCCGCGCAACTCGATGTTCGTCATTGGCGGCGAGCGCGGCGGCGAGCCGGCGCGCTCGTAGCAGGCAGAGCGCGGTGGGCTGCCGCGCTGGGGCCGCCTGCTCGAGCCTCGGGAGCGCTGTTTCCAAGTCCTGAGCTGTGTCAGAGTGTGTGGCCTGGTCGTGCAGTGCCGTGCAGAGCGCCGTCGCGCGTGTGTTGTTTTGCGGAGCGTTGTCCTGGCCCCAGCATTCCACGTCGCAGAGCACTGATGTGTGGTGGGTGGATGTAAGGATGCGTGCATGGTGTCTGCTCTGCAATGTACTTGAATGCCATGCAAGCTCCCTGCTGTCCCTCAAGATCAGGAGGGCTTGAACCCCGTTCAGGAGCTGAAGCCGAGACACCACTCGACTTTTTGTCGCTGCACCATCACTCCTCGTCAAACAGCAGCCATGGCGTTCACGATGAAGGCATCGACGCTGAGCCTGCCGACCTCCAGCCCGGTAGCAGCCTTCCGGGCCCGGCCGGGCGCGCGTGTGGGCCGCAGCATCCTGCGGGTGCAGGCCAACGTGACCTGGCAGCTGGTCCCCGACAAGAAGTGGGCTCTCAGCAACCCGGAGGCTGCGGACAAGCTCAAGCCCGTCGACCTGACGGAGGGCATTGGCCAGAAGGAAGAGGCCACTGTGGGGGGAGAGAAGGAGGACGCGGTGCGCGATGCTGCGCATGCCTCGCGCCAGCCTTGCTTCCTCGGCCAATGCCTGCGCACTCTGGGTTCTGCGAGCATGCCTGCAGCACCGTGCGTGTGCTTTTGTGCATGCACCACCCCCCCCACTAGCTGAGGCGCCGCCCATGCGCAGACGCTGTCCGGCCTGGACAAGGGTATCCGCGTGGTGTTCGCGGCTAAGAACGAGGACGGGTCGCCGCTCGCGGGCGAGGCCAGCAGCCTGTCGATGAAGGTGCGGACGCGGCTGGCATTGGGCACTGCCCGGGTGTCCTGGTTGGGCGCGCACCCCTGCTGCACAGTGCGCAGTGCTTGGCGGTCTGGCTGCCGGCCGACCGCCGCCTCCGCTCTGCTGAGGCTGGGTGCAGTCTGCACCGTGCAGAATATTTTAGCATGCGCTTTACGCGCACCCCGCAAAGTGCCCTGCGCAAAGCGCAGTGCGCTTGTGCTGACTCCAGTGAATGTGCTGCAGAACCTGGGCAGCGAGGTTGCCGTCAAGGTCGACGGCAAGGAGCTGGAGAAGGACAGCGAGACCTCGATCGGACCGGGCACGAAGATTGCGTTTGGCGAGGACGCGATCTTCCTGGCGCGCCCCAGCCTCGTCTGCGTGCTTCAGTCACACGTTGCGCGGTGTAAAGAGCTGTCCACTTGTGCTGTGGCGCTGAGGCGCGTGTGCCTGCTGCAGGTGGAGCGGAACGCGTTTGCGCACGCCTGAAGAGCTTCCGTGACAGCACTGGCCGTGTGTTGCTAAAAACCTGCCCAGGGTGTCTGTAGCACGCCAGCAGGTTGCGCGTGTGCCTGCGCTGCGTGCGCGGCCCTCGGGATGCGCTGGCGTGTTGTTTTGGTTCGCCGCGTCTGCCGAGTGCTCTTGTTGCAAGCTAGCGCCGCAAGCTAGCGTTGCGAGCTAGCACCAGGCCGCGCTCGACCGTCGGGTTAGAGTAGCACTTCAGAGCTGCAGGTTGAGCGGTTTGGGGCGGGAGGATGTATTTACTAAACTGCATGTGCACTGCCTGCAATGCCCCACATTGGTGCCGCACCGGCCGTTCTGTGCAAGCGCATGAGACAAAAGGACGCTTTGCAATCATATGTGTGCCAAGGTCGCACACACATCCATGTTTCATTCATTGAATGAAACATGGAGTGCATGTGCATGCGACAGTGAAACAGTATCAGGGTTGCCTGTTTGCAAGCAAGCCTGGGTCTGCCTTTTGGATCGCACCACCAAGGGACCGATTGGAATAGGGGCGGTGCGCAGGCGAATACTTGCAAGCACCGCTAACTGTGCCGCTCTATACCAAGGACTCTTGTGACTTGTACCTAAGATTGCGACAGTTGAGAGCACAGCATCAGTCCTGCGCAGGGCCACGTTCAGCGTATGTAACACGCAAACACAGTGTGCATGAGGGACAGTGAGAGCCTGTGGCTTCTGGTGGTTGGGGCTGCCGGCGCTGCGGTCATGTTCGCATTGCGGCCGGGGACGAGGGGGCTTGGGCGCCTCCTGTCAATGTGCAGCAGCTCGGGCGTTGCCTCGCAGAGAGTTCCAACACCGCCGCCTAAGCAGGTACGGTTGCTTGTGCACCAGGGCTGGCCAGCCTGATGCGAGCGGTGCAGTGTGCTTTACAACAGTCCCCGGCTGACTGTGCGCCCGCGCCAGGTGAAAATAGCCCTGTGCCAGCTGAAGAGCTCCACTGACAAGGCGGAGAACATAGAGGCAGCGACAGCTGCTGTCAAGGCGCGCCGCCCTGCGGCTGTCTGAGCGCGCCCGGCCTGCCCAGCGTGCACGGGCGCCCCGCCTCGGCTGCTTCGCGCCAGCTGCCGCCCGTGCGCACTCAGAAGGGGCAGCGCAGCGTGTGCGGCGCCGCCGCACCGGTGCACTGGATGCTGCTCTGCGGGTCCCTGTGTGCCGCGCCTCCTGTTGCTGCGCCGGGCGCCGCGAGCGGTGCGCGCCAGCGCAGGAGGCCGCGGCCGCCGGCGCGCAGCTGGTCGTGCTGCCAGAGATGTGGAACTGCCCCTACGCCAACGAGTCCTTCCCGGTGTACGCGGAGGACGTGGACGGCGGCGCGTCGCCCAGCGCCGACGCGCTGGCGCGCGCCGCGGCCGACGCGGCCGTGACGCTGGTCGGCGGCTCCATCCCGGAGCGCAGCGGCGGCCGCCTGTACAACACCTGCCTCGTGTACAGCCCCGCGGGGCGCCTGCTGGCCAAGCACCGCAAGGCGCGCAGCGGCCGGCGCGCCCGGCGCACCCCGGCCGCCGCTCACCTGCATGCATGTCGGTCGGCTGGCTGCCCGCCAGCCACGAGCGGATTGCCTTATAAGTGAGGACCCGCTAGCGAATGATCGCGCGCGCATGCCCCTCTCCATGCGCTGCCTGCCTGCCGGCGCCTGCCGGGCGCGCCGGCCATGCGCTTGCGTTGCAGGGAAGGCACGGCAGGTGCGGGAGACTTGCATCGCAGAGCGCCCGGGCGCGCGCCGCGCAGGTGCACCTGTTCGACATCGACGTCCCGGGCGGCATCACGTTCCGGGAGTCGGACACGCTGGCGCCCGGCGGCGCCGGCACCGTGGTCGACACCGACGCGGGCCGCCTGGGCATCGGCATCTGCTACGACATCCGCTTCCCCGAGCTCGCCATGCTCTACGCCGACCGCGGCGCGCAGCTGCTGGTCTACCCGGGCGCGCCCGACCTGCATGCGTCCCGCAGAGGGTAGGGTAGGTAGGGGGAGGGCTAACCCTAACCCTAACCCTAGCGCGAGCAGCAAAGGAGAAACCCCCTGCTGAGGCGTGTTGCCCAGGCACGGGCAGGGCCGGGCCCGGCCGGTTTCGGGGTCAGGCCGCTGTCCAGCACTGCCCGGCGAGCTCCCGGGTGCGCCGTCGGCATGCGCGCGGCCGGCGGCCGGTGCGCGCCGCATTGCGCCTTGCGCGCGCCGCGAAGCGCGGCGACGCGTGCCGCTTGCAAGCGCGCAGGCGCGTTCAACACGACCACCGGGCCCGCGCACTGGGAGCTGCTGCAGCGCGCGCGCGCCGTGGACAACCAGCTCTTTGTGGCCACGTGCTCGCCCGCGCGCAACCCGGAGGCCAAATACCAGGCCTGGGGCCACTCCACCGTCGTCAGCCCCTGGGCGCAGGTGCCTCGGCCGGCCCCGCGCGGCAGGGCTGCACCCGGCTGTCGCCTGCCCAGGATGCCTGGGCCGCAGCGGACATGCCCGCCGGGGCCGCTGCAGCCTGGTGCATCGCATCGCATGTGCTCTGCCGCATGTGCCACGCTGCGGTGTAGCCGGACGTTTGCAAGTTGTTGGTGCGCGGCGCGTTCGCGCGCCCAGCAAGGAAAGCGCAAGTAAGAGGTGCGGGCGACGGCACACAGGTGCTGGCCACAACAGATGAGACGCCTGGCATCGTATACGCGGACCTGGACTACAAGGAGGTCGAGACGCGGCGGCTAAACATGCCCGTCGCGGAGCAGCGGCGCCGCGACCTGTACGTGCTGCACGACAAGGCGCCTGGCTGACGGCGCCGCGGCTGGGCGCTGGGCGCTGGCCGGTGCTTTGCTGCGTCTGGAGGCAGGGTGTAGGTAGTGAAAACTATTGTATTTGAGAAGGCTTGTTTGTAAAGAGCGGTTGTGCTCATGCGCGGATTTAGCCTGGGCATAGCCATAGTTGGGGGCCGCCACCGCCAGGACATAAGCACGCATGTGCTGCTAGCTTGCCGTCAGGTTTGTAGCGTCTACAGCTTGCCGCCATGCAGCCGGCAGGCTTTGGCAGGCACCTTGTGGCAGTAGACAGACAGTCGGCCACATGCACTGACGCCATGTGAAGAGCCCGTGCGCATGCCAGCCTCATGGAGGGGCTCCCTTTAATCGAGCAAGTGGAGCGTTTTGGTATATAATGTACGATCACAGCCAGCTCGCGAGAGTGCGGGAGACTGGCACAGCCGGCGAGCACAGCACGCCTCCCACCACAGGCCGCAGGCATGGCGTGCGTGATTGAGGAGGTCGACCCCGCGTCCGATGCCATGCGCTACGAGGACGCGCTGGAGCGCATCCTGATCGACGCCGGCCGCGACCCAACCAAGTTCCTGGCCGCCGTGTTTGCGTTCCTGCACGCCAAGACCCGCTTTTTCGCGCAGCCCGACGCGAGCAAGGCGCTCGCGCGCCTGCTGCGCAATGTGAAGAAGGCTGCGCCGGCGACCAAGGGCGTGGCCAGCGGCTTCCTTGGGGCGGCGCCGGAGGCGGCTGCCGCGACTGCGAGCGGCGCTGGCCCCTCGGCGGAGCCGCGTGCCCCCCAGACGAACGGCCATGCACAGGTGCGGCTGATACGCAGCAGAGGCAGCCTGCTGCACACACATGACTGGAGAGCTTGTCTTGCAGGCCACGACGCCATGCGGTTGACGCATGAGCATGTGGTTCGGTGGCAGGTAATGCTGTGCATTGGCTTGCGGAACTGGTTATGGCACTTGTTGTCATTATGCGTGCCTGTGCCTGCAGTGCTGCGCGCTGTGCTGGGTGACGTCAAACTTGCCAGCACAGACATATCCGGGCAACGAGCTTCAGCGCATTGCATGATGTGTGCAGGCAGCCGAAGCAGCGCCAGAGGAGGCGGCAGGGCCGCCTGCCGGCGAAGCAGACGCAGCCCCTGACGCGGACATGCCTGCCGCGAGCGAGGGCGTGGACGAGCCTGCGGACGACAAGCCCAAGGGGCTAAGTGCGCGCCATGCGCCTGCGTCCCTGCCCATGTCGCCCACATGGTCACGCACCTTGGCTAGCCTGCATGCACCAGGCAGTAGCGCGGTGCATTTCTGGCTGCTTGTTTCCTGGCCACGGCAAAGCGTGGGATATCTGCAAGCGGCAGCGTTGGCATGGACCACAACAACCAGCGATGGTGTACCTGAGCCCGCGGCGCCCTGCTCAGGAAGCATTGCTGCCGCGCGCGCGCAGAGCCCAACGCGGGCAACGGCGCGGACATGGAGGGCTACTCCTGGACGCAGACGCTGGGCGACCTGGTGCTCAGCGTGCCCGTGCCGCCCGGGACCAAGGGCCGCGGCTGCGCGGTGGACATTGGCCGGGCCTCGATCTCGGTCGGCCTCGCCGGCGCGCCGCCGCTGCTGGCCGGCGAGCTGTGGGCGCCCGTGCAGGCCGAGGAGTGCTTCTGGAACGTGGACGGCCGCGCGCTGGAGGTCACGCTGCAGAAGGTGCGGCGGCAGCGCTTGATGGACAGTGCGCACCAGCTGTGAGTCAGGCAGTGGGAACAGCGGCGACAAACAAGTGCCTTGTGTGACATGTAGCAGGCCCGTGCGACGCCGCGACGCGGCCCGCGCTTCTGCGGGCGTGCCTAAGCGCTCAGGCTCTGGTGCGCTCACGGGCGGCGCGCGGCGCAGGTGGACCGCATGGCCTGGTGGCGCGCGGTCGTGAAGGGCGCGCCGGAGATCGACACGCAGCGCGTGGAGCCGGAGAACAGCAAGCTGAGCGACCTGGACGGCGATACGCGCCAGACGGTGGAGAAGATGATGTGGGACCAGCGCCAGAAGGCGCTCGGCCTGCCGACCAGCGAGGAGGCGTCCAAGCAGGCCATGCTGCAAAAGTTCATGGCCGCGCACCCCGAGATGGACTTCTCCAAGGCCAAGATGATGTAGCCGGCCGCGGGCGTCGCTGGCGGCCGCCGCGCCAGGCACGGCGTGCCTGGACGCAGCGCTGCTGAGCCTGTTCCTCGCGCGGCCCTTGAGCGTTGGACAAGGGGGCGCCCTGGATGCTAGCTGCTCTTGCGTGTCGGTGGCCGTGCGTCCTGTGCTTGCAGCGTGTCTTTGAAAGGCAACAGGGGCATGTCGAGGGAAGAAGCAAGCAACATGCAAGTGGCCACCCGCCACAATCCCTGAGAGCGTTACGGCCAACACAGGTTCTGTACGCCCGGCTGATCACTAGCCCGCTCGTGAGCAGCAGAAACTTTCCCCGCAACCTCGGTACCCCTACCATCATCCACTTGCATGTTGCCAGGCATACCGCCACAGGTGCCGCTCGTGCTACCCATGTGTGCTGGCATGTCGAGCGGCCGCATGTGATTGGCCGCTGCGCTGCAGGTGTGGGACAAGCTTGCGCCGCTCCTGACGCGGCTGGGCCTGCGCATCGGGCTGGCGCTCGTGGTGTATGTGGTGTACAAGGTGTTCAAGCAGCCGCGCGACCCGCGCGTCCCCGAGGTGCACCGCCTGGACCTGGAGAAGCGGCGGCGAAGGAAGGACGACTGAGCGGCCAGCCGAGCGGCAGTGGCAGTGTGCACTTTGAGAGCGCAGCTTGACGTTACTTGCAAGGTGTCCTTCAGTGTCTCCAAAAGTATCACATGATGTTACATTCTATACACAGTGCTTCCTGGCTGCACTAGAACTGGCCATTAGGCAGCCTCAGCAGCGGCGCCGTGCGCTTCCGGCTCGGCGCCGGTGCGGTCGATTACAAACGGCACGCAGCGGGTGCGCTGCATCGCCACGACGTGCACCATCTGCTTGATGTCCAGGTACTTGGCCGCCCTGCGCCGCCAGGCCCTGGGCAGCGCCTCCTCGCCGCCCGCCGCCGCCAGCACCGCGCCCGCCACGTGCGCCCTGCGTCGCGCCAGCCTCGGCGTCTCTGTATGAAGTTCGATGTATAGGTTCAAGTCCACAGCGTGTGTGTTCCAACACACCTGCAGCTTGGTCAATTTGACGCACAGACCACTGACAAAAGTCTTTCCATTGTCAATGCCGGCGGCGCCTACCGGCTGCAGCTGTCGCCGCCGGCGCGCATGGCGAGCCGCACGCCGGCGCGGAAGCTGCCGCCGGCCGCCAGCGCCGCGTGCAGGCCGCCGGCCAGCGCCTGCGCGGCGCCGTCGCCGCGGCCCCAGCGCCCCACCGCCGCGGCGTGCTCCTCGCCGCGCGCCGCCAGCGCGTCCGCCGCGGCGCCGCGCCCGGCCGCCGGCAGCGCGCCCTCCCCCGCGCCGGCCGCCCACTCCACCGCCGCCTGCCGCGCCAGGCTGCGCGACTGTGGCAGCGCCGTGGCAGCGCGTGCCTGATGCGGCCGAGTCGGGCCCCTGTGATAGGGCCCGTACGATCACAGTGCCCGGGCGTGCCTGCCAGCCTCCTCGTGTGACGCTTACGGCTGAGAGATATATAGCATGCAGACAGGTACGGGTGAATACAGAGCACATGCGTCGGCGGAGCAGCATTCCTGCAGTGATGAAGTGCAGGGCTCTGCACGCCTGGCAAAGATGCAACGGGATGATGCGCTCAGCAGCCTGCGGGCTTAGCTTCAGTGCGCACCGGGTGGGACTGCCGGAGCTAGGCCTACTTTTGTCGCTCACTCGATAAGTCTGATGAAGAAAGTGAGAAGGCAGCGCACCTGCACACTGTCGTTGGCCACAATGATGCGCTCCAGCACCGCCGCCAGCGCGAGCGCGGCCGCGACTGCGGCATCGCTGTCCTGCTGCACGCGCACCGCGGCCGCCACCGCCGGCGCCAGCTGCCCGCTCGCGGCATAGCGCGCGACCAGCAGCGGCACCTGGCGCGCTCGGCTCACTCGGCACCAGGGCAGGCAGCGCGCTTGCCCGCTATTCGCCATGGTTGTGTAGTGCAGCACAGCTGCCAGCGCGAGGCACAGCCGCGACGCACCGCCGCTGCCCTGCGGGCAGCTGCTCGCTTGCCGCGCCGCGCATCACTCGCGATGGCGCACAGATCTGCATGCGGCAGCCCACCGCTGACGTGACTGACATATTCATGCCCGCTCAAAGCTGCCACAGCTGCCCATACATCGGGTCGCGCGTGGTGTTTGCTGGCGCAGATCGGGCATGCAGGGCAGCACAGCATCAACCAGAGACATGCGCGCGGGCAGAGGCAGGTGCCAGCTCGTGCTCGGCCGCAAGCATGCCGCGATATTGATGGGCCAGTCGCGTCACACTCCCGAACGAGCTGTGTGCATGCAAGGGCGCACACGCTCGCCCAGAGGCATCCGTGGCGGGTCGCCGCACCTTCACCAGCGCGCTGGCGCGGTCGTCGCCCGGCACGCCGGCCGCCGTCGCGCCCTCCGCGCCGTCACGCTGCGCACGCTGCCCGGCTCCGGCGCCGGCGTCGTCGCCCTCCGCCAACGCTCTCGCACCCTGACCCTCATGGACGCCCTCTGGCGGCACGTCCGCGCCCAGCCAGCGCCGCAGCCAGGCGGCCGGGCCCGGATTAATCGGGTCGCGCGTGCCGGCGAAGAACTGCAGCGCGTCGTCCGCAAAGCGCGCCGGCAGGAAGCGCCCGGTCGCCAGCAGCGTGTGCAGCAGCGGCAGCACCTCGTATGCGTACGCCGACTGGCCGCCCTTGGGCACCTGCGCGGCATGGGGGCGGTTCGCATGATGGCTCGGCCGGCTTGGCTGGCGAAGCGGCCATGGCACGGCCTTGCAAGCGTGATCCCACTTGGCTAGAAGCCTCCTATGACGCTGCTGCAATGACGAGGGGAGGAGGCGCATGCATGAGTCACTGGTACCTGGTTGTCTGGGAGTCACGGAGGCAGGCGGGCACACGGAAGCAGCCACAGCCGGGCCAGGCCTGCCTAGCGTGAGGGCCAGGCGCGAGACGTCACCGCGCACCAGCGCGGGCGGCCCGCCACGGGCGGCCTGCCACGGGCCCTGTGCGCGAGTGCGCCCTGCGCGGGGCGCGCCTGCGAGGCCGCGTCGCCTGGCGGAAAGAAGAACTCGGGCGTGCCGTCCTCGTCGCGCTCGGCCAGCAGCCGCGCTATGTCCCTGGGGTCCTGCACCCTGCAGGGCACAGGCAGTGCGTCAGCAAGCCTGGCCAGCTTGGCCAGCGCACTGCTTATGGCCTACCAAAGCAGTTGGTGTGTCTTCATGTGCATGTGCACCAGTGCTGTGGTGCACTGTAATCAGGGGCAGACTGGGGTTTATACACTACACAAACCTCCTAGACTGTGTTGCGCCTTTGCGAGCAATGATGCCTCAAGGTGGAAAAGTGGCCAGGAGGAAGAGTGACAAAAGGTGCGGGCAGCGACAGGTTCCTACCTGTGCAGGCCAACTGTCGCAGCGTCCGCCAGGAAAGCGCCCATGGCTGCAGCCTCCCCGCGCGCCTGCAGCGTGGCATTGTCCGGGCGCGCCTCCCACTCTGCGTCTGTCAGGAACGCGCTGTGGTCCCGGTCTGCGCCCTCCACCTCCTCCTCCTCTTCATCGTCTGCGACGTCCTCCACGCTGTACTGATCATTAGCGCCTGCGCCTGTGCTGGCGCCAACGCCTGCATCCTCGCTGCTGTTGCTTGCCGTGAGAGGCTCGCGGGACCTGTCATGCACGGGCCCGTCTGCGCTAACAGCAGCTGGAGATGAACTGGTGTCTGCGCCATGATCTGCCGGGCATGATCGGTGCTCTGCTGGCACAGCCGCCCTTGTCAGTATAAGCCAGCAACAGAACAAGAAGCAGAAGGCTGTCGCACGGGTTCGAGGCATACAAGGCGAGCAGGTGTGCCAGTCATGCGCCCAGCCATCTAAAGGAATTCATAAAAAGCCCATTTGGTTCTAATCAGATTCATGTGATGACTATTGACATTACCTGTGTCCAGGTAATGTCAAGCTGAAAGCGCTGTTAATGGATAGGACCCTGCCTTTTGCCGCATGAGCATGTACAAGCTGCAGAGGCTGGTGGATGCCTTTGCTGCTCACCTGCGCAGTAGGTGTGCTATCCAGCCACATATGACAGCGCTTGCCGGTGCCGAGCGACTTTGCTGCAAGCAGTGGAAACCATCTTGTGTCATACACAGAGCCCTGGTGTGTGGCACAAGCACTCGCCACACAACTGTTCGCTACAGCTGGACGACGCGATCTGCTCACAGCGTCTGCAGCAGGCGCAGCAGGCGCTCCCGCAGCGCGGCCACCATGGCCGCGCGCACCGCCGGCGGGTTGTGCGGGTTGAGCGGCGCGCGCTGGACGAGGGAGAGCAGCCACGCCTGCGCGGCCAGCAGGCGCACCCCTGGTACCCATCTGTGTTGCAGAACCCAGCCATGCTTACACAGACACAGGGTGCGCGCCCCAAACACACGGCATGCGCAAGCACGATATACCTGGGCAAAAGTGATTGCAATCAGACTCATGACAAAATGTGCCTGTTTAAGTACCCAGCCAGGTCACGCAAGGGGCGCAGGGCGGGGCACGCGCCTGCACAGGCGCAGGCCAGGCGTGCCGCGCGGCCAGGTGCACGAGCACCTCCAGCAGCGGCAGCTCCCACATGCACTCCGCCCAGTGCAGCTGCAGCGGCACCGCCAGCGCCAGGCCCGGCGCCGGCGGCTGCAGCAGCCGCACCGCGCCTGGCGGCGCGCACGCATGAGCGTCAGCGGCGGGCGCTCGTTAGGCATGCGCATGCTGGCAAGCACATGGGTCGGCGCCCTACTAGGTTGGCGCTTCCGGCTCACTGTTCTGCACCAACATGCAGCTATATGCATTTGACAGCTGTCAGGGGTGCTGCTGCGAGCGGTCCTGCGGCTGGCGGCTGTGGGCGGCGGGCGGCGCGCCGGTGTGGTCGGGCGGCTGCAGCAGCTGCAGCAGCGCGGCCGCCGGCAGCGGCATGGCCAGCGCGACGAGGCAGTCGCACAAGCGGTGCACGACCGGCGCGGGCAGCTGGCCGCCAGCCTCCGGCCCCGCCTCGCTGCCCACGCCCGCGGCCTGCGCAGCCGGGCGTCAGGTGCGCGCATGGCTGTCCTGGCGCGCCAGGCAGGTGCAAACAACACGGTTCCTCGCCACATGCAGAAGGTGACAGCTACCAGGTGGCATGAGACAACAACAAAGCCGCAGCCTGCGCTGCGGCGTGCTGTGCGGGACAGCAGGCTCGCCCAAGAGCAGCAGGCTCTTGGGCGAGCCTGCATGCGCTGGCTCGCGCTCACCTGATGTCCTACAGGGCACCACATCATCACTGCATTGCAGAGCGCTTGCCACTGCAGTACACATGCAAAGAGTCATGCAGTCGAAGCCGTGCTGCGTCATCCCGGCTCCGTCCACGCGGCCAGGCAGACGAAAGCGCAGGCCCGGCACCGGCCGAGCAGGCGCGCGCCTGCGCGTACAGCCGCAGCGCGCCCAGGAACTCGCGCCGCTCCCAGGCCAGGTCCGCCAGGCCCTGCAGCGTCAGCGCCAGGGCAGCACCAGGGTCCTGCAGCCCCAGGTCAGGGCCGGGCCCGGGCGCGGTGCTGACGCGCCCGCCCGCGCCGCCCAGCAGCAGCAGCGCGCGCAGGCGCGTCAGCGCAGCCTGCAGCAGCGCGTTCGTCTGCGCGGCCAGCGCCTGCGCTGCGGGCGCCGCGCCGCGCAGCTGCGCCTGCGCGCCCGGTTGCAGCCGCTCAGCTTGGCCAGGGGAAGTAAATACCGGAGCTGTTACTGTGAAAGGCCATGCCGCAGGTGTTTGGATGCCAGGGAGTACAGGGTGATTCACAAAAGGCCGCGGCAGACTGCGCCCTTAAGCACACACCACACCCCGCCCAACACACGCCAGCTCATCGAGCCCGTGCAGGTCGCCTGCCGGCACGCACGGCCAGCCCTGCGGCGCTTGCCGCAGGGCGCGCCTGCACGGCCGCCAGGCCGGGCTGCAGGCGCGGCGCCAGGCCCGGCGCGGCCGCCAGGCGCGAGGGCGCGCTGTCAAACGCGCCCGCCCACGCCAGCGCGCCCGCGGCCGCGGCGGCCACCGCCGCGGCGTCCTCGGCGCGCGTCAGGCGCCCGACTAGCTCGCAGAGTGCGCTGCCGGCGGCCGGCGTGCCGAGTCCCGCGCCGGGGTCTGCTTTGACGGGCCCAGGCGGGAGCTCGGCGGGCGCGCCGCCCCCGCCCGCAGTATCCAGCGGGCCCGGCGCGGCGAGGCCCGCGGGCGCGTCGGGCGCCCGATCAGGCGCCGCAGCAGGCCCCGGAGCAGCCGACCCGTCGGCTGGCAGGCCGGGCGCTGTAACAAGCGCTACTGCAGGCGCCGCACGCTGCGGCGGCGGCGGCGGCGGCGGCGCCGGCAGCGGGGCGGCCCCCAGGCAAACGAACAACGCCTCCACGGCGCGCTGGCCCTCGGCCGCCGCCTGCGCCGCGCCCGGCCCGCCTGGATCCCCGGGCGCCCCGGCCGCAATGCCGCGCAGGAAGGCCGTTAGCGCACCCGCGGCGGCCAGCAGCCGCCGGCTCTCCAGGCTCTCCGCGCGCTCGTCCGCCGCGGCGCCGCCTGCGGAGGCCGGGCTGGGCTCCTCCGCCGCGCCTCCTCCTTGGGCGTCCGCAGCTCCGCCGCCGCTGGCCGCGCACGCCTCGGCGTCTGACAGCTCAGCAACCTCTGCAGCGCCCTCGGCACGCGCGCCGCCCCCGGCAGGCCCGGCGGCCCCGCCGGGTGCGGCGCGCGGCCGCGCATCAGGGTCAGGGCCGGGCTGCGCAGCGGGCTGCGCCTGCAGCGCGCCCGCGCGCTCCAGGGCCGCGACGCGCGCCCAGGCACGCGCGTCCAGCAGGCGCGCCAGCGCGGGCGCCAGCAGCGCGGGCGCGGGCAGGCCGTGCCGCGCAGCCGCCGCGGCCGGGCCCCACGGCTCGGCGGCGGGGCTCGCAGGCCGCGGCGCGCCGCCCTCCGCCTTTACCGCGGCGCCCGCAGGCTCAGGCGCCGGATCGTCCGCCTTCACGGCTGGGCCCGGCGCGCCGGCGCTGCGCGGCTCAGCATCGCCCAGCGCGCCGTCTGCGGCGGCGGGGTTGGGCGCGGCTGCGCCCTCCGCGGGCTCCATGCGCCTGCGCTTGCGGCTGGGCCAGGCGGGGTCGGGCGCCACGCCCTGGCCGCCCTCACCACAGCACAGCCACTCGGCGAGCGCGAGGTCGCTCGCGCCACGCCCCTCGCTGCCGGCCCCGGCGCGTCTGAACAGGCGCGCGGCGCCGCCGCCGGCCTGGCCAAGCTCGCCCGCGGGCGCGGCCGCCTCGGCGGCCGCCGTCGCCGCGCGGACCGCACACGCGCGCAGCGCGGCGGCAGCCCACGCGGACGCTTGCGCGTCTGGCGCCGCGCTCCCCGCGGTCTCCTGACCCTCATCCGGCGCCACGGGCTCTGACCCGCTCGAGGCCGCCGGCACATGAGCGCTTTGGCCATGCCCCGCCCAATCCGACCCGACGCAGGCCGCAGGGGCGCCCGCCGCCACGCCAGCTGGCGCTGTTGGCGCGGCATGGTGCCGGTCCGCGTCGCCCGCCTCCGCCAGCGCGGAGTCGCCCGCGGCCACCTCAGCGAAGAAAGCGCCAAGCAGCGAGGTGCCCGGCGTCACACCCCCTCCAACATCTTCAACCGCCGCGCCTGCCCCTTCATCCCACCACTCACCCGCAGGCGCCGCGGCGTCGCTTCGGCCGGCGGCCGCCGCCAGCCATGCTGCCATGTCGCTCGCCCGGCGCCTCTGCACCAGCCCCAGCCCCTCCGAGCTGCCCAGCCGCCGCAGCACGCCCAGCAGGTACCCCGCAGTGCCCGCGTCTGCGCCGGCGCCCGGGGCGCCGCACGCCGCGGCCGCCCCGCGCGGCGGGGCCTGCAGCTCCGCCGCCAGGCACGGCAGCAGCGCCGCGCACGGCCGCCCGGCCAGCAGCACGCCGCGCAGCGCGGCCAGGCCGGCGAGCCGCGCGCGCGCCTGGCCCGGCAGCGCGCCGTCCAGGCCCAGCGCCGCGCAGTAGCCGGGCGCCAGGCGGGCGGCGGGACGGGCGGGGCGCGCCTCGACGTCGGCGTCAGGGCTGTCGCTGGGGCCGCCGGCCGCGGCGCCCACCAGGGCGCGCGCAAGGTCGTCCTCCAGCAGCTCAAGCAGGCGGTCGGGGCGGCCGGCGGCGTGCGCGCGCTCGCACGCCAGCAGCGTGCCAAGGGCGTCCGGCGCCTCATCCGGGTGCTCCCTCCGGCTGTCGCCGTCCTCGACAGCGAGCAGGCTCTCGCTGGCCGCCAGCAGGCCGCGCAGGCGGGCGGCGGGCGGGGTGCGCACGCGTGACTCCTGCGCCGCCCTCGCTTTCGCGGGGCGGGCGCCGGCCGCGGGGGCGGCAGCGCTGGCGTGCACGAGGCGCATGGCCGCCTTGAGGTGCCTGGCGCAGGCGTGCGGCTCGGCGGGGCTGCTGTGAACACGGCTCCGGCAATGTCATGGGCATCCAACAAGAGAGCAACCGTAGCTATTGTGCGATGCAGACGGAGGCAGACTTGGGCCTGATGTAGGGAGCGACTGGGCAGCAGCAACGGACTGCTCACGCAGGTCAGTGCGCACTTGCGCGCTCGCAACGCGCAGGGTGTCTCCGAGCGCGCACCCCTTCTCTCAGGTCACGCATGCGCCCCATAGCCCGCCCGCGCGGGACCGGCACACGGCAAGAGCACTGCACCATTGCACGCCCGCGCCCCACGCCCGCCCGGCTGCACGCGCGCGCCGGCGGCAGGGCGGCCGCACCGCGCGGCGTCGGCGGCACGCCCGCGCGCGAGCAGCGCCTCCGCCAGCTCCGCGTGCGCGGCCGCCGCGGCCGCGGGCGGCAGGCCGGGCGCGGCCAGCGCGTCGGCCAGGCGCGCCGCGGCCGCCGCCTCGTCGCCGGCCGGCTCCGCCGCGCCGTAGGCCGCGCCCGCCTGCCGCGCAGCCGCGCTCGTGAACATCCTGCCGGTCGCCGGGCGACTGGCGCGCCCGTACGCCGCCTTGGGCTTGCGCGGCACCCGGGGCCGCCCAGCTGACTTGGAGTCATGACAAGCCAGCAAGATATGACCAGCCGGCACAGAAACTTGCACCGCCTCTTTTCAACGCGATTTCCCGCTGCAGTACTGGAGGCTGAGTCTCACCTAGCTGTTAGCACAGCACACTAATTCCCCGCAACGGCGGACATTGCCGCCCACAAAACATGCGTGCACGCTTGCTGAAGTCGCCCTGCACACGCACTCCTCCTTGCAGGCTTGCTCGCTCACTCGGCACTCCCCAGAATCACATCATCCACACACACGTTGTGCAGAGGTACTTGAGCATGCGCAGCACCAGGGGTGACGCCTCGCCATGGGCAGGGCGCGCGTTGCCGCCCGCCAGGTCATGCGCCCCGCCCGGCTCCGCCATTGGGCCCTGCAGGCTCGCGCCCAGCGGCGCCCCGGCATCCGGCACCTCCAGCGCGCGGCGCAGCACCCAGCGCCAGGGGTTGGCGGCGGCCTGCGCCCGGAGGCCGGCATGCGCGCCAGAGGCCGCCGCGTGCGCGGCGACGGCCGCTAGCAGCAGCGGCTGCGCGCGCGGCGCCACGCACGCCTCGATCTGCACGGTACACATGGTGTGCTTCAGCAGTGCAATGCGCAACTGAATGCTCTTGTGTACGCTCTTGTGTACGCACGGCCAGGCACAAGCCGACTTGCACACAGCAGACGGTGTGGCCTGCGCCAAGCAAGCAGTGAGCCACCGTCCAGCATAGAGCCACCAGGACTGCACCTGCATATCGGCGTACTGAAAACACAGGCACTACTGCCTTGGTCTGTTAGGCAGGGGCGCCGTGTGTGCCTCGCAGCACGAGCGACCACGGCGTGCGCCAGGCGCCCCGATCTGCACCTGCTCCAGGTCGAACTGAGAGTGCAGCGTGACCTCGGCGGCCAGGCGGAGCAGCGCGGTGGCCCGCCGGAGGTTCCCGTGGCTCTCTGTGCAGTCGCGCTCGCCGGCGCCGTCGTTGCCAAAGCTGGCCTGCACCAGCGTCACTGCCGCGGACATACTGCAAGCGCACCCCACGGATCAATGTCTGGTGCTTCAGAGCTCCGCTGCCCTTAGACATTAACGACACCACTACAGCAAAGTGCCGGGCTAATATTAGCCACACAGAGCGCCTCGGCTCCGACCATGATGCACTTGCAATAATGGAGCAGCACGGGGTGTCATGTGTGCACAATCAACAGTGCCCAGTGCAGTGCGCACTTCCTGAAAATACAGAAAGAAACCTGCAGCACCGCAACAGCTTGCAGTAATGCACTGTGCTAAGCGCTGTATCGTGGGCAAAGCATGCCTGGTGCTGGCGGTCATCACGGCCTTGCAGCATGACAGCGCCTGGTCAACGAAAGCGCTCAGCAGCTCTTTGGGGCCAGGCGCCGCGCCACCCCGTTGTATGTGCGCGGTTAAGAGCTGCGGTTGCAGCACAAATTCAAACCACGTCAGTGGCGGTACATAGCCCGCATCCGCAACCATTGTGAAGGCACGGCCAATCGTGCTCAGGCACTGAACGAAGCGGTTCTCCTTATAAAGTAGAACCAGAGACGGCTATGCATCCAAGCTATTGTGTATTCAACTCAACAACAAGGGCTTACACAACAGCTCTCAATCTCTCTCTGTATGAGCGCATCTGGCTCATGGAACTCGGCAGGGCATAACCTACGCAGGGCTGCATTATTTGAAAAAGGCGGGGACAGCTTGCATCGGAAATAGGCCCTCGACCGAGCAGAGCGAGCCAGGAACATTATCATGCTCAAGACCAGGCTGCTGTGCCTCTTCGACGCGAGCAGGCCACCTTGTCCGACCTGGGCTGGGAAGGGAATATGTACCAGACGAGTACGACTGGAGTACCTGGAGCATCCTACTGCGCCTGCACATTGCACAAAGCATGGCAGGACGCCGCAAGACACACACGCGCCAGCTAACACGCGCACCAGCAGCACGTTTGCCACGCATTGCACTAGCTTGCAAACCTGAATGTCTCCCCGTTCCTACCAGTAGGCCTGGCACAGGCACTGCAAGAGAAGGGGCTGGGTTGAGCGCGTCAACTTCCACAAGGTTTGCCTCTGTGCACTTTGAGGCGCCTTAAAAGTGTCAGCGTCCGGCTGCACGTCAGTATTGGTACAGCGCTACTGCTACCCACGCCAAAGTACTGATGCAGCTGCGTTGCGCAGGAAGAGGCCGCAGCCCAGGAGCCAGGCGCAATGCAACCGGAGGAGGCTCCGGCTGCGCCGCTGGCACTTGCGGCCCAGGCGGCCGACATTGGCGCAGTGCGGCGCTTGCTGGCCGCAGGCGCCCAGGGCACTGCAGCGGGGCGTGCTGCTCTCATCAACGCAACTGACGCGCAGGGCCGCACTGCGCTGCACGACGCGCTCTGCCTGCCGCTACCCGCCAAACGTGAGCGCTGCAGCAGCAAACTTGGAGGACGCGAGCCCACCCAGCAGCAGCGCGGCGCCGTCGTACGCGCACTGCTGGCTGCCGGCGCAGACTGGCGCGCAGCTGACGCGGAGGGCCGCACACCGCTCGTGCTTGCGGCGCGGGGCAGGTGCGGCGCGGCCGCGGCGGCGCTGCTCGCGGCAGCCGCCGCCGGCCGCGATCACAGCTATGTCGACGCCGTTGCGGCCGGCGCGGACACCAGCGCGCTTGCTGAGGCGACGGCCGCGGGCGAGGAGAGCGTCGTCGCGCTGCTGCTCGCGGCCGGCGCAGACCCTGGCGTGGTGCTGCCGAGCGGCGAGACCCCGCTGCACCGAGCGCTCGGCCGCACGGACGTCGCAGCGCGGCTGCTGGACGCGCTTGCTGCGCGGCGCCGCAAACCTGCCGCCGCTGGGTGTGTGACAGGGACGGGGTCAGGGTTTGCACACGCGGCGCTGGACCGCCCGCGGGGGGCAGACGGCGCGACGGCGGCGCACGTGGCCGCCGCGGCGGGCGATGGCTGCATGCTGCGGCTGCTGGCGCGCTCGGGCGCCGACCTGCACGCCCGGGCGCAGGCGGGCGCGACGCCGCTGTTGGTCGCCGCAGCGTCTGGGCAGCACAACGCGCTGCATGCGCTGCTGGAGTGCCTGCACGCGCGCGCCGGGCCAGCGCGGGGTGGGGCCGGCTGCAGGTGCAGTGGCGCGTGCAGCCGGCCTCCTGCGACACAGGGCGGGGGCGGCGGCGAGGATGGCAGAGGAGCAGGGAGGGAACGCATGGCAGGCTCCGAGCTTGCGCGCGCGCTCGCGGCGCGCGACGAGACCACCAGCTGGTCTGCGCTCGGCTGGGCGCTGGCGCGCGCCGACGCCGGCGCGCTCGCCGCGCTGCTGCGCGCGTGCAAGGCGGCAGGTCTCGCGCCGCTGCGGCTGCTGCAGGACGACCAGCCAGTGCTCACGGGGGCCGTGCGATCAGGCCATGCCCCCAACGGCAATGGCATGGCTGCGCTTTGCAGCTATGAGCGGGATACACAGCCCTGGTGCACGGCCATTGCGGTGACTGCTTTCAAGCCGGTGGTGGCCTGCTGTGAGGCAGGTGGCATCACGTGGCAGGCCGCAGAAGCAGACTCGTGTCCTTCCAGCGAGGACAGCGCGCGCGCAGCCACGGCGGCCGCGCCCGCGCCTGCAGAGAAGGGGCTGTGGGGCCCTGGGGCTGCCAGCGCCAGCGCCGCTGGGGCAGCTCCATGGGCGGCCCTCGCCGCCACGCCCGCGGCAGCGGCAGTGCTGGCCGGCGGCTGGCGCGCTCTGGGGGCGCTGGCGATGGCAGGCGTGCGGCTGGGCGCGCTGTGCACGCCCGCGGGACCCGGGGCGCCCGCGCTGCTGGAGCTGGCGGCCGGCCTGGGCCGCACGCGCTGCCTCAAGCTGCTCCTGGACGCCGGTGCGCTCCTGCTGGGAAGCCGTTCCACTTGGTCCCATCGGCATGGCCTTATCTTGGGGAGGCAGGCAAAACCCCCTGTAGTGAAAGTAGCCTCACAACTGGGTGCTGAGAGATTCAGGGTCTCATTATTGCCAGCACCTCGCATCATGATGTGCGAACAACTGAGCATGATAGACACTTGGGACGTGATGTTGCCATGGGGACCGCCAGCTGTGACTTAATGCATGGTTTTCAGAGCAACCACATTGCAGTCCAATCGTGTCTTCTTTAGTGGCAAATGAAAAAATGCCAAACGCCTTTTCTGCTGCAGAGGAGCAGGAGCGCCCTGGCGCAGCCGCCGGCAAGCGGCCAACCGCCGAGCTGCAGGCCGCGGTCGCGGCCGCGCTGGCACCACGAGATGCGGCGCTCGAGCGCCTGGCCGCCTTGGCGCCCCGGCCGCCCCCGTACATGGCAGACGCCATCGCGGGCGCAAGGGAGCGCGCAGCGGTCGGAAGCGGCAGCCCGACCAGCAACGGGGCCAGTGCAGCGGATGCCCCGGAAGGATTTGAGGCGCTTCCCTCAGTGCGGCAGCTGCGCTGCTTGGCGGCGCTGCTCGGCGCAGGCGCCGGTCTGACGGCCGCGCAGGCCGCGGCAGCGCGGGCGGCCAACGGCAGCCATGGGGTGCGGGCGCCTCTGGCCCAGCCTAGGCGGTCTTGACATGCAACTAGCATGCATGCTGGTGCTGTGTCGCCTGCTGGACCAGCACTGTGGCTCGGCACGGCCATGGCAAGTACCCTGGTCTTATGCTGTCCAGTGTGTCGGTCACGCACTACTGCTTGGTGCATGCGGCGCGGTAGGACACACCCCAGGCAGCGTGTGTGCAAGTCCCCGATTCCCAGGCGGCCTGTGGCAGGTCGAGCTGGAACCTACCAAGCTCCTGGAAACCTTGCGCCGGCGGCTGCGGGCGTGCCAGCGCTGCCAGCTGCGGGGCATCTGGCGGCGCTGCGGCGGCGCGCACAGCGCGACGGGCACCGCATGCGCGAGCCACTACTGCAGCGTCGCCTGCCAGGCCGCAGACTGGAGCGCCCACCGCCGGCTGTGCTGCAGAGTCGAGGGCGCTCACGCCTGAGCCAGGAGGGCGCGGCGCATGCCGAACCCTTGTCGTGAATTGGTGCTGGGGGCAGTCGACAAAGTCTGTGATGTGACGCATGCTCTGGGCTTACATGCATGTAACACTCGCGGGCATGCATCCTCCATGCAAAGCGGCCAAGGGCACGCGGCACGGCACTCCACCCCAGGCAACATGCACGCGCCGCATCAGGCGACGCATGAGCGACACAGCGGCGCCGAGCGTGCCATGCAAGCCTAGCGCCCCTGCGGCGGCGGCCCCTTCACGTAGTGGAACATGTGCGGCGCGAGCTCGGGCAGCCAGGCCGGCTCGATGGCCATGACGTCAGCCATGTCGTAAAAGCCGCTCGCGCCGGCCTGCACCGCGAAGAAGACCAGCCACTGCGGCCGGCTGCGCGCCAGCACGGACGCTGCGCCGATGCGCAGGCGCGGCGGCGGGCCTGCGCGCGGCCGCGCTCGGCGCGCTCAGGGCTCATCACGGAGCAGATCACACTGTGTGAGCATTGCTTCAGCCACTTTCTCTGGACCCTGAGCAGCTCTGTGACGACACGCCATGCAGCTGAGGTAAACTGCAGGTACATTGGTGAGCAGAGCAGAGCCATGTTCAGGAGTGCACAAGTAGATTGTAGTCTTTCGCATCCAGGTCTGCGCACACAGAGTCTGGGGGGGCTCAGCAGTGAGATGTCAGGAAACATGGCAGGATACAAACCCTGCCAGGATGCAACCCCCTGTTGCATGAGCGGACAAGCGACAGGAAGAGCGATACGCTGGCAACAGCCAGCGCGACTGCCAGGCAGCATGCCAGGCGAAGCAGCAGCAGCGCAGCCGCGCGCATGTGAGCATGCGCCCGCCGCGCACCGGGCCCGCTGCTGCGCAGCAGCCGGTACACGTGCGTGCCCGCAAACGCGGCGTCGCGCGACTCATACGTCGTCTCTGCCAGCTGCACCGCGTTGGGGAAGAGCCCCGCGGCCAGCGCGCGCCGCACGGGCGCGTCGTCGGAGCCCTCCACCTCGTCCGGCTTGATGCCCAGGCGCCTGCGCATCGCGCCAACGCTTCATGCGCTGCTCCATGCGGCATGAGTGGTCAAAACAGCGAGGGCAACCGCCAGCTGTGCTTTTACAGGTTCTGGGCACCAAGCGGCAGCGGCGGCGCTGCGCGCAAGGGTGAACCTGCAGGGCCTGCTAGGCCTGTCGACTTGTCTGAGGGCAAGCTACAACTCTGAGCACCACTCACAACGGTAAGCTTGTGGGGTACTGCAGCTGCCCTGGAGGTCTGGTAAAACATGGTCAATAAGACTTCATGTGCTTGATTCACTCAATAGACAGATAGACTCAATAGACAGATAGAGACTACATCTGCTCAATCCAATCACATCCAGCAGCGCGCGTGGAAGCGCGCCAGAGGTGCTGCAGGAGCTGGCGGCGGATGTCCGCCGCGCGCAGCATCGTGCGGTGATTGATTAGGTTTTTATGCGCCCAGCGCCCCGCGCGCCCGCTCGCGTCCCACGCCTTCCACACGTTCAGGTAGGTCACCAGGTCGCCCTCCGCCACCGCAAACCTGAGCAGCCGCATGTCAGCCCGCTGGACGGCTCGCCAGTGGCCGACGCCGGCATGAGCGCGTGCTGCACGCTGACGCAGGACAGGGGGCCAAGCACGACTGCGCATACTCCATGCCTTACACTGACATACATACCTGAAGGGCCTTTGTTTGCTCTTGCAGGTCGCCTCCCCTGACCCTGGCACTGTGCGATGTGGCGCACCGGGCCTTCGCGGCCTCGAGCGCGCGCCGGTCGCCGCCGCCGGCGAACCAGACGCCCTGCACGCACAGCATGGCGGCCACGGTGGCCACGTCGCCCGCGCAGCCCAGCGGCCCGGCCGCCAGCAGCGCCGCGCCCAGGCGCGCGTCCAGCGGCAGCTCCGCCAGCTGCAGCCCCACCGGCCGCGTCAGCCTGCCGCCCGCGCCCGCCCCGCCCCTTCATGCCTTACGTGCAGGGGCCGCACAGGGGCCTTGCCTCTCTGGCCAGCCTCTGGCCAGGCTCTGTAGGTGAGGCCGCCTGCCCGGCCGCAGCCCACACCGGCTGGAGGGTGGACGGCTCGCCGGCGCGCACCGCGCGTCGTCGCCGAGCGCGCCGAGCGCGTGCAGCAGCTCCAGCGCGCGCACCGCGGCCTCGGCCGGCGGCGGCGCCAGCCAGTCGAACGCCATGATGTTGTCCACGCCCAGCGCCTTGAGCTGCAGCACGGTGCCCGCCAGCTCCGCGCGCTGCATCTCCGGCACCTGGAAGGGCACACTGGTAGTGAATAGTCCGACGATCTGCGATCAATGCGATCAATTTCTCATGCGATCAATTTCAGGACCACCGCCTACACCGGCGCCGTCCGCGCGGCGCTGGGGAGCCGGCGGCACACCGGGAGCACAGGATGCATGTCCAGTCAACGGACGAGCGAAGGCAGGCCTCCGTGCAGCGGCGCAGGGGGGGAGTGATGCCGCGTGGACCGCACCGCGGCGGCCGGCAGCGCCGCAAACGCGGCCTCGGTGCACAGGCGCAGGCAGTGCCCGGGGCGTGTGCGGCCGGCGCGACCCGCGCGCTGCGCCGCGCTCGCGTGACTGACCGGCGTGGTGAGCAGCGCCTCGAGGCCGTGCAGCGGGTTGTACGCGCGCACCTGGCCGCGGACGGGCACGGCTATTTATTACTCAGGAGCTGGCAGCCACAGCCGAGCAGGGACGGTGGCACGGCCGGTGCCGGCCGCCCGGCAGTGACATGGTGCCTTGACAGGCATGCAGCAGCGCCGCTGGGGGCGCGAGCGCGGAGCAGGTGGCCGGCGCGCGTGCGGCCTGGCGTTTGCACTATCCGTGGAGAGCGACAGCCACAACGCGCGCGCGCGCCTTGACGAAGCAGCTGTCAATGACGTAGGTGATGCCGGGGATGGTCACCGATGTCTCAGCGACGTTTGTCGCTGCAACCACCTGCGCGGCGGTCCCCAGTCGGCCGCGCGCGCGCCGCGCCTCCAGCTACGCTATCTGCGCTTACTTTGGCGGAGATTGCGGCGAGCCCTCCGCCGCTGCGCGCATGCCTTGGCGTGCGGGCGCACGTGCAGACGCACGCATGCCCACAAACAGGACCGCCAGCATGCCTCAACATACGCATGCAGGTCACTGCGGCAAGCAGGTGAAGGCAGACACTGGTTGAAGCGCACGCGCTCTGTGAAAGCGGTCTGGCGGCCGAGGAGACATGCAGACAGCAAGGCAGAGCTTACGCTCTGAGGCTGGCGGCCCGCCCCCACCTTACGATACCCGCGCGGCGGCGGCTCCAGCGCGGCCAGCTGCGCGGCGGCCGGCAGGCCGGCGTACAGCGCGGCCGGCATCAGGCGCAGGCCGTCCTTTTCGGCGCCGCCGCGCCGGCCGCGGCGCGCCTCCTCCTCCAGCAGCCGCACCGCCGCCTCGCACTCGTCCTGGCCTGTGCCTCTCCTCTCTCAGTGCTCGCCACCAAGGCGGCTTAGGTGAGACAGGACCACCGACACTACAAAGTAGTTCCCATCCAAAGGATGGGAAAAGGCACATTGCGGGTGTGCACGGAAAAAAGTCCACACACAGATTAACGCGCCTGTGAAGAAGATGAGGATGTCGCCCGGCAGGCCCGTTGCATGCAGGTCGGCGGCCGCGGACACCGCGGCGCGCACGTAGTCCGCTGCTGGCTGCTCCAGGTAGTGCACCTGGAAGCGTGCAGAGAGTTGCTTTCTTGATCCAGGCCTGCCCATTGCACAAACACAAGCCAGGCTTGAGCAACAGCCGCTGCGTACATCTGTCAATCGCGGCACACCGCTTGTAGTGAAGTGTGGTGAGGGCATCTCATGAGCAAAGGTGATACGCAGGGGGGTAGGGATGTCATCACCGAACTTAACAAAACAGGGTCAAAGGAAGCACACACTACGTGGCTGGCGCGCATGCGCGCGCCTGCACAGCACATGGGGAGCCCCTGTCGTCGGTGCGCATGCATGTTCGCCGAGCAGCAGGCGGCGCCGCGCGGGCGGGCGCGCGCGCGCGCCTGCACTTCGTGGCAGCGCCCCGCCACGGACAGCAGCGCGGGCGCGCGCTGCAGGCCGCCCGGCGCGGCCGCGGCGGCCTTGCCGCGCAGGGTCGCCGCGTCGAAGAACGCGGCGACCTTCTCGGCCTCCAGCGTGGCCGAGGAGATGAGGACGCGCAGGTCGGGCCGCCGGCGCAGCACCTTCTTCAGCAGCCCGAGCAGCGTGTCGGTGGCCAGGCTGCGCTCGTGCGCCTCGTCGACCATGACCACGCTGCGCGGCAGGACGCGCTTTGGCGTCAGACACCACCTCTCAGACTTCGGCGAGTGCTGGAGCTACAGCTTGCTGCCTGAGCGCCAGGCCCGGCGTCGCTGATGCCCAAGCTGCGCGCCCTCGCAGGCCAAGCCAAATTTGTTGACGTCTTCCTAAGAGCGCTCCCAAAGAGGCGCATGACACCAGCAGTCGCTATACATGTGAGAAGCGCTGCTTTTGCGCAGTGCTTGTGCGCCTGGGCGCGCGGCTGGTCAGGCGCGCCGGCCCTGGCGGGGCCGCCGGCACATCGCCGGCATGCGCACCTGTACCGCGTCAGCAGCGGGTCGTCCAGCATCTCGCGCAGCAGCACGCCGTCGGTGCAGAACCTGATCTTGGTCACGCCCTGGCCGCACACAGGCACAGTAAAAGGGTTAGGGTTACGGTTGCTTGGCCCTACTCAACCTCACGTTGCTCGCCAAGCAGGAGATTGAAACGAGGTCACATGCTTACATTCCTGCTGAAGAGCGCCTGAAGTTGCCTTAATGATCAGCATTTCCTGACCTTTGTCACACCTGTGCAAGGAACTGATTATGTAATACGCCTGCCATGTGCACATCACCCGGGGCGGCGCAAGGGGCGCAGCCGGGCGCGCGCCGGCGTGGACACGTCCTCGAAGCGGATGGAGTACCCAACCTCGCGCCCTAGCGCCCCGCCCGTCTCCTCCGCCACGCGCGCCGCCACGGTCATGGCGGCCACGCGCCGCGGCTGCGTGCAGGCCACCATGCGCTTGCCTGCGCAAGGCGCGGCGTCTGGAGTGCAGGGACGGGCGCGAATGAGCACATACTTGACACACAGATGGACATGGATTGGCCCAGACACTCAAGTGAAATTGCTACGAAAGCTAGGCTGCCTTACCATAGGTTGGCCTGCAACGCCTTTGACTATTTAGGCAGGGCCTGTCAGCATGTGTGAAAAATGCCCAGGATAATCAGGGCCGTCAACTGGCCCCTGCTCCAGGCAGTCTGCCTGCCTGGGTGATCTTACAATGCTGTTGTGCAACGAGCACCTCATGGCAGTGTATGGCCGACCTGTCCCTGCAGCACTACGTCACGCACACGCCGTCACGTCAGCTGCGCACCTGCACACCAGCCAGCCTCCAGCAGGTACTGCGGTATCTGCGTCGTCTTCCCGCTGCCAGTCTCGCCGACAACGACGGTGACAGCGTGGCGCTCGACCAGGTACAGGAGCTCCCGCCTGCACACCGACCGCAGCAGTCTGCCTCAGCAACCTCCACCTCTGTTTTGCTGTCAGCGGGAGTGCTGCACACTACAGACACACATACAGCCAGCACGCAACAGGTCAGTCGCTGCTGGTTGCATGAGCGTGCATGCACCCATACTGAAATTGACAGCAAGGGGCTGAAAGCCCAGTCTACAGTGTATACTTTGTTACACAAGTCACAAGCACACATGCAGCAGGGCAGGCCTGTGCTTGTAGACAGGCAGCCGGCGGCGCTGGTCGGCAAGCGCCAGGCGTTCATTCGGGTTGTGCACCACAGCCTGCGCATTGTCTGCAGCATCGCTGCGGTCAGCGGCAAAGGACACGCCAAATGCGCCCGCTTGACGCTCGCCAGGCCGCAGAAATGCGGCCATGACACATCAGTGCCTGCCTGCGGCTACATGCCGGAGGCCTGCCAGTGCTGAGTGGACGTGCGCTATCCGACTACAGCTTGGCGTCAACGGTGTACGGAGTTGAGACAAAGCGTCCTGTGCAGGTGTGCGTGCGTATCAGTGGTGGGCTGTTCAACCTTATAGCGCACTGTCAGTAACACTGGGACTGTGTATGGGCTCCAAACTTCCGCAAGACACTTATTTCGAAAGCTGTAAAGGCAATTTTTGTTATATTGCCCTGGGGTAGCAGCTAATGGGCCTGGCCCAAGGTTCTTTTCCATCATTGTGCATGCAGTGCAAATCTTCCACCAGTGCAGGCGCACGCTTGTGGCACTGCTAGCTAGGAAACTGTTGCTGGGCAATCCCGACGGCAGCCTCCCCAGGCTTGTGCCTGGCCGCATGGGCACGTGTATTGCACTCTACGATACAACCTTGTGCATTGTTGAGGCAGGCGCAATGCGCCTGGCGCATCATCATGCGCTGCAAGACATGCTGGGGATTGATTGATCTGATCGACTGCGCCTGTATCCAGACCATGCAGAGGGACATTGCGCAGAGCACGGTTGCAATCCAGGCAATGCTAAGGCGCTCCATGCTGGCCCACACACACCCAAAATATTAGCTCGTGACTGTGAACCTTTTCATGCTCCTCAAATTCAATTTCACATCAATCTCACCACGCCTCGCAACTACAGCTGTCACGCAGCAAGGTGAACAAACTCTGAAGTCCAGGGGAAAGGCATACAATCAGTGACAAATCAGTGACGCTAAGGCATCTGTTTACACCCTCATGGCCTGGGTCAAATGCTCCCATGAACAGAACTCGCTATCAAAGCGCATGCGAGCGCAAACGTGTCAGATCACCGGGCCAAACATGGGTGTGGTGTCCCGCCGTGGTACGCAACGGCCGAGCACCTCATTGTACCTCAACGTGCTCGAATCCAAAAAGCGCCCTTGAAACTGTGTACATTGGGGTGTCCCGCCGTGGTACGCAACAGCCGAGCACCTCATTGTACCTCAACTTGCTCAAATCCAAAAAGCGCCATTGAAACTGTGTACATTGAAACATGCCCGCAATCAAGTCAAGCTGCCCGCCTACGAAAATATGGGCCCAGTAGCGCCGGGCGCCTGGTCACAAACGCTGCTTGCCACATGAGCGACATTGCCTAGCCTGCGCCGCCAGCATGACGGCGGTGACTGCTCTGGCCTCCTCGGCCCGGGCACACGGCGCTGTGCCCCTTATCCCAGGCATCGCGCTGGCACTTCACGCTGCAGTAGCGGACCAAGCGGCAGCCGCTGCACACCTGCGGGCGCGTGCAGCGTGTCACGCACCGCGCTCAAGGCATAGCTTGCTTGCACAAGGGACCTAAGCAACGCGCGGGCTGTGCGGTGAAGACCCGAACGCAGCCAGGAGGCGTGTTGGGGAAGATGCGTAGTTTGCCCAGCTGCAGCGGCACGCGCATGCGCACCACCGTGCTCAGGCAGTGAGCAGATCCAAGGCATTGGTGTGCGCGCAGCAATCACACCTCGCCTGCGAGCACGCCAACCCAGCCCCCTGCCCAATCCAGCATGAGCATGTCACGCTACCCACATAAACCCCTGGCAGACTCTAGTCAACCGATAGCCGCGTGCGCCAGGGCGCGCGCGTGCGCCGCCCGCGCAGCTCATCAGGCACGCTGTGCACCGCTCTAACCAGGCCCAGCGCATACGCACGCATGTCTCCATGATGTGCACGGCGCATGCCGACATGTGAGGCATAGGTTAGGCCTAACCCATAGGTTACGCCTAACCCTAAGCCTATCCTACACTAGCGCACCTTCACAACCGCCGTCCGCGGGTAGTCCTCCCAAGGCAGCTCCTCCCGCGTGCCGCACGCCTCGCAGGCGACGCCCGGGCCGTGCGCCTCTGCGCGGTCGAGCGCGGCTCCTGCCAGGCACCCTGCAATCCTGGCGATCTCGGACGCGCGCGCAGTCTTCGTCGAGTACGTCATGAAGAGCCGCAGCCAGCAGCGCCGCGCCACCGCCATCACAAAGCAGGTATGGCGGAAACAGCCTGCAGGCGCGCAGGAGGGGGGCATGGTCAGCAGGCCTGAGGCAGTGTCAGCGGCACATGCAACAAACAACTGCCTGTGCACGTCTCTTCAAGCAGCCGCACCGCGTTGACAAGATGAGCAGGTGCAGCCGGCCGAGCCCCACAGGACAGAGGCACTGCCGCTGACGGAAAGCGGATGAAATCCGGCGACCAGTGGCTCAGGGAAACAGGCAAGCAGAGTCATGCGACTCCACTGAGCCGGGTTGCGGGCGCGCACGGTCGTCGCGCTCTACAGGCGGCGCCAGGCCCAGCCACTGCTGATCCATCGCCTCGCTGATCCGGCTGCAGGGAGCGATGAGGCAGGAGGACAAGGCCAGCTCGACGCAGCGGCCGGCCACGCTTGACAGCTCGTCGTACTGGCACTGCCGCCGAGCATGCAGAAAGCGTTGGCGGTGCAACCCGTGCCACATGCCTCTGGACGCGCATCGAGCCCGCCGCATGCGTGTGTAAGCATGCCGGACACGGTCGCATCCGGCGCCCGCGCCTTGTCAAGTGCTAGATTGATGATGGGAGAGGCGATGTAGTCGTCCGGCGCGTGGACCGACAGCCGCTCTGTCTTCAGCTTCGCATCGCGGTAGAAGCGCGTCGCCGCCTGCCGGCACCCGCACAGGGCATCATGCGGCAGAAGCCAGCCGTCTCCTCGGACCAACTCCGTGTCAAACACGTTATGACGCTCATTCGCGCCGTTGACCCTGCGAGCCATGCAATAGCACTGCGAGCGCGCCCATGGCCATGCAGCTCCTCGGGGGGTGCGCTGCTTGCCTTGGTCGTGTTGAAGCAGTACACCTCTTCCAGCACCTCCAGCGTCTGCAGGTCGTCTGGACAGCGGTCCTGCGCCTCCTTGCTGCGCTCCCTGGGCAGGAAGGCGGTGGTCCCGCGCCAGATCTCGCCTGCCCGGGGGGAGCCCACGTCGTACTCGGCAGGGTCATACCACACGCCACCGCAGCTCCAGCGCGGCTCGCGCCTGCTCCAAGCCAGAGCGCGCAAGTGAGCGCACGCCGCGCTCCGACCAGACCCGCAACGGCAAATCCGGGCACTCTCGGCTGTCTGGGCAGCCAGGGTCAGATGCAAGCTCTGTGGCTGCACCCGGGCACAGCAACGTGTCTGGGAGTCTGCACAGCAACCAGTGCCTGTCCTGGTTATCTGACCGTTTGCGGCCGGCCGTTGCGCACCAGAACTTTACCTCCGAGACGTCCTCAAAGTGTCCGGCCAGTGCGCGGTAGTCGAAGGGACCGCCCTGCCTGCGGCCCAGCGCGTCGCGCGGCGCGCCGCGCAGGGCGGCCTCATTGGGGATGCACATGAGGGCCACCAGCGGCGTCAGCAGCGCGCGCTCCAGCCCGAAGCTGTCCTTGAAAGTACTCACGCCCGACCACAGCCTCGGCGCCGGCGCGGCGACCAGGTCCCTGCGGAGAGCGGCCGCCTCCAGGGCATCCTCCATCGCGCCTGCGCGCTTGCGGCGCAGGTAGGCCGCGGGCGGAAGCGGGGCGCCTCAGGCCCGACGCCCGCGCCTGCGCAGGCTCCCGTCCGGCAACGGCTGCGCATCAGAACGGGAAGCGAGCACAAGCAGGCAGAGGCGCGCAGGGCAGCGGTGCCGCGCGCACCTGCGCGCCGCGGCGGCCGCGGCGTGTAGTGGAGCGGCGCGGGGCGCGGCTGGTCTCGCCGGCGGCCGGTGTCGCCGTCGGGGCCGGGACAGGCCGGGCTGCGGGCGGCGCAGTCCAAGAACTGCAGGGTCGCCAGCGCGGCCTCCCACTCCTGGCTCTGGTGGGACATGCCCGACCGTGGATTCTGCCAGAACAGGCACAGCCGCCCGCTGGGCAGGCACACGCACTGGGGCTGCCACAGGGAGGACACCCAGCTCGCCGTCTTGCCCTTCGCAATCGCCCCCGATGGCAGAGTATCCTGCGGGCTGGCAGCAGGAACTACCTGCGCGTGCTACAGGTGTGTCATGTCCACGCCTGTCGCAGGTTCGGTGAGGCGGAGCTGCTTGGTGCTGGCGGCGGCGACATGGCAGCTGCGGCGCATGCGTGAGCCAGGCACGGCCATGCCGCGGGGGGCGCGCCTGCTTGAACCAGCTTGCGGAGAAGTCGAACTCAAACATGTCCGTGAGCGGCTCCGTGTCGCCCTTGTCGGGCACGTCGCAGTCGGTGCTGCCCGCCAGCACGATCATGCGCTGCATTGCCTGGTGCGTGACGGCGCCTGCACGGCCAGGCCTGAGGCTCACGCGCGGCCGGCTTGCTCACAGGGGGGCGCTGCTCGACTCCACTACAGAGCGGCTTGATGCATGTGACTCTCGAGAATGGCACGCATGCGGCACAGCGAGTGCTGAAGGCTGTCACAGGGGCCGCGTACACAGGCTCGAGCGTGAGCATGGCGGGTTGCCAGAGTACACAATGCGCTCCCAGCGTAAGGATGTGAGGTCGAAGCGCCACAGGTGCGCCAGCGTGTGGACGGCGTTCCTGCCGCGCCGAGTGCAGCAGGGGTCGTAGCGGGGTCCTGGATCGATGTCCAGGAGCCTGGCATGCACTCCCTGCTCATCTGCAGCGCTCCCTGCGTCTGCACCGGGGACAGCAAAGCGCCGCTGTGCGGGCTCGAGATGCATGTCAGCACCTGGCCGCCCCGCAACTCCTGACGCAAGACAGGTGGGTCGTCACAGAGAAGCAGTCAAAACACCATCTTCCATTCCAGCGCGCGTGACCAGCGCGCCACGCGCACACTTGGATCATGGCGGCATGCGGGCGCGGTCGAGAGAGATACAGGCTTGGCCTCCAGGCGAGGCGAGGCGAGATGCTGCCGCGCAGAACAGGGCACACCCTGCGCCGCCCACGCCGCCAAAGATGTAGAGCCACTCCCCATGCGCGCACATGCCGCACAGCGCACGCGCGTCCGGCGCACAGTCCGCGGGTTCTGCGCCTGTTGTTGCGCAATCGGCCTCAGATAAGCCATCTACCCGGCTGCTGCAGCCACTGCAGGGGGCTGGCTTTGCCGGCAGCGGCCAGCACTCTCGATCAGCACAAGACGCGTGCAGACCAGCACAGACATGCGAGCAGAGACGCGGGCAGCGCACGGCGCGCCTGTGCCAGGCCACAGGACGCGCCAGGTGTCATCAGTGGTGCTGTATGCGAGCAGCTCGTTGGTGTGCTGGCAGCTCGCAGCCAGTCGGCCCCCGAAAACAAACATGTGACCGTCCGCGCCGGCGCACGCCCTGTGGCAGTTGCGCGCGGCCGGGCAGCGCCCATGCTGCACGGGCGCGGCCAGGCATCAGGCCGCGCGCGCTGCCCGGGTGCAGCGGAGAGAACAGCGGCGCAGCTGGCCGGAGCAAGCGGGAGGTTTGACGTCTGAAGTCAGACCAGAGTCAGGCATGCCGCTGCGCCGGCCGGCGCCGCGCGCAGCAGCATGCCTGTGGCAGAGTGAGGAGGGACTGACCTGCCGGCTGGCCCACGTTTTGTTCAAGGTGTTGTAGACGTACATGCGCGCATACAGGCCAGCGGCAGAGTCAGGGTGCAGGGTGCCGAAGCAGAAGATGCACTCCGCATGCGCGCCGCTTCCCGCCGCCGCGACTCCGGTGAAGACTCCCGTTTCCTGGCCCGTGAGTCGCATCGCTGTCAGGCGACGGGAGCAGCTCCCCTTGAGCCTGGCTGGCCTCAGCAGGAGGGGCGCGCACAGGCATTCGGGCGCCGGCGCTGGCATAGAACTTCAGCTCGCCGTCGGCGCCCTCCCTGCAGGCCAGCTGCGCCTCAAGCGCCAGCACAGCCGCACCATGTTCCACTCCCACGCAGCACAGCACGCCACGCTGACTTCAGGCGCATTGCCAGCGGATGCATGCTACAGGAAGAGTCGTGCTGCCAGCGGCCGAGCAAGTCCGGGCTAGCAAGTCCGCACGTGAACGTCAGGTGCTGACTGAAGCTCGTCGCTTTGCACAGCAGCAGGTGCACGAGCGGGGTGTCTCCGTGCTCCGGGCTGCTGCAGACCATCAAGGCCGAAATCGAGCAGTCTCCCGCCTCACGCATGAGGTGCAGTATGCCCTCCTGCGCACGCGACCATGCTCACATGCTGGCGCTGGACACTCGAAGCATACACTGTCATGAGCGTGCTTGAGCCTGCATCGCGCGAGCCGGTGTGGGCAAGGGCGTGGGCCCGCACCAGTGGCGTTCCGCCCGCGCTGACGGCTTTTGCGAGGGAGCCTTCGTGCGCAGTACTCATGCCCGCCTGTCTGACCCGAGCCAGGCATGAGGGAAGAGCGGCCGCATGCACAGCTGGCAGACAAGACAATTGCAAAGGACATGCATGGAGTGCACAGGGAAGCACGACTCAAGCCTAAGCAGGCTACGACAGGCCAGCCGAGCGGCCGTTGGGAGCCTGATGAGCTGTCAGGTTGTGTGACAGGAGCAGGCCGGCTCTCGCGCCTGTCGCGTCAGGCGCGCAACCGACTGCATTCTCGGGTCTATCATGCCGTCCTTGTCTCTCCAGGTGACTCCCGCCGTGAGCTGCAAGAAGGGCGTGTTGACGGTATACTGCTGTAGTTTGTTGAGCACTGCGCGCGCCAGTGACCTGCACACCGTGGCACAAGCTGCGCGCTCAGCCAACCGGGGCTGCGCTTTGCTGCAGACAAGGGCTGCTCAGCAGTGCACCGGGTTTCTGGCTGTGGCTCACTCATAGCCGGCTGCTCCCAGCATCCCGCTGAGGCTCGGGTGGTGCAAGGCACGGGTGAGTTGGTGAATATGCGCGTGCGCCTGCGTGGCAGCCACACATAAGCGGGTCTTGTGTGGGTCCTTCACTGCTGCACATGAGACAAGGAGAGCGATAAGTGTCTTCCAGTCACACCTGCCCATAGTTGCGCAGGGCGTCGAAAGCTGCCGCTGCGCGCAGCCGCGCCTTTGCCAGCAGCGTCTCTACCCCGCTGGCTGCCCCACTCGTCGCCATTCCGTCCAACCCGAGGGGCGCGAGCTGCAACAGGAGCCTGACAGCGCTGTTGGCGGCCTGCGAGGCCAAGCTACCTTGAGCGCGTGTCTCAACTTGCTTCCTGAACAACGTGCCGAACCAGAGAGGCGCTGTACCACAGCGGACAGGACGGAGTTGCCAGCCTGCATCGCGGCAAAGGCGAGGTTGCTGAGCAGCGTAGCACCCAGCAGCTTTGCTTCCGCGCTGTCAAAGCTGATAAGCCAGAGCGCAGCATCACGGTCCGTCAGGCTGCAGCCGGACAGACAGACCAAGCCAGAGAGGTATTCTGCACTAGCGCCAACCGCATCCCCCGCCTGCAGCTTTGCGTTAGCAGCAGACTTGCACTTAAGTGCAAGCCTGTGCCACACTCCAGGAGGGACACCCATCAGCACTTCATACTAAGCTGGCTGCTATGAGGACGCAAACAGTGCAGTTGAACTGCAAACATGTTTCAAACGGGATGCGGTTGAGCCGGCTGCAGGGCTGCGATTGTGTGTCCTGACGGGCAGCAACCGAGCTCGGCCTGCCGAATGAGAAACTGTTGCCTCAAGATACATCGCGATGCCAATCAACCTTGCATGCGCTGCAAATGCACGTGCGGCACGCGGCCCTACCCAGCCAGGTTTCTATCAGGGAAGGCCCTCCTGTTGCAAGGCTGGTACTCCCAGCCATCAGGCGTCTCCACCAGACGTGCAGGTACTGCGATCGATTGCACATCGCCCGCTGCCACGATGTAGCACGGGGACGCGGCAGGCGTTGCGCTATGGGGTGGGGCGCCGTTGCCGCACTCTGCCCCCAGAAGACTCTCGAGCTGGGCGCCGAGCGCAACCGCGCGAGCTTCGCAGAGTACCTGGAGCGCGAGCTGGAGGCGCTCACGCATGCGTTCGCGGCCGGCGCGGGCAGCCATGCGCGACTGTGCGGCGGCGGCGTTGCCGCCGAGGCCGAGGGTCCCTCTCTGGCCATGGAGGGCCGCGACTACGTGGCTGCCTTCTCCGGGTGTGTGTGGCTGCCGTGCAGCGGCCATGTCCACTCAGCATGCCTTCTGGAGTAGTTAGACTGGCAGCCCTCACATGGCTTCACAAGGTCATTCAAGCGTGCTGCCCAACGACCTGCCACCTGCCCTGGAGGCCCGCCTTGCGCTGCTTGCTCGCGACAGCAGCATTCCCGATTGCAAGTCCTGGCCATGCCGCGACAGGGACCTTGTGCCTTGCCGCTGTCGGCAGGTTCGCTCGCTTCCGTCCCCGCTGGTATTCTGCTGAGCAGCTCAGCCTGTGCTGAGCAGCGTGCAGCTGCGCCGCGTCTGACGGGTCTGCCGCAGCTTGCGCCCCAGCCTATGAACTCTTGCGCTGGACAGAGAGCTCTCTCTCCCTCGAGGGACAGAGCTCTCCCATGAAGGCAAGCTGTGGTTGTGAGCCGACCCGCAGCGCGCAGGCGCCTGGAGAACTACGCGTACCTGGTCAAGAAGTACTGCGCGGACGCGGCGGGCAACACGTGCGGCCCGGACGCGGACCTGGAGACCATCCGCGCGCAGGCGCCGCTGCCGGTGAGCGCGCCGGCGGGCCTGCGAGCCATGCGCGGGCTGCCTGAAGCGCCGGGGGGAAACCTGGCGCTGGGTCGAGGTTAAGCGCAGACCGCAAGGGAGCCCCCCTCCCTTCCCCCTTTAGGGGGGAAGACTCGCTGCCGGGTTAGCAAGTGTTCACGCTGTCAGTCGGCGGTGGCGCTCTCGCCTGGCGCTGGCTGACTGCTTCAAGGTGTCTGCGCTGGGGCGCCATGCGGCGCTACGTCCTGCCGCATGCCCCCGCAGCGCTCCGCTGCCGCCCTGCCGTGCCAGCTCCTGCCAGGCTCAGCAGACCCGCGTCTCGCAGCGCGCTGCGCCCTCGGCTCCTGTGTGTGCCTGCCTTATGGGCGCAGGCTGGGTGCGTGACTGCTGGCTCTCGCAAGCTCCCAAGAAGCGCTGGCAGGGGCGGGCTGCTCTTGCGCAGGCGGCCACCTGGCTCAGCACCCGAGACCGGGTCCCTCGCGGTCGGTCCAGCATGGACTCTGAGGACGAGTCTAGCGCCGCCGCATGGCGCGCAGGAGGGGGCAAAGGGTTTGATAGGGCATTAAGGATTAGATCAGGGTAAGGTATTGTTAGGCGGCCGGCCAAGCATGGGCTCTGCGGGCGAGTCTGGGGCCGCGCGGCGCGCAGGAGGCGGCGGTGCTGTGTCACATGTACGCGCAGCTGGGCACCGACCTGCTCGCCAAGCTCAAGGGCGACTTTGCGTTTGTGCTGTACGACGCCAAGCTGGTGCGCCGCCGCCGCCCGTCCACGCGCGGCGCGCGCGCGACGTGCAAACTCGCCCCACTGCCGATTGCGCTGTGTTGGATCATCAGAGCGCATCGCTGTCATTTGAGTGCCAGTGATTCAACAGCGCTCCGGTCTCCTCACGCGACGCGCGCCGCCTGCGCGCAGGTGCGCATGTTTGCGGCCTGCGCCGCGGGCGGCTCGCACGCGCTGCTGCAGGCGCGCATGCCCGACGGCAGCCTGATCATTGTGTCCGGGCCGCCGGCGCCCGCCGACGCGCCGGCGGCGGCCGTTGCCCGCGCCACCAAGCCCGCCGATGCTGAGGCGGCAACGGCGGCTGCGGCGCGCCCGGCGTCCGCCGCGCCTGACGCTGTCGAGGGCGGCGCGGGTGCGGTCGCCGGACCGCCGAGCGCTACAGGTGCTGAGGGACCGCATGGCGGCCCCAGGCCGCCAGCCAGCCCGCTGCTGCCGCCCGGGTGCACGGCGGTCCAGGCCATCCCAGCCGGCTGGAGCAAGTACGGCTGGCAGGCGGACCCGCAGCCGTGGGCCCGGCCGCAGGAGGACCTGCAGCGCGGCGCCTCGCAGGCGCGCCCGCCTCGCCGCTGCTGTGAGGAGGTGGCCAGCTTGGCTGTGCGGAACATTTGCACGCTGCACGTTGCACCGCGGGCAGTGCAACAGGCACAGCTTTGCTAGGCGCGCAGCGCCATGAATGAGCCATGAAAGAGCTGTGGATAATGCCGAGCCTGCATGGGGTGCGAACTTTGAGGCAGCGGCCATGCAGCGGCTGCCCGCAGGCCCATGCGCTGAGCGCCTGCTGCCGCGGCGCGCGCAGGCGGCCGCGGCGGCGCGCCGCGCGCTGGCTGGCCTGTCGCTGCGCCCGCGCTCGGCGAGCGAGGCTTGCGCGCGCGCGTTGGCGCCGTCGCTGGCCAGCGCCAGCAGCGGCCCGGGCTCGGTGCTGACGCCCAGCAGCACGCCGCGCCGCCAGCCCAGGCTCGGCGCACCTGGCGGGCGCCTGCTTTGGCGCCGGCCTGGGCGCGCGGCACTCGGTGGGCTCGCTGCCGGCGGGCGCAGGATTAGGGTTTCTGGGCGGGCCGGGCGGGGCGCGCAGCGAGGCGGCGGCGCGAGAGGCCCTGCTCGCGCGCTCGGCCAGCGAGGCGACCCCGCGCGGCGCGGCCGGCGCGCCGGAGCCGCTGCCCGGCGGCGCGGGCGAGGGCGCCGAAGGGGTGCGCTCCCGCGCTGCGACGGCGGCGCGGGCGCCGCGTCTGCGGATGTGCCGCGACTCACTGCTCCACTCTTCCTCGTGCTGCAAGCGCGTGCTACGAGCGCGCGCAGCGCCGAGCATGTGAGACACAGAGCCGTCACACACGCGCTGTGCAGCGCTGGGCCTGTGCCATCCTGTCGCTGGGCAGGCGGGCGTCCGGCTGGCAGCAGGTCAGCGCCCAGACGCTGGCCGCTCTGCCCTACCGCCGCTCCTGCTGAGCGCTGCGGGGCCGCCTCAGCCGCAGAGGCGCGAGTAAATGGTAGAGAGAGAGAAAAGAGGGAAAATGCGCCGCGCAGGCGAAGAAGACGCGGCGCGGCAAGCGCGGCGGGCGCAACCAGCGCGAGCGCGCGTCGCTGGACGGGCGCCTCAGCCTGGACAGCCGGCCCAGCCTGGACGGCCGACCCAGGTGCCCACCCCACGGCTTTTGCCTGCGGCCGCGCCCCCTGCTCTGCGTTCAGAAACGAGGAGGCTGCGGCAGGCATCCTTACGCATCACTGCAGGGTGTCGTTTGTGCATCCCTGACCCCGGGTGCCGGAACAGGCGTGCCTGGTGCAGTTGGCATTTTTCCGATCCCGGGTGTGCCCCTTTGTTCTGCCCTGTCAGCAAGTCTGCGTGCGTGAGCCTGGGCTAAAACTGCTGGCGCGGCATACGCGCAGCCTGGACGGGCGGCCCAGCCTCGACCTGCAGTCGCGGTCCTCTCTGGACGCCCGCCGCTCCATGGACCAGCCCCGGGTGCGGCCCAGCCGCAATGCGCAGCCGCCGGCCACCGTACAGCAGCGAGGCTGCGCTGAGCTGCACTGTGCTCCCCAGCAGAAAACGAGCGCATGTTGCTGAGTCTCTCGGGGTTGAGTCGGCTGGGAACTCGCGCACTGCGGACAGCGGGCGGCGATGACGCCACCGCCGCTGTGCGCTGCCGCTGTCGTGCAGTGCTGTGCATCGTGCACCTCTGTGCGCGCTGGGCTGACACGCTCTGTGACCTAGCTCAAGCACACGGCAGCGCTCCGTCCTTGCATGTTGGAGCCGCAGACTGCAAGTGTGTCGACCTTTGGCCGAACATGCGCGCAGAGCGCGACCTGCCGCCGTGCGGACGAGCACGAGTGGTGGCGCTCGGGCGGCGCGAGCGCCGACGCCGCCGCCGCCGCCGGCATGGACGCATGCCGCTCGCTGCCGGCCGGCGGCAGCGCCTTTGCATCGGCTGCGCAGCGGCCCGCCGACCCGCCCACACCCACGCACGCTGTGTCGCTCGACCCTGGCGCGGGCGCCCTCGGCGCGTCCGCCGCGCGCGAGCCCTGGGTCCCGCCCGGCCGGCGGCGCAGCGCCGGGGCAGGCGCCAGCGGCGAGGCAGGGCCGGGGCTGGCTGTGAAGCTTGGCGGCGCGGCGGCCGCAGCCGCGGCCGCGGCGGCCGCGCTGCGCGCCGCGCCAGCGCCGCCGCGCTCGGGGCTGCGCGCGAGCGCCACGCCGTTCACGCTGCCGCCGCCGAGCCCGCGCATGGGGCCGGGGTCCGGGGCGGTGCCAGGGTTCGGGTCGGCGCAGGGCCTGCCGCCGCAGAGCCCGCGCGTTGGCCCCACGCATGCGCCTAGCCCGCGCTCTGCAGCTCTCTCGTCCTGGGCTGCTGATGCGCCAACGCCGAGCCCGCCGCCGCCGCCGCCGGCGCTGCAGTTTGAGCTGTCGCCATTGCCCAGCGTGGCGGTGCTCGCGCTGCCATTAGGCGCATCGGCGACTGCTGCGGGGCTGCTGGTCGCCGCGGAGGGCGGTGCGGGCGGGCGCGCAGACAGCGCATGGGAGGATGAGGACGACGCAGAGGCCGCCGGGCGGCTGCCAGTGCTCGCCGTGCGCGTCCCTGCGGCCGCGCCGTCACCCCCGGCCGCCGTCGCGGCGAAGCAGGCCGCGCTGGGCGCGGCGCTGGGCGAGGCGAGCGCTGCCGTTGCGCAGGGCGCAGGCCTGGAGCCCAGCCAGCGGCATGTGGCTGCAGGCTTTGGAGGCGCGGGCAGCATTGCGGAGGACCACCAGGGGTGGTCCCCATCGTCCAGCGCGACCGCTTCGCTGCCCGCCAGCGGCTCTATCCATGGCAGCGATGGCGGCGCGCCAGCGCCCAGAGCAGGGTTTCCGCCAGCCACGCCGGCCGGCGCAAGCCCGGCCGGGCCCGGTGGCGCCGGCGCCGGCGCCGGCGCTGCAGACGCTCAAGCGCAGCCGCCCGGGGCGAGCCCGGGTGATCATCCTGCAGCGGAGCCCGTGGTCCTGCTCGGCTTTGCCGCGGCGCCCGCCGGCGCGCCGCGCCGGCGCGCGGGGCGCTCCGAGTCGCACCACTGCCTGGTCAGCCTGCTGAGCGCGTCGCTGGCGGGCCCGCCGCCGCCGCCGCGCCTGCCGCCGCCGCCGGCCGGCCTGCCGCCGCTGGCGCTCGGCGGCGCAAGCCGCGCGGCCGGCACCGCCTGGGCCGGCAGCCCCGCAGCGAAGCCCGGCAGGGCCCTGCAGGGTTTGCACGGCGCAGCACCCGGCGCCTCCCCGCGCACCCCGCTCCTGGACGGCCCTGCGTCCCCGCGGCTGCGCGGCGGCGCGCTCGGCCCGGGCACCATGCGCGGCGCCGCTGAGGGCGGCCGCGCGCGCGGACGCACCGGCCAGGGCGCCGCTGCCGGGCGCGGCGCGCGGGACCAGGGGCCGAGGCAAGGCGGCGCGGCGCCGTCGCCGGGTCGGGGGCGCACAGACGCAGAGCGTGTGCCTGAGCGCTCTGATGCCGCGCCCGAAGAGGCATGTTCACACGCGGAGACCGCCGGCGGCGCGCGCGAGGGCGCCGCGGGCGGGGCGCCGGCGCCCGACCATCCGGCGCTGCCGGCGCCGCTGGCGGCCGCGCTGAGCCGGCTGCCACCCGAGGTGCTGGCCAAGCTGGCCGGCCCGTACAGGTGCGGCGCGTAGAAAACAGTTTGCTTCTTTTGCTCATTAGCTTGGAAGCGTTTATGTTCGCTGTTCTGGCTGGGCTGGCGCTCATGCGCGCGCCGAGGGGGGGGGGGGGGGAGGGCACTGCTGCAGCAAAGCAGAGGGATCTCCTCGGCATGCCGGCCTGGCGGTGCAACTAGTCAAGCCCGTGGCTGAGCTCTCGCTTGGCGGGAGCATGCTTGCACGGAAAGCACGCTGCCAGGCGCTGCGCAGAGCTGCTCCTGGAGTCGTGCGGGAGCGGTTCTGATGGGCTGCCGGCGCACCCAGGTTCCACACCCTCTTGCGCGGCAGTCTTTCCGTCCTGACGCGCCGCGCGCCGCGCGGCCAGGGAGGACGCGGCGTCGGCGGCCATGCTGGCGAGCCTGCTGGCGGCCAGCCCGTGCGCGCTGACGGTGGCCGACGCGGGCGCGCCGGACCAGCCGGTGCTCTTCGTCAACGCCGTGTGGGAGCGCCGAACGGGCTACGCGGCGGCCGAGGCGCTCGGGCGCAACCTGCGCTTTCTGCAGGCGCCGCCCGGTGCGCGCGCGCGCTGCGGCGGGTGCTGGCTGTCGGCGGTGTGCTTTGGGCTGCTGCTCAGAATGCCAATATAGCCCGGCCCACCTGGGGGCACTTTCCCGGCGCCCTCAAGCGCCGGCGCGGTCAGGTGGCGGGCTCGTGAGGCGGACACGCACGGCTGCGCTCAGTGCAGTGCTCCAGGGTTCTGGCTCCAGGCGCTGCAGCCGGAGCGCGCGCACGCCGGCGTCCGCAACCAGGCTGCAGCCTACCCTACCCTAACCCTATCTCTAGCCTTTCATATAACACACACAACGATGCCCGTTACCCTGAGAGACGGGCATATGTTGCGCAGGCAAGGCGCGCATTCCCTCGTACGGGTCCATGGCGCTGCGGCGCGCGATGGATGCCGGGCGCAGCGCGGCCGTGCGCCTGCTCAACTACGCGCGCGACGGCACGCCGCTCTGGAACCAGCTCTCCGTACTGCCGCTGCGGTGCGCGGCCCGCCCCGCCCCCTGCCCCCTGCCTGCATGCGTCGGTGCCTGCTACAAGCTGCAGTCTGTCCCCAGAGGTGGGTGTCTGTATCAGGCTGAGCGATTAAAAGTCAGTCATGGCCTTTGGCAGTGCCTCCTGTACCTGTAGGTGCGTACGCCATGTCGCTTTCTGCACGTGATGCAGGGATCGGTGCGGAGCTGTCAACCGGGCCGCCACGCTGTGGAGTCCAGACCGCCGGACCGCCTTGAATGTCGCCCCAAAACTTGCCGCCTTGATGCCTGAAGCGCTGCCGCAGGGACGCTACGGGCGCAATCACGCACTTTGTGGGCATGCCCACCTTCACGCCCGCCGCGCCGGGCGCCGAGGGCGGCGCCGCGCGCCTGGGACGCGCCGCGGGCGCGCTGGCCAAGTCGAAGAGCTGCTCGGACCTGGCGCACGCCGCCGCGAGCGCGCAGCAGCAATCAGCGTACTGAGCAGCGCCGCTCGTGCGCCGGGGCGCCCGCCCTGCAGCGCGCTGCGTCAGGCGGTGTGTGGACAGGCGTGCACAGGTGTCTACATGTCACGGCCGCTTTGGCTCGTGCCGCTGAGACTGAGGGCTCTACCAGCTGGCGCACAGCCCTTGAGGGATTAGAAGAGGATCCATGCATCTGGAGACGCCAGGGCACTGTTGGCGCTTGCTTTCAGGTCGTGGTGGTGTCGGCGCACAGCACCAGCGGGCCTATCAGCCCTCACACTCTGTATGGCGTGGCATGCCCACGGTGCAGAGCCTAGTGTAGAGGTATGTCCCCATGCGAGGAGCGCTCCTCGCATGGGGTGGTGCTTGTAGGAGTGGCCGGGAGCAGGTGCAGAGAACCGGGTCGAGCGGAGCCGCTCGGCCTGGCGCGGGGTCAGGGCAGGCCAACTCGCTAGGTGTATGTGGATGATGCGAGGACTATTGATGCAATGGTCACCCCACAGCAATGTTAGGCAGCAAGGCCTATTCAATTTTCCAGACGCCGGCCCCTTTTCATGGCGCGGCCCTGCCCTGCCACCCAATTTTCCCCCAAGCGCGCGCTCGCGCATGGCGTGCGCTGCGCAAGTTTTGGGCGCCTCTGCGGGGTTGGGCAGCTCGGTGCGGCCGAGGCGCATGCCATGCAGGGCCGCGGCGAAGGCGCCGGCCCTGCAAGGTTTCGTGGACTCGGCGCGCTGCGCTGCCACCGAGTGACTGTCAGGTTTGTGTATGACCGAGAGGCAGCTGTACATGGGGTGGGTGGATTTGCCGAGCCTGGTGCCCTGGCGAGTGTAGAGGCACAGTGAGGATGCTCTGTTTCTGCGTGTGTGGGTGCGTGAGGACTGCAGTATGTGGCGGTATTGGTGCACTTGCTTTGAGACTGCTTTGAGACTGACGGCATTGTATAAAGACTGCCTGCCCAGGTCACTAATGGGTGTGAGGCTGCCTGTGTGTTTGATGGATCTGCGTGGAGGGCTGGCGATGAGCATGCGGGCGGTGAGAGCTGCGAGCAAGAGAGAGGTGAGAGGCCATGACGTGTACACTACAGCGCAATGCTGTGAAGTTGCTGCCTAGCGCGGCGCAGTCACTGAGTTCATTGCTGGCTACAGACACAGAGAGCAGACCCTGGTGAACCACATGCAGCGGCCGAGTCCCGTGCACAGGTGTGACACATGCACTGGCGGCCGCATGTGTACACGCATGCGGCAGCGGATATGGGCGCGGGCAAAAAGGGGCCCGAGTGCACCGCGCGTTCACCACACAGGGTGAGCCAGCACAGCCTCCACCAGGCCGCGCACGGCAGCCAGGCTGTGCTCCCGCAGGCCCAGGCACAGCAGCAGCGGCCTGCGCGCGCGCGCCACAGCGAGCTGGAAGGAGGCTCCTCGGAGGGCACGCTGGCATGGGCTCAGCCGGGCGTCGGCGGCGCAGCACGGTGGGGCGCGCGGGCCAGGCTGCATGACTACAAGGTGAGCCATGCTCGCCCGCGCGATGTGAGGAGTGATGAGGGGTAGGCGCGGGCCATGCGATGCATTAGCATGCGCGCTGAGCTCGTTGTCCAGGCCACAGGCACGCCCTGCACGGCGCGCTGCAGGGCTGGCAAGGCCCATGGCCGGACACAGGGTGCGTCACCCAGCGCAGCAGATCGCACCGCTTCCAAAGCAGCGCTGCAGAATGTGCACGTGCAATCGTAGGCTGCGCATGCACACGTCCGCTCGGCAAGCCCAAGCGCCTGAATGAGAGACCACACGCCCGGGCCGCGGGCGGGGGCGCCGGGCCCCGAGCGCAGCGGCGGCCCGCGCCATGTTGCAATGTACACCAGGTCAGCGTAGCAAGGCTATTTAGCTACCTGCACTTTCAGGGCATCTCGTACCAACAAGACGGCCTCTCTGAAAGGCGCACCGCGTGCACCCGGCGCCGGCGAGCTCCTCAACCAAACGGCGCGCGGCGAGGTCCAGCGCGGGCTCGCCGCGGCGGCCCAGCAGCGTGTCCACGCTGTAGCTGGCCGTGCCGTCCAGCACGGCCTCCGCGCTGCACGCCAGGCGCGCGTCAGCAGGCCCGGCGACGAGCCGGGCAGAGGCGCGGGGTGTGTGGGGCGCTTGAGGCTGGCCGCGTCTGCGCGACCTGCACAACTCACCGGGTCTTTCTTCCGCAACAACGCTCAGACGGCAGCACCCTTGGCTGGCTTACATGGTCTGCCTGCTTGCTGGCTTTGCACGTTGCAAGCAGTGCACACACTGCTCAAAAAGGCTCACGAATGCAAGGGGGCAGGGAGCAGCGCGCAGGGGGCCAGCACGCACCGCGCATGCATGACTGTCCCAAGTGTGCCGAGCTGCGTCGCGACAATCATCACGCGGTCCGAGTACGCGCTCAGCAGGAACGCGGTGGGCACGCCCGCGACGTTGGCATCAAACTGCTGCGAGCGGACGGGGAACCTCGCGGCCATCCCTCTGCCCCTCCGCGCACCGCTCCCTCGCAGTCCACTGCGGCCAGGCGCAGCGCGGCCTCACGCCGCCTGGGCCGCGCCCGACGGCGCCCGGCCCAGGCGCTGCGCTGCGAGGTAGTACAGCCAGCAGACTGCTGCCAGCGCCAGGCCCAGGAGGCAGTACGGCCTGACGCGTCGCAGCGTGCGCAGGAAGCGCCGGCTGAAGCGCAGCTGCAGCTGCCGCACGGCCGTGCCAAGGATGGTCCTGCTCCGCCGGCTGCTGTTATGTGCGGCGGTGTGCGTCGGCAACATGCATTGCAGGAGGGATCAGACTGGTGAAACAAGTGCGCCAGGTATCGAAGTTTGTCAGCTGGAGGATTAGAGGTAGCTCGAGCTGCTGCAGGCTCATTGAGTCACAGGCAGGCCCTCCACTGACACCCTCTTTCTACACCTATGCACTCTGTGTTCTGCGAGCACTCTTTCCTGTGCTACTGTGCAGCGTGGTCTGCACCTGTGCCAAGGCCAACTACGTACGCACTTGCGCTGTAGAATCAACTGGAAGCACAGCGTGCCCCACCGTTGCGCTCGCGGCAGCGAGGCTGAGGCTCGCTGCGGCTTGCGTTCGCAAGTCTGTCACGGGTCAGGCACAGCTAGGCTGCAGCGACGCGCGCGGCGCGCACGCGGCCGCCAATGCTGCGCCGGCGCGCGTTGTCCGCGCTGTCCAGCCTCGCCAGCCTGTACAGGCAGGCGGCGCCGCAGCCGCTCGAGCACCTGCCCGCAGCCTGCAGCCGCGCGGCGGCGGCGTGGCCACCCGCGCTGCATGCGCGCGGCGTCGCGCAGCCCGCGCTCGCCGAAGAGCTGCCTGCGTCAGAGCACTTCCCGGGCATCGCGCTGGAGCCGCGGACGATGCTGCCGAGCACAAAGTGCGCCGGACAGGCCGGCCCCACACAGGCCACGCAGCCGCGAGGATATAAGTCACCGCCCGTCACTGTGGCTGTGGGGGACGCGCAGGCGGTCGGGCGTGGTGGCTGTCAAGGCTGGCATGACCCAGGAGTGGGACACGTGGGGCGTGCGGGTGCCGCTCACCGTGCTGTGGATTGATGACTGCGAGGTGCGCCGCTTGACCCGCAGCTCGCAACCGGTCCGCTCATGTGCTACCTCCTGCGTTGTGCAGGCCGCCGCTGAGAGACGCAGCCACAGCGAGACCTCCGCATTGCCCAGCACCACGTCGCGCATCGTGGCGGCTCTGTTGGCACCAGCGGCCTCTGCGTTGCTGCAGACTGCTGGCCAGACAGAGGCGGGGGCCTGAGCTGCGTGCGGCCCCTGGCGCGGGCAGGTGGTGCAGGTGAAGACGCCTGAGCGCGAGGGGTACATGGCGCTGCAGCTGGGCTGCGGCGCCAAGCGCGACAAGCAGGTCGACAAGCAGTGCGCCCCCGCCCGGCGCTGCGTTCGGGGCGCACGTCGCGCTGGCGCAGCCCGCGCGCGCGGCGGCCTGGCGGGGAGCTCTGTGCGTGTGCAAGGGGCGCGCCAACTGTTGCCTGCCACGCATGCTGCGCGGTCACGCTGGCGTCGTGGCCTACACGTGCACACTTCGCACTTGTGCCATGGACAGGGAAGCGACACTTGCCAGCTCAGGTCCGAGCTACTTTCTTGTTACTTGTGAAAGAGCGCTCGGGCGCTGCGATCAGCGACTCTGGGAGTGGCCCGGCCCGTGTGTGACCCTGCGGCGGCGGCGGCGCGCAGGCTGCGCGGCCACTTCCGCGCGGCGGGCGTGCCGCTCAAGCGGCGCTGCCGCGAGTTCAAGGTCACGCCCGACGCGCTGCTGCCCGTGGGCACGCCGCTGACCGCCGCGCACTTTGCGCCGGGCCAGTACGTCGACATCCAGGGCGCGCGCCCGCCCCGCACGCCCCCGGTGATCAGCCTGGCTGATATGTTTGTAGGGTATTGAGAGATGCCTGTGTTCAAGACAGGCCTGTCATGTGCGTCCGGCGCCGCCCACGCCAGTGCTGAGCTGACGGGCTGGCAGGTGTGCCGAGCCGCGGCGTGTTACGCCTCGGAGGACACCCGTCAGGCTGCGCCGTGCGCGGCGCGCAGGCACGACCATCGGCAAGGGCTTCCAGGGCGTGATGAAGCGCTGGGGCTTTGCGGGGCAGCCGGCCTCGCACGGCAACAGCCTGGCGCACCGTATGCCGGGCGCGACCGGCGCGTGCCAGGACCCCGGCAAGGTCTGGAAGGGCAAGAAGATGGCCGGCCGCATGGGCGGCAAGCAGCGCACCGTGCAGTCCGTGTATGTGTACAAGGCGCGCCCCGCGCCCCGCGCCCTGGGCCGTCCAGTGGTGAGAGGGTCATGAAAGCGCATTGGGATACGCCAGGGCGGCGGGTGCGGCCTGGTGTGTTAGGTCATTGGTTGATCTCGTCTGATGCAGATGGCATGCAAGGCGCGCCCCGTGTCCGCACCCGGGGCCATCCGGAGACAGGGCCACAGGAAGCGCATTGGGCAGTGGCCAGGGCGGCGTGTGCTCCTGCTGTGTGAAGGCGGGCTTGCCGTGCCGCGCCCAGACATTACAGGAAGAGGAGGACAATTGCTTGTATGTGCTCCGTGCGCTTTTCTGCGCTCAGAGACTGCAGGAGCATGACAAGGACTGCTAGAAAGTGCTCCGCGTGCGCGCGCAGGTGGACGCCGCGCGGAATCTGCTGTACGTGCGCGGGCAGGTGCCGGGGCACAAGGGCAACTTTGTGTACGTGCGCGACGCGGTGCTGGTGCCCTTCGCGCGGCAGCCGGAGCGGCCGCTGCCGACGCACCTGGGGCCGCTGCCGGGCGCGCCGCTGGTCGCGCCCGCGCGCGCGAGCGACCCCTACGACGTCCGCGAGAATTAGGCGGACGTGGGCGCACCCTGCACTTGGCCTGGTTGGGTCATACGCGCGCCTGCTTGCAGCCAAGGCGCCATTGCATGCTCCTGGCTCAGGTCAGAGGTTGGGGTTTTCAGCCAGGGCGCCTTGCCATGCAACTGTCAGAGGAGTCCTGTTACAGGCCCTTGGGTAGCTGAACAGGAGCCTCGCCAGCGCGTGGCCTGCGCGAGTACTGGCAGCGCTGACATCCTTTGCTGACGGCGTGCTGCTGCCATGGGGTGGCATGCACCATGTGGTGCGGTGTAAAAGTGGAAACCCGAGATGGGAAAGCACAGATAATGAAGTGGCCAAGTTACAGTGGTCAGGCACCTCGAGCATGCTGTCTTACAGCACTAGCTTTGCCCGTTGCATGGTTCACGGCATGCATCATGACTCCGTTTGAATTTATGTGGAACCTGTTTTATGGTGTTGGTCCAATCGCTGACAGATTTCAGACAACATACAGCGTACAGCAACTCAGCACACCAATACAAAGAAGGGCGAGATTCGCACGTCGACTGATGAGCTCGCACGCCCAACAGGGCGCGCTGCTCCACATGGGCCCTCAGCTGTACCTGTGCAGCGCAAGCCAAACGTATGTGAGGCAGAGCGCTGCCAAGCACCCCCTCCCCAAGCAGGCACGGCCGGCGCGGCAAACAGGCCGGCCCTGCAAGCGCGCAGAGCGCGCGCGCGGCGCGCGAGCCAGCCGGGCGCGCGGGGTGGGGGGGGGGGTCGCGCTGGCGGGGCGCACAGGTGCACGCGGCCGCTGGCGGTCGCCGCGGCGAGCAGCGGCCGGCGCGGGTGCACCGCGTTGCGCGGCGCGATGGCCGTCTGGAAGTTGCTGCCCAGGGCGGCCGCCTGCACGCCGCGGACGTCAAACACGTCCACCTGCGCGCGCCGCGCGCCGCCCTGTGAAGGGCCCGCGCGCGCGCCCGCCGCAGCCGCCGCGGCGCGAGCAGCGGGGCGGGATCATGTCCGATGCGCCCACGGACGGCCTGCGGCCGGTCCACACTGCCGCCCCTCCGGCCGCCTTTGGCTCCCCTTTTGTGTGTTGATGTACAGGTCCACCCCCCCTCAGGACACCTCTGCCCACCGGGCTGGCCAGCACACCGTCTCTCTGCCGCCTGGCCGGCATGAGCAGGCAATCTGCTGCACCGCGCGAGACGAGAGGCCTGCAGTCTTGGGCAACTCCCGAGCGGCGCCCGGGCCCGCGGGCATGCAGCGCAGGGGCCGCCTGGGCGCCGCACCGTGCGTTTCATGTTGCCAACGATGACGCCGTCACTGTCTGGGCACCAGACGGCGCGGAAGGGCGACACCCACCGGCCTGCCGCCCAGGCGCTGCCTCAGCGGCTGCAAGCGCTCCAGGCAACACCTCTCCCCTGACCCGGCCCGGGCAGGGCGCGCTGCGCGCCTGCCTGTCGCAGGCAACGCTGCCTGCCTCCCACCCAAGCGAGCCCTACACCCGCTTCGACTGCTGCGGGCGAGCAGCGTCAGGCAGGCCCGCTGTTCACGCCCCTGCCCTCCATGCAGACCATGCTCTGAGCAGGCGCGCACTGCCCGGCTGACAGGCTGGCCTGGTCACTCAACAGCACCACTGGAGGGCGTGCGCAGCAGCAACTGCCGAGAATATTCCCAATCATCGGCCAGCACCACTTTTCAGTGCTCGACCAGTGCTGCCTCACACGGCTGCCGTCCAGCGCCACAAGAGCGACCGGCCGGCGGCAGCGGCGGCGCCGCGCCTGTGTTGTTGTAGTGCTTGATGACGGTCAGCGCCTGAAGGCCCTTCGCGCCGTCCCAGATGCGCAGCGTGTCGTCGCGCGAGGTGGACACGACGCGCCGCGAGCCTGCGCGCGGCAGCACCGCGTACAACCATGAGGTATGTGAGGAGATACCAAAGATCTTCAGGGGATTTCAAACTCAGAACACAGAGTGGACGCCACGCAGGCTTGCGTGGGCAGGGCCATAACCCCTACCGTGCCACATCCACATTCACCGCATGCGGCACCTGAGGAACAGCGCAGCATTGTCGAACAGCAGCGCCGCACTGGGTGCGGGTCGCGCAGCCGTGGAGCCAGCTGGCGCGCTGAGTGCCGTGTCAATGAGCGCGCCAGGCAGATAGGCGTGCGCTTGGGCCGTCACAGGAATGAGCGGCGGCCAGGCGGAGCGCAACGGCATGGTGCAGCTCACCGTCGGGCGCAAAGTAGGCGCTCTGGCAGGTGTACGCGTGGCCGGCGCTCGCCAGCGCCTTGGCCTTGGGCCCCAGCTTGCGCAGGTCCCAGACCGCCAGGCTGCCGTCCGCGCTCGCGCTCAGCAGCTGCTGCGCGCCGCCCGGCTCGACCTGGCGCGCGGCGGCAGTAGCTCACTCACCAGAACGGGCGTATGCAGCGCTCGCGCATAGGCCTGGCTGCACGTATGCCTCGTGCAGCGCCTGCACCGCCTCGACCAGCCTGCAAGCAGGGGGCGCGCAACGGCCGCCCTGCGCACCTGCACCGCTTGTCCTTCTCCGCACATAAGCGCGCACCTTCACGCTTGGCCGAGCCCCGCGTGTCACAGCAGCATGCAACCAAACCTAAACCTAATCCAGTCATGCGCGCTCCGGCGCGCGGCGGGGACAGGCCCGCGCACGTGCAGCCTTTTGACCTTCTTGTCGTGCAGCGCGGCTGCGGCGGCCGGCGTGCATGCAAACCTACCTAACCTTTACCCTATCATGCGCTCCGGCGCGCGGCGGCCCGGGCCCGCGCACGTGCAGCGTGTTGACCTCCTCGTCGTGCAGCGCCGCCGCGGCGGCCGGCGCGCATGCAACACTACCCTGACCATACACCTGTCATCCGCGCTGTGGCGCGCGGCGCGCCGGGGCCGCGCACGTGCAGCGTGTTGACCTTCTTGTCGTGCAGTGACGCCTCGGCGGCCGGCGCCGCGCGCCCGTCGGCGCGCAGGTCCGCGACCGTCAGGCAGCCGTCCTTGTCGCCCAGGAAGGCCGTGGCCCCGTCGGGCGCCACGTCCAGCGCGGAGAACTCGGCGCCCTCGTCGGACAGCGCGAGCCGGAACGCGGCCGGCGATGCACCGACGTCCAGCACGCGCACCGAGCCGTCGTAGGACGCCGTGACCAGCTGGTCGCCCGCCCACCTGCGTTGCGCAGTGTGCGACGATGAGACTACCTCAGGCATGGGAACATGGCCACGCCGTCGTGCTGCGGTGAAGAATTGCGGCGGTCCCATTGCGTCGGAGGCAAGACCTTACAGACGCGGTTCCTATTGATCCAGCAGACGTGCACCCCATTCGACACGCCGATCATCCTGCGCAGTGTTCGGCTTGTAGAACCAAAGCGCATGAGGCAGCGCCCGGCGCATCCCGCATGTGTTGCATGTAGGACGTTCGAGCGCCACGAGCAACTGTGGCCGCACTTGAGGCCGGAGACGTAGCTGTAGTGCGGCGTGCACTCCACCACGCCCTCGTCGCCCCGACCCACCTGCGCAGCAGGCGCGCGCTCAAAAACACCTTTATGTGACAGCTTCCGCATGCGCATGCAGGGGTGCGAGCGGGGGTGTGCACGGGCGCAACGCGACAGCGCGCACGCACGCCTGCTGGGGTTCAGCGCGGGCGCGCACCGCCCACAGCGCGACGTGGCCGGCCTTGTCAGCGGCGGCCAGCACGAGCGCCGCCGCGCCCGGGTGAAACTGCAGGTGCACGACGCCCGTGGTGACCACCTGCGCGGCGCGGCCGCAGGGGCGCTCGGAGGCGTGCGGCGCGTCGCGCGACGCGCGCCGAGCGCGCGCGTGCCGAAGAGCACGCACGCGGCACGCCCGTAGCTGGGCCGCGAGCGGGCGGACGATGCGCAGGCTGTACAGGCGCGCCGGGTGTGCGCCGATTACTGACGTATCCACCTGAGGCCCGGCGAGCTGGGCCAGGCCGGGAGGCATGCATGCCATCGCGTGCCGGGCAGGCACGCAGCGCGGGCGCAGTGAGTGTGTCACACACAGACCCCGTCAGCACCTTGGCGACATCGTCCTCGCCGCAGCGCAGCGCGGCGACCTGCTCGACGCTCGGGCGCTCCGCGGCGCCCTCCGCGCGCCCCCGCAGCTCCGCCAGGAACGCCGCATCCGGGCCCGCGCCCTCGCTGTCCGCGAACGCGACCTCGCCTGCTCGCGCGCCGCCAAGCCATGACACAACTTGGCATTGGTGTCCGCTCTCTCAGGCTCAGGCTCAGGACACACTGCGCGTCGAGCGGCCTGCCGAGGCACGCGGGGTTGGTTTCGCACGAGTCGGGCTGCCAAGCAGCGCATGACGCTGTGCCCTGGTGCGTGCCAAGTCACGCAGCGTCCACAGCCGTGACTCTCGCTCCGGTGGATGTCCCCGACGCGGGTCCAAGGTGCGCACCTTTGGGGTGGCGCTCCTTGGGCGCGGCGGGCTCCGCCGGCAGGTAGATGTTGGTCGTGACGGCGCCGCCGCGCAGCTCCTCCACGACGGACACGCCGTCCGACGCGACGCCGCGCTGCCGCAGCGACCGGCGCGGCTCGACATCCACCTGCGCCGGAGCGCGGATGCTGCCGCTGAGCTCCGCGTCCTGGAGCTGCCTCGCACCGTGAGCGCTCGCAGCACAACGGGGACAGTCTGCACCGTGCGCTGCAGCAGACGGCAGGCTGGCGGGGTGCAGCAATGTGGCGCACTTTCAAACACACCGGCTCGAAGCGATGTGCATACCGAACAAGCACGCAGAGGCGAGTGCGCGGTGACAGCGCTCGGCGCACCAGCCGCCTTGCCGCGCGCTTGGCGTTCGACTTCTTGGGCGCGGCGCTGCGCTGCGGCACCAGCGGCAGTACGGCGGCAGCCAGCGCCTGCAGCTGCAGTGCCTGCAGGCGCTCCTTGTTGCGCTCAATCTGCTCGTCGCGCGCCCTCTCATACTCGTTCTCCGCCCCCGCGACGTCGATGACCTTTTGCAATTTCACCGCGGGTGCTTCGCTCGCGTCCGTGTCTGCACCAAGCGCGGCGCGCCCGCGCGTGCTCCTCGCCATCTGGCCGAGTTGCTTCACACAGGCCTGACTGCAGACTGCACTTGCTGCGACACCGCTCGTGCGGAATGCAGTCCAAGATGTCCCGCCCGGCACCAGACTCTCGCAGCTGCCAGCACTGTTGCACAAGCTGGGCAAGTGCCAGGTCTCCCCGATCCTGCGTCTCCATGACCTGCCTGCGGTCGAGCCTGAGGGCAGGCACACGCTAGCCTGGCTGCCACGCCAGTGCAGGCTTGCTTGATTAGGCAGGAGCCGTTGTAATTAACGCCCCAAAGGGAGCAACACTAGCCAGCGCAGGAGCAACACTAGCCAATTTACAGTACACTCAGTTCTACAGCAGGCTTCAAACCAACAAAGGCAGCGGGAGCACAGACTGCATGTGTGCTCGACGCCGAGCCCTGATGGCTAAATAAATAGGCTGGAACCTAAAAGAGAGCAGCTGCAGTGAGATTGGGCATCGTTTATTCCATGCCAAGAGGAAACGAACACGAAACCACTGCTGGCACAATCCGAAGAACACTGCAGTATGCGCTCACTGAGACACCTGACCGCACCCCCGCCGCGCAGCCCACCCCAGAAAACCGCCGCCCCCAGGCGGCAACCCGCGCGGCGTGACACGCCGCGCACTGCGCTGCACGGCCGGGGTGTCCTGCCCTGCTCTACGAAATGTGCTGAAATCCTTGCACACACGGCCATGAGGCCAGCCCTACCCGCCGTCCAACCAGCCCGCGGGGAGCGGGGCGCACGCAAGCTGGAAGCGCAGCTTGCGCAGGTGTTGGCGGCCGCAGGCCCCTTATGCAGCTGGCCCAAAATGACCCGGGAGATGGCCCGGGGCCGCCGCTGACGCCGCCGCTGCCGCTAGCAATTACAAGTGCAGGGCTGGAGCGGCGCGCGCGCCCGCAGCAATGGGGTTCGCGCGCGCGGCGGTTGCAGTATTGGGGCCGGGGTCCCGCAGAGCAGGCGCGCCGTGCGCGCCGCGCCGCCACAGCTGCCACCAGCCGCCGCCATCCGGCGCGAGTGCCACCGGGCGCCCTGGCGGGGAGGCCCCGGGCGCTGCCGCGCCGCCGCCGCCCGCCGCGCGCGCCGCCGCTGGGCCCGACGCGCGCCCGCCCTGCCATGGGTCGGTTGCAGCGCGCAGCTCTGCGGCAGAGTCCCCGCGTCCCGCCACCGCGGCCACTGGCGGCCCAGCGCTGGCGGGGGCCTGCCGCTCCGCCGGCCGGGGCATTGGCGGAGCGGGCGGGCCTGGTGCACCTGATTCAGCGCAGCGCGCGGCTCCGCCCCGGGCAGCCGCATGAGCAGGCGCTCCGGCCGCGCAGGCGAGCGAGGGCACAGGGCCGCCAACGGCCCCGCCGGCGGCCCCCGCCGAGCAGGCTGCCGCGTCTCCCTTCCTGCCCGACCTTGCGCCACGGTGGCCCCTGGACGGCGCGTCGGGCGCCTTGCGGTCGCCCCACGCCCAGTGGCTGCGCTTCGCCCAGCAGGCACCGCAGCACAGCAGCACTGCGCGCGAGCACACCCTCTTGCGTTGGCGGCTCGGTGCCAGGCTGCATGTGGAGGGCTCTGCGACGCCCCAGGGGCAGGCCACATGGCGTGCCGGCTCGACACACCGCCCAGGGTGCCGTGGACTCTGCTGTGAGCACCGTGCCGTGAGGGCGGCATGCGTGCAGCGGAGCAAGGGCCACGAGCATAAGGTAGCGTATGGTTATGGTGACGCTGCTGGCCTTGTGCGGGGGCGGCATGGGCTCAGGGCGCGCACGGATCAGGCCGCCCAGGATGCCCCATAGGACGGCCAGATGTTGGGCGACGGGTGGCAGGGTCCCCGCGTGGCCTCCCGACGGCCGCTCCTGCGCCCGCAGGAGCATGCACCCCCGTCAGGCCTGGCCGCCACGCGGCGCCGGGCGCAACCACGCCCAAGCTCCCAGCGAGCCGGCCGCGGCGAGCAGCGCCACGTGCGCGCCGCACCGCGGCGCGTCAGCACAAACACGTACAATTCTCAGCACACAGGCGCGTCACAGGCGTGGGTCGACCGGCCGGACGCGGGCGCCGCGGCGCACCAGCGCGGCGGCCACGGCCGGCGCGGCGGCCGCGGCCGGCGCGGCGGCCACGGCGAGGCTCTTTATGGTCACGGCCGCCGAGAGCGCGGTCACGCCGCCGCCCGCGCCGCGCGGGTCGCCGGTCGCGTTGGAGCCCGCGGTGAACGAGGCGGCGAGCACGCTGGCCGGCACGGGCAGGCATGTCGCGCCGAATGCGTAGTAGCCCGGCGCGCACATGGTGCAGCCGTCGCCCGCAAAGCCCTGCCGCGGCGCGCCGCGCAGTGAGCGCACAGAAGGTCACTGGAGCCCAGCGAACATGCGCCGCCGCTGCGGAAGCCTGCCGCCCTGGGCATGTGCGCGCCACCTCAGGGCTTTGTGTGGGCAGAGCCGTGCATTGCGAGAGGCATTGACGCAGTTTGGCGGCACGCTGGACGCTCCTGACGCGTGCGCACAGCTCGGCTTGGGCGCGGCCGCACCTGGGGGCAGTGGCAGGTGCCGCACGTGCAGACACGGTTACAGGAAAGCCTAGGAAACCTCCGCGTCTGTACGGCACTGCTCGAGCGCGGCCGCACCCGGAAGCAGCGGCAGGTGCCGTCCAGGGGCACGCACACGCCGCGGCCGCCGCAGGGCGCCTGCGGGTCACCCGCGCCGGCGGGCGGCCGCGCGCACGCGCGCCACGGCAGCGGGCAGTCCTGCGCGCACACGCGCGCGCCGCTGCCCGCGCCCGCGCCCTCCACAGCCAACTCGCCCGCCTCGCACGCCTGCGCTCGGGGGGGCGGATACTGTTAGGGTAGGGTAGGCACTGGGGCTCACACGCTTGCGCCGGGCCCGCATGGACAGCGGCGTCCTTGGCCTCAGTGGCATCGCTGCTCACCAGGCCCCCACGTACACTCCCTCACCCTCGATGCAAAATTTCCATGCGTCGTGCGGCGGCAGGCCGCGAGCGCGCGCATGCACGCAGCCAGAGATGATGGGATACGGCAACGAGCGTGGGTCCCCCCTGCGAGCATGACGCACGCGAGCACAAGCGCCCAGCATGCGTGCAAGCCAGAAATGGTGGCAACCCTCGGCCCGGCCGCCGTTGCATGAGGCCGGAGCTGCCGGGCGCGGGCCGCGCGGCGGCGCACCCCGTTGCCGCACACGGGCGCGGCCTCCACGCGCACCACGCCCAGCAGCGCCACGCCGCGCCCCAGCACGGCCGGCCCGCCCGCCACCGCGTCCGCCAGCAGCTTGAACGCCTGCCCGGGCGTCAGCACCTGCCGCCCGCGGACGGCGCTGTGAGGGCGCAGCCCGCCGCGCGCCCGCCGCGCGCCCGCCCACGGGCGTGCCGGCCCGCGCGCGTCGGCTGCGCCGGCGCGCATGCTGTCGGGTATGCTGCCCCGCCCCAGCCCCGACAGGCAGCGCCCATCACTGGCGCCAGGCCACAAGCTGGCGGCCGCCGCTGGTATCGTGGTGGATGATGCTGGGCCTGGCACAGCACTGCAAGCATGCCGGCGCTGGCGTATGCGCTCCATCACAAAGCACGCCCGCAACCGCCCGAGCTCAAACGCGCTCTCACTGGCAAGCAAAGAGCCCGGTCGGGCCGCGAAGCAGGCCCCACCTGCGACACCTCGGCGCGCGTGCTGACCGCGCACGGGCCCACAGCCACGTGCACGATCGCGCTGGCGCCCGCGTCCGGTGGCGGCGTCGCCATGGCGGCCGCCAGCGCGCGCCTGCGGCGGCCGCCGGGCTGCCCGGGGCGCCCGTCGCGCGGCCCGGCACCCCAACCTGCCACAGTATCTGCCCGGCCCCCGAGCAGCCGCCGCCGCAGGCTCTCGATGCCGTCGTCCCTGCCCATGTCGGCGTCCTGCGCACAGGGGGAAGCACTCAGGCGTGCTCAGAGCGCGGCTGGCAGGCAGCGCCTGCTGCATGCAGCCCAATGCAGAACGCCATGTGACTGCTCACGCTCGCCAAGGTCGCGGCCATGGCCACCCGGCTGCTGGCGGAGGTGGCAGGCCCCGGCGTGACCATGGATAAAGCTCTGCTCATCTGCAAGGCGCACTTGCGTATACACGCCGGAAGGTGCATTTGCCAGCGCCTGTGCCTGCCGTAATCGCTCCGGTGCTGGCTAGAGCGGCCGGCCCCAGGGCGGGATGGGGCCAGGTATAAGCCTCTCCCGCATGGCCACCCATTGGTACCTCCATAAAACGACAAGCGGCCCGTAATGTAGGGTGTATGGCAGGGTTTGCGTCAGGGCGGCGCGCCTCGCCAACCAGCGGCAGCTTGCGCAGGTCGACTCCGACCTCGCCGCCGCGCGGGTCGGCGCCCACGCCGGCCGTCTGCAGGCGCTGCGGCGTCTCATGCGCGCGCATGTTGAACAGGCCGCTGGTGTGCGGGCGCAAGTGCAGCTCCTGGTGCAGCTCCAGGCGCGCCAGCTCCTGCGGCGCCCCGCGCGCGCTCGCCGGCAGGGCTCGCAGGCCGGATTGACTGCTTGAGTGCATGGTAGGGTTAGTGTAACTCCCACGACACTTTTGCTGCCACGGTCTGCGCGCTGTCATAGGTATAGGGCATCGTGCTGCTGCGCCGCCCGGCCTCAACGCTGTCACCGCAGCCACTTGCCCTCGACCCTTGCGTCAGGGGCGGGGAGGTCATGCACGCCGCAGCCATCTCTGGCACATATCCCGCTGACCGCGCACGCAGCGCCGCCAGAGTATACCCAAGCCTGCCCGTGACAAGCCGCATGCTTGAGGCCGCCCAAGCATGCCGGCGCGGGCGCCATGGCGCGCCTTCAGCCGCCGGTCCCGGTGCGCAGCGTCCTCGTCGTCGGCTGCGCCTGCGCCCGCGTGCAGCAGCGCGGCCACCCCATCCAGGCCGCCCGGCTGCGGCAGGCGGCCGCCCAGGCGCGGCGCGCGCGGGTGCGGCCGCAGCGGCCGCTGCTGGTAGCTGGCCAGCTGCCGCGCGAGCAGCACGGCGGTCTCCCCGCGCAGCCGGGACGCCAGGTCGCCGCCCTGCGCCGCGTCCCAGCCCAAGAAGCCCGGCTCGTCGCCAGGCAACGGCTCGCGCGGCTCGGCCGCCGCGCCGCCCTCAGCGCCGCCGCCCTTGCCGCGCTCCGAGGCTGCAGACCCTGTACCCTGCAAACCCTCGCCCTGCTCCAGCTGCGCCAGCAGGCGGCGCCGCGGCGGCGACGGCGCGGACGCGGCCGAGAAGCTGGATGCGGCGGCGCTCAGCGCGGCGCCGCCGCCCGACGGCAGCGGCGCGATCGTCAGGTTGGCCGCCGCCACGCCCAGCAGCGCGGCGATGCCTGGCGCGGCCGCACAACTTGTCTGCGCCGGCCGCCTGCGTGCGTGCGGCACGGGCGGGCAGGCGCGACATCGGGCGCATGCGCGGGCCTCGAGCGGAGCTTGAGAGCGCCGCCCGTGAGCATGGGCAGGCACGTCTTCAGATCAACTTGGCCTGAAGAGCGATACCGGCGCTGCCTGAAAGTGTTGCTGGCTCTCTGAGCATTGGGTGCTGACGAACCCTGCGTGGTGCGGCAGCTGGATGGCAGGGGGCGCGCCGTTGACAAACAGGGCGTCCGGCGCATCGCGGTCCGCCGCGCCCACGCGCAGCGCGCCGCTGCTGCTGCCGCCCAGCGTCGCCTGCGGCGCCGCGGCGGCGCCGCCGGCCGGGGCGCCCGGCGCGGCGGCCGGCGCGCTGGCGTTGAGCGCCACGCGCGCGGCGATGCGCAGCGCGCATGAGCCCGCGTCGCCGTCGCAGATGCCGCACGCGTCCAGCCGACCCGATGCGCAGCAGAAGCCGCCGCCATCCAGCACGCCCGTGCAGCACGCGCCTGCATGTTCATCACCCTTATACACTCTCTTTACCTACCCACAGCTTGCTGTGGCGTCAAAGTCCGTGCCCAGCCGACCAGACACGCTCCGACCTGCCGACAGCGTGCGGTGGGCAGGGGGCTTCACAAAACAGTTCGCACGCAGGCGCGAGCACGCGCACGCGCGCGGGCGCGCACCGGTGATGTCAACGACTGTGGCGCGGCCCCCGCACATGCCGCACACATCCAGCCGGCCGCGCTCGCAGCAGTGCCCGTCGGCGTCCAGCGCCGACCCAGGCCCGCAGCACACGCCGTCCCTGCGCGTGGCGCCGCCGCGCCCATGCTCAGCAGGGCGGCCTCGTCGCCCCGCAGGCTGTTGCCAAGTGCGCAAAGAGGCTCGGCATGGCTTCGACCAGATAGCTTGCGATGCTGCCTAAGTTATGTACCAGAGTTGCCTCAGACGCGAGCGCGTGCCACAAGCCAGCACGATCCATGGGTCCCCCTTCACTGCAAGCACTCGCAGCGGCTGCGCATGCGGGAACGCACTCTGTCTTTGGCAGTCACCCGCGGGAGGCCGGGCGGGGGCACGCACCTGTCGACCACGGTCATGCAGCAGTCGCCGCTGGAGTCCGGGAAGCCGTCGCAGGCGGCCGGCAGCTCGCAGAACAGCCCGCGGTACCCCGCATCGCACTGACAGCGCACAGAGGGTCGCACGCCGTGGCTGCTGCACGCGGCGCCGCCCGGCTGCGCGCCGCACGTGGCGCCAGCCGGCCCGGCGCACGGCTGCGCGGCGGGCGGGCGCGCGCGCGCGCCGCACGCGCCCTCGTCGCGCGCGGGCGCGCCCGTCGCGCCGCTCAGGCAGGCCACGGGCCGCGACGCTGCGCCCGTGCCGCACGCCGCGCTGCAGTTGCTCCACGCGCCCACCTGCCCCGCCCAGTGCAGCGAGCTCAAATCCTGGCGATCGCTGTACGGGCTGCACAGGCATGCACCGGTCTGCCCTGCAGCGTCAAGCGGCCCGAGGCGCATGCAGGGACGCGTATGAAGCCGCAACTGCGGGGGGCGGGTGGCGTGCCTTCCAGACAAACTGCACGCACGGCGCCATGTTGCACGGCCGCGACAGCATCGGCGCGGGCAGGCCCGCGCACGCGGCCGCGCCCAGCGGCCGCCCGGCGCCGCCCATGCAGCGCGCGGCGCGCAGCGCGGCGCCGCCGCCGCAGCGCGCGCTGCAGGGCGCCCACGGCCCCAGCGCCCAGTAGCGCGGGGGGCACGCCGCGTTGCCGCACGCGCGGAGCGCGCTGGCGGCGGGGCCTGCGCGGCGCGCGCCGCCCCACGCACATCAGAAGACCGGGGCACGGAACGCGGGGGGCTCTATGCCACACCCATGCCGACCCACAGCTGTACGCATCGCTGCCAGGACCGACGCTGCGCGCGCTCGCAACCGAGCACTGCGCACAGCCCTGCACATGCAGCGCTCAGCTGCACGACCGTGCGCAGCAAGGAGGCCAGATGACAGCTCAAGGGTGTGCCTAAAGGTGCACCTGCAGCAGCCTCGCCGCAGGCAGACGGCGGCAGCGGCAGCCCGCGCGCGTCGCGGCAGAGTACCGTGCGCTCCGCCGCGCCATAGCACGGCGCGCTGCAGCTCGTGAAGGCCGCGCTCCACAGCGCCGGCGCCGCGCGGCCGCCCGCGCCCGCCGCTCCGCGGTCGCCCGGCCGCGCCGCGCGCGTCCAGGCCAGCGGGCCGCCGGCGCCCCCATCCACCGCGTCGCCCGAATCGCTCTCAGCCGGCGCGGCGGCCGGCGCAGGCAGCGCGGTCAGGTCCGGCCCCCCGCCGCCCACGCCGCCGGCCGCGCTGCCGCCGCCGCCAGACGCCGCCGCGTCCGCCGAGTCGGGCGGCGGCGCGCTCATGGGGACGGTGTCGGGGGGCCAGGTCGCGCCGGCGGGCGCTCCCGCCGCGGCCGTGCCAGCGGCGGCCGGTGCGGGCGCGGCGGCCACGGCCGCGCCGCCCGGCGCGCCCTCGGGCGCCGACGCCACCGCGACGACCGCGGCGGGGTCGGCCGCGCCGTCCGTGGCGTTGGCGCTCGGGTCGGCGCCGGCGCGGCCGGCCGGCACGATGGGCGCGAACGGCGCCAGGCTGGGCCCTGGGTGCGTCTGCGGCGAGGCGGCTGCCGGGCGCGGCGGGTATGCCTTCGTGCGCTGCACGGGCGCCGGCGCCGCATTCGCCGTGTCCACCAGCGGCGCCGCCGACACGTTGCCTGCCGGCCGCAAAGCGACACGTTCAAGCCGGCCCAGGACAAGCAAGAGACAGGGTGCCTGCAGATACCCGGTCCAGCACAGGCTGGTCAGGAGAGCAGGCTCACGACGGGTGGTGACCTGGCCCCGCGGTCAGCACTGCCGAAGGGCCGCACGCCTGAGGATGCGCCCGGCGCGGCCAACGGCGCATGCATGGGCAGCGCCGCGCGGCGCGCGGGTGCGGAGGATGGGCGTGCAACGGGGGCAGGGCCTGGCGTGGCCGCGTCTCTGCGCATTGGCGGCCAGAGGGCACCAGCTGCTGCGCGGGCAAGTGTGCCTTGGCTCGGCGCGCCCGCAGAGTTGCCACCGGCCAGGGTTCCAGCACCGGGCAATCCCAGGGCAGGGCCAGGGAGTGCTGCGCGGCCGATGCGCTGCGGCTCGCTCCCAGCTGCTGCTGCGGCAGGCGGGGGAGCGGGGCGATGCGGCTTAGCGACTCCCTGGGGCGCCGCCGCCCGCCGCACAGCTGCCAGTGCAGGGGCCACGCGAGGACTGGGGCCGGACGCGGTGCCGGCCATGGGCAGCATGAGCTGCACGCCCAGCTCTCCAGCGCTCGCGAGATGCGGGGCACTTGACGCGCGCGCGTCCCGGGTGCGCACTTCCGCGCCGGCCAGTGCGGCTGCCGCTGGGGCCCTCCGAGTCCCTCTGATGCTGCCTAGGTCTGCCAGAGCCGTGGCGGTACCCCGCGCTGCCGTAGGGGGCCAGGACGGGGCTCCCTGGTGGGCGGCCACAGGGTGGCGGGGCGCCTGGCGAGCCGCGCCGCCGGGGGACGAGGGGATGGGCAGGGCTGTCCGGGGCGGGGTCGGGGTGCGCATGGGCGGGAGGGTGAGCGGGCTGCCAGGGCTGGGGCTGGGCACGGACGGGGGACGGCCGCGGGAGACGGGCAGAGCGCGGTCGTGGGGCTGCCCACCGTGCAGCTTGGCGGGCAGGCGCAGCGCTGGCGGCTGCAGCGCGGTGCGGTATGGGTTTGCGGGCGTGGGCCCCGCGGCAAGGCCCAGCGCGTCCGGCGCCAGCAGCGCGCTCGGCGGCGCCGCCAGCAGCGCCGCGGGGACGTTGGCCAGCGGCGCGCGCCCGTACCCCGGCGGCGGCGGTGCGCACGCCATGGCGCCCTGCGAACGTTGCCGCAGGTCAGCAGGGTGCGATAATAGGCACGGCCTGATAAGAGTCCATGGAGCGGAGCCAGCTCGAGGTGGCGAGCCAGCACTTGCTTGTCCCCCTCCTCTTAGAGCTGCCCAAGCGCAAATAAAAAGACGGTACCAAAAGCTTGCCTCAGCTCCACATGATGCACATCCAAGGCAGGATACATTGACAGCCATGTTCAGCATCAGTGTAAGCAACAACATCATGGCCACGCACCTCTCGAGCCAAACGCATCGAGCACAGGAAGCAGCAGAGCAGCGGCACAGGCATCCTCGCACTCATCCCCCAGACACCCTAGTATGCTCACAGGAGCCGCCTACTGCGGCGCGCGCACCTGATCTGCCGTGATATCGATCTGGTAGGGCCCAAACTGGCCATTGAAGCCGTCAACCACCACCGCATACGCCACGCCCGCGCGCATGTCCATCTGCACGCAGCCCCGCCTCATCGGCAATCTTGGCAGCGGGAGAGGCTCGGCCACGCCCCCACACAGCCGGCAGACTCGGCCTGTCGCTGCAGCGTCGCCCTTGCGCTCTGCGCAGGCTGTCACTGGCTGAGCTCATGACCAACATGCGCAAGTGCCTTTGTCTGCGGAAACATTACTCTCTCATGCCACCGATCTCATGCCACCGCAAGAGTGCCGACGGCATTCATGCATTCCGCGCACGCCCGCGCCGCTGGGCGCACCGTCAGCTGGGAGAGGTAGCCGCAAAAGTCGTCGTTGCAGGCCACGGGCGCCAGCGGCGTGACAGACGCCCGCAGGTCCGCCAGCACATACAGCCTGGCCGCACGCAGCCCTGTCAGGCTCAGGACAGAGCACTGCCAGGCCCAACCTCGGGACCTGCCTCCGCATGGTTGCCGTGCACTGCCAAGGCGGGCGTGCGGGCCAAGGCTAACGGCAAGCAGCCCGTCTGGCTGGGTGGGTTTCCAGCTTGCAGAGGAGTGCAATCGAGGACAGCGCCCAGCCGAAGCATGCTGACCAGCCCGCCCTGGCTCTGAGGACATACGCATCACACGAGGGTGTGCAAGATCACACGCGTGCCGCCGGGGACGCACTTGGTGTCAAACGCGTCTGCGAACGCGTGGCTGCCGCACAGTGAGATTGTCACCGTGGCGTTGCGGGTGGGCGCCAGGTAGTACACCATGTCCTGCAGACGCCAGTCAAAAGTCGTCAATGCCATCAGCAGCACAAGCCCTCCTCAGCCTAGGACTTTCTCCTGTGCAAGCAACCTGAGATGCTCTGAAACTTGTATACGCGGGACTCTCTTTCAGAACCATGCGTGCCAGCTGGTGTCTCGCATGAGTCACCACTTGCGCGAGGGCAGTTTTGCGGGAAAGACAGGCCGTCGGCGCCTGCGGAAGCAAGTGCCGTGCTAACACAGTGTGCTGCAGCTCGTCAGACAACACTGTCTCGAGCACATCACAGGCTCAGATCGCCATGCAGCTACCATCATCACGCACACGCTGGGCGGCTGACGACTCGGCACACCCTACCCTACATACTCTGAACCCAGCACACCTTGCCGCCGCCGTTGTCCGGGAAGTCGCCGGAGCAGTTGACGTTGTAGTTGTCGTTGGTGAAGTACGTGTTGCCGGCGTCGGAGAACGGCAGCGCGCGCACCGCCTTGGGGTACTCCAGCAGGTCGCCCTTGCGGTCCTCGACCTGCCGCCCATGCACGCTCGGCGGTGCTCGACGCTCTCCCGCCGGCGCTCGCCCCGGGCGCGTTCGACCGGTCACCGCCAGGGTTGCAGGCCGACCGCCCGCTCCTCATGGCCCTCCGGCGCCGGCCACGCAGCATGGCCAGCCGAGGTCGAAGCAGGCCTGGCACTGGCGGGCAAGCCTGCTGCACTCTCACTAAACCCTGACCACACCCTGCTGGACCTTTGCGGCATGCAGCTTTGCGCCGGCCGGCCGAACGGGCAGGGCGCAGGGGCGGCCAGGGAGCGGGGGCCCCGCACCCGGACGCGCGGGCGGCGGCTGGCAAAGTGCGCGTCCGCGCTGGCGAGCGCGAGGTCGACGTAGAAGGGGTCGCTGGCGGGCGAGGCCCACAGCTCCGCGCCCACGTCCAGCACCAGCGTCTGCGCGCGCGGGGCGCGCGCCGGGCGTCAGGATGCCGCCTCCCCTTCGGTGCACGCTCCTCAAGGGAGCAGCCTCGCGCTGCTTGCGTGCACAGCTGGCTGGGAGTACAGCCCCAGCCAGCTAACAAGCACTTTCCAGACCTGAAGAGCCCGTTCTTTGCTCAAATGCTTTCTCGCAAGGCGCCGGGCCCGCATTGCGCCTGCCGCATCCCTCACAGATAGCGTGAGCTCTGCTGCCTCGCACCTGGGGCTCCGCCCAGTTGGCTGTGGAAAACGTGAGCTGGCTCGGCGTCACGGCGCCGCGCGCGCGCTCCGTCAGGTTGACGGTCGCGTGCACATCCGCGCGCGGCGCCTGCGCCCCAGCAGCCCACTCGTTGTTATTTTTTAAAAATGGTCGACGAGACAAACCAGGCTTGTGCGCTGCACGTATTTAAAAGGATGCTTCCTGATCACCTTCTGCGCGCAAGCACACGCAACACACCTGACAGACAAACACGACCGGGCAGGGCGCTCTGCAGAGCCCGGGGCCGCAGAGCGGCGCCGCCGCCAGCCGGGCGCGCGCGCGCGCGCGCACCTCGATGAGCGTGACGTTGACTGCAAACGGCCCGAAGCTGCCGGCAAAGCCCGAGCTGCCCGCGCTGCCGATCGCGCCCACCACGAGCGCGGACGGCGCGAAGCTGCGCCGCGCCCGCGTGCATCACGTGCTCTTCTCGGTCTCTCCCTGATTAGAGGCGCAGTGCAGCGGTACGGGTACACACGCAGGTCAGATGCCTGCGGGCGGCAAGGCGCCCAACGCCCGCCGCGAGACACCGCGGCGGTCCATACGCTCACTCGTCGCAGGCAGGGCAGGGCCCGCAGTTAGTCTATTATAGGGGTTAGTGCCGCCGGGGACCGCGTCGGGCTATCTCTGCTGCGGTTACGACCCTGCTCCGCTGCCACCCTGCCGCCGCATTGGATTAGGGTTAGGGTTGAGCGGGCGCCCACCTGGCCGCATGGAACACGTCTGTGTCCAGCAGCACGGGCGGCGCGCTGGCCAGCGTGTCCGCGTTGAGCGGGCCGCTGGCGCTGGGCTCGTGCACCACGCCCCACGCGCCCGACGCCTGCAGCGCGCCCAGGATCTCCTCCGGTCCCGCGTCTGCGCGCGCGGACGCGCGGCCATCAGCGCGCTGGTCTCCCGCCGCTGCTGCCACCGCCGCCGAGGCGCCCGCGCATGAGCGCACGCATCAGCGCCGCTTTCCTGCCCCTCCACCGCTCCTAGAGAGCTGGCGACAGGGGCCCAGACCCCATCAGCAGAAAGAAGCTCTGCACCGGCCTGCAGACCAGTGGGTGAGCGGCGCGCTCCGATCTGAACCTGGTCCCCAGCGCTCAGCAGCACTGGCAGGGTGGTAGCCTGCACTGCAACTTGCTGCCCGCGCGCGCCGGGTGCGCGCGCAGGGCAGCGCGGGCGGCGCGCCCGTGTTGTTCTCCAGGTACAGCGCGACCGCGCCGGCCACGAACGGCACCGCCTGCGAGGTGCCCGAGCGGAACTCGGTCGCCGTGTCGCCCGCGTGCGACGCGCTGATGATGTCCGCGCCCGGCGCCCACATGCTGACGCACTTGCCTGGCGTGCGCGCGCCGGCCCGCTCAGCGCCGCGCACACCGGGCCGCGTGCGAGCGCAGGACCGCCCCGGTGGGCGGCACGCAATGCCCGCACGCTCATGCGCTCGCCCGGCGCGCCGGCGGGCCGCTCGGCCGCGCGCTTCCGGTGTCAGCGGCGCGCGCGCGGCTCCGAAACGTGCAGCACATCACGCCCCGCGCTGCCGCCGGCAGACCTAGGGCTGCTAGCGGTCAATGATGACAGCGTTCGAATAGGAACACAAGCTCGCACTCCCGCGCAGCCGCGTCCAAGGCCTGGCGCTGCGCACCATAGTTTGAGGCCACGCCCGGGCTGATCCACAGGCGCGCGTCCGTGCGCGTCGTGGCCGCCACGGTCAGCGCCAGCGGCTCCCTGCGGCGCCGCGCGCGCGCCGGTCGGGCACACACACGCACACACACACACACCGACTCGCTTACAGGCAGCATTCGCACTCTGTGCACTGACACATACCCACCGAACAAAATTCAGCCAAAACAAAAAACCCCAGCGGAGCAGGCACGGGCGCCCGCCACCGGCGCGTGGGCGCGGGCAGGGGGCCGCGCCGCGCGGGCGACTTGGTGCACGCGTCGGTGTCCTCGTTGCCGGCGGCGACCAGCACGGACACGCCTGCGCGCGCCAGGTCGTGCACGGCCAGGTCTAGCGCGTACTGCGCCTCGCCGCCCAGCGCCATGACCACCGTCGCGGGCGCCTCGTAGTTCTGGCGCACCCAGTCCAGGCCCTGGATCACCTGCGCGCCCGCGGCCGCGCCCGCGCGCCTCGGCACCCCGGGGCAGCACTCGGGGGGCTGCTTTGTCTGGGTGCCGCGTCCCCGTCAGTGTCTGGAGCGTGCGAGTCTGGTCGTGCCCACGCTGGGCCATGAAACTTGGCTAGGGTGGCTTGCACGCTCGCACGCGCGTGCTTCGAGCGCCCAGCCCTACCACCTGCGTCCCCGCGGCACAGGCAGCGCCTGGCGCCACCTCCGCGGCGCCGGGCCAGGCTGCAAGAGTGGGAACCGCCCGGCATGCGACAGAGCGCTGCCAGCTCGCAGCGCCCGCGCGGCCGCGCGTGCCTGCGAGACGGTGCCGTTGCCGAGGCACTCCAGCGCGCGCACGGCCAGCAGCGACGCGTTCTTGGCGACGCCGTGCACGACGCCGCCGACGCTGGCGGCCACGTGCGTGCCGTGCCCGTTGCAGTCCTCGCCAGCCGCGCCGCTCTGCAGCGAGGTGAACACCTCGCGCGCGCGCGAGCCCGGCGCGCCGTCCGCGTAGCGAAACTCCTGGTGGCTCGTCAGGATGCCCTGCGCGCGCGCCGGCGGCCGCGTCGGGCGCCGCGCCCGCCGCGCCCGCCGCCCCCGCCGCCGGACAGCGCCCAGCATAGCGGCCGATGGTGCGCTGCATGGCACCCGCGCCGGACACATCGTGAGGGCAGCCCGCAGTGCGTCCGCCGAGCTGCGAGCCCCCGGCCCCGTCAGCAACGCACGTTGGCGGGCACCCGCCCGCCCCGGTCTGCGCCCGCCCCCAGGCACCAGCCATCCAGGACACCCCAATAGCCTCGCCCGCCGCACAGCGGGGCCCGGCTGGAGCGCGGCGCGCCGTGTCCACGACGTACACGTTGACGCCGCTGCCCAGGCCGCTATAGTGGTAGGCGCCGTCGAGCGGCAGCGTCAGCTGGTCGATGCGGTCCAGCGCCCAGGGCGCCGGGTGTTCGACGCCGTTGTGCACCGACACCGCCGTGTCCTCATGCACGGAGTGCACGCGGCCGCGGAACGCGCGCAGGAACTCCAACAGGTGCGGCCGCGTGAACTGCGCGCGCGGGCGCGCTCCGGCTCAGCCGGGGGGCGGCAGGCGCGCGCGCGCGCCCGCTGCCTGGGCGCGGGGGTGCCTGACGCACAAAAAGTGCCCCCTCGTGGGAGGGGAGAGGGGCCGGCGCACCGTGGCCGCAAAGCCGTTCAGCACGCGGGCGAAGCGCGCGGTGCACAGGCCGTCAAAGCGGCCGGCGCCCAGCGCCTCCGCCTCCGCGCACGCCGCCTCGGTGGGTGCGTCCCCATGCCAGATCACAATCCAGCTGCGGCCCCGACACATCGGCGTCAGGCCCTGCCGGCGGGCTGCCCGCGGCACGCGCTAGTCCACCAGCATGCGGCACGGCGAAACTGGGCGCCCGCGCGGGACAGGTCGCTGCGACATGATGCCGCGCTAAATATAGCCACGCGCCTGGTGTTGTGCTCATGCTCGCGCTCTGGCGCCGGCGGCGCCTGCGCCGGGACTGGAGGCGCGCCATGGTGCCTCCCCCGCGCGGTCGCACGCGCTGGCGTGCGCGCTGCGGCCCCGTGCCTGCAGCATGCACAAAGGTCGGAGAGGAGGGGCAGGCCGTGGGCGCCGCCAACGCTTGGGTCAGGGCGACCAGGCGGCAGCCGCAGCGCCGCGCATACACCCCAGCACACCCACTTTGCATGATGACGCGCGCGGCGGTGTTCGGCGCCATGGTCGCCGCGGCGCAGGCGCGCCAAACAGCATGCACGCTCGCAGCTCGCAGCACTGCAAGGTGACTTGCCCGTTCGGCCGAGTGCCAACTTGCTTCCGGACCCATGTCCGCGCAATGCGGCGCGCAGGTAAGCAATTAGTAAGCAGAATCCAGCGCCTCCCGGGCAGCGCGGCAAGGGTCTCCGCGCGCCTGGCGCAGCGGCCGTAGACCGGCGCCAGACCTTTGTCGCCGCCCGAGAAAGCCTGCAAACATCCAGAGCCTCTGGGCGCAGAAGCCGCGGCCTGCCCGCCGATAGCGCCCGCAGCTGCTGTGGAACAGATCAGCAGGCCGACCAGCAGCCAGCGGCTGCTCTGCCGGTCCGCCCACCGGCCCCGGTGCGCTCCGCCAGAAGTCGTTCTGTTTTGACTATCCACCACTCGGTCCTCCGCGCTCCCAGAGCACTCAGCTACCGCGCTCGGCCACATGCCGCCCGTCGCCGTCCATCGACGGCTCAGCGGGCTGCCGTCATAGCCGGGAAGCGATCTGCAATCGCCTGCCCTACTGGTTGGGGCCTGGTGCAGGCCGTGGATCAGTCAAACAAGCACGTGACAAACACAGGCACCTGGGCTGCCTGGGCGACATCAGGATGCAGCTCGTGCTGAGAAACTTTTCCCGAACCTGAAGGGTTTCAGGGTAGCAGGCCAGTTTGAAGAAGCTGTCGAGTCCAAACGAAGGTGCAGAGGGAGATCTAGATAACACCGGGTGGGGTTGTAAGCACGCACGGTCTGCATGCACTGACCAGGCGCACGTATGCATCCTCATAACGCGTACGAGGCAGAGCGCGAGGTGCGCATCGCCGCCAACCAGAAGCGGCTGGCTGAGCTGGGCCTCCCGGCTCCTTGCCAGCCGAGCGCTACCTGGAAGCGGCGCCGCGTGGCTGTTGCCAGGCTTGGTGCCCGTGCCGGCCCATGCGTGGAGAACGCCGTCCCGGGGCCGGGCGAGGGCACGCCGCAGCGCAGCCTCCGCAGCAGCAGCGCCGCGCCCGCGGGCTGCCCGCGCAGGAGCCTGCGCGCGCAGGGCAGCGCGCCCGAACCGGCGCAGGCACCTGCCCCATGCAGCGCGCGTAGGGAGGCCGCAGACAAAAGGTGCGAGGGCTCGAGTGGGAACAGCTCCCAGCTGCGGCACGCATGAGCTCTGCCTGACGCGCCGGGCCTGCCAGGGGCGGCCAGGTGCAAGTCGCATGCTGCGAAGCGGCGCTGTACGAACACAACCTGCACAGGCACGGCAGCGCTTTGAGCAGCACCCGCTTTATAATTTTAACGACGACCTGCAGTGGCCTCAGCGCCTCACCGCCGCTGTAGGCAGGCTCCGGACGATGAGCCAGGCTGCGCTGCTGCAGCGGCTGCACAAGCTGACCAACCTGGACAAGCTGCGCTCCTTCATCCAGGCACGCCCTCGCTCTCACGCCCTCACTTCTCATGCGTCCCAGGCTGCAGAAACAACAAGCTTGGGCTGCCCAGCTCTGCGTCGCCCCTTCCTTGCCTAGCTGCGCATCTCGCGTTTTCTCTTCACAGAAGCAGCCTGAGCTCAGCAACCCTAAGTGAGCTGCCTCAAGCTTGGTTGTTGCCCAAAGACAAGCGCTTGCGCATGCTCTGACTCGGGGCCATGACAGCATCTTCTGAGTTGCCTTGATGCTCTCCATCTGGTGGCTGGGACACGGACCAACCAGCTTACAAATTGGCAGGTGGCGCAGGACATGGGGCGGCCAGAGCTGGCGGCGGAGGCGCAGCATGTGCTGGCGGGCCGCACCGCTGGCGGCTGATGCTGCTGCGCTCAGCCGCTCCGCAGCACGTGGCAGGGATGCTGCTGCAGTGTGCACAGCCGCAAATGGTACCCATGCTGCGCCACTGCTCAGCACCGCTCAGAGTGCTGCCATCCCCTGACTGGCATGCAGCGCCGCCGCGGCGAGCGTGCGAGCGCACAGCCGCCAACCCCTGCCAGTCAGGGTGCCGCTGCCCTGGCTCAGAGCTCCTGCTCCACCCCCGCCGTGCCCGCAGAGCCGATCAGCCCAGTCGTGGCCGGCACAGGGCCGCCCTCCCAGGGCATCCGCTGGCCCATGAACCACAGGCCGAAGAGGAAGACAAGGCCCATCAGGCCCGAGCGCAGCAGCTGCTGCAGAAGCGCCAGCCCAAAGCCCTGCGCAGGCAACCCGAGCTTGCTCGCCATGCGCAGCCCTTGCGCGCGCCCTGAGAGCAGGCAGGCATGCGTGGGTGGAGTGCAGCATGCTCACTCCCTGGGCGGAGCGCTCGCATATTGGGCCACAGTGGTGCTATGTATTCTCAGCGGTGCTGCCAAGGCACGCCGATGGGGCCGAGGCCCGGCGTGCTGTGCGCTCCTGACCTCCTTAAAACTCGCGAGGAAAGGCAGACGCGGCATTTCTGGCACGATGTGGTCCAATGCGGGGGAGACTGCTGCCTAAGCACTCTCTCACATACACCACCTCCATCCGACCCGCACACATTGAGATGCCATAGGGAGCTCTGAGCGGGCGCGCCTTCCATGTGAAGGGCTGCGCCTCCTCCTCTGGCATGTACTCGCGCTCGGGCTGCGCCCACCGAAACTTCTTCTTCTTCTTCTTCTCCTCAGCCTCCGGCCTCACCGCCGCCGCCGCCTCGCCAGCGTCACCCGCGCGGCCAGGCGCAGCTGGCCCGCTTTCGGCCGAGGCAGCCTCCGCAGCGCCCGCACTCTGCGGCGCCGGCGCCGGCGACGGCGGCGGCCGTATCTCAGCGTCGGCCGCCGCCTTCGCGGTGGCCTCGCTGTCGGCGGTGGCCGCGGCGACGGCGGCGCGCGTCTGGCGCGCCACCATGATCTGCATGCCGCGCATGCGCTCCTCGTCCTTGGCCTGGCGCACCAGCCACCACGCCCTCAAACCGCC